>Ga0187782_10002384_pt1 | contig 13835 bp, 10 predicted proteins | sample 0715_SJ02_MP15_2_FD_132454 | JGI IMG/M metagenome (GOLD analysis project Ga0187782, IMG submission 132454) | Tropical peat soil microbial communities from peatlands in Department of Meta, Colombia - 0715_SJ02_MP15_20_MG | ecosystem: Environmental > Terrestrial > Soil > Wetlands > Peat | place...
CAGGGGGCCCGCGCATATCGCTCACCTTCAAGGTGGAAGAATAGAGGTTAGGAAGAATCTAAGGTTCAGGAAGCTTGCGGCACGAAAACTCATGCAAGGAGGTCGTCCCATGAAGAAGCTTGTCGGATTTTTGGTGGTGTTCATGGTTGCGCTGACACTGATGTTTGTCGGCGATGCGAGGTCTGCCGATGTAATCAAGATCGGACACCTCAGACCGCTTACCGGGCCCATGGCGCAGATGAGCCAGGAGATGGTGAGGTCCTTCAACTGGGCATTCGAGCAGATAGGGTATCAGATTGGGGACAAGAAGGTAGAGATCATCGTGGGAGACTCGGAGGCCAATCCTGAGAAGGCCATCGACGTAGCCAGGAAGATGGTCGAGAAAGACAAGGTCGCCCTTATCGTGGGACCCACCCAGGGCGGCGAGCAGATGCCGGTGGCCGGCTACCTGAACCAACGGGGGATACCCCATTTGCTCACCACCCAGGAGCCGCCTCCCGTTGTCCTCCGCAAGATGAAATGGACTATCAGCCCCGGCGGGACAGAGCCTCAGGGGCCCTCGCCCATGGGGGTCTATGCTTACGAAAAAGCAGGTTATCGAAAAATAATTCTCTTCTCAGGTGATTTTACCCCGGGACACGGCTTCCTCGGCGCCTTCGCCGACACGTTCAAGAAGAAGGGAGGCCAGGTTGTCCAGGAAGTCTTCACCCCCTACCCCACGCAGGATTTCGGTCCCTACCTCAGCTCCCTCAAGAGCGCTGACGCGGTGGCGGCGTGGCTCGACGGGGACCAGGCTATCAAGCTTCTGACCCAGTACCACGAGTTCGGCATCGACAAGAGGATGCCCATCGTGGCGGCCACGTGGGGTGCGTTTCTCGCGCCATACATCCTGGGAGCCCTGCCGCCGGCAGCCGCCGACGCTACCCTGGGCTATCTCGTTCCCACGGCTTACAGCCCCCTTCTCGACACGCCCGTCAACAAGAAGTGGGTGGCCGACTTCAGGGCCAAGTTCGGCTTCACCCCAGAGGACACGAGCGCCGGAGCCTACCAGGGCGCCATGTGTGTGATCAACGCGTTGAAGGCCACCAAGGGCGACACATCGCCGGAGAAGCTGCGCGAGGCTCTGCTCGCCGTCAACTTTGACAGCCCCTTCGGCCGCGTCACCTTCGACAAGGAGAGCGGGGTCCGCCACATGGATATGCACATCAGCAAGATCGTCAAACAGGGAAATGAGTACCTGTGGCAGCCTATTTTTACCTTCAAGGATGTTCCGCCTCTCGGCTACTAGGGGTGAGGCAGAAAGCGTACGAAAAGCATCGTCACGGCGAGACTACCGGTCTTCCACCGGTAGTCTCAGGCTAAAAGAAGGGAAGTACAAGGAAGAGAGCATCGTTTCTCATGGATACGTTCCTATCGATCTTCCTCATCGGCATTTCCTTCGGCTCTATCCTCTTCCTTCTGGGGGCAGGACTCTCCCTGACCATGGGGCTCATGCGGATCGTCAACCTGTCCCATGGCGCCCTCTACATGCTCGGGGCCTATGTAGGTCTCGCGGCTGCCAGGGCGAGCGGAAATTTCGTCGTCGGCCTGGCAGCCGGCGCTGCCTGTGCGGCCCTCGTCGGCATTGTCATGGAAAGAGGCTTTCTCCGCCGCCTTTACAGGCAGGAACAGAACCAGGTACTCCTCACCATAGGGTTCATCTATATCATCACCAACCTCATCCAATGGATCTGGGGGGCAAAGCCCCTGAGCGGCGTGATCCCCGCCCTCTTTTCAGGTAACATACCCATCGGCAATATCACCTTTCCCGTGTTTCGATTCGTCATCATCGCCTTCGGCCTGATCATGGCAGTGCTTCTCTGGCTCTTCCAGGAGAGGACGAAGATCGGGGCCATCATCCGCGCCGGCATGGATAACCGGGAAGTCGCAAACGCCCTGGGGATCAACCTCAGGGTGATATTCACCGGCATCTTTGCCCTGGGTGCCTTCGTGGCCGGCCTCTGCGGCCTCATGGGCGCCCCTACGATGGGCATCAACCTGCAGGTCGGCTGGGACGCTTTGATGCTCGCCATGATCGTGGTGATCGTCGGCGGAACGGGATCTATCCAGGGGGCTTTTTTCGGGGGCCTGATCATCGGGCTTCTCGATGCCTTCGGAAAGGCCTACTTCCCGAATTTCGCCTATTTCGCCATCTATGCGGCCCTGATACTAATCCTTCTCTTCAAACCCGCCGGCCTGATGGGCAGGGTGATGGGCGTCCAGATGACTGCCGACCAGTTCTCGCCGACCCCTGGATCCTTCGGGGAAGGAAAGGCGGGGAGGAAGGCGGGCCGGGCAGATACTGACCGAGGAAGACGGAGAGACCGCTTCTACGATCTCGCACCGTATCTCGTGACCGCTTTCCTGCTTTTGATCCTGCCTGCCTTTCTCTCTTCCTACTACCTGGACATGCTCACGAAGGTCCTTATCTTTGCCATCTTTGCCGCGAGCCTCGACCTGCTCATGGGCTATACGGGGCTCTTCTCCATGGGGCACGCCGCATTCCTGGGGGTGGCAGGCTATGGCGTAGGCATCCTGTCGATTCATCTAGGCATCGACCTCTTCTGGATACTGCTGCCCGCAGCTCTCTTCCTGGTCCTCGTGGCTGCAGCCGTCATCGGCTATATCTCGCTTAGGGTGTCCGGCGTCTATTTCCTCCTCGTGACGCTCGCCTTTGGACAGCTCCTGTCGATCGTGGCGAACAAGTGGTTCAAGGTCACCGGCGGCTCAGACGGACTTGTGGGCATCATGCCCCCCAATCTCGGCATCCCCGGGTTCACCCTCACGGGCATTGGTTTCTACTATCTCGTCTTCATCATCTTCGCCGTCTGTTTTCTCCTCCTGTACCGGATCGTCGCGTCTTCCTTCGGGAGGACCCTCGTGGGCATAAGGGAGAACGAATTGCGCATGAGGAGCCTCGGTTACAACACGTGGGCGCTGAAGTACGCCGCCGTTGTCATAGGCGGCATATTTGCCGGCGTGGCCGGGGTCCTTTATGCCTACTTCTACGGGGCAATGGTGCCGGGAACCATGGCGATCGAGATGTCGACGGCGGTCATGCTCATGGTGATCATCGGAGGTCCGGGCACCCTCTTCGGTCCCTTTGTCGGGGCTGTGCTCGTGGTGCTGGTCGAACATTTCGCGAGGATCTACGCTGCTGAGCGGTGGCCCCTCATCCTGGGAGGCATCTTCGTCGCGTGCGTCATGCTCGTTCCCAACGGGCTCGCGAGCTATCTCTCCAGGTACTGGAGGATGGTGAGGTTCGGCCGGAGAATTCCGGTTCCGGATAAAGAAGGGGTCCCGCCATGCCGGTAGTCAAGGTCGAGGGTCTCTACAAAAGCTTCGGCGGCCTCACGGTCCTCCAGAACATCTCCTTTCGCGTCGAACGGGGCGAGAAGATCGCGATCATCGGGCCCAACGGCGCGGGAAAGACGACCCTTTTCAACGTGTTGGGCGGCCAGTTGTCCGCCACTGGTGGCCGTATCTTCCTCCAAGACAGAGAGATCACCAACCTCACGCCGGACCGCCGCCTCCACCTCGGGCTCGCCCGTTCGTATCAGCTGAACAACCTTTTTTTCAAGCTATCCCTGCTCGACAACATGCTGCTCGCCCTCCACGGCGCTGAAAAATCTCACTTCCAGATGTTTCGCTCCCTCGACGACAGGGAAGACCTGCTCGCCGCCGGCCGTCATCTCCTGGAGCAGGTGGGCCTCTGGGAAAGACGGTACGATTCCGTGGCAACCCTATCCTATGGAGATCAGCGCCTTGTGGAGATCGCGCTTGCCCTGGCGTCAAAGCCGCAGATAGTCATACTCGACGAGCCGAGCGCCGGACTGCCCACGGCAGAGGCGGCTCTTTTTGCGGGCAAGATCCGCACCCTCTCCGGGGAGGCCACCCTTCTCTTTTGCGCCCATGATATGGACCTCGTATTCAATCTGGCTGACAGGATCATGGTGCTCTACTTCGGGGAGATCATAGCCCAGGGAATGCCCCAGGAGATCAAGGCCAACCCTCGGGTCCAGGAGATCTACCTGGGGAGCGAGGAACCCTAAACCAGATGCTCGAAATAACAAACATCGATACCTACTACGGGGAAAGACATGTGCTCTATGGGGTCTCCCTCAAGATACCCCACGGTTCCATCGTTGCCATGCTGGGCCGCAACGGTATGGGTAAAACAACCATCATCAGGAGCATCATGGGCCTGACCCCTCCGCGAAACGGTGAAATCCGTTTCAACGGAGAGGATATCAGCCATTTGGAGCCGAACCAGATCGCCCGAAAAGGCATCGCTTTAGTCCCTCAAGGCCGCGGCATCTTTCCCTCTCTGAGCGTAAAGGAGAACTGTACCATCGCCGCGAGAAACTGCGACAAGGCAGGGGCCTGGACACTCGAGAGGATACACGAGGCCTTCCCCATACTGAAACGACGGGCCAGGCTGTATGGCAACCTCCTCAGCGGGGGAGAGCAGCAGATGCTCGCCATCGCCCGCGCCCTGATGACCAACCCGGACACGCTCATAATGGATGAACCGTCGGAAGGCCTGGCGCCTTTGGTGGTACGGGAGATCAGCGAAATCATCAGTCAGCTCAGGGGCGCCCACTCGGTCCTTTTGGCCGAGCAGAATATCAACATGGCCCTCGGGATAGCCGACTACGTGTACATAATCAGCAAAGGCTCGGTCGTCTATGAATCGACGCCCCAGGAGCTAAAGAACAACATGGATGTCAAGAGCAGGTTCCTGGGTGTCTAGCCAATTGTCTTTTTTCATAAGATCGGCGGCCACGGGAAGATAGGGGTGAGGCGATGTTGAGAGTCTGTATCGATATAGGAGGGACCTTCACCGATGCGGTATTGATCGACCATGAAGGTTCAACCCACGAGTACAAGGTGCCTACCACACCATCCGATTTCTCGGAAGGGATCATGCATTCTTTGAGAGAAGCTGCGCGGAGTCGTAACGAGCCTTTTGACCGGTTCATCGGCGACATCGACCTGATCATACACGGAACCACTATTGCCACAAACGCCCTGGTCCAGAGGAAGGTTTCCCGCACTGCCCTCATCACGACGAAGGGCTTCAGGGATATCATAGAGATGCGCCGGGCCCTCAAGATCGACACGAGGTCCATGTACGAGGCCTTCATTCCCCCCTACGTGCCCATCGTGCCGCGCTACTTGCGCTTCACCGTGGACGAGTCCATCCTGACCAGCGGCGAGATGGCCAGGCCCCTGGATGAGGAGGGGCTGGCCGACGTAATCGAAAAGATCAAGAAGGAACAAGTGGAGGCCATCGCCATCTGTTTCATAAACTCCTATGTCAATCCGGAGAACGAGAAGAGGGCGGCGAGAATCTGCAAGGAGAAGCTTCCCGATGTCTTTGTTCAGTATTCGAGTGAAATCCTCCCTCAGATGGGGGAGTATGCGCGGGAGAGCACGTGCGTCGTGAGCGCGTGCGTGGGCCCGGTGGTAGAGAGATACCTCACGAACCTGGACAACAAGCTGAAATGCTCAGGGTTCGGGGGGCAGCTGCTCATCATGCAGGTCAACCAGCTCGCCCAATCCGTGCCCGGGCTGATCAAGAAGCCTGTCTATCTGCTCGGGTCAGGTCCCTCGGCAGCCCCTCCCGGCAGCGCCTATCTCGGCAGGGCAATCAACGAGCTGAACATGGTGACGGCGGACATGGGAGGCACTACTTTGGACGCGGCCTTGATCAGAAGCGGCGAGGTGGTGCTCGCCTCGGGCAGATGGTTCGGCGACGACAAGGTGGGCATCAAGGTTGCCGACGTGAGCAGCATAGGCGCCGGCGGAGGCAGCATCGCATGGTTTGACTCTCTCGGCCTGCTCCGGGTCGGGCCCTTAAGCGCATCGGCAGATCCCGGTCCGGCGTGCTACAACAAGGGCGGGGCAGAGCCGACCGTGACGGATGCCGCAGTCGTGCTCGGCTATCTCCCCGTCGACTTCTTCTGCGGCGGCAGGGTGCCTCTGAGCATGGATCTCGCGAGAACTGCGGTCAAAAAGATTGCCGACCCCATGCACCTCTCGATAGAGGAGGCGGCTCAGGCCATATTCACGACCATCAATGCCACCATGGCCGATGAGATAACGAGGATCACCACGAAGATGGGGTATGACATCAGAGATTTCAGCCTTGTGGCCTGCGGGGGCGGAGGCGCCATGTGCGGCGCCTTCTGGGCCGATCTCACGAACTGTAAGAACGTGATCGTGCCTAACTACGCTTCGTCCTTCTGCGCATGGAGCATGTTCACCCTCGATATCGGGCGCGATTACGTGCGCTCATACATCCGCCAGGTGAGCGCATCGAAGTCTGACGAGATCAACCTTCTGTTCGAGGAGATGTTGCGCGAGGCCTTGGGGGAGCTGAAAATCTTCAACGTGACGAGGGAAGATCTCATCGTCGCCAAGTCGGCCGATTTCCGGTATGTCGGCCAGTACCACGAAGTCGAGATGGACTTGCCGCAATCGACCATCACGAATGAGGACATCGCCCACCTGGGCACGGCATTCCATCAGAAGCATGAGGCGCTCTACACCTTTTCCCTGCCCTGGGTTCCCGTCGAGATGCGGGTTCTCAGGCTCGTGGCCAAGGTGAAGGGGGAGAAAATAGAGCTGAAAAAGATATCGAGAGGGACGAAGAACCCAGGGAAGGCCCTCAAACGGAAGAGGCAATGTTTCTTCGATAACGCCTATGTGGAGACGCCTGTCTACGACAGCGGGGGGTTGAAGGCGGGAAACGTTGTCACGGGGCCTGCCATCATCGAAGTCCCAACGACCACGGCAGTGATTCCACGGGGCTTCACCTGCACTGTCGATGACTTCAACAACTATGTCATGACGAGGGGTAAGAAGAGATGACTCAGGGAAGAAAGCAGGTCGATCCCATAACCGTTGCGACGACGTGGCACTTTCTCCAGAGGGTATGCCGGGAGATGCGCGATACCGTCGAGCGGACAGCGACAAATGTCTTGATCACCACTCTCCATGACATGGCTTACGGCATCTGGGATGCTCAAGGCAGGGCAATAGCCATTCCCGAGGGTTTTCCCTGCCGCCTCATATCGAGCAGCTTTCCCATCAGAGCGGTGATCAAGCAATTCGGCAATGACATCCATCCGGGCGACATCTATCTGACAAATCACCCTTTCAAGGCAGGAGCGGTGCACCTGCCGGACTGGGTCTTTATTCGCCCCATTTTCTACAGGGATGAGCTGCTCTTCTTCAATTGCATGGGTGCCCACATGCCGGACAGCGGAGGCGCGAGGCCTGGGGCCTTCTTCCTCGCCTTTGACGCCGTTGCCGAGGGCCTCAATATCCCCCCCATCAAGCTGGTGGAGAAAGGGCGCATGAGGGAGGACATACTGGAATTCATCCTCAGCAACAACCGCTTGCCTGACATGATGCGGCGGGAGATACGCGCCCTCATCGGCAGCACAGGGATAGCCGAGAGGAGGCTTGTCGAGCTGCTCGAGAGGTACGGGAGGGAAACCGTTCTCGGAAGCATAGAGGAGATGATCGACCGCACGGAAAAGGCGGTGCGGGCCGAGATCGCCACGTGGCCCAGCGGCACCTATTACGGGGAGGCCAAGACTGACGATGACGGCGCCGATTTAGGCAGACCAGTCACGGTGAGGTGCACCCTTCACATTCGCGACGGCGAGCTGACCTTCGATTTCTCCGACAGCGACCCTCAGACGGACAGGGGCAACATAAACGCCTTCTACTCGATGACCATGAGCGACACCATGAGCACCTGTTTCCTCTTCCTCGATCCTGCGCTCAGCGCCTACCACAACGAGGGGAGCCTGAAGGCTATCCATGTCATCGCCCGGGAAGGCACGGTGGTCAACGCGCGGCCCGGGTCTCGAACGGCGCTCTCTCCATCCATCACGGGCACCATGGTCATCGAATGCGTCTCCTCTGTGCTCTCCCAGGCTTTGCCGGGCCGCGCCATCGCGCCTTACGGCAAGGCCCTTCACCTCATGTTCATCGGCAAGGAGCCGAAAACCGACGGGATGTACGTCTATATCTCCTTCTGTCCCGGCGGCGGGGCCGGGGCGGTCACGAACTACGACGGGTACCAATGCTGCACGGACATGGGCGCCCTCGGTGTTGTCGCCAAAGCGGACGCAGAGGAAGAGATGGTGAGGTTTCCCTGGAGGGTAACGAAATACGAGTTTCTCACTGATTCCGCTGGGGCCGGGAAGTGGCGCGGCGCGCCGGGGATATGGTGGGAGGGCGTCAACGAGAGCGGCGATTGCACATCCACGATGGGACCATGCGACGGGTGGTACACGCAAGGCCAGGGGCAGCAGGGCGGATATCCGACGCCCTTCAATTGCTGCTACATACTGAGAGGAGACGAGCGCATCGATGTCTCTCAGCCCCACGTCATACAGGACATATCGGCAGGCGACGCCTTTGTTTGCAAGAGCGGCGGCGGAGCAGGGGTAGGTCTGCCAGAGGAGCGAGACCCTGAAGCGGTGGCCCTGGACGTCAAGAACGAAATCGTCTCCGTGGAGGCGGCAAGGGATATCTATAGGGTCGCGGTGAGGCCTGATACGCTCGAAGTCGACGTGGAGGCGACGCGGGACTTGAGGGGCGAGCGATAGACTTCCGGTAAGTCTGGGGGACGTCTTGAGACGGCGATGCCCTGCGAAGGAGGGTGGACGACAATGGCGTACGAGTATGCGAAACAGGCTGACAATGTCTCCATGATCGACACGATGATGTTCGGATTCGATCGGTTCCAGTCATCCTATGTGGTCAAGGGGGACGAGATCGCGCTCATAGATACGGGCGCGCCCTTGTCCCTGGGGGTTGTCCGGGCTGCCATCGAAGGCCTCGGCTTTTCAGTTCAGGACATCTCCCACATATTCGTCACCCACGCCGAGCACCCTGATCATAGCGGAAACGTTGGCGCCCTCTTGAAGGAGAATTCGAAGGCGAAGGTCTATGTCACCCCTTTAGGAGCGGAGTACCTCATCCACCCCGATATCGAGGCGGCCAAGAGGAAGGCGAACCTTTCGCCGCAAATGGCTGCCCGCTTCGGGGAGATGGCACCGGTGCCCCCATCGCGCATCGAGTATGTGAGGGAAGGAGACGTCCTCGATCTCGGCAAAGGCGAGAGACTGCAAGTGATGATTACCCCTGGACATCAGCCCAGCGGCATGGTGATCCTTGAGGAGAAGAACAGGGGGCTCTTCGTCAATGATTTGGCAGGGGCCTATTTTGCCGACGCCGGGGCATCGTTCATATTTACCCCCTACCGGTCGGACGTCAGGGTTTCCATGGCATCCCTCGCAAGGGTGAAAGACCTTTCCCTCTCTCGACTCTACTTGGGTCACTTCGGCATATGCGACGCGCCGGGGGAGATGCTCGACAACGCCCTGGACAAGATGCGGCAGCTTCTCGAAATAGGAGCGCCTTGCAAAGACGAGGATGACAGGGAAAGGATCGTGCAGAGCGCGACGGCCATCAGGATGGCAGAGGCGGAAAAGCTAAAGAGCACCAGGGGGATGAGCCTCTACCAATACCTGAGCCAGGAGCTCATCCCCTCCATGTCCCGGGCCTTCGCGACTTACTGCGGGGGGCTTTCGTAGGGATCGGGCGATCAGCCCGCCTTCTTGACCCTGCAAACGTAGCACTTGAGCGGCTCCGCTCCCGTGTCAGGATCGAAATGCTCGTCGCCGTAAAGGAGGTTGACGCAAGATTCCTTCCATCCGTAGTCCGGCGGAGGGGCTTCAGGGCGCCACCACGCGTGGTCGGCGTTGACCACGTCGGGCGCGATGCCGTCGAAGAGCTTTGCCTTGAGCCTGGCCTGCCCATAGGGCGATTCCAGCCAGACCCAGTCGCCGTCCGAAATGCCGAGGCGTGACGCTGCTTCGGGATGCATCTCCACCACGGGGTCGGGGTGCGTCTTGCGCAAACTCGGGACCTGATGCATCTCCGAGTGGAAAAATTCGAGCCTCTTGGTACCGGACATGAGGATGAAGGGATACTCCCGGAAGAGCTCCGGCGTGGATTTAGGGGAGAGCGGCGGCTCCACATAGACAGGAAGGGGCGGTCGGCCTTCGTGCTCCATGATGGAGGAGTATAACTCGAACTTGCCGGAGGGAGTGCGAAAGCCGCCGGACAGATACTTCCTGTAGTACATCTTGCCCATGACGATATCTTTCTCCTTGAACTCCTCAAAGCCCATTCCCGTATCTTCCAAAAGCCAGTCGAGATAGGCGTACCGGTCCTGCCAGGGAAAGGCATCGGTAAGGCCGAGCCGGTGAGCTACGTCAAAGATCACGTCCCGGTCGTCCCGCGTCTCACCGATCTGCGCGAGCTTCTTACGGGTGAGAATGCACCAGATCTTGTGCATCGAAACCACATCGTCCTGTTCAAGCCAGTGAGCCGCCGGAAGAACGAGGTCTGCAAGCTGCGCGGTCGGCGTCATGAAGAGATCGGAGACCACCGTGTATTCCATGTGGTCCTGCAAGGCCCGAGCGATCAAGAGGCCCTGCGTTCCGGTGAGGAGAGGGTTCGACCCTATGATCCAGACGGCGCGGACCCGATACGGCTCCCCTGTTACTACTGATTTCCAGAATGTGGGCGGGTGACAGTTGGGCGCGAAGGGGTATCTATTCTCGGAGAGGATGCGGGCCTTCTTTTCAGGAGGCAGGAAGCGGTTCCCGACCACGTTGGGGTCGACGTGAGGGGCCTTCGGCTTCATACGCTCCGGATACACCCAGAGGACATTGCCGCCCGGGACATCGATATTTCCCGTGAGTCCCATCAGAATAACGAGGGCCCTGCCTGTTTGAAAGGCGTTCACGCTCGTATCAACCCCGTTGCCCCATTGCAGGCATGCGGGCTTGGTCAAGGCATAGGTCCGGGCAGCGGATGCGATCTCGTCTGCGGGAACCCGTGTTATGCCCTGGGCCCATCGGGGCGTGAACGGCTTAACGTGCGCAGCAAGGCGGTCGAAGCCGTACGTGTGATGCTCCACGAAATCGTGGTCAAAGAGGTCTTCCTCTATGATCGTCCGGATCATTGCCAGAGCCAGGGCGCACTCGCTGCCGGGACGAAGCTGCAGCCAAAGGTCGGCCTTCTCTGCGAGGCGTATGCGCCGCGGATCGACGACGATCACCTTACTCGCCTTTGTTGCGGCCCTTCGGAACATGGCGCCGCACATGCCGTCGCTGGCCCCGGTCTCGATATGGTTGCATCCCCAATTGAGGACGCAGGCCGGAGAGGCGCCGCCAAAACCATAGATGTCGCTTACGGGGAAATCACCGAGGGTAATGGCGCTCGCGATGACCCTGGGCAGGTAGCAGAGATGAGCGGGTGTGATGAAATTGGGCGTTCCGAAGGCATTTGCGAAACGCGCGGTGAACTCGGTATACGGCCTCCCGGTGCCCTGGGCAATAGCGAGGTACTCGGTGCCTGACTCCCTGCGGATGGCGTCAAACCGGTCGGCCATCTCGGAGATAGCCTCTTCCCAGGAGATCCGCTTCCACCTGTTCTCCCCCCGTGCCCCGGCCCGCCGCAGAGGGAATGTGAGTCGATCAGGGTGGTAAAGCATCTCCGGCGCGGCAGCCCCCTTGGGACAGAGGTAGCCTCGGCTCGTGGGGCTTTCCGGGTCCCCTGAGATCCGCACGATCTTTTCCCCATCCATGTGGACGAGGACCTGGCAAACACCATGGCATCCGCGGCAGGATGATCTTACAACGCGATGGTCCTGCTTCATCTCTCCTTCCCCCGACCCATCATTTGCCAGACCGGCCTCTCCTGTGAAGCTCCCCGCCCACAGGGCTTACGCTTCCCGGAAAAGAATAAAGCCCAATTTATGGCGCTCCTCGACCTAAGCCCGAAAGGCGCGGGGCTTGCGAAAGCGCTCCCGGTCAACTGAAGGGTAGCTTACTGCCGTGCCTTTTCATCTTGCGGTCGGCAGCTCATACGGGTGCAGAAGGGATGGACGCCCGTCGCTATTCTTGAGGCGTTTTAGCGACCCTTCTGCCGACGAGAGGCGCCATCTTCTGCCTTGCCCTCGAAAAACAGGCTGGCCGATACTTTTGAGGCTGTCTCCATGACGAGGGCGACGCCGTTGGATTGAAGGAGCGCATCCATTCTGAATGCAGGCACGGGCATCACAACAGCCGCGACCGGTCTTCCGTCAGAGTCGAAAACAGCTGCGCCGATGGCGTGCACGTCCGGGTAGAACTCTCCCTGATCCAGCGAGTATCCCTGCTTCCTGATCTCCGCCAAGTGACGTCTGAATTTCTTAGGGTCAGTGATCGTCTTTGGTGTATAGGGGATGAACTTATCGGCGAGGAGCTCATCGATCTCCTCGGGGGGCAGGAAAGCCAAGATCGCCTTGGCACCGGCAACGGCATAGACGGGGAGCCTCTTCCCCACATCGGACGACACGCGCACCGGCAGGGATGAGGCGGCATGACATACGACGGTAGAGCTGTTGCCGGAAATCACCTCCAGGGAAACCAGTTCACCGAGGCGATCTCTCAATTCATTCAAGAAAGTCTGGGCGGTAACCGTCAGCTGGCTGTCGATGTACCGTTTCGCTGCAATGCCGAGATCAAGCGCTGATTTCCCCAATGTATATTTCTTGGTCTTCATATTGTTCTGAATGAGACCATAGTGGCTGAGAAGGTGAAGCAATCTGCTCACCGTCGACTTATGAAGCTTCAGCTTCTCACTCAGCTCGAGAGTCCCTATCTCTTGGCTGAACTCGGTAAAGGCCAAGAGGATTTCAAGGGCCTTCTGAACTGAGGTGTACTCCTCCCGCTTCACAGGCATGTTCAAAGTGCTCCCAAAATATGCAACTGAGTTTATGGATAAACAACTTGGTCTTATGAAAACACGAAGGGAGAGCCATGTCAAGAGGTTTTTAGTGCCGCGGCAGACCAGCAGCGCGCCGATGACTAAAGGGATGGGCCGGCCCATGGCATGCATCAGTCTGCGATACGCACCCACCTCTCCTGACGTCTTGATTTTTCATGGTTTCATGAACGCTTCCGATATTCCTCGCCAATGATGCAGGCGGATGCTACAATCTAGGAGCATACGCAAACGAGAGTATTTTTCTACCCCGTGGCCGAAGTTGGACCGAATGATTGCGGATAGGGAGGCAGCCAATGGGCAGTTTTCGGGACGTATACGATTTCGCGGCAAAGGCAGGGTCTTTTGAAGGGTACGTTTATCCGAAGGAGATGGATGTTTCATACCTCCCCACATGGGTGGACCACTTGGTGCAGGGTTACCGGATGCTGCCCGAAGAGGTGAGGAACGAGTTGCAAGACCTTTGCAATGAAACGATAGGCCGGGCTATTCAATCGCTTCTTCCCGTTCTGGGTGACAATCACGAGGTGATCAAGGAGCTGAAGAGCATGGTTACGGCCGATCTGCCTTCTTCGCCGGACGATTTCCGGCGGAAGAACAGGATAAGCCGCGGCGGGAGGGATGCCCCCCTCCCTTGATGCGCCTCGAGGCCCCGTGCGAGTTATCTGCCCGAGGAACCTTTGGGCTTCTCTTTCGGGGCTTCCACCCACTTATTCCAATTCTAAATCATGACGATATCGAGGCGCCGAGGAAGGAGCGACGAAGGTGTACAGTTACAGTACATCGAGGAGCAGATGACGAAGGCAACGAAGATAGCGTTGAGTTAGAGCGTTTTGCAGAAATAAGTACCGATTCGTGCCTGGCGGAACCAATCCTTTCGCAAGCCTTGCGGGAGTCTCTCGGGTAGTGCGCCTTGCGACTTAAAGGAGCGG
>Ga0187782_10002385_pt1 | contig 13830 bp, 13 predicted proteins | sample 0715_SJ02_MP15_2_FD_132454 | JGI IMG/M metagenome (GOLD analysis project Ga0187782, IMG submission 132454) | Tropical peat soil microbial communities from peatlands in Department of Meta, Colombia - 0715_SJ02_MP15_20_MG | ecosystem: Environmental > Terrestrial > Soil > Wetlands > Peat | place...
AGCGCTTTGTCCTCCGGCCTGCTCCTTCCACCGTACAGCGTTCACGCCGACGGCAAGAAGCCACACGGTCAGCAATCCTTCGCCAAGGATGGCGGGGACGACGATGTAGGGGAAGAATAGATGGCTTCCCAGCGGCGGCCACAGGAAGGCCAGATAGCCCAAGCCCGCCAGCGCCAGCAGGACGCCCAGAATTCGAGGCAGGAAGATTGACTTGAAAATGAGATAGCCGATTAGGAGGCAATGGACTCCGAAAGGCACCAGGGCGATGCCGTAGCCCGTTTTGAAGGCGGCCGCCGAGTGTGCGCTTTTGAAGAGGTCCAGAAGGCCAAAATAGTTCAATGAGTCGACGGCCATGACAGCGACAAAGATGAGCCTGAAGGACGCCGAAAGCAAGGAGAGGCTCTTGCTTACCGGCTTGAGCAAATTACAGAGGATGATCGCCACGCCGATATCGCAGGCGAGGGTGATCATCATCTTCGCCGGCGTGGCCGTCGGGGCACCGCTTGGGGCTGCGATGAAGATGAGCAAGTACAGGAGTCCGGCGATTCTGGCTTTGATACGCGGTGACGCCCCTGCAAGAGGCTTCCTCATTTCAGTTGTGCTCGCACTTTCTGTTCCTCACACCAGCCATCCATAAAGGAGTTATGGGCACGCTATGATCGGCCTGCTGCCTCCGCGCTGGCCTGTGCGTTCCATCGTTGACCGTTCACCCCGATCACCAGGAGCCAGAGCATGAGCGATCCTTCTCCGACAAAGCCGGAGATCACGTTGTAGGGTGACAGGTGGTCAGTGAGAGGTATCGACAGATCGGTCAGCCAAGCCAGGCCGCCAAGGGCCATCAGCAGGCCCAGCATTCGAGGCAGGAAGGCCGACCGGAAAACGAGAAGACCGATCAGGAGGCAATACACTCCGTGAAATATCAGGGCGACGTTCACGCCCCAGGGGCGTAATTCAAGGGCTTCAAAAGTGAGGCCCACTAGGTTGAAGAGCGCCGCGAGCAAAGCGAGGCTCCTACCCACAGGCTTGAAGAGCTGATAGAGGAGCAGCGTGACAACCGCAAAGCACGCGACCGGGATGAGCCCCGCTGCATAAAGCAACCTGCCGCGAACCAGGCCCTCGGCGAATGCGGCCGTCAGCACGGCGAGCACATAAAAGAGACCGGCAACCCTCGCCTGGAATCGCGGCGACGCTTCTCGATTTCGTTCCATCGCTGCACCTGCGCCCTTGCTCGTTCTTCCGATGACCTGGGCGAGTTCCGTTCGTTGAGCCAAATCTCTCGTGAGTATACGAGATGCAAACCCCGCGAGTCCACTTTTGTTTGTGGATGATTGGCCGGCCACTCGGTAACAATCCCGGTGCGTTGATGCTCCTCATCCAAGGAGGGTGGTCACATGGTCGTATTGTCGGTTATGCTGAGATGTCCTCGCCGCTGTCGGTCAGAACACGACTGCCAAGGGGCGCCCGGTGCATTGGATTTAGGGCTGAAGATCATCGTTCTACCTGCTGGGCCCTTGATGCGATCACCGATGGGGAATGCTCGGCAAGACTGCGCCCGGAGGGAGCAGGCCTAACTGCTTTAGCAATGACAGCTCGTCCCACATGCCCCACTCCTCAGAAATCTTCCCTGCCTTGAAGCGGAACAGGGTCATTCCAAAAACCTTGAACGGTTTGCCGGTCGCAGGAAGCCCCATTCCCGCCTGAGTCTGCGTGCCCCACGCTGTCCAATGGACGACGACCAAGTCTCCCTCGGCCACCATGTGGTTGACCGCAAACTGCATGTCGGGTGCCGCTTTGCGTTCTTCCCGCGCCGCCGCCAGATCTTCCGCCAGAGTGAAATCGTGGCTAGCGCTATGGGCCACAAAGTCACCGGCATGGGACTCGGAATACTTTTCGAGCTTTCCCTGGCCGAGCACTTCCTCAAAGAACGTCCGCGCCACGGTCTTGTTTTTCTCCTGCACGCTTGCTGGTTGAGCTTGGGCGGGAAGAGTCATGGCAACGACCAATAGAGATAAGACAAAAGCAAACTTTTTTTGCATATCAACCTTCTTCTACAAGTGTCTTGGATCTGCTTCGTAATCCGCACGACGCCAGTATCCGGTCTACACCTAGGTATAGAGTCAAGGGAAAATTTAGGAGGCGGCGATTGCGGCGGATCTAGAGGACTTAGGCCGATCTGACCTAATTTTCTGTGGCGGCGGAACGTTGAGTCCAGCACGGATTTGACTTAATGCCTCTTGCAATTCATCGCGGAGTTGAATTGACGAGCGGATTTGCTCGTTCATGGCTTGCAGCTTCTTCTCCCCAAGTTTCAAGACCTCGCGAAGGCATTGCCGTGAGCCTTCGTGATAGGGAGATGGCGCGCCCGCGTCGCTCGGCAAAATCCATAGCTGCAAGACACGCCGGATTTCCGCCAGCTTGAAACCAAATCGCTGCATCTTTTTGATCACGGTGACGGTCTCAAGGTCCTTCTCGGTGTAAATGCGATATCCCGCGGGCGTCCGGCGCGGGGTACGGATGAGGCGTCGCCGTTCGTAGAAGCGTATCGCCTGCACGCTCGCACCACTACGCTTTGCAAGTTCGCCGATTCTCATACGTAGATATTAACCATGGCTGATACGTTGATCGCGGGCTAGTCGCAGGTGCCAGATTCCTCCCCAGCGATCTCGCCCGGGTCGCGCGCTACTTCATCGGCGAAAAGTCCGTCGGACGCATGTATGTCACGTCGGCTTTTTCCAGGGTCTTTTCGGCCTGCTCCGACTTGATCACCGTCTGAAACTCCGGATCTGTCCGCATTGCCTCCCAGTTCTTTTTCGCCTCCTCCCGGCCCTGATGAGCCAGGAGAAAGACGAAGCTGCTGTCAGCAGTGGCAGCATCCTCGGCGGTCCAGTAACCGACAACGTTCAGATTGTGCTTGGCGAGCAGCTTGGAAGTCGTGTCGCGGAACCGAGACTCCATCACCGGCAGTTTGCCTGGCACAGCGTGATAGACACGCAGCTCGAAGACGCGGCCGCTATCAGCCCTGACAAGTTCAATGCGTGCCAGGCGTGCCGTCAGGAGCGATCCAGCGCCAAAGGAAACCAGAGCCACACCGCAAATGGTCCATCCGTGGAGTTTCCAGCGGTTGAGTGTTGACAAGCAAAGCCTTCTCATTCTCCTTCCTCCCTTTTGCTCGCCCGGTTTGAGTCAGAGGACCCTGAAAGTGACCTTCGCAGCGAGCTGAGAGGGTCACCACGGTTCGAAACAATCACGGAGGTGCTACCCTACCATTCGAACCTCGAAGCGCCTTTTGGAGGGTCGGCGCTCCACCCATGGGGTCATTCCCGACGACCTCATGCCTGCCGAAGCGCAAGTATTGGGTCCACCTTCGTTGCTCGCCAGGCGGGAATATAGCTGGCCAAAAGAGCGACAGCCAGCAAGAGCAGAGGCACCGCCAGAAATACGGCCGGATCGTGCGGGCGCACGCCGTAGAGCAAACTTGCCATCATTGGAGCCGTACACGCGGAGAAGACCACACCGGCCAGAGTTCCGACGCCCGCGAGGCCCACACCCTTTCGCAAGACAAGTTTCACGACGTCAGCTCGCCGTGCTCCCAATGCCATGCGAAGGCCAATCTCGCGCGACCTCTGCCCGACCATGTACGCCAACAAGCCGTAAATTCCGATCGAGGCAAGAAGAAGAGCAAGTCCGGCAAATGCACCCACAAGGTCGGCAGAAAAACGGCGCGAAGCCAGCGAGCGATCGAGCACGTCATTCATCGAAGAAACATTGAACACCGGCAGGCCGGGATCGATGCTCTGGATTTCATGGCGAATCTCCGGCTCCAAAACTTTCGCTGGCAGAGATGTCCGCAATACGACGCTTAGGTCTCTGTCGGTGCTTTGATAGATCGGGACATAGATGTGAGGAACACCATCAATATCCAGCCCGTCATTCTTGATGTCTTTAACGATGCCGACCACCGTCGCCCAGGGCTGGGTGGGGTCTTGTCCAAACCGAAGCCGATGGCCCAGCGGGTCCCGGGTTGGCCAATATTTACGGGCAGTGGTTTCATCGATGATGGCCACTGGCTGTTTGCTGTCTTCATCGCCCTCGGTGAAAAAGCGGCCGCGGAGGAGTGGACCCTGCATAACCTTGAAATAACCAGGGCTTATCCGAATTCTCTCGGCGCGCAGATCCAGCGCGGACTCGACCGGGCGATCTTCGATCACCAGTGCGTTGATCGCTTCGGCGTCATTCAACCTTAGATTGCTGGTGGGCAGATCTGAAGTGATGGCGGCGAGCTCGATTCCTGGAATCGCCCTCATGCGGCGCAATAACTCACGGTTAAAAGAGGTTTGCTGGGCTACACTGAGATAGGGGTCCGCTTTCGGATCGTTAGGTTCTGGTAGCCAAAGGTTTGCCGCCACGACTTGGCTTGGATTAAAGCCGGGATTTTCCCGCAGCAGATCGCGCAGCGTGCGCAACAGCAAGCCGGCCCCCACCATCAGAATAACCGCAAATGCCAGTTCCGACACGATCAGCGCATCCCGCAAACGGCTGGTCTTGGCGCTATAGCCGGCCCCTCGCGCGCCTTCTCGAATCGCCGAGGAGAGAGCGGCCTGCGCGGACTGAAGGGCTGGAGCAAGTCCGAACGTAAGGCCAGTAAGAACGGAAATGACGAGAGCAAACTCCAATACGACCCAATCGATTCGTACTTCGTTGAGCCGGGGTATATTCGCGGGGACCAAGCGCAGAATGAAGCCAATGGTGCCAACCGTGGTCAAAACTCCTCCGATCCCACTAATAACAGAGAGCAGCATAGACTCGGTCAACATCTGGCGAATCATCCGGCCACGGCTCGCCCCTAGCGCAGACCGCACTGCCATCTCCTGTTGCCGTGCTGAGGCGCGCGCCAAAAGGAGATTGGCAAGATTCAACGAAACAATGAAAACAATTAGAATCACCGCACCCAAAAGAACGAGCAGCATGGGCCGGACGTTGCCTACAAGAGCTTCCTGCAACGGCTGAATCTCAATTGTCCATTGGTTCTGCGCGGGATAATCCTTCGCATAGTCGTGGCGTATCTCGGTCGCCGTTGCCGTAAGCCGTGCTTGAGCTTGCTCTAGCGTTATCCCTGGCTTGAGACGTCCAATAGCGGCGGGCAAAATCCGCGTGCTACGCGCGGGCGGGGGAGCAGGATCGGCGCTGAATCCGGCGGTCGTAAATACTTCCACGTTCCCGGAAACTGTCGGTCCAGGATGGCGAAATCCGGGGGGAAGAATGCCGACGATTGTGTACGGATCGTTATCGAGCCGGACGGTGCGGCCGATAACATTGGGATCAGCGCCATAAGATCGGCGCCACAGGCCATCACTGATCACCGCAACCGGCGCGAAACCGAGCGCAAAGTCCTGGGGTCCAAACAATCTTCCGATCTGAGGCGTCACGCCCAACATGGAAAAGTAGTTGGAATGGGTGACCATAAACTCGAGACGCTCGGGATGGCGGGCGCCAGTTAAATTCACGCTACCGCCAACGATCGTGCTCACGTCTGTAAATACCCCCGCTCGATTTCTGAGATCGTCCAGTTCGGGCACAGAATATGGGACGTCTCGCAATCCCAGGCCGGGCTCGTTGAAGGAGATTCTCACCAAACGGTCGGGTTCGGGAAACGGAAGAGGGCGCAGCAAGACGGCATTCACGATGCTGAAAATGGCCGTGTTGGCTCCGACTCCCAGGGCCAGTGTCAGGACCGCGACGACCGCAAAGGTGGGCGTTTTGCGCACCATGCGCAGGCTGTAGCGCAAGTCATTCGAGAGGGAATCCAAGAAAGTCACTCCCCGCGCTTCGCGGCATTCTTCCTTGAAGCGCTCGATTCCGCCAAACTCCAGGCGTGCCAGCCGCATGGCCTCTCCGCGCGGCACTCCGCTGCGGACCAAGTCATCGGCGTAGGCCTCGATGTGAAACTTAAGCTCTACATCCATCTCGTTCTCCATTCGCGAGCGCCCGAGGGTCGCCCCCAACCAGGATCGAACTCGACTCCAAAGGGTCATATTTCCTCCGGTGCAGTGCGCAAGATTCCGGTGATCACGTCGGACATCTGATTCCACCTCTGGGCCTCCGTTTGTAATCTGCGCCTTCCCGTCGCCGTAAGCCGATAGAACCGGGCTTTGCGTTTGTTTTCCGATTGACCCCACTCACTGGCGATCCAACCTTGGTGTTCGAGGCGGTACAGCGCCGGATACAGAGACCCCTGTTGAATTTCCAGGCGACCTTTTGAGATCTGCTGGATGCGCAGCAGAACGCCGTAGCCGTGCAACGGGCCGAGGGACACGGCCTTCAGGATTAGCATGTCAAGAGTGCCTTGCAAAAGATCCAGTTGTTTATCCACTGCTATCGGCCTCTCCTTTCCTAGATCATCTAGGAGTATAGTCAATGCTTTCCTAGACTGTCAAGGAGAAAGATTGTCCCCGCGCGCAGCATTCGGCCGCTACGTTCCGAGGGTAAGGAGGGCTGGCCGGACCTTTGCAGGTTTTGGGATCGGCAAGGGTCTAAACAGGTCGTTCAAGCGCACTGCGATCTCTGAAATCGCTGCAAATGAGACTGTCTTCGGCGATTACCCGCGATCAAGGAAGGGCTTTGTCGGCCTCGGCCCATTCGCACATGGTGCTATCTGCCGGTAACTGGCACCGTCCCGAAACGTGCTTCTACGAGTTAGGTCCTTCCTTGTCGGCTGTTTACTAACCGCTGAGGACGCCACCGCCGCCGGCACCTGCACCTATAGCGGCCGACACGCGGATGTGGCGCAGGTGGTTCCGGGCATATGTCGGCAATCCGGAAGTAATCCACGTGACTGAGGAGTTGGTTTCCCGCGGGTTTAGTCCGGGGACGGTTGTGGCGAGGGGTGGGCTGGGATTGGCCGACGATTCGCAGACGCTAGATTTTCCGAGGGCATCGGCCCAACGGGAAACCGTGCCGCGGCCGGGACGTTCTTGCGCGTCTTGTGTCGGTGGTAGAAACAGTTGCGCTTCACTAGCTGCTGTATTAAGCACTTCTTCCGGTAATAGATTCCGCACTGGAGGCAGATCTCCTCTGCCCTGGCGGTGTGATCCACAATCACGGCCGAGAGCTGATCGAGCAGCTCTGCGGTCATGCGTAAATCCTTTGGCGAGAGCTGGCGGAATACTTTGGCGAGTGTCCGGTTTTTCGCGGCGTCATAAGCCGCCAGAAGTCGACGGCTGGGCTCGGTGAGCGAGAGTTCGATCGCCCGCCGATCCGTCTCTGCTTCGCTGCGCAACAGCAGCCCTCGCCGCACGAGCTTGTCCACGGCCTTGCTGGCAGCGGCGTTGCTCACTCCCAGGAACGTCGCCACATCGCCGAGGGTTTGGGCACTGGTCATCGCCACGAGTTTGAGCAGTCTGAACTGAGAGAAAGTCAGTTGTCGGTGGGCAATCTCACGGAGCAACTTTTCTTCCACCACGTTCCTCACCGCCGTGACAAAAACCTGAGTGCTTCCGAGGAAATCGTTGATGAGATCCCCCGTCCCAGCCCGTCCCATTCTACTGTCCTTTCTGCAAGAAATATTTTCGAAAATTAACTAATGCCCCTCGGCTTATCAAGGAGACCCTGTTTCAACACTTTGTGGCGCTAGTCACAGCCCATGCCTTTCTGGCTCACGTGTTTGCGCTAGATGCAGCGGGCGCCCGCGAGAACAAGAGCAGGGAAAATGATCGCCGACCCGCTCCAAGCTGGAGCGCGAAATTCTGGTGCCTGTTCATCATCCGGACCCCTCGCGCTGCTCCCCCGAGGCCGCCGGAAAGAGGCGGGCAGCGATCAGCTCGGCGGCCCGAGGCAGAGCGCGAAGCACGGGTTCGGAGAGGCCCGGGCGAACCTCTTCAGGCAGGGGCGCTGTCTGGCAGGCCAGAACTCGCACCTCCACCCCGCACTGCTCCTCCAACTCGCGCAGGAGATTGGAAGTGGGAAGCTGGTGCACAGAGAAGTCGTCGCACTTGATGGCCGGAATGTCCTCAGGAGCGATCTCAAAAAGTTCCCCTGGGTCACGCCCCACGTCGAGCGCATCCAAAATGAGCACGCGCCGGGGGCGCACCGGGCTCAAGCACAAGGTGAACAGGAGCTTTCGGACGCCGGTGCCGACATCCAGGAGGCAGATGCCTTCCGGCAGCGTGTAGTGCGTTTCCAGGTATTCCACGACCGCGCAGCCGAAACCGTCATCGCCGAACAGGACATTGCCACAACCCAGGATGAGGGTCAGCTTGCGACAGAAGTCGGGGAGTTCCTCTTGGCGCGGTTCCGGCACCGGCACCTCCCGGGGGAGTAGGGGCGACGCGGCGCGTCGCCCCTACAGGCTTAATTGGCCAACGAGTCGATGAGTCTCCCGTTCGCTCCAACGATGTCCACCTTTAAGAAGAGCTTGCCATCCAGCCGGTGCGTGGCGCAGGAGAAGCAGGGATCGTAGGCGCGGATGGACATCTCCACGGTGTTCAAGATGCCCTGGTCGTAATTGCCTTTGCTGATCAACCCCTTGGCCGCCTGAGTGACCGACATGTTGATGGGGGCATTGTTGTGCGTAGTGCCCACAATGAGATTGACGTTAGTCACCATGCCGTCGGCGTCCGTCTCGTAATCGTGAATGAGCGTGCCGCGCGGAGCTTCGGTGCATCCCACGCCACGCGCTGCCCGAGGTGTCACCTTGATGCGCGTCTGGGTGCTGGTGATCTCGGGGTCGGCGAGCAGGCGGACGGCATTCTCGGCGTTGTAGAGCAGCTCGATCAGGCGCGCCCAGTGGTAGAGCAAAGTGAGCTGGGCGGGCCGGCCGAACTTCTGGCGGAACTCTTCGAGTTCGGCTTGGGCCAGCGGGGTATCAATGTGATCGCACACGTTGATGCGAGCCAGGGTGTTGGCGCGGTAGATGCTCCCAGGATTTTCGAGGTCCATCGAGAAGCCGCCCCAGTTCTTGGCGTAAGGGAACTTGAGGTAGCTCCAGGGCTCGATGTGCTCCGCGATGAAATCCGTGTAACGGTCATAAGGGAAATCCTCGAAGGAGCCATCCGGTTTCATCAGGCGGAGCTTGCCGTCGTAAAGGTTGAGCGCGCCATCGTCGGTAACGGTGCCCAGGAAGCCGGTGGTGATGACTCCCAGAGACTTCACGACGTCCAGATACTTGGGGAAGACGTTCTCCTTGGCGAAGGCGATGGAAAACTTCGCCAGTTCCAGGGCCTCTTCCGCCATTTTTGCCAGATCGTCCCGGTCGCTTGCGGCGAGGGGTTTGGAGAAGCCGCCGGGCACGGCCGCCTGGGGATGAATGGCCTTGCCGGCGAGAATCTCCAGCATATGGGCGCACATATGGCGCACGCGCACCACGCGGCGCGCAACGTCCGGCGCGGCTTGCAGAATCCCAATGACATTGCGCACGGAATAATCGGCGCTGGGACCGAGGAGGAAGTCGGCGCCCGCCAGGAAGTAGAAGTGCAGGATGTGCTCCTCCATGTAAGCGATGCTGTTGCAGAGCTCGCGCAGCTTGGCGCCGGCGGGCGGCGGCTTGACGCCGAAGACCGCATCACAAGCCTTGGCCGACGCCAGGTGGTGCGACCAGGGGCAGACTCCGCAGATGCGCGGCGTGATGCGCGGCATATCCTCCACGGGCCGCCCGATGCAGAAGCGTTCGAAGCCGCGCAATTCGATGACGTTCACGCGGGCGGTATCCACGTTGCCGGCGTCGTCGAGTTGGATGGTCACCTTGGCGTGACCTTCGATCCGAGTGACGGGCTGAATGACCAATGTTTTTGCCATAGCTCACCTCCGGGGCCCTGTACCGCCTGGTACAGGGCGGGGCGCGGGCCGTAGGCGGCCAGCGCCAGCAAAGCGGTTGAAAGTTGCAGAGCGATCGGGGATCTGTTTGGGGTCGAGGCCGATACTGGACAGCGCTCCCATCATGTCCACCATCGGGTTGGCCGTATCGGAGAGCGGGCCGAAGCAACCCTCGCAAGGCATGTAAGCGCGGATGCAGCGCGGCGTGCCCTGGCTGCCCCCGCAACCGGAGCGAGTGGCCGGCCCGTGGCAGAGGATGCCCTGCTCCATCAAGCAGCGCATCTCATTGAGTGGCCGCCCAGGCGTGAACGCCGGCGCATCCAGGCGGCGCTTGAGCGTGCTCGTCGCCTTCTTTTCCCGGATCGTCGGGCACTCGTCGCACACGCTCTTGGAAGGAAGGGAGAAGGGCTTGCCCTCCAGCAGCGCTGTCAGCGCTCCCGCGACCATCTCCGGGGTGGTGGGACAGCCCGGAAGCTTCATGTCCACGGGAACGACTTCACTGACTGCGTAAACCCGGTCGGTGAGGGAGGGGATTTGCTGGTTTGGCATTCCATTCGCGTCCGTGGTCTTGCTGCCCCGGTAAACTTTTTCCAGCAACTCCTGGGTCGTATAAAGGTTGGCCAGCGCGGGGACGCCGCCGGAACAGGCGCAGGAGCCGAGGGCGATGAGGGTTTTGCACTTTTTGCGCATCTCCTGGGCGAGCTTGCGGTGTTCCTCGGAGCGGACCCCACCCGCGATGAGGCCCACTTCCGCCTCGGGGAGTTGCATCTCGCTTCCTTCACCGGTCTGGCCGAATAACTTATGGTCCATGAGAACGGGCATATGAACAATGTTGACTTTTTCCAGGACATCCAGGAGCGGTTCACCGATATCGAGGATTGTGACTTCGCAACCCCCGCATATAGCGAACCATTCCTCGCTTAGTCGTACTGCCATGTTTCACCTCCTTAAGATGAGTCGAAAAGTCGAGAGTCGAAAGGTCGAAAAGCCGAAACGCGGCCTCTTCATCGTGGCTTCACCGGCCGCTAGGCCAGCAGCATGCTGAAAGCCACCCTCCACCTGTCATTCCGAGCGGAGCGAGGAATCTCGCTCTGAGTATCTTCAACGCACTGCGAGATTCCTTGTCGTCTGCCAATAAGAGTGGTGGTCTCCTCGGAATGGCAGGCCAAGCGGGCCTCTCCGCAGTGTGCTAGGCGGTCCGATACGGACTGGCTCCCAGCTTCCGCACTTGTTCAGTGAACTCCCGCACAACCTGCGCAAACCTGGCGCCTTCGGCCGCCGAAACCCATTCCAGCCGAAAGCGCTCCTCTTCAATGCCGAAATCCGGCAGCATCAGGCGAATGGCCTCGGCCCTCTTTTCCGCCGTCAGGTTTCCCTCCTGATAGTGGCAGTCTCCCGGGTGGCATCCGCACATAAGAACGCCATCTGCGCCCTTAGTGAGAGCGTCGATGACCAGGTTCGGGTGGACCATGCCCGAGCACATCACCCGGATGATCCGGATGCTCGGGGGATACTGAATCCTGGAGACACCGGCCAGGTCCGCGCCCGCATACGAGCACCAGTTGCAGCAAAGCGCGATAATCAAAGGTTGAAAGGTGTCTTCCATCACGCGATCCCAAGGGCAGCATTGATTTGCGCCCTGATCTGATCCAGGGTAAATCCCTGGATGAGAATGCCGTTCTTCGGACAAGTGGCCTGACAGCATCCGCAGCCCTTGCAGATGCTTTCGTTGGCCTCCACGACTTTCTTCACCGACCCCTGCCACATATACTCGAGCAGGGTGATCGCCTTGAAGGGACAGGTGCCCACGCAGTAGGCGCACCCGTCGCAGCTTTCGTCCATCACCTGTGAGATGTTGGCTTCCAACTCGATGCTGTCCCGGGCGAGGATCGTTGCCGCCCTTGCCGCTGCTGCCTGAGCCTGAAGGATCGACTCCTCGATGGTTTTGGGAGAATGGGCCAGGCCACAGAGAAAGACCCCGTCGGTCATGAAATCTACAGGGCGCAGTTTCATGTGGGCTTCGAGAAAGAATCCCTCGTTGTTCAAAGGGATCTTGAGGAACTGTGCGATCTGCTTGTTGTCTTCGTGCGGGTGAATGCCCGCGGACAGAACCACCAAGTCTGCGGGGATCCTCACCCGCATCGCTAGAGTCTCGTCGAAAACGGACACCTCGAGCCCGTGGCCGTTTCCTGACACTGCCGGTTTGCGCTCCTCCTCGTATCGCACAAACACCACGCCCTGCTGGCGTGCCTGTGTATAGTAGCTTTCCCTGAAACCGTAAGTCCTGATGTCCCGATAAAGGATGTACACATGCGTTTGAGGGGAGAGCGCTTTGATCTTCAGGGCATTCTTTATTGCTTCCGCGCAGCACACCCGCGAGCAGTAGGGCCGCTCGCCGTCTCGTGAGCCTACGCACTGGATCATCACAACACACTTCGGCGGGCGCTTGTCTTCCGCCGCTAGGAACGTGGCTCCCGCGGCCAGGCGCTCCTCGAGCTTCCGCTGCGTAATGACTCTGTTGTCGTGCCCGTGCAGGTACTCTTTCGGCTGGTACTCCTTAGCGCCGGTGGCGACGATAACGACGCCGTGCGTCACCTCGCCGGTTCCGCCGCGTACTGAAATCTTGGTACGGAAGTCGCCGATGGTGCCCTCGATCCCCTCGATAGCCGCTCCTGTAAATACATGGACCCTGCCGTTTTGCCGGATCTGCTCTTTTAGGCGCCTCAACTCATCCTGCGGTTTCTCTCCGTTGAGCAGGTAGTGGATGTGCCGGAGGTTCCCGCCGAGCTCATCCTCTTTTTCCACCAAGTGGACGTCAAAGCCCTGCTTGGCCACGCCGAGGGCCGCGGTCATGCCGGAGAGTCCGCCGCCGATGACCAGAGCGGATTTCTTAATCTTGACCGAGCGCTTTTGGAGCGGCTTGAGCAGCCGCGCCTTGGCCGCCGCCATCCTGACGAGGTCTTTGGATTTCTCGGTGGCCATCTCCGGCTCGTGCATGTGCACCCAGGAACATTGGTCGCGGATATTCGCCAGCTCGAACAGGTACGGATTGAGTCCCACCTCGCGAAGGGTGTTCCTGAATAGGGGCTCGTGGGTCCTGGGCGTGCAGGAGGCTACCACTACGCGATTTAGATGGTACTCGTTGATCTTCTCCTTGATTCGTTCCTGGGTGTCGTTGGAGCAGGTGTAGAGATTGTTCTCCGCATAGGCTACGTTGGGCAGCGCCTTCGCATACTCCACCACAGCGGGGACGTTGACCACGCCAGCGATGTTCGTCCCGCAATGGCAAACAAACACGCCGATGCGAGGTTCCTCCCCACCCACCTCTCTCTCATGTGGGTATGCCTGGGGTGTGATCAGTGTACCCCTGGCGTCCTTCAGCAGGCACAGCGCTTGCGCCGCCGCCGCGGAGGCCTGCATGACAGTTTCCGGGATGTCCTTCGGCTCTGCAAACGGCCCGGCAACATAGATGCCCTCCCGGGAGGATTCAGCGGGTCGGAACGAAGATGTCCCGCAGAAGCCGAACGGGTTGAGGCTTACGCCGAATCGTTCGGCGATCGCCTTGAACTCTTTGGGAGGCTGCATGCCCACGGAGAGGACGACCAAGTCGTACTCCCGGGAAACCTTCCTTTCGTTTTCGGTCAGATACTTGATAATGAGGTTCTTGGTTCCGGAGATCTCCTCGACTATGGGCACGCGGCACCGGATATACTTCACACCCAGCTCTTGCGCCCGGCGGTAGTACTGCTCAAATCCTTTGCTGAAGGCCCGCAGGTCCATGAAGAAGATATCGCACTGGAGAGCTTCGCCGACGTGCTCCTTGGCGATGATGGCTTCTTTGGTGGCGTACATGCAGCAAACGGAGGAGCAATAATCCCTCTCAAAATCCCTCGAACCGACACACTGAATGAAAGCGATGCGCTTCGGCTCTTGCCGGTCGTAGGGGCGCAGTACCCGGCCTGAATACGGTCCCGAGGCCGACAAAATCCGTTCGAACTCCAGGGCAGTGATCACATTGGGAAA
>Ga0187782_10002387_pt1 | contig 13829 bp, 7 predicted proteins | sample 0715_SJ02_MP15_2_FD_132454 | JGI IMG/M metagenome (GOLD analysis project Ga0187782, IMG submission 132454) | Tropical peat soil microbial communities from peatlands in Department of Meta, Colombia - 0715_SJ02_MP15_20_MG | ecosystem: Environmental > Terrestrial > Soil > Wetlands > Peat | place...
AATACCAGAAGTACCGTGACCAATGAAGATGCCAGCGCGGACGAATTCCTATCCAGTTTCATACCAGGCTCCTGACACACAGATTTCCATTTTTCGTGGATTCCTTGTGTTCTATCGGCGGGGAGGGAACAGAGCTTTAATCAATCCAAGGGCTCGACGCCGCCGGGGCCGTGCGCGAGATGGAGCGGCGGTTCGATGGAGACCGTGAGCGTGCGGGGGCCTGAATGGGGATGGCGCCAGCAGCAAGTCGAGTGTTTTCAGCAATTGCGGCCCCACTGCATGGCAACCGCCACCGGCCCGCGCGGACCCTGAGACGTTACCCCAGGATTAATCCTCCTGTAATTGGACAACCGCTACTTAATCGTTTTAGAATGCGCCCATCGTTAGCGGACTGTCCGCTTGCATGTTGACGGCAATTCGTCCCTTCATTGATCGTTCTTGCTTTGCAAGCTGAGGCAAACCGGACATTTTGCCCTGCGTGGACTGGAGCATGCGCCCCTCGAGGAAGGCATGCCCAGCCGGGCTCGCGCGAGCAAAAATCCAGCGATGCTCCCCTCCGCAAACGACCATTTCTTCACCGGTGCAAAGGAGCAGCCATGAAGCATCGCATATTGCGCATATGCGGAGCAGTTCTTGCGGCGATCGTTTCGGTCTCTGCCGCAACAGCTCAAACAGCGTGCAGCGTCGGCTACACGATCAACAGCCAATGGCCCGGAGGATTCGGCGCGGCCATTACCATCAACAACACGGGAACGACAGCCGTTTCCTCGTGGACTCTGACCTGGGCTTTTGCCAACGGCCAGACGATTTCGCAACTTTGGAATGGCAACGCCACGCAGAGCGGCGCCAATGTGACCGTAACCAACGAGAGCTACAACGGCAGCATTCCCGCCGGCGGCAGCCTCACTGGAATCGGATTCAACGCCACATGGAATAACTCAACCAACGCAGTTCCCGCATCGTTCGCGCTGAACGGCGTTACTTGCACCGGCGGAAGCGGCGCACCCCCACAAGGCAGTTTCTCGCTCACTGCCTCAGCCGCCACGCTTTCGATAGCCCAGGGCGCAATTGGCACCGACACTATCTCTGTGACGGATGTGAGCCCGTTTAGCGGCAGTGTCACGTTAGCTGCTTCCGGATTGCCGACCGGCGTTACGGCAGCCTTCGCCACCAATCCTGCAACCGGCAGCAGCGTGGTCACGTTCACCGCCACCAGCACGGCAGTGGCCGGCGCCTCCACCATCACCATCACCGGAACTTCAGGCACGCTAACCGCGTCTGCAACCATTGCCTTGACGATTCTGGCCGCGCCAACAGGCAGTTTCTCCCTGACTCCTTCGAGCACGTCTTTGTCGTTGACCGACGGCACCAGCGCCACCGATACGATTTCGATCGCCGATGTCAGTCCCTTTAGCGGCAGCGTCACGCTTTCCGTTTCCGGGTTGCCGACCGGCGTCACGGCTGCCTTCGCCACGAATCCTGCAACCGCCAGCAGCGTGCTGACGCTGACTGCCAGCAGCACTGCAGCGGCTGGCACTTCAACCGTCACTGTTACCGGAACCTCGGGTACGCTCACGGAGACAACAACCATCGCCTTGACGGTGAAAGCCGCATCGACTGGCAGTTTCTCGCTCACTCCGTCGAGCACGTCTGTCTCTCTGACCGATGGCGCCAGCGCCACGGATACGATTTCGATCGTCGATGTGGGCTCGTTTAGCGGCAGCGTCACGCTATCCGTTACCGGATTGCCTACCGGCGTCACGGCAGCCTTTGCCACGAATCCTGCGACCAGCAGCAGCGTGCTGACGCTGACGGCAAGCAGCACCGCGGCCGCCGCAACCACTTCGGTGATCGTCACCGGAACTTCCGGATCGATCACCGCGACCGCTACCATCGCGCTGACGGTCAGCACCGGAACGTCCGGCACTTTCACGATTTCCGCGGCCGAAACCAGCGTCACGGTTTCTCCCAACGCGGGAGCCACCGACACGTTCACGATCAACGATGTGGGCGGATTTGCAGGCTCCGTCACACTCACCCCGTCGGGATTGCCCGCCGGAGTGACAGCCCAGTTCAGTCCCAACCCCACCACAACCACGAGCGTGCTCACGTTTACTGTCAGCAGTTCGGCAGTCGCCGGAACCTCCACCATCACCATTCAGGGCACCGCCAGCGGCGGTTCATCGGGAAATCTCCAGGTTTCGACGACCATTTCGCTTACCGTAAGCGCGACGCCTGCTCTTCAAATTGCATGGGTCAGCCCGGCAGGGGGCATCGTGGGCAGCGCGGTCACCGTCTTGCCTGCGGGCGTAGGCGCATCGTTCGGATCGAGCCAGGGAAGCAGCGAAATTTTGTTCGGCTCGGCCCCGGCGACAGTTACCACGTGGACCGTGAACTCGATCGCCGTGGTGGTGCCGAACGTACCGGCCGGCGTGGTCAATGTCACCGCTGTCGTCAACGGAGTCACCAGCAATGCCGTGCCGTTTACGGTCACAGCCGCCGTTCCGTCGCCGGTGGTTTACACCGGAAATTCGACATGGTTCAGCGGCCTGGGCGGGCCCTATGGCGGATGCGGCGTGCCCCAGGCCAATTTGGACTCGCAGAATTTTGTCGCTTTGAATGTGCAGAACGATCCGGGCAACTATAGCCTTGAACTTTCTCGCCCCATCTCATCGCAATTTGCCGCCGATATCGGCCTGTTCGACAACGGCCTCAATTGCGGCCGATGGGTACACATCACCATGGGCGCTAACTGCCAGGGCACGAACGACGGCGCGCAATCCGAGCCGTTCTGCCGTGGCGGCGTGGGATGGGTAGACGACCAGTTCACGGGAGCGCAACTCGATCTGGTTGTCGCCGACAGTTGCCAGGACGGCAATGCCTGGTGCCGGGACGATCCTTACCATCTCGATCAGGTGCAAAGCGCGCTCAATAACTACACCATCAACGGCGCGCCCGCCGGCGATATCTATCCCAACTTTTGGAATAATCGCCAAATCTCCTGGTACTTCGAGCCCTCGCCCAATTACACGGGCGACATCAACATCGGCTTCCTGAACGGCGCCAATCCTTACTGGGGCGCGATTTCCGTCACCCATCTGGCCAACGGAATTCACGGCGTGAATTACCTCCAGAATGGTGTGTGGACGGCCGCGGTCGAGGACGCCGACCTGGGTGACGATTACATCGCTCTGCCCACAACCGCCGGCGGAACGCAATTCGAGATCCAAGTGCTCGACATTACCAACACCGCCATCAACAACGGACGCATCTACTCGTTCACTTATCCGTCGAGTTGCGGGACCGGCTGCACACCGGCGCTTACACCGGTCACCTTTACAACCAGCAACCCCACGACCACGACGACAACAACAGCAACTACCAACTGAGTATCCCCCGGCATCGCAGGGGAATAACTTCTGTGAAACTGCAGGTCATCGAGAATCCCCCGGCACTGCCGGGGGATTTTCTTCGAGTGACGCTGCAGGTCAGCCGTTGCGAAGCTGCGCTGACGCTTAATATGAGCTTCCGCAGTGCAAGCTGATTCGACAATCCGTCGTGCGGGCGAGTGTTCGAAATCGGACAGTAGTTCAGTGAAAACGATCAGTTGGCGAGCCCTGATTTGTGATAGCGACGGCGGCAAGTCGCGTGTTTTCAGCGTGAGCCAACGCTAGGGATTTGGCCAGAAGCGTGCTTGTCTACTGCGCGATGGATATAGCACGTCCAGATTTATTGCGAAAGAGAAGAGTCCGGACGATCTCCTGGTCCGGCGCGGCAGTTGTAGTGATTGCGGTGCTGGCCATGATCGTGTTTCGGCTGAAGCCCGCTGCGCCGAATGTCGAGCGGTCGACGGTTTGGACCGACACCGTGAAGCGGGGCGACCTGACGATTCAGGTGCGTTCTTCAACCGGCTCTTTGGTGCCGCGCGAGGATAGCATTGAGCTGATACCGGCGCAGACCGACGCGACGGTGGTTCGCATTCGCGTGCTGCCCGGAGCAAAGGTGACGCCGGATACGATCCTGATGGATTTGTCGGATCCCGAACTGGAGCAGCAGCTGCTGAACGCACAACTTGGGCTCAAGGCCGCCGAAGCCGATTACAAGAGCCTTGAAGCGACGCTCGCGAGCACGCTGATGGACAAAAAGGCCGCGGCCGCGCAAGTGAACGCGGACTATACGCAGGACCAACTGCAGGCGCAGACCGACAAAGCGCTCTTCGACCTGGGTGTGATTTCGGGTTTGGCCTACAACAAATCGAAGCAAACGGCCGAGCAACTGACCACACAGCATCAATTGAGCGGGCAGCAACTGGACGTGAATCAGAAGGCGATTGAGGTGCAGTTGGCGTCGCAGCAGACAAAGATCGAGCAGGCGAAGGCGCTGCTTGCGCTATACGAGAAGCAGTCGGCCGCGCTCCAGGTGAGGGCGGGAATCACGGGTGCGCTGGCTCCGCTGGCGACGCCGTTGCAGGTGGGCCAGCATGTGACAGTGGGAACATCGGTGGCCGAGGTGATTCAACTGGACAAGCTCAAAGCCGCGCTGCAGATTGCCGAGACCCAGGCGCGCGATATTCAGATCGGGCAGCCGGCCGCGATCGACACGCACAACGGGGTAATTCCCGGGCACGTGACGAGAATCGACCCGGCGGTGGTGAACGGAACGCGCACGGTTGACGTAGCACTGGATGGACCCCTGCCGCCGGGAGCGGTGCCGCAGTTGAGCGTGGATGGCACGATCGACCTGGCGCACTTGACGGACGTGCTGTATGTGGGCCGGCCTGCCCTGGCGAACGAAAACACGACGCTGAGCCTGTTCAGGGTGGATGAAGGCGGCAACGGCGCCGCACGCATTTCGGTGAAGGTGGGGCATGCCTCGGTGAACAACATCCAGGTGATCGAGGGGCTGAAGGAAGGCGATACGGTGATTTTGTCGGATATGTCGAAGTGGGATAGCGTGGACCGCGTTCGGCTGGATTGAAGCAGGACTACGGGACTGAGGGACGGATCACTAAAGGATGGAGAGATGCGATGAGTGCGAACGGAACACTGATTGAGATCGAAGAGTTGACCAAGGTCTTCTATACCGACGAGGTGGAGACACATGCGCTCTCCGGGGTTCACCTCAAGATCGAACGCGGCGAGTACTTGGCGATGTCGGGCCCGTCGGGTTGCGGCAAGACGACGCTGCTCTCCATTCTTGGCTTGCTGGATACGCCAACCAGCGGGCGCTATTTGCTGAACGGCAAGCCGGTGGAGAACCTGAGCTTCGGCGACCGGTCGCGGATTCGCAACCAGGAGATCGGATTTATTTTTCAGAGTTTCAATCTGATCGGCGATCTGACGGTTCAGGAGAATGTAGAGTTGCCGCTGACCTATCGCGCGGGTATGCCGGGCGCCGAGAGAAAGAAGCGTGTAACGGAGGCACTGGAGCGAGTAAACATGGCGCACCGTATGCGGCACTATCCGGCGCAGCTTTCGGGCGGCCAACAGCAGCGCGTGGCGGTGGCGCGGGCACTGGCGGGGTCGCCGTCGATCCTGCTGGCCGATGAGCCGACGGGGAACCTGGACTCGAAGAACGGCGAGGCGGTGATGCGTCTGCTGGCCGATTTGCACAGTGAGGGATCGACGATTTGCATGGTGACGCACGATCCGCGCTTTGCGCGGCACGCGGCGCGCGAGGTGCATTTGTTCGACGGCAAAGTGGTTTCCGAAGAGGAACAGAAGAAGCTGGAGCAGGAAGCGGAGGCTTGACGGGCAGAAACGACGTCGTCTAGTTCGACGCGCAAAAGGAGTGGGGCAATCTTCTGCCGATTGCCGTGCTGGTTGCGAGCGCGGGATTGGTTGCCGCCATGATCCCGGCGCGGCGTGCGGCATCGATTGAGCCGATGGAGCGCTGAGGTCCCAATGAGCACGAGCGAGGAGACGCACGAATGAACACGCTACTTCAGGATGTTCGCTACGCGCTGCGGCAATTGCGCAAGTCGCCGGGGTTCGCGCTCGCCGTGGCGCTCACGCTGGCGCTGAGCGTAGGCGTGGCCACGGCAGTGTTTTGTGTTTTCGATGCGGCGATCCTGCGGCCCCTGCCCTACACCCATCCCGGACGGATCTTTGCGGTCACGACTTTCAGCCGCAGCGGCTACCTTCAGCCCAACTCCTGGCCGGCATTCCAGGACGAGCGCGCCCAGGCTCATGCTTTTACGGCACTGGCCGGCTACATCTCCTTTTTCAAAGCGACCGTGGAAACCCCGGGTGGAAACGCGGTTCTTCTCCATACCGTGAACACTTCCTCGAACTTCTTCGCGGTCTTTGGCATCAAGCCGGTGCTGGGCCGGACATTCCTGCCGGAAGAGGAGCAGGCAGGCAAGAACGATGTCGCGGTTCTTGGCTACGATACCTGGGAACGGTACTTTGATGGAGACAAAGGCATTCTGAACCGCACGGTCAAATTGGATGGCCGCGCCTACACCGTCGTCGGCATTATGCCTGCGGGATTTCGCTTCCCTCTTGAATTGCAAGACGGAATCTATACCCCACTGCACATAGAAAGCTATGCATGGATGACTTCGCGCAACAATCACTGGCTGAGGACGGTGGCGCGCCTGAAAGACGGCGTGACGACCGAGCAGGCGCAAGCCGATCTGTCCCGTGTCTTCGACAATCTCAGCCACGCTTATCCGGACACCGACGCGGGGCGGACGGTGCAGTTGGCGCCATTGGCGGAGAATGTAATCGGACAGAGCAAGGGCCCGCTGTGGACTCTGCTGTGCGCCGTGCTGGCGGTGCTGGCGATCGGCTGTGTCAACGTGGCCGGCCTGCTGCTGGCGCGAGGAGTGAAGCGCGAGCAGGAAATGGGCCTGAGAGCTGCTATCGGCGCGGGGCGCGCCCGGGTGATGCGCCAGTTGCTGACGGAAGGGCTGCTGCTGGCGGTGCTGGGCGCTGCCGGAGGCGTATTTGTCGCATGGGCCACGCTTGGCCTGATGCGCGTGTTCCTCATCCACGCGCTGGCACGGGGCGCGGAGATTCACCTCGATTGGTCGATGTTAGCCGCAGCCCTCGCGATATCCGCAGCGACAAGTATCCTCGCGTCGCTCTATCCCGCCTTGCGCCTTTCCGGCATCGATCCCAATCGCGTACTGAAAACCGGCGGGAGCGTGGGTGCCGGACGAGGCCAGCACGGTGTGCGCGCGGGCTTGGTGGTTACCCAGGTGGCGCTCACTCTGGTGCTGCTCGCCGTTTCGGGCCTGCTCATTCGCGTCGTGATGCACTACCGTCACGTCGATCTCGGCTTCGATCCCTCACGCATTCTGGCCGTGCAGCTCAATTACTCGCCTGCGCGCTATGAGAGCCGCGATGTAATCGCCGATTTCTACCGGCCCCTGCTGGATCGCATTACGCATCTACCCACGGTCCGCGCCGCAGGCGTAATCGACATTGTGCCAATTGAAAGCTGGGGATCGAATTCCGACATTCACATCTCCGGCCAGCCGCCCAATCCGCCGAACGAGGAGGTGCTTTCCGAGGAGCGTGTTGTCAGCGCCGGTTACTTCGATGTCTTTCAGATTCAGCTGCACCACGGGCGTGCTCTATCGCCGGCTTTGGACCGGCCGGAAAACCATCCGCCGACGGTCGTGGTTAATGAGGCCTTTGTGAAGAAGTTCATTCCCAGCGGCCTCGATCCAACTGCACAACGCATCGACTCATTCGGTAAAGACGAGGCAAATTGGCCGCGCATTATCGGCGTGACGGGAGGCGTGCGTCAGGACATTTTTTCGCCCCCGTTGGCCGAGCACGACTCTCTCATGGATCAGTTTCCACTCAAGGAACGGAGCAACTATCTCAATGGCTATTGGCTCGTGGTGCGATCGGATGGCGACCCTCGCTTTCTGATTCCCGCCATTCGCAGCGCGCTGCACGAGGTGGATTCCACCGCTTCATTCGAGAACCCGCGCACGATGACCGAGATTGTCACCGATGTCCTAGTTTTCGAGCGCATGGAGAGCTGGCTATTTGGAATCTTCGCGGGGCTTGCCGTGGCGCTGGCCCTGGTCGGCCTCTACGGCCTGGTCAGCCACGAAGTCGAGCAGGCCCGGCGCGACATCGGCATCCGCATGGCCCTGGGCGCCACGCGCAGCCGTGTTGTTTCGGCCGTGATGCGCCGCGTGGCATGGATGCTGGGCGCCGGAGCGGTTTTAGGCCTGGTGCTCACCGTCGCCGTTCGCAAAATCATCGGCATGGTCATCTATTTCGATCCGCAAAACGAGGCGGCGGGGTTCTTGCTGCTTGCAGCGCTGCTCGTGACGGCGGGATTGCTTGCTGCGCTTATTCCCGCGCGCCGCGCGGCCTCTATCGATCCCATGCAGGCGCTGCGCATCGAGTAAGACGAGTTCGGCACGTCAAGGAGACACCGAATGAGCAATCTTTGGCACGATATCCGCTACGCGCTGCGCCAGTTGCGCAAGTCGCCGGGTTTCACAAGTACGGTGGTCGTTACACTCGCGCTGGGTATCGGCGCCAATACTGCCATCTTTACGCTGGTTCATGCCATTCTGCTGTCTTCGCTGCCGGTCGAGGATCCGTCGCAGCTCTATCGCATTGGCGACAACAACCAGTGTTGCGTGGATGGTGGATTTCCCGAGGATGCGTCGCAAACCGGCGACTTCTCGATTTTTTCATTCGATCTGTATCAGCACTTGAAGCAATCGGCGCCCGAGTTTGAGCAGCTTGCCGCCACGCAGGCGGGGATTTGGGATTGGAGCGTGCGCCGTGGCAACGAGCTGGCCAAATCGATGAAGGGTCAGTTCGTCTCGGGAAATTTCTTCTCGACAATCGGCATAAAGGCCTATGCCGGCCGGCTGTTCGGGGACAGCGACGATACATTTTCGGCGGCTCCGGCCGTTGTGCTCAGCTACGCGACGTGGCAGGGTGAATATTCCGGAGATCCTTCGATCGTCGATTCAACCATCTATATCCAGGCCAAGCCCTTCACCGTGATCGGCATTGCGCCGCCCGGTTTTTTCGGCGATCGGGTGGTAGACAGTCCTCCCGCTCTTTGGATGACGCTCCACGCCGAGCCTTATGTGGAAGCCGGAGATGCGGTTTTCGACAACGCCGACTCGCACTGGCTCTATTTGCTGGGCCGGATTCGCCCCAACACCGACATTCAAGCGCTCCAATCGAAGATCTCGGTGGCATTGCAGCAGTGGCTGTGGTCGCGGCCGAATATGATCGCCAACGGCGGAGCGGGGCTGGTTCCCAGGATGCACGTTGTCTTGACGCCCGGCGGCGGAGGCATCCAGCACCTGCAGAACCAAGCCGGCAAGGGCCTAAAGATGCTCATGGCTCTTTCCACTCTTGTGTTACTCATCGCTTGCGCCAATATCGCCAACCTGATGCTGGCGCGTACCACGACGCGCCGGGGCGACATTGCATTGCGCACAGCTTTGGGCGCCGGCAGGCGCCGCATCCTGCGGGAGATTCTCACGGAAAGCGTGGTTTTGAGCTCGATTGGCGGTATCGCCGGGCTGATCGTAGCCTACGCCGGCTGCCGAACCATACTGGCTCTGGTTTTTCCCGATGCTAGAAACATGGCCATTAACGCCAGTCCATCGCTTCCGGTGATGGGTTTTGCAATCCTGGTGTCTCTTGCGACCGGCATCGTCTTCGGCGCAGCGCCGGCTTGGCTGTCGCTCCATGCGCAACCGGCCGAAGCGCTGCGCGGAGTGAGCCGCACCACGCGCGACCGCTCCTCGCTGCCGCAAAAGGCTCTCGTTGTTTTTCAGGCCGCGCTCTCCGTGGTTCTGCTTGCCGGCGCGATTCTGATGGCAAAGACTCTTACCAACCTGGAGAGCCAGAAATTCGGCGTGGCGACAGCGAACCGTTACGTGCTGCACTTCAATCCGCAAGGCGCCGGCTATACCGTTGACAGGTTGCCCGCACTCTACCGCGAAATTCAAGATCGTTTCTCGGCTCTGCCCGGCATCGCGACCGCAAGTCTTGCGCTGTATAGCCCGCTCGAAGGCGACAACTGGAGCGAATGCGTGATTCCGCAGGGGCGTCCGTCGCCGCGACACGGGGACGACTGCGATTCGACATGGGACCGCGTGGATACGCATTTTCTCGATGCCATAGGGGTGCCGATGGTGCGCGGGCGCGGCCTGGCCGAGCAGGACACAGCGGCCTCACCGCTGGTTGCAGTTGTCAACGAGGCCTTTGTGAAGAAGTTTTTCCTCAATCAGGATCCGATCGGCCGGCGATTCGGGCTGGGCTTTCCGAAATACTCAGGCACCTTCCAGATTGTCGGAGTGTTTCGCGATTTCAAGATGAACCTGCAGTATCCACAGGAAGATATTCACCCAGTGTTTTTGCGCGCTCTAACGCAGCAGGATTCGGACTACAAGGAACAGAACATGGCCCGCACGGAGACGCGCTCGATGTTTGTGAACGCGACGATTCTCGACTTTCACGCGGCGCCGCCCAACGTGGACGCGCTGGTGCGGCACACGCTAGCCGGGATCGATCCCAACCTGACGGTCGAAGACCTGCGCACCTTCGGCAACCAGTTGGCGGGCAACTTCAGTCAGCAGCGGGTGATTGCCCGCCTGACGGGCCTTTTCGGGCTGCTGGCGCTGGTGATTGCTTCCGTTGGGTTGTATGGCGTGATGTCGCACTTTGTTGCTCGGCGCACCAGCGAAATCGGCATTCGCATGGCGCTGGGCGCGACGCGGCAAAGCGTGGTGGGCATGGTGATGCGCGGCGCACTTTGGCAGATTCTTGTCGGGCTTGTGCTGGGGATTCCGGCATCGCTCTACGTCGGCTACCTGATGAAGGTGCTGCTCTACGGTGTGGACAGCTACGATCCGACGGCCATGGCCGGAGCGCCGCTGATGCTGACGATCTTCGCCGCTGCAGCAGCGTTCATTCCCGCGCGCCGCGCCGCTTCGATTGAGCCGATAGAGGCGCTGCGGATGGAGTAATGCGCCCGCCAAGGAGAGGCAAGGATTTTTGAAGATCATGATCGAACTCAAAGATGTCGAACGCAGTTATAAGAACGGGTACACGGAGACATGGGTGCTGCGGCGCATTGGCATCACCATCCGCGAAGGTGAGTTTGTCACGGTGATGGGGCCGTCGGGAGCGGGGAAGTCGTCGCTGCTGAACGTGCTGGCGCTGCTCGACGATGGCTGGAAGGGTGAGTATTGGTTCGGCGAGACGGCTGTGCACTCCCTTAAGCGAAAGCAGCGGGCCGATCTTGCGCGGCAACGAATCGGCATGGTGTTCCAGAGCTACCACCTGCTTGACGATTTGACCGTGGCCGAAAATATCGACTTGCCGCTCTCGTACAAGAACCTGCCCGTGAAACAACGTCAGGGGATGGTCGCCGATATTCTCGACCGTTTCCAAATCGTTGCGAAGAAAGACCTGTTTCCGTCGCAGCTCTCCGGAGGACAGCAGCAACTGGTGGGAATTGCGCGCGCCGTGGTGCATGCGCCGGCGCTGCTGTTGGCCGATGAGCCGACGGGAAATTTGCATTCGACGCAGGCGCGCGAGATCATGCAGCTTTTCCGCGAGCTGAACGATCGGGGTACGACCATTGTGCAGGTGACGCATTCGGAAGAAAACGCACGCTATGGCAAGCGCATTGTCGAGTTGCACGACGGCTGGATGACACGCGATGAAAGCATCGCGGGAAAGGCGGCGGTAGGGGCTGGGGATTAGGGAATAGAGACGGAAGGCCAAATGGAAAGGAACAAGGTGAAGCGTTTCAGATCAAATCGGAGAGGATTTCTCAAATCGGCGATCACAATCCTTCTGTTGCCGGCGAGCATGGCCCTGCCGGCGCAATCGCCTCAGTCGGGTCCCCGTGGGGCGGCCGCGCCGCAAGCCGCGCAGGCCAACCTGCAGGCGGCGCAAGCCGCTCCGGAAGCCCCAACGCCCACGGCCAACGGTCCGACGGTGCCGCCGCCGACGCTGGTGCAGCAGATGCAGCAGGCACAACTCGAAGCGATCGCTCCCCAGCGAGCATTTCGCGTGGAGATTCCGCGTTCCCATAATCCTCTTGCCCCCTACAGGTCCAGCGAGGCTCCCCCACTGGATCTTGCGAACTCCCCGCGCCTGGAGAACTTGATTCGCGAGGGAAAGCTGTACATCTCGCTGCACGACGCAATCGCGCTGGCCATCGAAAATAACCTCGATCTTGCCTACTTCCGCTATAACTTTCCCATTGCGCAAACCGACATCCAGCGCACCAAAGCCGGCAGTCCTGCCAATGGCGTCAACACGGCGATCGTCCAATCCACCCAGGGCGGTTTTTCTGCTTCCACGGGCGGCGGGGGCGGATCGTCGGGATCCGGTTTCTCCGCCGGCAACGGCGGCATCGTCACGTCGACCCTGGGAGCCGGGACCACCGTTCCGTCGTTCGATCCTTTCCTCACCTTCCAGGGCTACGTCGATCACACGGTCACCCAGGAGGTCAACACTTCACTGGTGGGCACGCCGATTTTGAAGGCCAACACCATCGAAGTGCTGTCGAGTTATTCCCAGTCGTTTCCCATCGGCACCAACGTTTCGGTCAACTACATCGGCCAGCGTTTGGCCGAGAATTCGCTATACAACGCCGTCAATCCCGAGCTTTATGGCAAGTTTGCCGTGACCATCACCCAGCCTTTTCTGTACGGGTTCGGGCTCTCGACGAATGAGCGCTACATCCGCATCGCCAAGCGCAACTCGCAGATCACCGATCTCGCCTTCAAAGCGCAGGTCATCGCCACTGTGACCCAAATCGAGAATATTTATTGGGACCTGGTTAACGCTTACGAGGACGAGCAGATCAACGAGCGCTCCCTCGGCTTCGCCAACCAAACCCTCGCCGACGATCAAAAGCAGCTCGAGCTCAACGCTATCCCCGCGATGCAGGTCATGACGGATCAGTCTGCTGTGGCGACCGCCGAAGGCAATCTCACGGTGGCCCGCGCCAGCCTCCGTCTGAACGAGCTCCTGATAAAGAACGCGCTCACCAAGGTGGACAATCCGGCAATCGACGAGATGGCTGTGATTCCCCTCGATCTGCGGGCCCAGCCGGACCCGAATGCCGACAAGTCCATCGACGACCTCATCGCCGAGGCCGAGAAGAAGCGGCCTGAGGTTGCCATTTACCAGATGCAGGCGGAGGTGCAGAAGCAGGCTCTGAAAGACATCAACAGCGAGCTGTTGCCAACGCTCAACATGTACGGCTACTACGCCGGCGCAGGCACCGCAGGACCCTTAAACGCGGCTTGCCAGCAGCCGCCAGCCAACTGCAGCACGAGCCTGCCCACGAACTTTGCCAGCATGTTCGAGAACACCTTTAACTACTCGTCTCCGGAGTACCAGGTAGGGATGACGCTTTCCATCAACCTGCGCAACCGGCAGGCCAAAGCCGATCAGTTCCGCGCAGTGCTGCAGTACCGGCAAAGCCAGATCTCCAGCGAGCAGCAGCAGAAAGGCATCCGCTTCGACGTTCGCAACTCGAAGTTTGCTCTTGAACAAGCCCAGGCCCGCGCGGAAGCGGCCCAAAAAGCGCGCGACCTTGCCCAGAAGACCTTCGACATCACCAAGCAGGAGCAGCAGCTTGGCGCGAAATCCAGCGTGGATACGCTGAACGCGGAAAGCGCGCTTGCCGAAGCCGAGGCTGCCCTCGATGCGGCGCAGACGGCCTATGAAAAGGCGAAGGTGGACATCGACCGTGCGACGGGGGAGACACTTGAGCAGACCGGGGTGTCGATCGACGATGCGAAAATGGGAGTCGTATCGCATGAGCCTTAGATCCCGGTCATGGAGCTGCAAGCCTTGGCC
>Ga0187782_10002388_pt1 | contig 13826 bp, 12 predicted proteins | sample 0715_SJ02_MP15_2_FD_132454 | JGI IMG/M metagenome (GOLD analysis project Ga0187782, IMG submission 132454) | Tropical peat soil microbial communities from peatlands in Department of Meta, Colombia - 0715_SJ02_MP15_20_MG | ecosystem: Environmental > Terrestrial > Soil > Wetlands > Peat | place...
CGCTTCGCAAAAAGCGGTGGCATCGGCCCGGGCCGGAAGCAAAGTCGTGGAAGAAACGCTCTCCACCATGCGCAACATTGCAGACTCCTCGACCAACACAGTCGCACGGATCGCCGAACTCGGAAGAAATTCTCTGGAGATTGGAAAAATTATCGCGGTCATTGACGATATCGCAGACCAAACCAACCTGCTCGCGCTCAACGCGGCCATTGAAGCGGCTCGAGCGGGAGAGGCGGGACGCGGGTTCGCGGTCGTCGCCGACGAAGTCCGCAAATTGGCGGAACACTCCCGCAGCGCAACGAAAGACATCGCGGCCCTCATCAAGGCGATCCAAGCAGAAACGAACGAGGCCGTGGTGGTTATGGAAGACGGCACGCGCGAAGTGGAAGTCGGAGCCGGTCTGGCGGACCAAGCCGGAAAAGCTCTCGAAGCGATTTCGAGCGTCGTGCGGCAGTCGGCGGAACTCGTTCAGGAAATTTCGCTCGCTTCGAAGCAGCAGGTGCGCGGCACCGAAGGTGTGGCGAACGCGATGCAGATCATTTCTGGCATCACGCGGCAGACCACTCAGGGAGCGCGCCAAACGGCTTCTACCGTCGGAAACATGGTCAAGATGTCCGAGCAGCTCAACGAGGCGTTGGCGCAGTTCCGCTCGCAGCCTGCGCGATCGGGCGATAGCGCAGCTGCACCGGCTGGAGATGAACCACGTGTTCCCGTGGGGGCGCATCGATAACGGCAACTTCTGCGATCCGGCGCGATGGCCGGAGCTGAATGCCGAACATGAAACAGCACCCAATCACGGCTGCTAGACTGACCGATTCCGAGCTCGATCAGATTCGAACGTTTATCGAGCAGCGATCGGCGATTCTCTTTGACGCTTCGCGCGAACGCTTCTTTTCGGCGCGCGTTCGCGAGCACCTGGCGGATAAGGGAGTGAGTAGCGGGGCCGAGTTGCTGGGGCTTGTGAGAGGCTCAAGCATCGAGTACGAGGCGTTGCTCGAGCGGCTGCTGACGCAGGAAACCTCGCTCTTTCGGTATCCCGCGGTCTTCGAAGCGCTCGAGAAGAAAATTTTGCCAGAAGTGCAGGAGCGGAAGTTCTGGGAGAATCCACGAACGCTTCGCATTTGGAGCGCGGGCTGTTCGACGGGCGAGGAGCCATACTCGATCGCGATCACGCTTCTGGATTCGCTCAAGTTCGCGGAAGCGTGGGAAATCGAGATTCTCGCAACAGACATCAGCCGCCGTGCGCTGCGCCATGCAGAAAGGGGAGTCTATTCCAAGCGGGCGCTGCAGAGCGTGTCGCCGGAGCGCGTCGCGAACTACTTTGTGCCGGGGAAGCACGGCTATCAAGTGAGGCCCCGCATCCGCCGGATGGTCTGCTTCGCGCAGATGAACCTGGCGGAGCCGGTGTACGTAGGCAAGCTCGACTGCATTTTTTGCATGAATGTGCTGATGTACTTCTCCGAGGAGCGCCGGCTCGGGATCCTGCGACGCTTTTATGACGCGCTCGAAGCGGGGGGCTACTTCGTCCTGGGGCACGCCGAGACGCTGACCAACGTGCCTGTGAAGTTGGAGCCGGTAGTCCTCGGCGATTGCCGGATGTACCGGAAGCCGGGCGCGCCGACAGCCGACGGGCGCCGGGCGCCTGTTCTCGTGGAGGGAGCTCAGTGAACGGGCCGAACCAAGAATCGATCGAGCTCTTCCTCCAGGAGGCCTCCGAGAACCTCCAGTACCTGCGGGAGTATTCCGGGCTCTTGCAGGAACCTGAACCAAAAGCCGAGGATCTCGAAAAGCTCTACATCGCCGCCCACACGCTCGCGGGCACGTCGGGCAGCTACGGGTTTCCGCAATTCTCCGAGGTCGCGGCGAAAATGGCGCACATCTTCCACTATGCGTTGAACGCCACGCTCACCGCGGACATGCACGGCCCGCTCACCGAGTTCATTTCCGACGCGATTTCGGTGCTTGAGTTCGACTTGCTGCAGATCAGCTCGAGCGGAACAGAAACGTCGAGCGATATTGCCGCATTCAAGCAGCGCTACGCTTTTGCCTTTCCAGCCGCGCCTTCAGCGGAGACCGCAGGTGATGAGGCAGCACAAACGGTCGGCGAGGGCGAGCCGATTCCCATGGTCTTTTCGGGGCCATCGCTCGCGGAGCGCCTCCCGCAGGATGACGAAGTCCCCGAGGAAGTCTTGGAGTTTTTCGTTCCCGAGGCCGAGGAGCACCTACAGGCTGTCACCGAGTGCCTGCTCGCGCTCGAAGGGAATCCGAACGCGGACGACATCAACCGCCTGTTTCGCTCAATGCACACGATCAAAGGGTCCGCGGCGCAAGTAGGCCTGCACCGCCTTTCCGCTGTGGCGCACCGCGTCGAAGATCTGATCGGTCGGCTGCGGGACGGCGTCCTGCAACCCAGCGCCGAAATCGTGGACCTGTTTCTCCAGTCCGTCGACATTCTGAAGCAATTCTTGCATCGGCAGTGGCCGAGCGATGCCGACATGGCCGCCGCAGTCGATCCGCTTCTCACACGGATCGCGGAATTGGCGCCCGAGGAAGTCGAGGAAGAAGCCGCCGAAACGCCCGCCGCAGAGACTCACGTCGGTAGTGCCCAAGCCGCTACGGAGGCTCCAGCCGGGAGCGCGGCTCCGCGAGCCGCCGCGGTTCAGGCGTTGCCGCAGGCGAAATCGGTGCGCATTTCGCTCGAATGGCTCGACCGCATGATGAACGCAGTCGGCGAACTCGTGATCAACCGGACGCGCATGCTCGGCCGCCTGTCTGAGCTGCAGAAACTCGTCGAAGTGCTGCAGTTCTCGAAAGCACGGTTGACCGGCAAAGTTTCGGAGTTCCAAGAAAAGCACGAGTTCAGCAAGATCCGCCCGACGCTCGTTCCCGGCAGTCAGCCGCCGCAGATGGACACGTTCCGCGGACACGTGCACCTTCCCGCTATCACTTCGAACGATCTGCTCGAATTCAGCGATCTCGAGATGGACCGTTACGACGACTTCAACATTTTGTCGCGCTCGCTGACGGAAATCTCCGCGGACGTCACCGAAGTCCTCACACAGCTCGAAGGATTCATGGGCCGCGTAGATGCGGACATCGACGAGTTCACCAAGCTCGCTCACCATTTGCAGGATGAAATCACTGCCGCGCGCATGGTGCCGATCGGCAACCTCTACACGCGGCTTTCCCGCACGGTGCGCGACGCGGCAAAGGCGTCCGGCAAGCCTGTGGAAGTCTCGTTGGACGGTGCCGACACGCTGCTCGATAACAACATCATCCAGCACGTCTCCGATCCGCTGATCCATCTTGTGCGCAATGCGGTGGCGCACGGGATTGAGAGCGCTGAAGCGCGTCGCAGTGCCGGAAAGCCCGAAAAGGGGCGCGTTGCCGTTCGCGCCTATCATCGCGGCAATCACATCTTCATCGAAGTGGAGGACGATGGCCGCGGAATTGATTACGAAGCCGTCCGGCACAGCGTAGCCGAATCGGGAGCGATGTCGCCAGTCGCAGCCACGGAATTGTCGGAACGCGAATTGCGCGAATTTCTCTTCCGGCCCGGATTTTCGACGGCGCCTTCGACCTCCGAACTCGCTGGCCGCGGTGTTGGGCTCGATGTGGTCCGTTCGAATGTGCACGCGCTGAACGGCGAAATCGAAGTGCGCTCGGAACCGGGTAACGGCGCTTGCTTCACAGTCAAGCTGCCGCTCACTCTCATTATTTCCCAGGCGCTCTTCGTGCGCTGCGGCAAGTCTGTGTTCGCATTTCCTCTGGCTGTCGTTGAAGAAATTCGGAGGTTGCGTCCTTCCGACATCGAAGATGTCGGCGGAAAGCTTCTGACGCGCGTCCGCGACGTGGTCACGGAAGTCGTGCGCCTCGACTCGCGGCTGGCTCTGCAACCCCTCGAGCCGATCAACGGCTACTTCCACATGGTGATCGTGAAAGTGGCGGGACGGCAGGTGGGCGTCATCGTGGAGGAAGTTCTGGGCAAGGACGAAATCGTCATCAAGAACCTTGGCGACTATCTGCGGCGCGTCAAGCTCTTTCCCGGCACGACGATCGCTCCGGATGGCAGCCTAATCCTCTTAATCGATTTGAACCGGCTCGTTTCCGGAGACGCGGCCGACCGCCACGCTCTTCCGGCATCGTCTCCTGCAGCCCGCGTGTTTGCGCCCGGAGCCGAGGCTGTTGCGGCCGGAAGCATTCCCGCCGAGGCCGTGGATCCGATCGCGAACGACCGCGTCGTCGTCATTGCAGATGATTCCATCAGCGTGCGGAAGTTTGTCGGCAGGATGCTGGAAAAGGCCGGCTACCGCGTAAAGCTCGCTTCGGATGGACTGGAAGCTTCGGAAATCGTCGCTCAGGTTGGTTGTCACCTGCTGATCACCGACCTCGAAATGCCGCGCATGAACGGCTACGAATTGATGGCTCATCTGCGGCAAGACCCAGCCACCCGGCGCATTCCCGTGCTCGTTGTTACGTCTCGTGCCGGCGCTAAGCATCGCGACCGCGCCATCAAAGAAGGTGCGATGGCGTTCTTGACCAAACCCGTGCAAGAGGACCAATTGATCGCTACCGTCGAGAGCCTGATTGGCTCGGAAGCGCAGCAAGGGAGGCCCGCAGCCGGCGTCGCGCTGCGGCAAGACTGATATGGCGACCGCTTCCGACAAAAAGATTCGAGTCTTAGTCGTCGACGACTCCGCCTTCATGTGCAAGGTGTTGCAGGAGATCATCAACTCCGATCCGCAGATGGAAGTCGTCGGGCAGGGTCGCGACGGCCGCGACGGCGTAGCGCTGGCGGAATCGCTGCGCCCTGATGTGATCACGATGGACATCAACATGCCGCACGTGGACGGCCTGCAGGCGACCGAGCTGATCATGTCCTCGCACCCGCGCCCGATCGTGATCGTGAGTTCGGAATCGCGTGAGGGCGCTGCCAGCACGCTCAAGGCGCTCGAACTCGGCGCGATCGACTTCGTGCCGAAACCCTCAAGCGGAATCGACCTGGACATGAAGACGGTCCGCGAGGAGCTGACGCGCAAACTCAAGCTCGCCGCCAAAGTTCGCGTCGTCCGCACGGCGACTCGCTCGAAGCTCGCGATGCCGGCGGCGCCTGCATCCTCAAGTTCGGTTTCGAGCGCGGCAACCATCGCTCAAAATGGCGGCAAATTTCCCCTGATCGTAGTTGCAGCATCGACCGGCGGACCGGCTGCCGTGACTCGCGTCGTTTCGGCGCTGCCGAAGGATTTGCCTGCGGCCATGTTCCTCGTGCTCCACATGCCGGCGACCTTTACGAAGCAATTTACCGTGCAGCTCTCGGAGACCTCCGCACTGCCGGTCAAGGAAGCGGAGACAAACGAAACACCGCAGCCGGGAACGATTTATCTCTGTCCCGGCTCGCACCATTTACGCCTCTCTCACGCAGGGAAGATTGCGCTGGATTCCGGTGCGCGGATTGACGGCTACCGGCCCTGCGCAGATGTCGCGATGGAAACCATCGCCGCGTATGCGCGTGCGCTGACCATCGGCGTCGTGATGACGGGCATGGGCAACGACGCCGCGAAAGGCGCGAAAGCCATAAAGACTGCCGGTGGCTACGTCCTTGCGCAGGACGAAGCTACTTCGATGATTTTCGGCATGCCGGCTGAGGCGATTCAGGCCGGAGCCGTGGACGAAGTGCTCGCTCTCGACAATATCGGCCCGGCAATCGAAAAGCGAATCGCGAAACTCAGCCGTCTCGCCCCGGTACTTGCGCGATGAACACTGCTCAGGAATCCGCCGCGAAGCCGCGCCGCGCGCGTCATCCAGAACGCGTCATTCTCTTCTTTGTGTCGAATCAGTTGTTCGCGATTGCAGCGGACGCCGTGCAGGAAATTCGCAGTACGGACAGTCTTGCCGGGGCTGCGGTTGAAATCGAAAATTCACAGCTGCCGAAGGTGCGGCATACGGTGGAGCGCGGGCGTCACACCTACTACGTGGTCAATGGCTGCGTGCATTTCGGCTTACCAGTGACGCGCCCGGCCCTGGTCCTAATTTTGCGGCAACTCCGCGTTGTGGTGCTCGTCGATCGGATCGAACGGATGGCGGAAATCTCTGGCGTCTACGCGCTTCCCGCAGCTTTCGCCGGGGACGAGCGCCGATGGTATCGCGGCTTGGCCTATCTTGATGACATGGTGATTCCCGTCATTAATCCAGCCGGTTTCCTGACGGCCGAGCAATTTCAGCTTCTCGATAGCGCCGCAAAGCTGGCCGCGCAGCGCGAGATGGAAGGAGCCGTTCAGGCATGAACGCGGCGGAAATAGCGGGCCAGCCTTCGTTCGTCGTGTTGCAAATTGGCAAGCGCCGCTTCGCTCTGCCTTCGGAGGCGGTCGTCGAGCTCGCGCCTCCTGTACGGCTGCACCGGTTCCCCCACGCGTCGCCGCTTCTTTCGGGCGTGATCGTGCGCCGTGGCCGGATCGTGCCTGTGTACGACGCCGCGTGCGTGCTCGTCGGCAATTCTTCGCTGACGCAGCGGTTCTATCTGATCGCGCGCCGCGGCGCGCGGAACTCCGCGGACGTCGGAGCGATTCCAGTGAACGGCGAATGCGAACTCGCTTCGGGCGACATGCTTCCGCCCGCGGATGATCATCCGGCGTACATCACTGGGACGCTTTCGTGCAACGGTGAATCAATCGACATACTGGATTTCACGGAGCTCGCTGCCCTGAATGTGCCTGCTGCAAACGAATCGTCGCGCGGGGAGCTGCCGTCATGAGCGCGCCCGCTAGTCTCCCGCGAATCTTGCTGATCGATAGCAATGTCTACTTCTGCAAGCGCCTCGGCGACGCTTTGAAACAGCAGGGTTTCGATGTGGTCCCGAGCATGCAGGCCGCCTATGCACTCACCATGCTCGAGCGCAATACCCCCGCGGCGATCATCTGCGCCACGAATCTGCGTGAGATGGGCGCGTTTGAAATCGCGCCAATTCTTCGCGCCGACCCGAAAACGGCTGGGATTCCTCTGATTGCCGTTGGCAGCGGCGGCGATCAGGCGCTCCTCGAAGCGTATCGAGCCGGGTGCGACGATTTCGTCGACCGGCGCGGTGCTCCATCGGAAATCGCCGCGCACATCCGCAGCTTTCTCCTGAGCCGTCAGGACGGATTCCAGCCGACGCAAATGCTCTCCAGTGCAGAGACCGCTCTGAGCGGCAGCCTTTCGCACCTCGATCTTCCCGGCGTGATGCAAATGCTCGGACAGGCGCGCCAGACCGGCGCACTGCACATCAATGCTGGTGACACGGACGCGATTATGTTTTTCGAAGGCGGCGAGATCACTCACGCGGAATGCGGCGCATCGTTCGGAGATGAAGCGGTCGTGCAAATGGTCAAGGCGTGCCACGCCACCGCCGCGGGCGTGTACAAATTCGTGTACGGAGCGACGGCGGCGCAGCGCACCGTGTTGCGGTCGGCCACCGATTTGCTGCTCGATGCCATGCGCGAGTTTGATGAGGAGAAGCGCGACGATGATGAGGTAGAAGAGCACGCGGAAAAGGAGTCGTCATGAGCGAAACCGAAACGGCCACGGCTACACGCACTCCCACGGTCTACTTCATCGACGACAGCGCGACCATGCGCGAAGTAATCAAGATCGCGTTCCGCAAGGAGAACATCCACGTCGTCACCTGCCCCGACGCAGCATCGGCTCTCGCGCAGTTCGGCGAAACCGCTCCCGACGCGGTCATTACCGACGTCATCATGCCGGATAAGGACGGCTATGAGGTCTGCCAGTTCATCAAGCAGCACGAACAGTTCGGCCGCACGCCCGTAATCCTGATGTCAGGCGTCGTGAACAAGACCGTGGCCGAGAAAGCGATGGCAGTCAAGGCGGACGAGCTGGTTCGCAAGCCGTTTCAGCCGCACGAGCTGATCGCGCGTGTGAAGAACCTGCTGAATCCGAAGCGGTCAGTGACCAGCATCTCGGACGCGATATCCGGCGATTCTGCCGCCGTGCCGCGCCCGGCAGCGCAGGTTTTCACCAGCTTGTTCGGGCCAAATCCGACCGCAGCAACAGCCCCTCCGGGTTCGCGCCCAGCTGCTGCGCTGGCCGGACCGTCGGTCGGGCGCCCCGCGGCTCCGGTAGCCGCTGCGCCTCCGGCTGCACAGCGCGCTGCGGCGTTGGCGGCCCCGGCCACTTCGGCGGAGATGGCCAAGCTGCGAAGCGAAGTCGTGCGGCTCGAGCTCCTCGTGAAAAAGCTTCAGGCCTCGCTGGACGCGGAAAAGCAATACTGTGCGGCACTCGAAGCCCAGTTGAAGTCCCTGCAGGAAGCCTGATCGCAGCCGCATTCGCCGCCTTGGAATCAGCCGATGCGCGGTCCGCTCTTTAGCTTCTACGCACGAAATAGAATCGCAAGCTTGACCCGCGCACCAGCGCGCTCTACGCTGTATCTGCCTCTCCGAGTCAGGCGGTTCGTGTTGCCTAGGCGCTTTGTTTTGGAGGTCTTATGGGGCGCCGCAGCGAACAGCGCATCACCGTTTCTTTACCGGTCACCGTTCGCGGTCTCGACACTCAAGGGAATCCATTCACGATCGCCGCGGAAACCTGCGACATCAGTTTCTCCGGTGCATCGCTCAACGGCTTGCAAGACTTCGTTCAGGCGGGCGCGAAGATCGAAATCGAAAGCCAGGGCCGCAGAGCGTGGTATCGCGTTCGTTGGATCGGAGAGACCGGAAGTCCGAGGGAGGATCGCGTCGGCCTCCGCTGCGTCGAGCATGGACGGTATATCTGGGGCATCACGCCGAAGGGCTGGGAGGCCGACACACACCAGCCGGCAAGATTGTCAGGGGAGAGTTCCTCGCTCGCGCCAGTAGCTGCTGCCTTTGGTTCATGGGATGGGACGGAGCGGCGCCAGTTCGCGCGGCACGCCTGCCGCTTCGAAGCGGAAGCCAAGGACCGGGACGGCGTCACCATGCGGGGCAGGATTACGGATATTTCGCTCGGTGGCTGCTACCTTGAAACGCTCTCGCCGTTTTCTGCGGAGACCTTGCTGCATTTGTCCTTCAAGTTCGATAGCGCCGCCATGAATCTTTCAGGCAGGGTTTGCGAATCGCAGCTCGGCACAGGAATGAGAATCGAATTCACCGCGATGACTCCCGCGGAGTTCGAGACGTTGCGCCGATTCGCTCCACCGACTGCACCGCCGGCCCGATCCGTGTCGCCCACAGCCACGTCATCTGAAGCGTTGGACGCCGTGGTCCATCTGCTGCTCCGCAAGGGTGTGCTGACGGCGAGTGAGCTTTCCGACGAAGTTGAAAGAGTCAAGAGCCGCCGTGTCGTAGTGCCCGCGTAGGCGTCCTCGGATCGCGGCGCCGATCAATTGGGACCGTTCGCGTGCAGAAACTCGCGTGCCACGTCGCTCACGTCTCGTCCCTCACCCGCAACCGCATAGTTCATCTTCTGCATTTCCGCGTCCGATATTTTTCCGGCTAACTCGCCGATGGCGTCGCGCACTTCCGGATAACGCGCGAGCGTTTCGGAGCGGACCACCGGCACGGCCTCGTATGGTGGGAAGTAATGTTTGTCGTCTTGGAGGATCACCAAATCGCGCGCCGCGAGCAGCCCATCGGTGGAGTTCCCGGCGACCAAATCAACTTGCTTGTCGAGCAGAGCGCGGTACAACAGCCCAAGATCCAGAATTCTGGGCGGCGCTGCAAACTGAAATCCATACGCTCGCGCAAGGCCCGGATATCCGTCCGGTCGTTCCATGAACTCGTATCCGAATCCGGCGCGCCACTGAGGCGTGTAGCGAGCGGCGTCCGAAAGCCTAGCGATGTGCAGATTGCGCGCGTCCTCTCCCCGAATCACGATCGCAAATGTGTTGTTGAATCCCAGCGAAGGCATCACTTCGAGGCCGTACCGCCTCGCATACTCCTGCTTGACTTTCTGGAAGACGGCGGCCGGATCGCTCTCGATCGGATCGTGCAGAATAGCGGTCAGCGCCGTGCCTGTGTATTCGACGTACGTGTCGATTCGCCCGGCCAGCAGCGCCTGGTGGCAGATGTAACTGCCGGCGAGATAGAAGCGGCGCTCGACGCGCAGGTGCGTGCGCGCCTCGATGTGCTGCGCAAGAATCTCGCCGAGCAGCGCCTGCTCGGGAAAATTCTTCGAGCCGACCACGATCGTATCGCCCCGGCGCGTGTAGCAACCAGCCAGCGCCAAGATCACGAATGCAGCAACAAAAGCAGCCACTCGAAGCAGCACGCGATCGACTCTCATCCGCACCTCACCGAGCTGGACGTAGCGCGCGCTCCATGATGCCGAGAAGAAGATCAGCGCCCAGGGCGAGAATCGCCGCGGGAACGGCCCCCGCAAGAATCAGTCGATTGTTGACCATGGCGAGGCCACGGAAGATAAACTCGCCGAGCCCTCCCGCGCCCACCGCTGCTGCGATTGTCGCGATTCCGATCGTCAGCACCGTCGCGACTCTGACGCCCGCAAGAATCGTAGAAATCGAAAGGGGCAACTCCACCTGAAATAGAATCTGCCTCGGAGTCAGCCCCATTCCGCGGGCCGCCTCACGAATGGCCGGATCGACCCCCGCAATTCCAGCGGCCGTGTTTCGAATGATTGGGAGCAAGGCATACAGCGTGAGCGCCGTGATCGCGAGGCGGTCAGCTCTGTCACCCAGCCACGGCAGCGGCAGCAGAAATCCGAGTAGCGCGAGGCTCGGGATCGTCTCCGCAACGTTGGCGCTCCCGAGGATCGGCCTCGAAAGCCACGGCTTCCGCGCCACGACGATCCCAAGCGGCACGCCGACGGCGACGGCCAGCAGCATCGTTGCGCCGACCAGCCACACGTGCTCGAGCGTGGCTTGCAGGATTTCGTTCGAGTGCTGCGAGAAGAATTGACTCAGATTCATTGTCCCCTCTCAAATCCCTCCAACGCACGCAGTTTGGCGGCATACGCCGCGGCGACGGGCTCCTTGGATTGCAGAAACTCTTGCGGCGAATAGAGGCCCTTTAACTCGCCTGCTTCCATCAGTGCGATCCGCGTGGCGAGCAACAGAGCCTCGCTCGTGTCGTGCGTCACGATGACAATCGTCTTCCCAAGCCGCTTCTGCAACGCCTGAAATTCCATGCGAATTTCCGCGCGTGTAAGCGGATCGAGCGCGCCGAACGGTTCGTCCATCAGCAGAATCGGCGGATCGGCAGCCAGGGCGCGCGCCACGCCCACCCGCTGGCGCTGCCCGCCGGAAAGTTCGTGCGGATAGCGCTTGAGGAAGAGACCGGGGTCAAGTCCGACGAGCGCCAGCAGTTCGTACGTTCGAGGGCGAATATTGGGCTCGGGCCACCGCTCCAGCCGCGGAACGAGCGCCACGTTTTGTTCCACTGTGTAGTGGGGAAACAGTCCCGTTTCCTGAATCACGTAGCCGATGTGCCGCCGGAGCGCGATAGGGTCCCAGTCGATCGTGCGCCGCCCTTCGACCAAGACCTCACCCGCGCTCGGATCGATCAGGCGGTTGATCAGCCGCAGCGCCGTCGTCTTCCCCGCTCCGCTGCGGCCCAGGAACACCAGAGTCTCGCCGCTACGCACCGCGAAGCTGATGTTGCTGAGGAGTGTTTGTCCGCTTGGAAGCTGGTAGCTCGCGTGTCGGAATTCGACGATGCCGCCGCGATCGACTCCCGCGTTGACGGCCTCGTTCATGCTCGTGCGCTCTGTTTGAGAAATCGCTGGATGTCACGCAAGACGCGCGCCAGCATCGTCTCCGTCAGCTTGCCGGTGAACGTATTCTGCTGGCTCGGGTGGTATGAGACGAAGAGTCGCGGCAGCCCGGCGCCCAGATCGTGGCTTGCACCGTGCCGGAACTCGAACGCAGAGCGGTTTCGCAGCTCGCCTCGATTCTTGAGCAGAGCTAGATAGGTGCGCATTGCAATCCCGCCCAACGCGAGTACCGCGCGCGGTCGCAAGATGTCAAGTTCCTGCTCAAGGTACGGGCGGCAGTGTGCTAACTCCGACGGCAAGGGCTTGTTGGCCGGAGGCGCGCAACGAAGCGTGGCCGTGATGTAGGCGTTATCGAGCCGCAAGCCATCTTCCCGGCTCACGGAGGCCGGCTGGTTCACAAATCCCGCGCGATGGAGCGCTTGGTAGAGAAAGTCGCCCGATCGATCACCGGTGAACATCCGGCCCGTGCGGTTCGCTCCGTGCGCTGCCGGAGCGAGTCCGAGGATCAACAGCCGCGCGTTCGGATCGCCGAATCCCGGAACCGGTTTGCCCCAGTAGTCCCATTCGCGAAACGCGCGTCGGCGTTCGCGCGCGATCATCTCGCGATAGCGGACGAGCCGGGGGCATTTTCGGCATGCGATGATTTCTTCGTTCAACTGGCGCAGGGCATCTTCCATAGCGTAGGGAGACGCTACCACGAATCCTTTCCTTCCTCGAAGCCGTCATATGATCTGTCGTCCGCTGGCCTGGGTGGAGTCCACAGGACTCCGCGCTTGCACTTGGCACGCTTTGCTCTAACATGGCGCGGGAACGGGATGATGCCGACTTGCGCAAGGAAACGGATGGAACAAAGGCTGGCAGCCGGATGGGCGCAGTTCGGTGCCCGGAATCTCTACTCGACAATGCTTTTGGCAATCGGAGCCTCGCCCCCGTGAATAGTTCACCCGAAAAGATCGTCATCGTCGAGGCAGATCCGGCTGGTCGGGAGGTTCTTCTCTCGGCCGCACGAAACGCTGGCTACAGCGCCACCGCATTTGCGACCGCCCGCGAGGCCCTGGAAGCAGTCCGTCAGACGGGCCCGGATCTCCTGTTGCTGAACGCGGCTTCGACCGATGCTGGGGATTTGAGCACTCCGGAGGTGATCGCGGCGATCCACGGTTCCGCTGCAACGGAGCGAACCCGGTTGGTCCTGGCCGTCGGACCGGACGCTCGGGCTCGCGCAGCGGCTCTCGATCTCGGCGCGGATGATGCAATCTCGCTCCCTTGGGACGCCGCCGAGCTCTTGGCGCGCGTGCGCGCTCAACTTCGCCAGCAGCGCGCGGCGCAGCTGCTCCTCGAAAAAATGCAAATCGCCGAAGAGGGCCAGAAGATTGCTCACACGGCCTTCGACGCACTCGCTGTCACCGAAAAGATGGCGCAAGACGCTTCTTCCCTCGATCGGCGGCTCAAAATCGGCGTCAGCGCCGTGTTCCTCATCGCGCTGGTCATGGCGGCGATCTACTTCCTCTTCGCCCGCAATACACAACAAAACCTGCAGCGCACGACCGCCGTGATCGCCCGGCTCGAACGCGGCATCATGCGCCAGGAGGATTTGATGACGCAGGCGCGCAAGCTGCGTGACGCGCAGGGAGGCGTCGAGCCCGCCGAGGTCGCACCGAGCGGCGGCAGAGCCGCCTCGCGAGAAAACGATTCCACCGCCGGGTTCATTCGTGAAGACGTTCAGAGCGTTTGTCTGCTTCACGTGAGTGTCGCGTTTCGCAATCAGCAAACCGGCCAGCGCCTGCGCTATGCGGGCCTGAATCAGCAGGGCGAACCCCTGCAGGATAGCGACGGCAATCCCATCCTGACTCTCGAGGGAAACGGCCCAGAGGTGAAACTGGACGTCTTCGGCACGGGATTCCCGGTGAGCCCCGACGGTCGGGTCATTACGAACCACCACGTCGCTGAGCCCTGGTGGAAGAACGACGAAATGAGCGACCTGACAAACGAGGGGTTCCAGGCGGAGATATCTTCGATTCGCGCCTACTTCCCCGGCGATCCGCGCGCCTTCACGGCGGAGATCGAAAACATATCGAAAGACGCAGACCTTGCGACGATGCGTGTCCAACTCAAGGACCTCAAGCGCACGATCC
>Ga0187782_10002390_pt1 | contig 13821 bp, 16 predicted proteins | sample 0715_SJ02_MP15_2_FD_132454 | JGI IMG/M metagenome (GOLD analysis project Ga0187782, IMG submission 132454) | Tropical peat soil microbial communities from peatlands in Department of Meta, Colombia - 0715_SJ02_MP15_20_MG | ecosystem: Environmental > Terrestrial > Soil > Wetlands > Peat | place...
ACCGAGCAGTGCGTGCAGAAGCTTTTCAAGAGCTATCCACCTAGGAAGAAGTAGCACGCACTTCCATTCACCTTTTCACGGACAAACCTGGTCGCACGCCCCCTCTCACAGAAGCTATCGTCCCACGACATCTCGTCGCCAAACGGGGCATTTCAAGCAATACTGTGATTTCTCGGTTCGCCTAAGCGATCGTATGGCCTCGTCTGGGTTGGTAAAGACATGGGATACCACCGCAGAGGTTCGTTAGGACGTGAACGCCGTTCACAGGGAGGTACAGGATGAAGAGGAGTACGGAGCAGGCGGAACTGATTTTGAGATTGTACGAGTTACGACGCGAGACGGTCATGCGGGAAGCACGGAATTTTGTTGGAGGAGAATTTCTGCCGCAGACCGACGATGAGCTTGTCACCATTCTGACCAAGGGCGGAAAGGAAACAGGATTTGTTCTGCAGGTGTACGGATATTGGGACATGGTGTGCGCGTTTGTGCTGCACGGCATGTTGCGCGAGCCACTGGTATATGACACTTGTCAGGAGATGTATTTTCAGTATGCAAAGATTCAGCCGTACTTGCGGGGATTGCGAAAAAAGCTGGATTTGCCGGAATGGATGCAGGGGATTGAGAAGGTGGTGGAGGGATCGGCGAAGGGGAGAAAACGGCTGGCGGCAATGCAGGAGAGTCTGCGAAAAATGAGGAGACAGCCATTGGAAAACAGAACTTAGTCTAGCTCGTCCCAAGCCCAAAGTCGGTTTAGTACGAGACTTATCGAGACCAGAGCGTTTGTTCCGAGCGGAGTTGACAGGCAGAGAACGCGCCGTTTATAATTAGACGTCTATCTAATTAGACGGACAACTAAGCTAAGAATGAGCAGCCATCAGGCATTCAAGGCGCTAGCAGATCCGACCCGGAGGGATATTCTCGGCCTGCTTCGGAACGGCGAGAAGACCGCCGGAGAACTCGCCGAACACTTTGACATGACCAAGCCATCGATGTCGCATCACTTCGCCGTGTTGAAGGAGGCTGATCTGATTACCAGTCGTCGGGAAGGACAGCAAATCTGGTATGGGCTCAACACCACCGTGGTGCAAGACCTCATGGCCTGGGCCATGCACTTGGTCGGGAATAACAAGGGGAAGGGCGGAGGGAAACACCGATGACACTCAAATATTATCTCGCCGGAATCTTGCTTCTAGCAGCCGCGTTCGTCGCGAACCTCCTCGCATATCCTCACCTTCCCAACCTAGTGGCTACTCATTGGGACATCCAAGGCCGTCCAGACGGTTACAGTGCCAAAGGGGTACTCTTCCTAATTGGTCCGGGGTTGATGGTCGCAATCATGATTCTTTTCCGTGTTCTCCCTTGGCTCTCTCCTAAACACTGGGAGGTGGACACATTTCGTTCGACATATCTGTACATCATGATGGTTCTGCTCTGCCTGGTGGCCTACTTGAATGTCATCACCCTCTGGGCGGGTCTCGGCCGCCTTATCAACGTGGGCCGAGCTGTTATCGGCGGCATCTGCCTGTTGTTCGCTCTGCTGGGCAACGTCTTGGGCAAGGTGCGCCGTAATTTCTATATCGGGGTCAGAACGCCCTGGGCCCTGGCGAGTGAGCGTGTGTGGAATGCGACCCACCGCTTGGCTGCGAAGACCTTCGTTGTAGCCGGGCTGCTCGGTTTGGCGCTCACAGCAGTGGGCCTGAATGTTTGGCCCACGTTCATTTCTCTGACCGCGGGAGCACTTATACCTGTCGTCTATTCCCTTACTTTTTACAAACAGCTGGAGCGCAGGGGGGAGCTATAAAAACCGTGCGCACGTGAAATTCGGCAAAACCCGACCACCGCCTGCCTTGAGAGCCTAATCGCCAAGTTGCAACGCAGCCATCCCTGTCGCTTCCCCCGATTCTGCGGCCTTACGAAGGGGCGATATGATATACACCCTTTGTGCCCAACCAGCCGGCAGACCTCTGGCTGGCGGCGACTGGTCAACGAATACATGCGGCCCGTTTCTACGGTGCAACGCACCCTTCAATCCCTTCGGTTCGTACATGCCGCGTTCCTGATCTCTGTGGCTCTCTGTGCCTTCACACTTGGCCGAATACCTGTTAATCCGTCTAGAAGACCTACCGCGGACCCTTTCCTTTCCGCTGGCGTTCTCACCTTGTTAATCCTCGGCGTTGCCTTCGCGGCGCGATTGACTTACGTGCGACCGGCCCTCGCAACCCTCCGCTCGAATCCGGATGATGCGAAGGCTCTACTCCGCTGGCGTCTGGTTGCGATCCTTAGCGCCCTGTTGGCCGACTGCGTGGCCGTGATTGGTGTAATCCTTCACGTCGTCGGTGGAACCAACGTCCTGTCAGGCGTGTTCCTCCTAGCGAGTGCCGTCGTGCTGCTGCTGTGGTGGCCGCGTCAGCCCTGAATCGCCCGACACAGCGGAAATTTTGCGGAAAGCGCGAGTTGCGATAAGCTTCAAGTTGTAAAATCCCAACCTGACCGAAACCAGGGGCCAGCACCCACTCCCACCGCACTGGTTGCCAATCGGAACGTGAACAAAGCGTTTGAAATGAACCGAGCAGCCATTCGGTCCATCGGGCGTCCAGCAGGCTTCTGCGCGCATGCCAACAGAAGCACAAGTCTCGACAAAATTTCATATTAGATATATTCTAAGCGCCTCAATGAGCAGCCTGGCAATCAAACGGTCTTTGGAGAGCAGCGGGTTGCGGTGCACGCCGCAGCGCTACGCCGTGATGGCATTCTTGATGGAATCGAACAGGCATCCCACGGCTGCGGAAATCTTCGAAGCCGTGAATCGCGTGGATCCGCGCTCTTCCAGGGCCACGACTTATAACAATCTGCGGGACTTGGTGCGGGCGGGTTTGGTGCGTGAAGTGGCGGTTGAGGGACGCGCCGCGCGATTCGATGCGAAAGGCATGCGGCATCACCACTTCATTTGCGACCGCTGCGGCAGTGTTGAGGACATAGAGTGGTACAACGTGCCCAGGCCCGCTTCGGGCTCGCTTGGGAGGCGGATTCTTCGCGAATGCGAGCTGATTTTCCGGGGGCTCTGCACGAAGTGCGCTCCACGGCACGCTTCCCGTTAGGTTTCGAAGGCGTGTGGATACCGAAGCGCGCTTCTGTAAGCGCGGCCACCAGCGGTTGCGCCAAAGGAAAGCGTTCGCACTTCATCAGAGTTTTGACTAAATCTTGATCAGTCGGAAGAAAGGAGCCAACCTTGTCAACCGAAGCCAAATGCCCGTTCGTGGGCGAAACGCGCGCATATACAAACCGTGACTGGTGGCCGAACCAGGTGAACCTCCAGGTTCTCCACCAGCACTCGACTCTGTCCAACCCGATGGGTGAGAAGTTCGACTACGCCAAGGAATTCAAAAGCCTCGACCTGAATGCCGTGATCAGGGATCTTCATGCCTTGATGACAGACTCGCAGGATTGGTGGCCGGCCGACTTTGGGCACTACGGGCCACTGTTCATTAGGATGGCGTGGCACAGCGCAGGCACATACCGCATCGGCGACGGGCGCGGCGGTGCCGGGGCCGGCCAGCAGCGCTTCGCGCCGCTCAATAGCTGGCCGGACAACGTGAACCTTGACAAAGCGCGCCGGCTGCTTTGGCCGATCAAGCAGAAATACGGCCGGAAGATCTCCTGGGCCGACCTTATGATTCTCGCAGGCAACGTCGCCTTCGAGTCCATGGGCTTCAAGACGTTCGGTTTTGGCGGCGGGCGCGAGGATGTATGGGAGCCCGAAGAAGACGTCTATTGGGGCTCCGAAGGCAAGTGGCTGGCGGACGAGCGCTATACCGGCGACCGTGATCTTCAGAATCCGCTTGCTGCCGTGCAAATGGGCCTGATTTACGTCAATCCAGAAGGGCCGAATGGCAAGCCGGATCCCGTTGCGGCGGCCAGGGACATTCGCGAAACGTTCCGCCGTATGGCAATGAACGACGAAGAAACGGTCGCGCTGATTGCTGGCGGTCACACCTTTGGCAAAACCCACGGCGCGGGCGATGCGTTGCTGGTGGGCGCTGCGCCGGAAGCCGCCAGCATCGAGGAGCAGGGCCTCGGCTGGAAGAGCAAATTTGGCACGGGTAAAGGGGATGACGCGATCGGCAGCGGTCTGGAAGTCATTTGGAGTTCGACGCCTACGAAGTGGAGCACCAACTTCTTTGCGAACCTGTTCGGCTACGAATGGGAACTGACCAAGAGCCCCGCGGGTGCGCATCAGTGGAAACCGAAGAATGGCTCCGGCGCTGGTACGGTGCCGGACGCGCACGATCCGTCCAAGCGTCACGCGCCCTCCATGCTGACGACGGACCTCAGCTTGCGGATCGACCCTGCTTACGAAAAGATTTCCCGGCGCTTCTACAAAAATCCGGATCAGTTCGCAGATGCGTTTGCTCGAGCGTGGTTCAAGCTAACGCACCGTGACATGGGCCCGATTAAGCGCTATCTCGGCCCACTTGTTCCGAAGGAGACGCTACCGTGGCAGGACCCCATCCCCGCTGTGGATCATCCACTCATCGGGGAGCAGGACATTGCAGCTCTGAAGGCGAAAATCCTCGCATCGGGGCTGTCCATTTCCCAACTCGTCTCGACGGCTTGGGCGTCGGCGTCAACCTTCCGCGGCTCTGATAAGCGCGGTGGAGCGAACGGCGCGCGTATTCGCCTCGCGCCGCAAAAAGACTGGGCCGTCAACCAGCCGGCTCAGCTGGCGAAGGTGCTGCAGACGCTCGAAGCGATTCAAAAGGAGTTCAACGCTTCACAGTCCGGCGGGAAGAAGGTTTCGCTTGCTGACCTGATTGTTCTCGGTGGCTGTGCGGCGATTGAGAAAGCCGCGAAGGCCGCCGGGCACGACGTGAGAATCCCCTTCACGCCGGGGCGCATGGACGCGTCCCAAGAGCAAACTGACATCGACTCGTTCGCACCGCTCGAACCGACCGCCGATGGGTTCCGCAACTATCTCCAGGGCCAGCAGCGCCTATCGGCTGAGGAGCTATTGGTGGATCGGGCGCAATTGCTGACATTGACGGCGCCTGAGATGACGGTTCTCGTCGGCGGCCTGCGCGTCCTCGGTGCCAACGTCGGAAAGTCCCCACACGGCGTCTTCACCAAGCGGCCGGAGGTGCTGACGAACGACTTTTTCGTCAACCTACTCGACATGAGCACGCAATGGCAACCCTCCGTTGGCTGGGAAGGAGTGTACGAGGGGCGCAACCGGAAGACGAACGAGGTCAAATGGACCGGCAGCCGCGTCGACCTGACCTTTGGTTCGCACTCCCAGCTCCGGGCCATCGCAGAAGTCCATGCGTGTAACGACTCGACGGAGGCCTTTGTGAAGGACTTCGTGGCTGCGTGGAGCAAGGTGATGAACCTGGATCGCTACGACCTTGCTTGAGCTCGTCGGAGAGGAAGTCCGCACTTCGCCGGCGCAAGACTCAGTAAAAATTTACCGCTGGCTCATTCTGCGTCCGATTGCGTCCATCTTTTATGGCCTTCGGCAGCACCGCCGCGGAGATGAGTTTGCCTGAGCGTTGTGCGCGCACTGGATCGAAGCTGTTTCTGAGCGACTTCCATCGGGTACCCTGCGTCTACGACGAACTAGTGGGATGCGGAAGGCAACAGTTTTCAGTTTCCATGGCAACAGAGCAGTAGCTCTGGCGTCGCCAGTTGCCCTCGGCCGCCCACTTGTGGTTGACTACCGCGCATGGCCACCACACAAGCGAAACTCGCAGGGCTGATTCCCGAACTCGACGCGCTAGCAAAAACTTCTTGCTCCGCCGAGGCTCTGATGCGCGGCATCGTCGCGTTGCTTCATGAAAAACTCACGCGCTTCAATTGGGTTGGTTTCTACATGCTCGAACGGGAGGCCGAGCGCGACGTTCTGATTCTTGGACCCTTCCAGGGCACTACGACCTCACATACTCGCATTCCGCTCAACCAAGGTATTTGCGGCGCCGCCGCCTCGTCCGGCAAAACCATCGTCGTCGACGATGTCAACTCCGATCCCCGCTATCTCGCTTGCTCGCTCGAGACCAGGTCCGAAATCGTGGTGCCTGTTTTCGTACACGGCAAGGTTGCCGGCGAACTTGATATCGACTCTCACTTCCGGGCCGCCTTTGACGCCGAAGAAAGAAAGCTGTGTGAATACGCCGCGGCTCTAGTTGGCAAATACCTCGAGTCCCAGTCCTAATTCCCCACAGCACGGTGACAAGGGCATGTCGCGCAACGGAAGACCGTCCTGTCGAGAAATCGGTGGGGCAGGGCAGACCGTAGGAAGCGGCGTAATGCCCGCAGAGCGAAGAGGCCTTGCTGCACAACCCCCTCATCGTGGTAGCCGCTCCGATCCGATAGGCCCGGGCCCGCACATTGCGTGTGATGTGGCGGGACTCGGAGAACCTCCGATTCCGGCCCTACCAGATGCGGACATTGATATTTTCAAGGGGTATAATGCAGCGATTTAAGGATTGCTTCATCCAGTTCGTCCGGCTGGACCCAACGCAGTCGTCGAACTGCCGAAACTTGCTCCTATCGGTCCAATGGGAATGACGCCCGAGCGCTGGCAGGAAGTGAAAAGGGTTCTTGCGGATGCCCTTGAACTGACGCCGGCCGCGAGGCAATCCTACCTCGATCGGGCGTGCACTGAGCCGACGCTGCGCCGGGAAGTGGAATCTTTGATCACTGCGCACGAGCAAGGCCAAGCCAACTCGGTCGAGCGTCCCGTTGCGGGATGGTATGAAGTCGTGCCGACCGGCACGAAGCTCGGGCCATACGAAATCGTCGAACGCATCGGGGCAGGCGGCATGGGTGTTGTCTATCGTGCGCGTGACGAGCGATTGGAACGCGACGTAGCGATCAAAGTCCTTCCGATGGGCCTGTTCGACAACGAAGCCGCCCGGAAGCGCTTTCACAAAGAGGCGCTCGCGCTGGCGAAACTGAGCCACCCGAACATCGCCATCGTTTATGACGTGGGCGATCGCGATGGACTGCACTTCATTGCCATGGAGTTCCTCGAAGGTCAGACGCTCAGGCGCAGCATCCGCGGGAAGCCTCTGCCTGTCGGAAAGATACTCGAGTGGGGAATCCAGATCGCTGACGCCCTGGATGCGGCGCACGCCAAGGGAGTGATCCACCGCGACATCAAAACTGCCAACATTTTCGTCACCAAGAGCGGACACACGAAGATTCTGGATTTTGGGTTGGCGAAGCTAGTGCCAGAGGGCGGCACAATGAATCCGTCATTGATGGAAACAGCCACCGACCTCGAACGGCTGACTCGACTCGGATCCGCCATCGGTACCATTCCGTACATGTCACCCGAACAAGTGCGGGGCGAAGAACTGGATGTGCGCACCGATATTTTCTCCTTTGGCGTGGTGCTGTACGAGGCGGTGACGGGCGTTCTCCCCTTCCGTGGCGAAACGCCGGGGTTGATCACGGATGCAATTTTGAATCGCCGACCCGTGCCGCCCGTGCGCCTCAATCCTGACCTTCCCACAAAGCTAGAAGATGTGATCCACAAGGCGCTCGAGAAAGACCGCGGGCTGCGATATCAAAGCGCCGCTGAAATCCGTACCGATCTGCACCGGCTGAGACGCGATTTCGACGCAGGACGAACCACCGCAGTGGAGACCGAGCCCGAGTCGAGGCCCGCCGGGAAATCCGCACAGGAGGAAGGCGAGACCCCCTCGACGAATCTTCCCGTGCAGCGGACGAAGCTGGTGGGGCGCGAAAAGGAGGTCGCGGCTGCGAAAGAACTTTTGCTGCGTCCCGACGTACGCTTGGTGACCGTCACGGGACCCGGGGGCATCGGCAAGACCCGCCTCGCGGTGGAGGTTGCAAGGGAGCTGGACGAACACTTTCCGAACGGAGTCCACTTCGTGCCGCTTTCTGCGATCAACGATCCTGGGCTCGTAATACCGGCGATTCTTCAGGCGCTGAAAATCAGGGAAGCCGGGGCATACTCGCCGCTGGAAATACTGACGAAGAATTTGCGCGAGTCGCTGCGCGTGCCGATGCTTTTCCTGCTCGATAACTTCGAGCATCTGGTTCAGGTGGCGCCGCAGCTGACCGAGCTTCTCACCGCCAGCCCCCATCTGAAAATCATGGTCACAAGCCGCGCGGCGCTGCATGTCTACGGGGAGCATGAGTTTCCGGTACCGGCGCTTGCGGTGCCAGATTCGCGATCCTTGCCGGGACTCGAAACGCTGGCGCAATACCCGGCGGTGGCCCTGTTCGTGGAACGCGCTCTCGCGGCCAAGTCGGATTTCGAGCTCGACCGGCACAACGCGCTCGCCGTGATCGAAGTCTGTGCGGGGCTCGACGGGCTGCCACTCGCAATTGAGCTGGCCGCCGCCCGCGTGAAAGTACTATCCCCCTCGGCGATGCGCACGAGGTTAACAAGCCGGTTGCAGTTATTGACGGGCGGCGCGCGCGATCTGCCGCAACGGCAACAGACGCTGCGAGCAACCATCGATTGGAGCTACAGCCTGCTGAACCCCGCCGAGCAGAAGCTCTTTCGCAGACTTTCGGTGTTTGTGGGCGGATGTACGCTCGAGGGCGTCGAGGCCGTCTGCGACACGAAAAGCGATCTCGACCTCGACCTGCTCGACGGCATGGCGTCTATGGTGGACAAAAGCCTGGTCCATCAGATCGAGCAGAAGAATGGCGAATCGCGTTTTCTGATGCTAGAAACGATTCGCGAATACGCGCGAGGAAAGCTGAAAGAAAGCGGCGAGGACGGACCCACGCGCCGAGCGCACGCCGCGTATTGCCTAGTGCTGGCGGAAGAAGAAGCGAGCGAACAGGGCGGCGCGGACGGAGCCGAATGGCTGGAACGTTTCGCACTGGAGCACGACAATCTTCGCGCCGCACTCGAGTGGCTGACGGAAACAGGCGATGCGGAGTGGGGATTGCGCCTCGGCGCCGCGCTGTTTCGCTTCTGGGAAACGCGCGAGTATTTGATCGAAGGTCGGAATAGGCTCGCCAAACTGCTGAAGATGCCGCAAGCGGCGGCTCCCCCAAAGGCGCGCGAGCGCGTGCTTTTCGCAGCGGGCGTACTCGCCTTAGCACAGGGAGATTATGCAGCGGGAGAGGGCCTGCTGAGGGAAAGTCTGGAGGTTGCGCGACAACTGGGAGATAAGCAGGGCGCGGCTGTTTCGCTGAATGCGCTAGGGACTATGGCGCGAGTCCAAGGCCACCTCGCCGTAGCGCCCCCCCTGCTCGAGGAAAGCCTAGCGCTTTGGAGGGAACTGGGGGATCAAAAGGCTATCGCTCGGGCGTTGAGCAACCTGGCGAATGTGGTCAAGCTGCAAGGAGACTATTCTCGCGCACGAGCCTTATGCGGCGAGTGTCTCTCGATATTTCGTGCGCTGGGAGATCAGAACGGAGTTGCTTGGTCGCTGAACAACGAAGGAGACATCGCTCATGATGAGGGTCAATCCGCGGCCGCACGCACGCTTTACCAGCAGGGTTTAGCAATTTTTCGCGAGCTGGGCGATCGCTGGGGTGTCGCGACAACGCTGGCAGATTTGGGAACTCTGGCGAGGGAGCAGCGAGATTGCGCGACCGCGGATTCTCTGTACAAGGAAAGCCTCAGGGTTTTCCAGGCACTAGGACATAAGCGAGGCATTGCGCGCCTGCTGGAATGTTTTGCATCCCTGGCGGCCGCTCAAGCACAGCCGCAGCGCGCGCTGCGGCTCGCGGGCGCTGCGCGCGCGCTGCGCCAAGGTATCGGCGCACCCCGTTCGCCTGCGGACCAAACCAGACTCGACGCACTGCTCGATCCGGCGCGAAAATCCTTGTCGGAGGCAGCCGTGGCGGCTGCGTGGTCAGAAGGTTGGGCCACACCGACGGACAAAGCCATCGAGGAGGTGCTGGGCGGGGGAGCTTCTTCCTAGTGCCCAGCGGGGACGGATACCGCCGAAACGCACCTTATTCCGCGCTTGACGGATCCAACAGGCGCCGCACCGCCGAGACTCGATTGGCGGGAAGGCCCAGCCGGCGGGCGTGCTCGCGGATGGGGCCCTCGTCCGGAGCGAGGTAGACGCAATAGACCTTGTCGCCTGTCACGTAACTCTGGAGCCACTGAATCTGCGAGCCCATCGAGGCAAGAATACCAACCGACTTCTTGGAGATTTCTCGAAGTTCGGCGTCGCTCAGGTTACCAGCGCCGGGGATTTCCCGTTCGATGACGAATTTGGGCACGGGAGCAGTATGCTAGCATCGGGGCTAACTGGTTTCAAGGCGCAGCGAAAATCAGAGCAAAGTGCGCCATCGGGAAGGAGCGAATCTGCCATGGACCTTCGAACGCTTCAGAAGCCTCTGAAGGAACAGTATCGCAGCGACCCGGGCGCGTCGCAAATCACGCTGTCGGCGAAGGGTTCTCAGACCGATGCTCCGATTGCCTGCTCGGTCGACATGGGACGCGCGATTTACAGCGCCGAGGCACACAAGGGAGTGGGAGGCGCAGGCACGGGCGCGTGTTCGGGCGACCTGCTGCTCGGGGCGCTAGCGGCATGCGCTCAGATCACCTGCCAGATGGTCGCCGCGGCCATGGGCGTACCGACCGAACGCGTCGAGGTGACCGTCGAAGGCAAAATGGATTTGCGAGGCACGCTTGGTATAGCGAAGGAGGTGCCCGTAGGATTCGAAAGCATTCTGGTTCACTTCGATGTGGCCGCACCGAAGGCGACAGCCGAACAATTGCGCGGACTGCGCGAGAAAACCGAGCAATATTGCGTGGTGATGCAAACGTTGATGCACCCACCGAAACTGCAGTCGGACTGGACCGGCTAGCTAGGGTTGAACCGCGGCGATCGTTTGCGCTTTGCCGCTGTTCAAAATGCGCCAACTAGCAAAAAGCTTGCTGTGCCAAAAACAGGTACAGGGATTTTACTCGCTCATCCACAGCAGCAGTGGGTGTGGTGTTTGCGCCGGTGAGCATCGGCGACTAGCCGGTCGAGCTGCGGGCGCCTCTCTTTCGCCGCTGGAACCCCGTGGGGCTCGCACCGGCTATTTCTCGCGCGCCGGGCGCGCCGCACTAGAGAGTCCGACTGCCGACTCAATGGAATCTGGGGTAGCTCTGCGGCCTGTGATCTTGTCGATGTGTATGCGATAGAAAAGGGCATCGGTCGGATGGGACCCTCCACGAAGCTGCCCCGCCGCATACGCCGTTTGCCACCACAACACCCTTCTTTCGAGCAAGACTTGGGCCTGCAGTCGCACGTCTCGGTACATCGGCGTGTCCGGAAGTTCTTCGTAATGCCCCAGCACGACGACGCTGGACCAGTGAAAATGGCTCACGATGTCATCGACTTCTACACATACCAACGGATTCGCACGCATCCACTCGACCTTCCGTCCCAAGGTGGTGAACCCGTAGAGATATTCTCGGTCGTAGGCGAAATAGATCGGAACGATATAAGGTTGGTTTTGGTGCACGGTTGCGAGCCTGCCGTACTCTACCCGCGCAAGCAGGTCCCGGCACTCCTCAGCGCTCATTTCCCGTAATATCATCGTCGCTCTCCACAATCCGCTATTGCTGCGGCGCGCGCAATCAGGGGAAGCACGAATTGCGAACGCTCTAGTGCCACAACTCAGAGAACTGACATTTGAGGACAAGGTGGGCCATCTGAATCAGCGCACACATCTCTCGCAGTAGTCCCATCCTTTCATTGGCGTTGGTCGTTTCTGCGAAGCGGCGATTCAGAGTCTCAAAGTCTGTTCTGGGTTCGCACATCCGTTTTACGATCATCGAAGCACCGCTCCAAAAGCTTAAGTGTCCTGACCCGCCTAAACGAGAATTTCCATGCTAGGCGAGTAGGAAATATCGACTTAAGACTGACCCGTCGCCTTCAAATGTGCTGCGACCGGAATCACCGGTTCCTGTGACCGAAATCACACGCAGCCCGCGTTCGCGTGACGGTTGGCATCCGGCACTCACAGCCCTGGGGCTTCCTAAAGGCCGGAATGCACGCCTTTCTCATCGAGCCGGCGAAGGCTGAATTTTCCGAACACAAAAAAGTTCTAGTTTTGGAAAATATGGAAAGCGAAGTTTTCGCGTAAGTGCTTTTGAATGTTGGAACGGGCGGGAAACATGACGGTCTTCACCCCGGCTAAGGCAAGCGGTTGCCATTGACGCGGCTTAGAGCGTCTGCCGACGGCTTGGATAGCGAGGATGGCGGCGCCAGAAACGTTGGCCCTTTAAGTTCAGTCTCTTTCTTCCACTGCTCAACGATAATGGACCTCAAGGTCATAGGGATAGGGGCGCCCTTTTCCCTTCTCCAGCATATCTTTGAGACTCAACAAAAAGACGGCCCATCTCATCGAGCAATGACCCTGAAAGTCCGTCCTTTCTCTCCAGCCCGAATGTCGAAACTGAATGAAGGTTTGCTTCTCATCCGTCGATAAATCAAAGGTGACTTCAGTCTCCTCCCATTCGTTGTTACCTTGCCCCTTCGGGGACTTCCAAGCGACACGCGTTCCGGGCTTAAGCTCCGTTACATCGAATTTTTGGCAATGGCTATAAAACCAAAATTCAAGAGTGTCCCCGACCTTTGCACCGCTGCCTCTCGTGTCCGTTGTCCACCACTGAGCGAGCTTCTCGGTCTCGGTTAAAGCCTCGTAGATCTCTTGCGATGATGCCTTAACGCCGACTTGATGATTAATTCCGGAGCTCATTTTTTCATTGCCTCCTCCTTGAGGGCCTCTTTTACCCGTGCCACGTCCGGGCCCGCTGCGGCTCCTTCATAAAAGGAAAGGTCCTCGTTGATGCCGACTAACCGGAGGCATTGACCTCCCGGAGCCTGGAAGTAGAGATGAGGGTCCGGTACCACCAGCTTCCTAACGAGACCGGAATCGAGGATTTTTCGGCTCATTTCCTCCACGTTGTCAGACTTGATTTCCAGCCAGACCGATCTTGCAGTCCGTAAGAACTCACTTTCATCAGGGACATCCCCATAGAGAAACCCGATATAAAAGTTTTCTCCCAAGCGAACGAAATCCCTTTCCGGGTCCTCTCTCGTTATTTTGCCGCCGAGGACACCACAATAAAATTCGCGAATTCTGTCCCGGTCGTTTCGCGGAACCAGAACCGACGAATGATTTCCAAGAATTACCTTTGCCATCGTTACTCCTTTCCAAAGTGGGCGCTGTTAATGGGGAAGGGGTCCTGCAGAACGATGGAGCCAGTCTCCAGCAGGGACTTCAGGTTGGAGATGACCATCGGCCAGGCGCCAGACAAGACCGCGATGAGATTCGAGGTCTCGCGCTCGATGGTGTGAATGATGGAGAGCTTCACCGCCGATCCACCGGGTTCCAATTCCATCGTGCAGTGGGACTCACCTTCGGCCTTGAGCTCGGGCTTGCTCTGATGCTGCCAGCGAATCACCAAGCGCCGTGGCGGCTCGGCCTCGACAATCTCGCCGATGTCGGTGATATGGCCATCGGGGTATCGTAGCTTCCACGAGGACCCCGCCGTCCACTGGCTTTCGCATTGAACGCCGAACCAGTACTGCTTTATGCAGTCCACGCCGGTCAGCGCTGACCACAACTTCTCCGACGTGGTGCGGATGTAGGTTACGTCGACGAAGGTCGATTTAGGCATTGGCTTTCGTTGTTTCAGTCAGGCGGCATTATTTCCTAACTGACGGATGGGGCTCTTCCCAGCGGAATTTCTTGCGTGAGCCATTTCCAAATTGCTCCCGAAAAATCCCCAAAAAGTAGTTCCAACCTTTTTCATGTCCCCATGCCAGCTCATGATCCGGAAGGTCGGAATGCACGAGGGTCATGAGCGTGTCTTCTCCCTGTTTC
>Ga0187782_10002393_pt1 | contig 13819 bp, 11 predicted proteins | sample 0715_SJ02_MP15_2_FD_132454 | JGI IMG/M metagenome (GOLD analysis project Ga0187782, IMG submission 132454) | Tropical peat soil microbial communities from peatlands in Department of Meta, Colombia - 0715_SJ02_MP15_20_MG | ecosystem: Environmental > Terrestrial > Soil > Wetlands > Peat | place...
CGAGGAGCTGTACGCGGCCCGCGGGGTCGGCGCGCACCGCTAGGGGGGTGAGTACGCCGCGCCCCCCCGCGCGCGGGGGCGCGGCGCTTGCCGGGACTGAAGACAGCAGGAAGAACGAGTCCGTACCGCGGGCGCACCGACGCCCGACGGGAGCCGGCAATGCCTGAGCACCGCGTCTTGGCCGTCAAGGAGGCTCTGGCAGTTCCAATTGCGCAGCCCCTCAGGGCGGTTGCCCGCGAAGGGATATTGTACCGGCGGCTCGACGGCAAGAACGTTCAGTGCATTGCGTGTGGACACCGGTGTGTCATCTATGACGGGATGCCCGGGGTCTGCCGGGTTCGGTTCAACGAGGGCGGGACGCTGCATGTGCCGTGGGGCTACGTCGGCGCGCTCGAGCTCGACCCCATCGAGAAGAAGCCGTTCTACCACGCGTACCCCGGGGCCGGTGCGCTGAGCTTCGGGATGCTGGGCTGCAACTTCCGATGCTCGTTCTGCCAGAACTGGGAGCTCTCGCAGGTCATGCGGGATCCGGTCGCGACGCGGCTGGGCAACTTCACACGCATCACGCCGCCCGAGTTCGTGACGCTCGCGCTCCGTCACCGGGCCAAGGTTCTCGCCAGCACCTACAACGAACCCCTGATTACCAGCGAATGGGCCGTCGCGCTCTTCCAGGAAGGACACAGGCGGGGGCTCATCGGCGGCTATGTGTCCAATGGGAACGCGACACCTGAGGTCCTGGACTACCTCCGGCCTTGGGTGGACTTGTACAAGATCGATCTCAAGGCCATGCGCGAGCGAAGCTACCGCATGCTGGGCGGCCGGCTGGAGACGGTGCTCAACACGATCCGCTGGGCCAGAGAGCGGCGCTTCTGGGTCGAGGTCGTGACCCTCGTTGTGCCCGGCTTCAACGACAGCACGGAGGAGCTGCGGGATGCCGCCCGGTATCTGGCGTCCGTGTCGCCGGACATCCCCTGGCACGTGACGGGATTCACTCCCGAGTATCACATGGCGGATCGCGGCGGCACGCCGCCGGAGACGTTGATGCACGCCGCCGACCTGGGGCGCGCCGAGGGGCTCAAGTTCGTGTATGCGGGGAACCGGCCGGGCAGGGTGGGGCCGTTCGAGCATACGTACTGCCCCAGGTGCAACACCGTCCTGGTCATGCGCGAAGGACTGCACGTCCGCCGATACCGAATCACCGGCGGCCGATGTCCGGACTGCGGCGAGACGATCCCCGGGGTTTGGTGGGCCGACGTCGAGATCCCGGAGCGCTTTGGCGACGCACGCGGGTGAACGTCGTGCCGGCTGACTTTTTCGTTCCGTCGGCGGGATTCGTCCCGGCCTACCTGCGGCGGGACTTGACGGAACTTCGCCGCCGGGCCTCCGAGGCGCTCGAGCTCCTGCGTGCCTGCGAGGTGTGTCCTCGCAACTGTCATGTCAACCGTCTTGAGGACCGGTGGGCCGTCTGCCGGACGGGGCGGTACGCTCAGGTTGCCAGCGTGTTTCCTCATTTCGGAGAGGAAGACTGTCTTCGGGGATGGCGAGGCAGTGGCACGATTTTTCTGTCGATGTGCAATCTGCGGTGCGTGTTTTGCCAGAACTGCGAGATCAGCCAGCTCCACCGCGGACAGGAGGTGAGCCCGCGCGACCTCGCTCGGATGATGCTCTCCCTGCAGGACGAAGGCTGTCACAATATCAACCTGGTGACCCCCGAGCACGCGGTCCCGCAGATCCTCGAGGCCCTGCCCCCCGCCGTCGAAATGGGGCTCCGCCTTCCCCTCGTCTACAACACAAGCAGTTACGACTCTTCAGCCTCCCTGCGACTCCTCGACGGGATCGTGGACATCTACATGCCCGATTTCAAGTGTTGGGACCGCGAGACGAGCCGGCTCTACTTGAAGGCCCCGGATTATCCCGAGGTGGCCCGGCAGGCGATCAAGGAGATGCACCGTCAAGTGGGCCCGCTCAAGCTGGACGAGCTTGGGCTGGCGAAGCAGGGCATCTTGCTGCGTCACCTGGTATTGCCGGGGAGAACCGCAGGCTCCCGAGAGATCTTCCTGTGGGTCGCGGCCGAGGTCTCGGTGGACACGTACGTGAACATCATGGACCAGTACCATCCGGCGTGGAGAGTCGGCGCAGACCGGAGGTACGACGCGATCAACCGGCGCATCACGCCCGAGGAGTTCCGCGACGCCCTGGAGGCCGCCCGGGCCGCCGGATTATATCGCTTCGATCGTCGGCAGCCCCAGGATCCCTGGAGGCGCTGGAGGGCACGTTTGGCGGCAGATCGTAGGGTGTGAGCCGGAGCGCCCAGCAACGCGGGCACGCGCAGCGCCTCCGCTGAGGAGGAAGCCGAATCGTGCGTCTGTAACATTTTCGTCACTTTTGTTGCATCTTTGGGTGTTCGTCGTAATTCGGGCGCAAGGTTAATGGTAGTAATATGCAGATGAGACCGTCCGCGCGAAGGCAAGATGGGGATGAACACCCAAACTGCTGTTCCGGTAACAGGACTCCGGAGCGTCGAGTTCAGGTTGAGCGATGACGGAATCCCGCCGGCCCGGTTGGTCAGGCTCGTCGGATCCTTTGACAACTGGGGCGCGGGTTCACATGTTCTCGTCCATGGATCCGATGGCTGGTGGGTTGTTTCGATCCAGCTCGCGCCCGGTACATACTACTATTCCTTTCTTGTTGATGGCATTCCGCGGAGCGACCCCGCGGGTAGCGGCGGACGCGTAGCGGAATGGGGCGGGGATTACTCGGTCAGGATTGTTCCCTGACATCTCGCGGTCGCCTTGACATTGCTCCGGCACAGTACACGTCAGTCGCGGTGTGAGGAGGGATCGGAATGGCGAGGGTGTTGCTCGTAACGGGGGATGCGGCCGAATCTCTCGAGGTGATGTATCCCTACCAGCGGATGCTGGAGGACGGGCACGATGTGACGATCGCGGCTCCCCGCAAGAAGAAGCTGCAGTTCGTCGTTCACGATTTTGTCGAAGGCTTCGACACCTACACCGAAAAGCCAGGCTACACCTGGCCGGCCGACGTGGCCTTCAAAGACGTGCGCCCCGAGGAGTTCGACGCGCTGATTATCCCCGGGGGGCGCGCGCCTGAATACGTCCGCATGGATCCTGATGCGCGTCGCATTGTCAAGCACTTCGCGGACGCCCGCAAGCCCATTGCGGCAATCTGCCACGCGGCGCAGCTGCTCGCTGCCGCTGACGTCCTGCAAGGACGTCGGGCCGCATGCTACCCTGCGGTCACTCCCGAACTCACAAAGGCAGGCGGCACGTTCGTCGACGATGCGGCTGTTGTGGACGACAACATCGTCTCCGCGCGGGCGTGGCCGGATCACCCGCGGTGGATGCGGGCATTCGTGCGCCTGCTGAGCGAGCGCGTCTCGGTGGGCCGGTAGCGGGGACCTGGCTTCTCCGGCGCAGTCGTGGTGCTACTGCCCCGATCGTTTCCGCGGGGCAGATGGCGCGGGCACCGTCGAATGGAAAGGGCGGACCCGAACTGGGTTCCGCCCTTGTTGCGCCCTGAAGTGTGATACGAATGGACATGGAGGCGCAAGCTCTCCGGCAAGGTGGCCGATCGAAGGTCGCGTACGCGGACGCCGAAAGCTGATCAAGTGTACTTCCGGGGGAGCCCCGGAGGACGGCTGATCGGGGCGTAGACACCGGCGACGCGGGCCAAAGACGGTGAGGAGCCGGAAGGCGGGCGCCTCCTGATTTTCGCGCCGCATCCGGCCAGACTCTGCGGAATGGTACCGCCGGTAACCAGAACGGCCGATATTGCCACATGCTCCCCACGCAACCAAGGATCGGGCGCGCCGGGAAGCTCGGATTGGCCGGCGGGGCGTGTTGCCAAGCGACATCGGATCGTAGTAAAGTAATCCTGTGATCATAAGATGATAAGTCGGCAAACGGGTGCGGATCCCACCGGTGGTGCCGGCGGAATCGACCGAGACAATCCGACGCCCTATTACGCACAGCTGGCTGCCATCCTTCGCACGACGATCGAGCAAAGGTATCGACCCCACGATCAGCTTCCATCCGAGGCGGAGCTCGAGCGCGCATATGGCGTGTCTCGCACGGTTATCAGGAACGCGCTCAGCTGGCTGACGCACGAAGGTCTCATCTATCGTCGCAAAGGCAAGGGGTCGTTTGTCGCGGAGCCCAAGTACACGGCGGCGTTGTTCCAGACCTTGGTCAGCTTCTATGACGAGATGTCGGTGCGCGGCCATCCGCCCGTCTCCAAGGTGCTGAGCCAGCGGCGCACCAGCGCACCCGACGATATTGCTGCGGCCCTGCGCCTCCAAGGGGGCGCGCTTGTTATCGAGCTGAGTCGGCTCCGCTCCGTCGACGGCGAGCCGGTCGTGCTGTCGACGAGCTACATTCCGTACGACCTTTGCCCGAAATTGTTGGATGAAGACCTTTCCAAACGCTCATTGTACCGGGTCATGGAGCAGAGGTTCGGGCTCCAGATCGCTTTCGGGACCCGCCGCATCGAAGCCGTCGCGGCGAAGGCTGCCGATGCGCGCATGCTCCGCTATAAGACCGGGGCCCCGCTTCTGGTCGTGACCAGCGTGGTGTATTTGTCTGACGGCCGAGCCGTTGAATACTCGATCTCCAAACACCGCGCCGACCGCACGATATTTGAGACACGTTTGGTCCGGACGCCCGGAAGTGCGGCGCTGTCGGTTCCGGAAATCGGGGACGGGCTGGAGGGGGTTCTGGAACCCGGTGGGTGCCAGCCGGGCTCGTAGCACCAAAGGTGGGCACATGTCGTGGACGACGAGGGGAGGGCTTGCGGTGGATGATCAAGGAACGCAACGGGGTGGAGAAGGCACGACGGCGCACCTGACGCGGCGCGCGTTACTACGCCAGGGCCTGGCAACGGGCCTCGCGATATCCGGGGCTGCCGCTATCGGCTCGCGCTATACTCCCGCGGTGGCGGCCAGTCCGTGGAGTCTCGGAGCCGCTGCGCAGGCCTATCGAGGGCAGGCGATCCACATCGTGCTGCCGACCTGGAAGAACGCTTTCGAGACCATTGGCAAGGACTTCACCGCGCAAACGGGCATCGGTGTGACGGTCACGCTGTTGCCCTTCGATGATCTCTTCGAGAAGGGGCTTCTGGACGCGAAAACGGGCGTCGGCACGTACGACCTGCTCGCCGTCGAGAGCACGTGGACCGGATCGTTCTACGGCGGCGGCGCGACGGTCGACCTCGAACCCTTCTTCAGGAATACGGCGCTGGCGGATCCGAGCTACGACAACGCCGACTTCATGAATCTCCGCAGATATGCGATCTGGAACGGGAGACAGTACGGGTTTGGCATGTATGCTTCGAGCCACCTCTTGTACTACCGGACAGACCTGTTCGAAAACCCGACGTACCAGGCGCAGTTCAAGGCGAAGTACGGATCGCCGCTGCAGCCTCCTCAGAACTGGGACCAATACAAGAACGTCGCCGAATTCTTCAACACTGTCGGTTGGAAGACACCCAGTGGGGACAAGGGGCATGGGATCATCATCATCGGGAAGCGGGGTCCGGACTACTGGACCCTGTTCCTGGATCGGTTCGCCGGTATCACGAATCTGGAGCGGAAGCAACAAGTGGATCTCATTGACGCGCAACACAATGTCACCTTTGACAACGACATCGGTGTGCGTGCAATGCAGGCGTACGCGGACGCCCTTCAGTACGCGCCCGCGGGAGCGCTCGAAGTGGACCAGACGGGCGCCTGGGCCGCCTTCATGGCGGGCAACGCGGCGATGGTGGAGCAGTGGCACACCCTCTTGCAGCATGTGACCGATCCTGCGCAGTCGAAGGTTGCCGGAAAGGTGAAGGTCGCGTTCGAGCCGGGGCGGCGTCCCTGCATCGGGGGGTGGGGCCTCGGAGTATCCGCCGCCTCGAAGCACAAGGAGGCCGCGTTCCTGTTCGCCCAGTACGCCACGAACAGGCAGAATGATCTGCGTGCCTTTGTCATCGACGGCAAGTTCCCCGGCCGGAAGTCCACCCTGCAGACTCCGGAACTGGCAAAGATCTACCCGGGTGACCGGTCCGTGTTATGGCAGAGTATCGAGAGCGCCTCGTACACGCCAAACCTGCCGGAGTACGGCGCCCTGCGGGACTCGTTTGAACAAGAGACCGCCAAAGTGCTCGCCGGACAGGAGGGGGCCCGAAACGCCGTGACGGCCATTGCGAATGCGTGGCGAGATACTTTGAAGAAGTACAAGTAGTGTGGTGACCGAAGTGGGGCGCGTCCTGGTCTGGAGGTGTGTCACGTCGTGCGCCGGGTGACAGTGCGGCGACCGAGAGCCCGACACGCGCCGGCCGGGGCAGTCGTCCCGGAAGTGGCTCGGCCTGGGGCTCAGGGGGGTTGGGCGCGGGGGGCTGGATCCTTGCGTGACCAGGCCTTCGGGTGGGGCATGCTTGCGCCGACCCTCCTGGTGCTCGTCGTCACGGGCGCGTATCCCTATGTCATGAATCTCTTCTACAGCCTGCGCCGCTGGAGCGTGGTATTCTCGGCCGGTTCCGGGGATTTCGTCGGCATCCAGAACTTCGTGGCGGCATTCGGCGACCGGTCGTTCATGTCGTCGATGGGCCGGACGCTCGTCTTCGTGGGACTCATCTTGGTGTGCGAACTCCTGTTGGGTCTCGGCGTGGCGCTCTTGTTCAACCGAGAGCTTCGCACGAAGAACCTGTTTCGGTCGCTCATCTTGCTCCCGATGATGCTGAGCCCGGTCGTGACGGCCGTCGTCTGGCGGATGTTGTACTCTGCCCAGTTCGGCCTCCTCGACTACCTGCTGCTGGCCCTGCACATTACCAATCGCCGCGTCGAATGGCTCGCCGATCCGCGGCTGGCATTCCTGTCGCTCGCCGTCGCCACCATCTGGATGTGGTTCCCATTCTCGTTCCTGGTGCTCACGGCAGCGCTGCAGGGCATCTCTCAGGACGAATACGAGGCCGCGTGGATCGACGGGGCGTCGTCGTGGAATGCGTTTCGCTATATCAGCGTGCCCCACTTGCTTCCGGCAGTCATGGTGATCTTGCTCGTGCGGTTCATCGACGGGCTGAAGACGTTCGCCCTGATCCTCACACTCACGGGCGGCGGGCCGGCATCGGCCACGGATCTAGTCTACTATCACATCTATCGTGTGGCGTTCCAGATGTTCGACACCGGCTACTCGAGCGCGTTATCGATCATCCTCGTCGTCGTGTCGCTGCTCGGCAGTTGGTTGATCTGGGGGACCGGGCGGCGGTTCTCGCCAGAGGTGCCGTAGTTGGCTGCGACACCGCACGGCGGGGCGTCCTCCGGGAGAAGAAAGCTCGTCCTCCTGTTGGTCGAGCTCCTAATGATTGGCGTGCTGATCGCGGAGTTGTTCCCGGTCTTCTGGGTCATCAGCAATTCCTTGAAGACATCCGCGGACATCTTTCATTGGCCGCCCACGGTGCTGCCGCATCCGATCACGCTCGAGAACTATCGATACGTCGTTCGCGGATTGGGGATCGGGGCCTTCTTGCGGAACAGCGTTGCGGTCGCCACGGTCAGTACGCTCATCTGCTGCCTGGCCGGCGCGCCCGGGGCCTACGCGATCGCGCGGTTCCGGACGGGCGGCCGCGGACTTTCCCTGTGGATCTTGATGCAGCTGATGATCCCCTCCGTGGCTCTCATCGTCCCGCTGTTCGTGCTCTTCTCGCGAAGCCATCTCCTCGATACCTGGATCGGGCTGGCGATCGGGCACGTGTCGTTCAACTTGCCGCTCGCGGTGTGGCTCATGATGGGCTTCTTTGCGGAACTGCCCGCGGAGCTGGAAGATGCCGGGAGGGTCGACGGGTGTACGCGCTTTCAGGCATTTCGTCTCATCTCGCTGCCGCTGGTGCTGTCCGGCCTGACTGCCACCGCCATCTTCATCGCGATTCAGTCCTGGAACGAGTTCTTGTTCGCCGTGGTCCTCACCAGCTCCGCGCGCGCCCAGACCCTCCCGGTGCTCATCGCAACGCTCATCCATCCGGTCACGGATATCCTCTACGGCCCCATGTGCGCCGCGGCAGTGATCGCGCTCGTTCCCGTGTTTATTTTCGCGTTCGCGGTGCAAAAGTACCTCATCAGGGGATTGACCGCCGGCGCGCTGAAAGCGTAGGCGAGACCGGTCACGATTGCGGGATACGGAGGACGATCAGATGAGAACGTGGGACATGTGGCAGGAGGAGGATTTCCGGCAGCGGGTCCTCGCGATTATTGTGAAGGAGGACCCGGCTGTCCTCGTGCCCTTCGATCGCCCCTCGAAGCCGTACCGGCTTCCTCACGCGGAGATTGTTCCGGACGAAGGAGTGCCCCGTCGCGTGATCGTCGTCGGGCACTATTGCGACCGGGGAGGCGACCGCGTCAAGATCGAAGGACAGCCGCAGTGGGAGGCGGCGAAGGCGCAGCTGACCCGGTTGAGCGAGGCGGGGCACTTCGAGATCGCGGCGTTCATCGAACCGGTACTGGGGGAAGGGCCCGACCCCACGTACCAGGCCGCTCAGGACATCACGCGGCTCGCGATGGAGAAGCAGTGCGGTGCCGTCATGATCGTCAGCAACGGGTGGATCGAGGCCCAGATGATTCGCCCGCTGGTGAAGTTGCTGCCGGGCTGGGTGCGTCTCATCGGCTGGGCCCGAGACAACTACCGGAGCGCGTCCCTGGTGGGAATGGGGCTGGATGCCCAAACCGTCGTCGCGAGCCCGTCCGCCGTCCCGTATCCGAGCATCTACGGCGAGCTCGCCGGCCCGAAACTTCGTTATCTCAAGGCGTTCCTGACGGCCGCCAACGCCGCGTACGCCAAGCGCCGAACATGGTGGATGTCGTACGGTTGGGCGATCGGTCGCATGGGCACGGAGCCGTCCCAGAGCGGCACTTTCAACCGGCATGGATGGGTGCTCGAACACTGGGCGGTCGACGCCGTCAGACGAATGGCCGAGACGATCCACACGGCCTATCGAGATGGCGGGGGTGAAGGGCACGTGAGGGAGGCGGCGGTCCGTCTCGGCCAGGCGATCGCCGCATTCCGCGCACGGCCCTGGTCGATCGATCCCGACCTCGACGAGAACATCAGTCGCTCCCTGGCGGTGGCGCTGGTGCTGGCGGCGGCTGCACGTGCGCAGCGAGCGGACGCCATCAGCGTCCAGTGCCAAGAGGGCATGATGGAGTGGTGCTCGTGCTGTACCGCCCTGGCGTTACTCGGCCAGCGCCTTCCGATCGTGTGCGAGGCCGAAAATCGGACAGGGGAAGCGATGATTACACAGCACTACCTCGCGGGGCGGCCGGGACAACTGGCGGACTGCCGCCACGCCGAGCTGATCGACGACGAGCTCATGTTGAGCCTGATCTGGTGGACCAATTGCGGGACGATGCGGGTTTCTTTGATGGACGACCCCGACAAGCTGCGCTGGCGGGCGCGCATTGGGCCTCAAGGGAACCGGGAGTACGGGCTCGTGGCGCGGTTCGAGGCAGGGCATACGAATCAGATCCTTCGTGAAGTGACGATCACGCGGCCCCTCGATATCGGGAACGGCCACGAGATATGGCTGGCGTATACGGGAGAGCTTGTGGGCCGAGACACGCTGCGGTCGCGTCTGGAGGCGATGGGGAGCAAGGCTGCGGGGAGGGTGGATGAGATCTGGAAGCCGTGGCAGGAGATCCACCCGCCGGACAACCATCCCTACGCGGTGACTTTGGTGCAGCACTTGATTCAGCCCGTGTTCCTCGCGTCGGGAGCCGGCGGCGAGTTCATCGCGGCTCAGGCGTTCTGCGGGACGCAGTGGGGGACCGGGTTCGACGCGTCCAACACAGCGAGCATCTTCCTGGGCAATCACGCGAGCATCGTGGAGCGGGACGTGGTGCTCGAGCTGGCGCTGACCCTGAGCATGACCGAGCCGGGCACGCCGCTCGTGCTGGTCGGCGTGGCGCCGGGAGGCGAGAGCTCGAAGCTGCCCAAGATCGCCCGTCAGTTGCCCGTCGCGGCGACAAGGACTGCGATGTGAGCCTATTCGGCGAGACCCGTTGCACGGGGCGCAGCCTTCGCGAGGCCCGGGAGGATCGTCCTGATCGCCCTCGCAGGATGCCGTACAGGAGTGTGGCGTCGCCATGAGCTTCATGACCAGGCCGTTCCCCTTCGAAGACATGACGGCCGTGAACAGACCGCGGCTTTCGTCGAGCGTCACGAGGTCATTGGTTGTTGGGGCCGAGGACGTCTGCTGGTTCGTCGCCGACCGGATCCTCGCGTCCGCTGCCGGCCACCCGCGGCATGCCTGCGCAGTCGCCATGGACGGGTACGTGGGCGCACAATGGGCGGAGTCGCTCGATTTGATCGAGGCGATCCTCGGCACACGCGGCGTACCGGTCAGACGTGTCGATATCCGCCAGTATTACGAGCCGCCGGAGCACATCGAGCGGATGGTGAGTCCGAGCCTCCCGGTTGATCATGCGAAAGATCCGGTCTCACTCTTTGGAAGACTGCATGAAGGGGACATCACCGACTTCTTGGACCGGGAGCGGCTGGGTGCTCTCATCCGGGACCTTACCGCCAAGGGGAAGGCCCCCGGTGGGAGGGACGTCACGATCGTGTATGGGCACGGCGCGGCGTCGGCTCCGCTCATCGATCTCTACGACATGGTCCTCTACTATGACGTGACCCCTATGCACGCCATCCTACGGGCCAGAGAGGGACAGGTCAAGAACTTCGGCGACACCGCGGCGCGCGCCCTGGGCTACGTGCTGAGGAGAATGTACTACGTCGATTTCGAAGTGGCCGTTCGGGAGCGGGCGAGGCTTCTCGACAGGGGCGCCGTGCAATACTACATCGACAACAACGGCGATCAACTGAAATTGGTACCGCGGGAATCCTTGGAGGAGATCTTTCGGTCGCTGGTGACGTATCCGCTCCGGTGCAAGCCGGTGTATCTCGAGGGCGTCTGGGGCGGGCACTTCTTTCAGAGGTTACGGAATCTGCCGGGACAGATGAAGAATTGCGCATGGGTGTTTGACCTGATTCCGAACGAAGTGAGCCTGCTCATCGAAGTGGGCCACGCGCATCTCGAGGTGCCCTTTACGACCTTCTGCCGACGGAACGGCGTTGCGTTGATGGGGGGCGCGTGTGTGGAGAAGTTCAACGGCGTGTTCCCGATCCGCTTCAATTACGACGACACCTACCACAGTTCCGGCAACATGTCCGTTCAAGTGCATCCTCCGCGCGACTATGCGCGGGTCCATTTCAACGAGCGGGTTCAGCAGGACGAGAGTTACTACGTGGTGGCGACCGGTCACGAGGCGAAGACGTACCTGGGGTGGAAGCAGGACGCCGATGTCGCGAAGTTCTTCGATCAGGCCACCCGCTCGACGGTCTCGCTGACCCCCGTCGACTACGAGAGCTCCCTCAACTCGATTCCAAGCCGGCCCGGGGACCAGTTCCTGATCCCGGCCGGGACCATTCACGCATCCGGGCGCAACCAGGTGGTGTTGGAAATCGGCAGTGTGACGGTCGGCTCGTACACCTTCAAGATGTACGACTACGTCCGATTGGACCTCGAGGGACACCTGCGGCCGATTCACTTGTGGCACGGACAGAACGTGGTCAACGCGGATCGCCGTGCCGATTGGGCAGCCCGAGAAGGCCGCCCGGCGCCCCGTCTGCTCCGCGCCGGCCCGGGATGGGCGGAATACGTCATTGGAGAATACGACACGGTCTACTTCAGCCTCCGTCGGCTGGAGTTTGACACCGAGATCGAGGACGACACGGCCGGGAAGTTCCACGTCCTCGTGCTGGTGGACGGCGAACGCGTCGACGTGCGGTCACAAACCGATCCGGAGCGGCACTTCGAACAGAAATTCCTCGACGTGGTCCTCGTGCCGGCCTGCTTCGGGAGGTACGTGATCCGGAACCTCGGGGAGGGACCGGCGCGAGTCCACAAGACGCTGTTGCGATGACCTTGCGGCACGTGCGAGGAGCGAGGGCCCGCAACACCGAGGTCGTCTTGGCCCTGGACGTTGGTGGGTCGTCCGTGAAGTCGGCGCTGGTAAGCCGCGCCGGCTTCGTCCGGCGCGGGTCCTTCAGACGGACGCCCGTGGATCCCCGGGGGACCCGGGAAGAGATTATCGACGGGCTCACCGGGGTGATCGCGTGCGGGCTGCGGACCGCGGAGGACTCTGGCTGGCCGTGTCGAGGAATCGTGATTGCCATGCCCGGGCCATGCGACTACCGGACCGGGATCACCCTGATGAGGCACAAGTTCGGGGCCATCTTCGGTGTGAGCCTGGCCGTTGAGATACGAGGACGTCTCGGACTCGACGGGGCGACGCCCATCGCATTCGTGCACGACACGGGCGCGTTTCTGTTGGGCGAGGCATGGCGTGGTGCCGCTCGAGGATACAGCCGGGTGATGGCGATCACGCTGGGGACGGGCATCGGCTCGGCTTTCATGGCCGACGGGAGGCTCGCCGTCACGCACACCGGGATGCCGGTGTGCAGTGTTTGGGATCAGCCGTACGACGGGGGCATCGTCGAAGACGCCGTCTCGGGTGCCGCCATCGTCGCGCGGTACCGCAAGTTGAGCGGGACGACGATGGCCGTCAATGTGGAACAGATCGCCTCCAGGGCGATGAACGGGGGCGACCTGGATGCCGAACAAACGTTCGCAGGCCTGGGCGCCACGGTGGCGGCGGCCATACGACCGACGGTCCTGAGATTCGAACCCGAGATACTGGTGTTCGGCGGCCGGATATCCAAGGCGTTCCGGCTCTTTGAGGTGCCGCTGCGAGCGCGCTTGAAGACGATTCGTGGGCTCAAGCAAGTCGTGCCCGGGCGGTCCATCGACTTCAGTGCCCTGTACGGCGCGGCGAAGATCGTGTGGGGTCCGTGACCGGGCGCGTCCAGACAGCCGATATGCCACGCCCGAACAGTGTGCTCCCCCTGGGCGCGGCGGGGGGAATACGCTCATCACCCGATATCAACCGTTCCCTTCGACGGGTTAGCCTTAGAAGGGTGTGTGATCGTCTCGACCTCGCATGATGCTGGAGCGCTGTCGGCGGACCAAGAACCGAGGACCTGCTAGTCGGTTACAGCCCGAAGGGTGCTGGGCCTGTTCTGGGCAAGCATTTCGGGCATGGGCCCACCCGAAATACAGTGTCTACCCGATATGTTTCCTCGTCCCGACGCTTATCCTAGTGCTGGATGGGTGCGGCGTCGACCGCGCCGACGGCGCCGCCCGGCGTTTGTGCTCGATCGCCCCGGAGGCGCCGCGGCCCCCCGACCTGCCGGATCTGGCGAAGCGCTTTTTGTCGAAGAAGGGGGAGGACATGGGCGCGAGCAACATCTTTGATCACGAGAGCGGCTTCCGGACCCCTGCGGGCGTCACCCCGGCGCACCGCCGGGCACGGGCGGTACGGATGGCGGATCTCGCATCCAGGGCTCGGGCCCTTCCGGTGGGATGAGCGTGCTAGTGTGCGGTTGCCTGCCGGTTCCCCGGGCACACCTGCCATACCCGGCACACAGGGTGACCTCGATCATGGCATTGGCGCCTCCCGCGGCGCCACGGAGGCTTGACGGCGCCGCGCATCGCCGGTGACCGCAACCCCGACGTGCGCGAGTCGAAGGACGTGTGGTCGGGACCAAGCGCCGAGATCAGTGCCCAAATCGAGCGGGCAGAGATCGAGGCGAAACGCAGAGGAGGCGAAGCTATGGCAGCAAAGGCAGTCATGACGGCACCGCGAGAGAACCCGTGGCAGGCAGCGCTCAAGCAGTTCTCCGTAGCGGCTGACCTGCTCGCGCTGAAACGC
>Ga0187782_10002394_pt1 | contig 13817 bp, 9 predicted proteins | sample 0715_SJ02_MP15_2_FD_132454 | JGI IMG/M metagenome (GOLD analysis project Ga0187782, IMG submission 132454) | Tropical peat soil microbial communities from peatlands in Department of Meta, Colombia - 0715_SJ02_MP15_20_MG | ecosystem: Environmental > Terrestrial > Soil > Wetlands > Peat | place...
GAGCACGTTCTTGGGCAGACGGTACTCTGGGAGCGCGAAACGCAGCATGCCTCCGGCTTCCGGCTTGCTGTCGTAAACAGTGACATCATGGCCCAATAACGCCAGATAAAATGCCGCTGTAAGTCCCGCCGGGCCCGCGCCAGCTATGGCAATTTTGCGTCCGGTGTGGTCGAGGCGACGGGCCAGCACACGCTGGACCATTTCTTCATAGCGGTCAGACAGGTAGATCGAGTCCGCAATGAAGCGATGCACTTCCCGCATGTTCACCGGTTCATCCAGAGTCTGGCGCCTGCAGCGGACATCGCAAGGATGCTGGCAGACCCGGCCGGTCGATGCGGGAAGAGGGTTGTCGATGATGACCGCTTCAAAGGCGTCGTCCAGCCGCCGTTCCTTGTACAGTTCGAGGAATCGAGGAATGTTCATGTGCAAGGGACAGCTGTTCTCGCAGGGCGAGAGCGCCAACTCTTCGCAAACGCCCGCGGCGCAGCGGTGCGCGACGATGTGATCTTCAAATTCATTGCGGAAATGGCGCAGTGTCGTAAGCACGGGATTCGGGGCGGTTTGCCCCAGGCCACACAACGAGCATTCGCGAATGTACCGGCTAAGTTCGTCCAGAAGCTCCAGATGGTGCATCGTGCCGGCGCCTTCGGTCACGCGATTCAGAATGCGCAGTGATTTGTTCAAGCCGACTCGGCACGGAATGCACTTCCCGCAAGATTCGGAATGGGTGAATTCAATGAAATAACGGGCCACATCGACCATGCAGTTGTCTTCATCCATTACCACCATGCCGCCGGAACCCATGATCGAGCCGAGGCGAGAAAGACTCTCATAGTCCACGGGAGTATCAAACATTTCGAGAGGAATGCAGCCACCGGAAGGGCCACCAGTCTGCACCGCCTTGATTTGGCGGCCACCGGCGCCACCTTCGCCAATATCGTAGATGAACGTCTTCAGCGGAGTCCCTAGAGGCATTTCCACCAAGCCGGTATTTTGCACCTTACCGACGAGCGAAAACACTTTTGTTCCCGCGCTCCTGGGACTGCCTGTTTCCGTGAACCATGCGGGGCCTTTGGTGATGATCGGAGCGATGTTGTACCAGGTTTCTACGTTGTTGATGTTGGTTGGCTTGCCCCACAGGCCCTTTTGCGCCGGAAACGGCGGGCGCGGACGAGGCCTCCCCGCATGCCCTTCCAGAGAGGCAATCAGAGCGGTTTCCTCTCCGCAAACAAACGCGCCTGCGCCCTCCACGATGTCGATGTCAAATTTGAATCCGCGGCCAAGGATATTCTCGCCGAGCAAACCATACTCGCGGGCTTGTTCGATGGCGCGATTCAGGTGATGCACCGCCAGGGGGTATTCGGCGCGCACGTAGACGATGCCGCGAGTGGCACCCATTACGTAGCCGCCAATGATCATGCCTTCCAGAAGTGAGTGCGGGTCGCTTTCGATCTCATTGCGATTCATGTATGCGCCGGGATCACCTTCGTCGGCGTTGCAGATGATGTATTTCTGGTCGGCCTTGGCTTTTGCCAGAAACTCCCATTTGTTGCCGGTGAGAAAGCCGGCGCCGCCGCGGCCTCGTAGTTTTGCCGCTTTGATCTGCTCAATAACGTGCTCGGGCCGGCCGTCAATCAGGACCTTGTACAAAGCTTGATAGCCCCCAACCGCGATATACTCTTCGATATCGTCAGGATTAATGATGCCGCAATTGCGCAGAACGATTTTCTTCTGGCCTTTGAAGAAGGGGACGTCACTCCACAGCGGAATTTCAGGATAACCTCGGCCATATTTAACTATGCCGGTGACATGGTCCCATTCTTCAACCTTGCAGTAGGCCAACTCGCGAGGAATCTTCCCGAGGGAGATGTCGTGCAGAATGCGCGCCGCGTCGTTGGCTTGTGCGCGACGCAGGATGACCAGCGGATAACCCGGAAGGCGGACATTAGTCAGCGGTTCTTGAAAGCAAGCACCGAAACAACCCACATTTGTTAGTACGACATTCGCTCCCCTTTGCCCCAGCTCTTCGGCAAATGCGTGGAATAAGCCTTCCGCACCGTTGCCGCGGCCGCAGGTGCCCATCCCAATGGCAACACGCGGCACCGGCGGCACAAGCTTGGCCAAGCCCGCTTCCCGCACGGCATTAAAGGCACCAAAGTCCAGAATGGGCGGCATCAGTCACTCTCCCGCTCAATCGTTTGTATCTCGCGTTGCAGGGTCCGTTCGTTCACGTGACCACAAATACGGTGATTGACTTCCACCACCGGCGCTAGGGCGCATTGCCCGAAACACGCGACGGTGCGCACGGTGAATTTCTTGTCCGGGGTGGTCAGGAGAAGCTTGTCGGACTCGCCGTCCTCCTTACCATCGGCGGTTAGGCCAAGTTCCAGGCGGGCACAATGCAAAAGATTACGAGAACCTCGAGTGTGGCAAGCGGTCCCGCGGCAGATGCAGATGGTGTTGTCACCCTGGGGTTGAAGGTTAAAGAGCGCGTAAAATGTGGCAACACTGTAAATGCGGGCTAAAGGAGTGGCCGTTTTTGCCGCGATGTACTCGAGTATTTCCGGTAACAAATATTTGTGGGGATTGTGTTCCTGGACGGATTCCAAAATGCTCAGCAGAGATCCAGGCCGGTTACTCAGATTAGCAACAGTTTGATCGATGAAAGTACGCTCCGCGGGCGAAAGCAGTTCTGCGGCTGTTGCGTGCATGGCACTCCTTTCGAAAGGACCAGCACTTCTTCCCAGCGATTCATTTGGCCTCTTGGCAGCCGTACCGCGGGCACGCAGGCGGGGTGCGCAGAGCAAATCATGAGCCCCAGGCAGTGGCTCAGTTAGCCAGCGCGGTACCAAGTGCGGGCTTGAGGCACCTATTGACAGGCTAAGGTGACCAGAGGCACGGCGCTATGATGCCCGTCACAGGGTGCAGGGACCGTTGCGGAAGAACAACTATTGACGAATCAAGGAGAAAATCAGGCGGTGGGAGATGCTATGAAGAGCAGGTCTACAGAGGGTGTTTTGTAAGCGGGGTCGTACTACAGGTTTCCGCGGGAGCACTGGCGGTGCTTGCGAACGAATAATCCGCTGGAACGGCTGCTGCGAGAGGTGCGACGAAGAACGCGGGCGGTGGGAGCGTTTCCGGATGGCAAGTCCGCGCTGATGTTGGCGGCAGCCCGATTGCGCCATGTGGCTGGGACGAACTGGGGCATGCGGCGGTATCTGGACATGCACCGCCTATCGGAAGCGAGCGAGGCCGCATGAACGTGCCCGCGAAAACTTTCGGCTCCCCCTCGGGGGAGCCGAGCACTACCAGATCTATGCTTCAACAAATGTGCGAAAAAAGCTGGACACTACCACCTTTCATACGCATATGAGCGCGGGGAAGGAGCAAACAATGATGAAATCAAACAAAAGTTTTCGAGGCTAAGGAGGGTACTGCTTCGGAGGCTAATCTGTGGTTGAACCAGCGGCAAGCTTGCGAGAACGAACCTCGGGGGATTCATGTTCTATCTCAGCGAGAGACTCCATCCGGTCACACGCCCTTGTGACGGCGTTCGAAAGCGCCACTCGAAAATCACCGGCCAGGACGTTCAGATCCAGAGCCATAGGCCTGCCGTCGGATACGCGAATCAACGAAAGGTATCCCCAGCGCTCCTTAGGATTGGCCATTAGCTCCAGACGCAATTCCCACGGGGGTTCGTCCAATCCAGCTTCCGCCCAGGAGAGCAGCAGTTTGCCATCGGGCTCGTAGCTCATGGGAAGAAACGATTCCGGGGAGAACCCGTTGGGATGCAGCATCTGAAGGCGCAGGCCATCGAATCCGACGGGCTGAAGCGTCTCCTGCAGTACGCGGCAGATCGAGCGAAATTCGTCGCAAGTATCCAGCGATTCCGCCGCTCGCCTCACGGCTACGTGGTTCGCGATCATCTGACGCCGACGGGTGGCCCGCTGCAGAATGGATAGCACTTCGCCGAACTCGCCATAGCGAAGTTGTTGAACACCAACGAGCACGGCTGTTCCCGTCAACGCTAAGATGAGGGCCACTTCAGTGCCGCGGTGCAAAAGAACCAGACTGACAAAACCGAAACCGGCGGTAACAGCGTATAAGAGCAAAACCGCTTCCCGCTGTGACAGACCTCTTTTCAGCAGCTTATGGTGAATGTGGTCTCGGTCACCCAGGAACAAAGGCGCCCCTCGAACAAACCGCCGCCCCACTGCGAGAAGAACATCGAGAATAGGAAATCCCAGCGAGACTAAAGGGATAGAGATGGCCACAATGGTTGGGGCCTTCTGGGAACTGGCAATCGCCAATGCGCTGATAATGAATCCAATAAATAAGCTGCCAGAATCGCCCAGAAATATTGAGGCAGGATGAAAATTGAACCGCAGAAAACCCAGGATCGCGGCCGCAAGCACGATGGCAATCAGACTGACCATTGCGTTTGGAGCGAATAAGGTCAGAGCAAACATCACCACAGTGGAAAACAACGCGGAACCCGCAGCCAAGCCATCCAGGCCATCAATCAGATTAAAAGCATTGGTGATCAACAGCACCCATAAAATGGTCAACGGCAAACCAATGAAAGACCGCAGCACCTGTCCGGACAACACCAAATCGAAATGATGAACGCCGTAACCGCCGAGGTATAAAAGCGTGGCGGCAAGCGCTTGAACCAGGAACTTAACGCTAGGGCTGGCCCCTCGCAGGTCGTCGTACAAGCCCAACAGAAAGACAATTAGCGCCGGCCCTAGCAGTTTGACGATCGGCCCCAAGGGCAAGCTGACTGGCCAATTCAGCCGGTTCACCAAAGCAACAGAGCCGCACAGCACGATTGCAAACGATACAAAGATAGCGACTCCGCCAATTCGGGGCAGCGGAATGGTGTGCACGTGGCGATCTAGGACCGGCCGCTCCAGCCAACCATGCGCGTGAGCCAAATCCCGCACGAACCTCGTGAACAATACAGATAGAAGAAGGGCACAACAGAAACACAAGGTCAGTAATATGGACACGGATCGTTCCTTTTAATGCAATTGCGTGGCCAGTGCGGGCCTAAGGCTACGACCACAAACGCGCCTGCATCGACCGTTAGACCAGGCTCCCAGAAACACCGATGCAAATGCGAAAAGCGATTTAACCCCTCGCCACTTCGAGGCGTTCTTTACTCCGGATACTTGGGTACGTATCTACCGGATGAATGATAACGCACAAATTACTATGGGGATAGATTTTAACGTTCCGCGATTGTCTGTTGTACAACTGCCGCGGTCGAGTTCGCGCGCTCGTTGATCTCCTCGCGCTCCGGGTCGAAATACCATCCCCATTTTTGGAAATAGAGAAAGGCTGAGGCGACATGGTGCATCAACAAACGAAGTTCACGATAAGAACCCTTACCGTTCCGGTGGTACACGGTTGCTTCCGGGAAATAAATGGTCTTGAATGTTTGGTGAATCCGGCGACAAAGATCCACATCTTCCAGGTACATGAAATAGCGTTCATCAAACGCGCCCACTTCGGATAATGCCGCGTCACTGATCAACATGAAACAACCGGATAATGCCGGTGCCGAGAGGATCCGGGAATAGTCTTGATCCCGCAATTCGTAGCGCGCCAGTCGATGTTCCACCAAAGGCTTAAACGCCGAGGGAAGAAATCGCCGCAGAATCAGGTCCGTTGGGGTGGGCAATCGCTTACAAAGGTACTGAATGGACCCGTCTGGGTTCAGGATCTTCGGCATGATCAGGCCCACGTCCGGGCGGGTTTGCGCAAACTCAATAAGGGTTTCCAGCACACCAGGCTCGAAGTAGATATCGGGGTTCAATATGGCATGGTATGCGGATTGGTTCATTGCTTGGCGCAATGCGATATTGTGCGCGGCCCCAAACCCGAGATTCTTCCCGTTGAAAATGTATGTGATGCGGGGATCATTGCAGAGAGCGCGAGCGCGATCATCTGGCGAATTATCGACAACATATAGCCGCACATCCAGGCTCGTCTTTAAGAAACTGGTGATGGCTTGTTGAAGTTGCGCCAGAGGATTCTTGTAAGTCACCACCGACCCAATCATGTCGTACATATGCGCTCTTCCCCCGCTCTGCTTGTGCAATACTGATTCTGCACGGTCCGTCCGACACCCGCAACTGTCTTCAGGCAAATGCTTGTATCACACTGGATTGCCTACCTCTGTGCTCATTCCAAAATACACAAGCTTCGCTCACACACGATGGTATGGTTCTCAGTTTGTAATGTATCGGATAATCCCTGTAATCAGTCATGGTAATTGTGAGGACAAACTGCATGAGAGTACTTATCGATTTTACTCAAATTCCGACCCATCGAACTGGTGTTGGTGTGTATGCAGAAAATCTAATCTCTAGGCTCGCCAGGCTGTTTACAAACGGTGACTCTCTTATATTACTGGTGCAAAGGGACGAACGACGAATTCCCAAGCTGGTCCAGAATTCTCCCAATGTCTTAGTTGCTCCCGTCCCCAGTATGGCGCTGAGGAATCGTGCGTTGCTTTTCGTGTATGAGCAAACTGTTCTGCCCGTTTTGTTAGTTTCGAAGAACGTCGACGTGATTCACTCGCTCCATTACACCCACCCGCTGATATGTCCTTGTCCGCGAGTTGTGACGGTCCACGACCTCACATTCATCTTGTCACCGGAACTTCATACATGGGGAAGAAGAGTCATAATGCCTTTCTTTATTAGACATGCGGTAAAGCATTCAGAAGCGATCGTCTTTGACTCAAATGCCACGAAGCTCGATTCGGACAAGCTGATTCAGGTTGCCAGAAAGAATTTAGAAAGGGTCATTCCCTTGGGCGTCAGCATTGAGGAATTCGATCTGGACCCCGACACAGGCACGCAGGTACTCGCAAAATTCTCAATCACCCAGCCCTTCGTCCTCTACCTTGGCACCGTAGAGCCTCGAAAGAACATCCTGCGCCTGATTCAGGCATACGAGCAAATTGCATTTCGGTATCCCAATTTGCGACTTGTACTAGCTGGAAAATCAGGTTGGCATGTCGAAAATGTCTTCGCTGCAATTCAGTCCAGCCAATATCGTGATCGGATTTGTCATCTAGGCTATATATCAGAATTCGAGAAAAAGGCTCTGCTGAAAAACTGCCAGACACTCATCTACCCATCCTTATACGAGGGGTTCGGTTTGCCCGTCCTAGAAGGAATGGCTGCAGGGGCACCCGTCATCACGAGCAACGTGAGCTCATTGCCCGAAATCACAGGTGACGCTGCAATCTTGATCAATCCATTTTCAGTTGAAGAGATCGCAAACGCTATGAGCATCCTCCTCGATGACGAGCAGAAACGCGAGCACCTCCGAATTTTGGGAAAACGACGAGCTGCAGCGTTCAGTTGGGAGAAGGTGGCGAGACAGACATTTGAGCTCTATAAACAGGTCGCCGAGCACTAAGCTCCGTAGGTTTGAGTGGTAGCAGTTCCGGTGCGGTATTCATGTTGATGAGCAATGCCATCCATAGCCAGGTGAGTGGCGTGTATCCTATGTCGCTAAGTTCAGCTGTGACGAGGAATGAGGCGAGCGTCGCGCAGGTCATCCAAGCCGGCGCTGTTGACCAGCGAATGATCAAAATAAAAGGCAAAAATGCGAGAAGCAATCCTGCTATGCCCGTCTGTTGAATGTAGCTGATCACCATGTTGTGAACAAAATTGAATTCAATCTCCGGATCAACGGCCAATGGAATGTCAGTGTGGCGAGCAGCAACATCCGGGAAGGAGTTCCAGCCATATCCTAGGATCGGGGAGGTCTTAATCATATGAAGACCGAGCACAATACTCGCAGACCGCTCCTGTGCGGAAAGATCGCTATTATCATTAGCTCCGATGACACCCCATAACGGAAGAACGAGGAATGCAACAAACGTAGCTGCCATCAATGCGGCACGCTTTGTGCGAAAAAACTGCTGAACTCGTTCGGATCGGGTCAGCATCAGGGCCCCAACGAGGGCCAGCAGTGCAACCCATCCTGTACGGGAGAAAGTTGCGACGACAAACCCCATCAATACAGCCCAGCTGCAGATCTTTGATGCAGTAGTACCTCCAACAAGGAGATTGAGCATGAAGAGAACAATGATCGGAACCGTTGCTTGCGATGGCTCGGCAAAGATCGAATTGGCTCTTATCAGGCCTACCCAGCTGGAAGCGTCGTAACTATACATGAGGAATGACTTGTTGTTTCTTAGCCAATCGAGGAACAGCGGGAGCCCGAGCAGGTTCGCGGGTACTTGATAGATACCATAGGCGCAGACGACAAGCAGCAAACGACGAAGCCATACCATAGTGTTTACTGCAAATTCACCACGAACATACCTTTGAGCAACCGCAAAGTAGGCCAAGAAACTCAAGCGACTGACCAGATGAACAAATTCTCCTTTCGGCTCTACCACATTAATTGTGAACAGCTGCAAAAATGTAGTTCCGATAAGCGCTGCAGCAGCTATGATTACCAAGATTGCGATTCCAAGCGAGTTTGCATCCCCAGGATCGGCGAAAAACCACCTGTTCGGAAAAATGAAGGCCAACAAAGGAATTAGCAACAGCAGATAAAAAAACGAAATTCCGGAATCGCCAACATTAACAATGCTAGTGGCAACGAGCACGCCCGTCAAAGCGACGAAGCATGCGCAGACTGAATTCCACCTGTGCGACATATTTGTTGTAGGCAATCAGGAAAAAGAAATGCTGGATAGCCAGCCTTCATGCAACAGGACGACGAGTCGTGGCCGCGTTCCGCGGAACATCGCTAGGTCCCGCACAAGGCATCCAATAGTTGACGAGCTGATGATTCTAGCCGAAACAGATTTGCTCGTTGTAATCCCCGTTCACGCATTTTGCAGCGAAGTTCTTCGTTCGATAGGAGGTCAGTAATGGCTTGCGCGAAGCCTACGGGATTTGAAGGCGACTCGAGAATTGCTGCGTCGCTCAGGACCTCCGGCATTGACTGGGCGTTGGAAGCTATAACCGGAGTTCCGCAGGCCATAGCTTCTACCGGGGGGAGTCCGAATCCTTCGTATAATGAGGGAAATAGAAATAGTTTTGCACCTGCGTAAAACAGAGGTAAGTCTTCCTCTGGCATATAACCCAAAACTTGAATCTCTTGGTCCGTAAGGCCTGATTCTTGAATTTCCCGAAAAATATAAGAATTCTTCCATCCACTTGCCCCCACAATCAACAATGGGCATGCGAGGCATCCTTTGTTCTCCAGGAGTTGAAGTACCCGTATCAAAAGAGTTAAGTTTTTCCTGGGTTCGAGCGTTCCAACGGCGGCCATATACTGTGGTGCAACTTTGTACTTACGAGATATGTACTGCGCTGCAGCAAGAGTGTCTCGCGGGCGGAAGGCTTCGGAAATGCCCGGGTATACCAGGCGAATCTTTTCTTGAGCTACATCGAACGAACTGATAATTTCCTTGGCGGTTGAATGAGAGATCGTAATTATTCGGTCGCTCTTTCGTATCGCATCAGCTGCTCTTATGCGGTGGAGCCAGAGGTTGGTGACTTGCATTGTCTCGGGGAATCGCATCCAAACAAGATCATAAACCGTCACAACCTTAAGCACATTCTTCGGAACCCATAACGGGAGAACGGATGCCGTCGACCAAAAGACGTCGAGTTGATCCTTGCGCGCGAATTGACCCACGCGACTCAAAAGCCAAAAGGAACCAGGAAGCTTAGCAAAGCGCGCGTCAATTTGTCGGCGGATGCAGGGTCCGGGTAAATTACCTTCGAAATCTCGATGGAAATAAAGAATGTACTCGTGCTGCGGGGCAAGCTCTGGAATTTCTCGAAGAAGTTCGTAAAGATAGTTTCCAACGCCGGTGCGTTGTTGTTTCTCAAGGGGCCGCGCATCGATTCCGATCCTCATAGATTTGGCGTTGCCAGAGCGCTACCACGCACTAAGGCAGCTTCTTCGAAAATCCGCAGAGTTCCCAAAGCGCAACGTTCCCATGTAAACTCAGCGGCTCGTATTAGGCCCTGGCAACTCAGACGCTGCCTCAACTCAGAATCGTTCAATGCCCGCTGAATGCTGTCAGCCATTCCATCGATATTAAGAGGATCAAAGTACTCCAAAATTCCACCTGAAATTTCCGGGATACAAGAACTGTTCGAAGCAACTGTGGGTACACCGCAGGCCATTGCTTCGATCAGCGGTAAACAGAATCCTTCGTACAATGACGGTATAACGCACAAGCTAGCGTTTTTGATCAGAACAGCCAACGCGTCATCGGTCAGCGCGCCGGTAACAAAGATATGCTCACGGTGTTGCGAAGCCTCCCTCGCCTGCAAAATTTCCTCCGACCCGTGCCCCATTGGCCCCGCCAGAACAAGTTGAACGTCATAGTTGAGAGACTGCTCACGCAGGCGGTCCCAAGCCTGAATTAGTCTGGTGATATTTTTTCGAACCTCTAAAGTGCCGTGATGCATGATGAAGGGCCGATCGATTCCAAACTTCTTAAGGACACCAGCACTGGCCTCGCCATCCGGTGGATTCTGGTTATACCGTGATCTGTCATACCCGAGGTAGGTCACTTCAATGTTGCTAGGCTCAATCTGATAAATCTCCACTAAATCGCGCTTTGACCACTCAGAGATAGTCAGTATCTTGGTAGCGAGTTTGGCGTTAATCCAGGTCTTGACATGCAGTGTCCCGAATCCGCCTCCCATTGCCGCTGGCAAGCGGCGAGGGATAGCATCCAAAATGGTCGTTACAACAGGGACGAACGGCATCGGAATCGTATGTTGTCCTGTTGGCAGAAATACAACATTGGGACGAATGCTCGCCGTGCGAACCGCCATACCGCCCCAGAGCCACGGCCGCCCGAATCCCAATGGTCCAGTTCTGTGCCAATGAGCCAGCGGTGAAATGACACCTTCATGCCCCCACTTTCGCTCATCTGGTCCGACGAAACCATGGACTTCGACAGGTAAAGCGTTCGTCTCGCAGATCCGCAACAACTCACGCAACAAATTCCTCAGATAGACCCCTGTTCCCGTGTGCCGGAAGCACTTGGCGAGGAAGAAAGTGTCAACGGCCACCTTCATTGCTCGAGCACCCCCATCGGCACATCAGTACCCATTTGCGGGGCATCGCGGAGCGCGTGCTGCACTTCGATCCATTGAGGAACCAAGGCGCAAGTTGCGTAGGCGCTAATGGTGCCCAAAATCGCTCCGCTTATGCCAATCCTGGGTACCAGCAAGATGGTCACAATAAGGTTTACTGCTGCAGCTGCCAAGGAATAGATCATCTGGCCGCGCAACCTGCTCGAGCTCGCCAAAATGCAAGATTGAGAACACCCCACGACATAAATGATATTCCAAATTGCCATTAGAACTAAAAGCACGGCAGGTGGAACAGCCGCACTTCCAGCCCACTTCTGAATAACCCAATGACCGAAGAACACCAACGGCGTAGCCAGAGCGAGGGTGGACACGACCGAGATCCCCAAATTAAAGCGAAAGCTATGTCGAACCCAGCCGCGATCACCTCGAGAAAACGCTTCTGCATAGGCCGGCCAAAAGGAAGGAATCGCAAGTGTTTGAAAAATCGTCGTGTAGGCAAACAATCTCCATGTCACGCTATATGGCGTAACTGCCGCTGCGCCCAGGTAATGAGCGATGATTATGTTGTCTGTTTGGAACAGCACCAAGGCGGCAATTTGGATCACAAAGAACATCCAGCCCTGCGAACTCAATCGCCGGACCGCGTGCCAAGTCACTCGCCTAGGATCCGGGAAAAGCCAGGGCTTGGACCAGCCGAACAGCCACAAGGCACTCACAAAATTGACGAGCAACGTGGTGCCGGATATTGCAATGACGAGCGACGGCAACCCTCCTTTCAGTTGCGTCACTGCCACTAGCGCAGCAAGACTCAAAATACTTCCGGCAGCGGTCCAGCCGTTGGCGATCGCAACTTCCTGGTAAGCCCCATAGATCTTTGCAATTATCGAGAATGGCAGATTGAGCGCAAATATCGCTAACGCTATCGCAACTGTCGGACCGACCTCGGCGCGCGCCATCGCCGTTTGGACGTTGAATACGCGGTCCCAGTGAACCGAGTGCCATACCGAAAGGAACACGATGAACAGCAGGCCGGCGATTGCCACAAGCGACCAGAATGCTGCGGCAACATGAGCCCGCGCCAAGCCCCGTTGGTCATTCGCATATCCTTCAGATACGGCATTGGTTAGACTACTGCTCAAGCCAACATCAGCGATAGCTATCCAGGCGATTGCGGTGCTGATCGTGACCCACGCCCCGTACCGTTCTGCTCCCAAATACCTCACCGTCAATGGAACGGAGAAGAAGCTGACCAAGACGCCTACGCCGCGTCCCGCGAGGCCGCTGGTTATACCCTGGACGATGCGTACATGCCGCCGTTGAACGTCTCCGGAGATTTGACCTCGGCCGAAAGCGAGTCGAAGGTAGCGACCCGAAGAAACCAACAGTCCACTCATGCTCATGTGGCGATTCCGCAAAGAGCCACGACCAGAGGTGGCTCGTTTCAAGAAGTTTTCCGGGCAAATACCAGTATGGTGTCGTATAAATTGCGCCGGAATATGAGATGTATCATCCGGCAGAACGCATAGAACGAAGCGTGATTCCACTTGGCAATGCCAGTTGCTACATAATACGGATCCAAAGTGTTCGCAACTACGGTAAATCCACATTGCTGTAACAGGCGGCTTAACACTCCCGGGGTGAAGTGCGATAAATGTATTTCATCGGCACCAACGTTAAGCACGATCTTTTGCAGACCTGTTCCTGTCGCACTGCCGAGCATTTTAGTCCACAGTGTTCTCAGCAAGCGCTTGTTCCGAAGTGTGTACAGATCGTTCGGGACCGCAATCGCCAGTAGGCCCTCCTTGACCAACAGTGAAGCACAGCGCTGAACCACAGCTCGGGGATCTGGAACGTGTTCCAAAACGTGAAACATGGTGATGTTGTCGAATTTCTTGCTGCCAAAATTAATCGCCTGTATCTCGCCGGCTAACAATCCCAAGTTGTATTTGTTGCGTGCGATTTGAATGGCGCTTTCGGAGACCTCGGTACCGCAAACTTCTGTGAAGCAGGGGCGCGCCAACGCGAGGAACTGTCCGAAGCCAGCCCCAACATCTAACAGCGATCCCGGCTTCGCAACCGGGAGCAGTTGTTTTAGCCTCCTAGTCCACAGCGCGTCTCTGGCACGCTCCTGTCTCAGCCACAAGTCATACTTAGCTGGATGGGAATAAAACGTGATTAACGCCGCAATAGTGGGACGTGGATTGTCGAACACATACCCACAGCCCTGACATTCTGAGAGGTTCGCGACGCGGTCCAATACTTCTAGCTGGTTCCCATCGCATAAAGGACACGCACCAAGCAACTCGAAGTCCCCGTCCGGTATCGGCATGGAACTTGCTTGCAGGCTTCCGGAATCAAGCGCGCCGGAACTCATTGCTCATCGACTCGCTTCGAAGCATTCACAGTACGACTGACCTGCTTAGCGTGCTATTCCCGGTCGCCTGCAGTTGAGCCAGATCCGCTTCGACCATCATGCTGATCATCTCTTCGAACGTTGTCTTGGGCGTCCAACCGAGTTTTTCGCGCGCTTTTGAGGCGTCTCCACAAAGGTGGTCCACTTCTGCTGGCCGGATAAGCTTCGGGTCGATTTCCACATAGTCCTTCCAATTAAGGCCGACGGCTCCGAAAGCGACTTCAAGCAATTCGCGCACGCTATGCATCTTCCCCGTGGCGAGAACGTAATCATCCGGTTGCGACTGCTGCAGAATCAGCCAC
>Ga0187782_10002395_pt1 | contig 13812 bp, 14 predicted proteins | sample 0715_SJ02_MP15_2_FD_132454 | JGI IMG/M metagenome (GOLD analysis project Ga0187782, IMG submission 132454) | Tropical peat soil microbial communities from peatlands in Department of Meta, Colombia - 0715_SJ02_MP15_20_MG | ecosystem: Environmental > Terrestrial > Soil > Wetlands > Peat | place...
CGATCTGGGCCTCGCCGTTTTCCTTTGGACGGGAGGCCGCCAGGACCCTGCCACATTGCGAGCGGACCGTGACCGGCTGGCGCTGCAGGCAAAACTGCTACGAGGCGACGTGCAACGAGGCGAAAAAATTCGGGAGTCCATGCCGACAGCGGGCAAACAGTGCGATGAGTTCTATCGCGAGTCGTTTCTGGACGCCGGCACCGGGTATTCACAGATTGAGGCGGATCTGGGGGCCATCGCCGAGCAGACGGGCGTAAAGGCAACGGGATTTAGCTTCAAGCGAAAGGATATTAAGGAGCGAGGGGCCACGGAGATTCAAGTCAGCGCCACGGTCGATGCCGATTACCCTGCCCTGGTTCGTTTCATTAATGGCCTGGAGCGTTCGAAAAATTTCTATCTCCTCGATAGCTTGCGGCTGGCTTCGGGCGCAACGGGTGGAATCCGGTTAGCGCTGGAGCTACATACGTATTTCAGGACCTGAGCGATGAAAGGGCGCAAGGAACTCTATCTCTCAGCGGCAGTGCTCATTTTGCTAGCGATCGCCGTGTACTCCTTCCTGAGCAGTCGGGGTGACGGGACCGGATTTCCGGGAGTGCTGGCGTCTGACACCAAGTTCGAGCCGCTGCAGATTCGAGAACCCGAGCTGCGCATGGATCTGCTCGAAAACGTCCGCAAGCTCGAATATACCGGGTCCCACCGCAACATCTTTGTGGCTGCGCCGGCTCCGCCCCCCCAGCCGGTTGGACCGGCCGTCGTGAAGACACGGCCCATCATCGGCCCCCGAGTGCCACCCCCTCCGCCGCCGCTGCAAGTGCCGGCCGATTTTTTCGGCTATGCTCTTGAACCGCATGGCACCCATCGGGTTGCGTTCTTCACCAGCGGCGATGACGTTCTCGTCGTGGGTGAAGGAGAAACGTTCTTGGGCCGTTTCCGCCTTGACCGGGTCGGCAACGACTCCGTCGACGTAGAGGAGATAGCAACCGGGCGCCACATCACCCTGTTCGTGCAGCCGCCGGACCAGGGAGCCAATCGGTGAACGGGCGATTCGCCCAAGCTCGACGCCCCCGGCGGTCCGGGGAGTCCGGCTATGCGTACTTCATGGCCTTTTTCATGATCACGGTGATGATGATCGGCTCAGAGGCCGTCCTCCACAATATGGCCATCGAGCGCAAGCGCGAGCGAGAAGCGGAGATGATTTGGCGCGGCAACCAGTACACCCGGGCCATCCGGCTTTTTTACCGCAAAACCGGCCACTACCCCCAGTCGCTAGATGATCTCGAGAAGGGTCTACCGGATCTGCATTTTCTTCGCCCGGTCACACTGAAAGACCCCCTGAATCGAGCCGACGGCTCGTGGCGTTTGATCTACACGAACGCTTCCGGGCAAATTATCGGCAGCGTCCGCTATGCCACGATGCAGCAGATGGCATTGATGGACCTCAATGGCGGGAAGCTCCCGTCGCCGGCCCTGAACAGCACTACAGCCGCCACACAAGATTCTGGCACTGGGTCTAGTCCTTCCCCGTCGCCCGCCCCAGATGCTCAAAACCAGGGCCAGGGCCAGCCGCCAGCACAGACGAGCGCGAGCGCTCCGTCCGCCACACCCATGACGACCCCTGCCGCCAATTTGCAGGGAAGTGGACCCTCGAGCGGCTTAAGCCAGAATACCTTCGCCAGCACTCAACTACAGCCGACCGGTCCCGTCGATGGCCCAGTTCTCGGAGCCTTCCTCGCTGGCGTGGCGGGAGGGAACCACTACGATGGCGACTCGGTGAAGATCTACAAGGGAGGGAAAACGTATCAACAATGGGAGTTCATCTGGAACCCGCTCGAGGATCAAGCGCGCGCCATCCAGAATGGATTGTCTCCTCAGCAGGGACAACAACCCGGACTACCCGCAGGGGGCCTACCGATTGCCAATCCCAACGGCGGCGCTCCGACAGCTCCCAGCGCTGCGCCCCAGCCCGCGCCAGAGCAGCCCCCGCAACCCCAACAGCCCTGAACACGAGCCTTTATCTCGGGCTGCTCTGCCACGCATCGGTTTGCTGTCTCTCGCAGTGGATTGCAAAGCTTCCCGCGAAAGTGCAGAATACAGGTGTAAGCTCAGGAGCCGACGGTGGCTGTTGAAATCGCGCGGGGTGTTACACTCGAAAGGCCGAGCGAGAACGAGAATTTCCTGAAGGACGAAGGCATCCTCTTCACTTCTCTCGACAAAGTGGTCAACTGGGCGCGCCGCAGCTCGATTTGGCCCCTGTCGTTCGGCCTGGCATGCTGTGCCATCGAGATGATGTCGATGGCAGCCTCTCGGTACGATATTGCTCGTTTCGGTGCCGAGGTTTTTCGTGGTTCGCCCCGGCAGTCCGACATGATCATCATCGCTGGCCGCGTCTCACAGAAAATGGCGCCGGTGATCAAGGAACTGTACGCGCAAATGCCCGAACCGAAATGGGCCATTTCCATGGGTGCGTGCGCTACGTCCGGCGGCGTCTTTCACAACTATGCCGTCGTGCAGGGTGTCAACCAAGTCATCCCCATCGATGTCTACGTGCCTGGCTGCCCCCCGCGGCCCGAGGCCCTGCTGTACGCCGTGTTCCAGATTCAGAAGAAGATTGACAACGAGCGCGGCAGCTTCCTTCGCTCACTGAATTTCAGCAAGAGCTAACCAGCTGAGCCGTTTTTCATTCGACCGTGGCCACTCCTCCGTCGAACTCGAGGCGGCTTCCCGACGTGAATTGCTCGCGCCGCACATAGCCCATCCCGATGGCAGAGTCCATCGCGGGGGAAACGGCCGCGCTGGTGACAAAGCCGACTTCTGTGCCGTTCGCGCGCAATTTGGTTCCCGGCAGGGGTGGTGTCAGGGTCGAAAACGTGAGCCGGACGCGTTTCCGGTTCACGTGGCCGCGCGAGCGAACGCGCTCGACAATCTCTTGTCCGGTGTAGCAGCCTTTGTTGAAGGCGATATGAGTAGTTTCCAGTGCGGCCTCTTGCGGGATCATCCCGTCATTGAAATCAACGGGGAACCACGGAGTGCCTGATTCAAGCCTCAGCGCATTGAGCGCATCCAGCCCAATCGGTTCGCCGCCTCGCCTCCGCACGGCGGAAACAAGCTTGTCCCAGAGGGCCCCCAGGATCTGTCGCCCGACGACCAGTTGGGCTCCCGATGCACGACCGAGCGACCGTCTCAGCCAGTAGCATGGCGCACCATCGATGGAAGATTCGACCGCTGACATCGCCGGCATCTCACCGAGGGCCACACCACACGTCTCGGCTAGAGTTGCGAGCGCCTGCGGTCCCTCGAGGGCTAGGCTGCCCATCTGCTCGGTTTGGTCATCGATGTGAACCTGCGAGCCCAGCACATATTTCTTGAGTGTGGCGACGGTCCGCTCGCGAAAGCTGGCATGCGAGAGAACGAGCAGCTTATCGACGAGCGCGTACACTTCAAGCTCGGCCAGGATATGCCCTTGGGGATTGAGAAGCAGGGCCAGGACCCCGTGCCCGTTCGGAAGTGCCCGAATGTCTTGCGAGGAGATCGCATGAAGGTAGGTGAGGCGATCACGCCCGGTGAGAACCAGGATGGCTTGCCAGTTGGTGTCGCCAAGCGCGACGTTCTGCTTTGCCGCCCAGTATTCTTTTTCGAACGCGGAGAATCTCTTTGGCAAATCGCAACCGTAGAATTCGGCAATTGGCGCGCCCGCGGCGCGATGTTTCTCGACAAGGGGTGTGATCATGGAAGGCATCGGCGACCGATGAACGATAAGCCTGTAGCAGCGCCCTTGCTCATGTTAGCAGATGTCTCCGCTGACGGCCCGACCTTCTCCGCTTCGCAGGGTCGGCGTGCGCGGGGGATTTCCTTATGTTAGATTTTTTGTATGTCGCTCGGAATTTACATCCAAGTGCCTTTCTGTCAAACCAAATGCACCTACTGCAATTTCCACACCGGCGTCGTGGCGCGCGACCGTCATCTGCCCTATGCCGAGGCCGTCTGTCGCGAAATCGTAAAATCAGGGGACAGCCCGCACGCGACAGTCGACACCGTTTATGTCGGTGGGGGCACTCCCAGCCTGCTCGAACCTGTGCATCTGGCCAGGATCATGGACGCGCTTCATCGCTCGTTCCGAACCTCTCCGTTCGAGGCTACGCTCGAGGCCGACCCGGAAACGATCACTTCGGAAAAGGCAGCTGCCTGGGTCGCTGCGGGGTTCAATCGGATCAGTCTTGGGTCGCAGTCCTTCAACGATCGCGAATTGCAGGCAGTCGGTCGGATGCATCGCCGTAGGGATACCTTCCGCGCCGTTGGTGTGCTCCGGGCCGCTGGAATCCGCAACATCAGCATGGACCTGATTGCTGGGCTGCCGCTACAAACAGCGGAGTCGTGGAAGGAATCGACCGATGAGCTGCTGGGCATCCGACCCGAACATGTCTCGGTCTACATGCTTGAGATTGATGAAGGCAGCCGCTTGGGTCGAGAAGCGCTCGCAGGGGGCCGCCGTTACTCTGCCAACGCGATTCCGGACGACGACACGATTGCCGATTTCTATGAAATGGCGCGCCAGCAGCTCGCGTCGGCAGGGTACGAGCACTATGAAATCTCGAATTGGGCGCTCCCCGGTTACCGCTCCCGTCATAATTTGAAGTACTGGCACCGCGAGCCCTATCTAGGCTTCGGGGCCGGGGCACACTCGTTTGATGGGTTGATGCGCTGGGCGAACGCACACGATCCGGGGCGTTATGTCGCGTGCATCGAGCAGGGAAGTTCGCCGGGCGAGCAGTTCGAGGGCCTAACGCCCATCGAGGAACTGGACGAAGCGTTCTTCCTCGGATTACGGCTGCTCGAGGGAGTGGACCTCGCGCCGATCGAATGCCACTTGGCACCGGAGCTGCCTCGGCGCATGGCTCAGCTCCGTGAGCGAATGGCCCACCTCGAGACGCTCGGATTCCTCGAGCGGGAAGGCACGCGTATCCGCCTTGTCCCCGACCGGCTGACCGTGTCCAACGAAGTTCTCATCCAATTGCTCGCGTAGCAGGGAAGGGTGGTTAATTCTCGAGTCCGAGAGCGCGGATTTTGCTCAGGAGGGTTTTGCAAGACACGCCGAGTTTTTCCGCCGCGCGTGTTTTGTTCCACTTGGTTTCACGCAGAGCGTTTTGAATCTTGAAGCGCTCAACGTGAGCGACCGCACGCTGGGACACTTCTTCAAGAGATCCCTCCCACACAAATGCCTCGGCGAGCATCCCTTCGGGCAATTCCGATGGCGCCGGCCGCGCCGAAGGTAGCTGTAGCGCTTCCGGACCAATGTCGGAGCCGTTGGCCAGAATGGCCGCTCGTTCGATGGCATTCTGGAGCTCGCGCACGTTTCCTGGCCAAGTGTAAGTTCGCAGCCGTGTGCGCGCATGCTCGGTCAGCTCGAGCGAGGGTTTGTGGAACTCGCGCTTGAATCGCCCGAGGAAATGATCCGAGAGCAGCAGGACGTCGTCGCCGCGTTCGCGCAGAGGAGGTATCGTGATGGGCACGGCCGAAATGCGGAAATACAGATCCTCGCGAAAGTCCTTGGCCGCCACCGCAGCCTGTAGATCCTTGTTGGTGGCCGTAAGAATCCGAACATTCACCTCGATCGCCTGCGTGCCGCCGACTCGCTCGAAGCGACGTTCTTCGAGCACGCGCAATAGCTTGGTCTGCATCGTCAGCGGCAGTTCGCCGATCTCATCCAAGAAGAGCGTACCTCGATGTGCGAGCTCGAGCTTACCCAGTTTCCGCGCACCGGCGCCCGTATAGGCCCCCCGCTCGTGGCCGAATAGCTCGTTTTCGATCAGCCCTTCGGGAATCGCGGCGCAGTTCAGTGCCACGAAGGCCTGATTGGCGCGCGGACTCAAATGATGGATGGCTCGTGCGAAAAGCTCTTTTCCTGTTCCGCTTTCTCCGAGCAGCAGAACGGTGGAATCGGTTGCCGCCACGCGCTGCGCCATCTGGCCGGCTTCTTTCATCGACGGGTGTTCGCCAACCATGCACGGGAAGCCGTAGCGTTCTGCGTACTCCTCGCGCAGAAGCAGGTTTTCGCGCAACAACTCCTGCTGGCGTGCCGCGCGCTCTAGCAGCAGCTGCAAATGATCCAGGTCGACAGGCTTCTGGATGAAATCGAAGGCACCTTCTTTCATCGCGGTGACGGCCTCGTCGACGGACCCGTACGCCGTCATGATGATTACGGGAAGCGTGGGCTCGGCCCTCTTGGCCTCTCTGAGCACCTCGATCCCAGAATTGCCTGGGAGCTTTAAATCGGACAGGACCAACAGATAGCGGCGGTTGCGGACCTTGTCGATGGCCGCACGCCCATCCGGCGCCTCCTCAACCGTGTAGTCGGAACGCTCGAGCGCCTTGCGGAGCATGGCCCGCAACTCGACCTTGTCCTCGACCAGTAAGACCGGCTCCATCGGACACGGTTTCAGCGCGCCCAGCCGGGGTCGCCACCCGACTTGCGGAGCTGGTCTTCCGCGTCGGAAATCGCTTGCTGGTCCGCTTCGATCTGACTCTTCATTTTGTCGATGTCAGCCACTTTGTTGTTGATATCGCTACGCGTCAGTTGCTGCTGCATGGCCTTGGTGGGGTCGTTGTAAAACTGCATATTCAGCTGACCGAGTTCGCGCTGCATCACATCGAGATTGGCCTGATCCTGTTCGAGCTTGTGCCGCAGGGAAGCGAATCTCGAACGCCAGGCCTTCTCGTCCGTGGCCGTTTGGCCCGCGGCGGCTGGGGCCGTTGTCTCATTGGAAGCCGTGGCGGTGTTGTCGCCTACCGTCGAAATACCTCCCTCGCTCGGGAGATTATCGTTGGTAAACGTCTTGGAGCTCTTGGGAGCCTCTTTTTTCTGCTCGCGGGCCTTGCGCGCCGCTTCGGCCAACGAATCCTGGGGGACGGACCCTGCCTGTGTCTGATCTTGTGCTCGGGGATCGGGGTCCTTCTGCTGGCTCCACAGGCTGGTCGGCAACACGAGCAACACCCCCACCGCGGTTAACCACGCAATTTTGTTCATACGCAGGCCTCCCGGACCGATGTCGGACGGACGCACCTAGGGGTCAGTTTAGACGCGGGCAGGCCGGGAAGGGAATAGCGACGGCGAGCGCTCCTGCCGCAAAGGTAACCAGAGAAGAAACTCAGCTCCGCCGCCGGGCCGGTTACGAGCCTCAATGCTGCCACCATGCTGCAGGGCGACCTTTTGGACGACGGCCAGTCCGAGGCCCGTGCCTTCAGACTTCGTCGTGTAAAAGGGCAGAAATATCTTGGGTAGGTCCTGCTCCGGCACGCCGGGACCGTTGTCGGCGACCGAGATTCGCTGCCACTTCTTTCCGCCGAGCTCTTCGATCGTTCCGGAGATCGCCACACGGGGCGTCTCGCGGGTCGCGGTTGCCGCTTCTGCCGCGTTGCGGGTGAGGTTCACGAGTGCCTGCCGCAGAAGAGCCTCGTCTCCGGGAAGGTCCGGGAACGCGCCCTCACACGTTACCTGGCATCGAGGGAACGCCTCGCGTAGTTCTTGGGCCACGCGGTCGAGCAGGGAGGAGATCGGCACCATCTCGTAGTTGATCTCGAGCGGCTTAGCGAACCGTAGGAACTCTGTAACGACGTGGGTCAAGGCTCGGGTCTGATCGAGGATCCGCTCGGCCGAGTCGAGAACGTCGCCGGCCGGTGCCTCGCTGCGGATCATCTGGGCGTAGCCGGAGATCGTCGCCAACGCGTTCTTGAATTCGTGCGCGATGCCGGCAGACATCTCTCCGAGAGACGCCAGATTTTCTTTCCACCGAATCTGCTTTTGGAGAGCGGTCAATTCGGTCAGATCGCTCATCAGACAGAGGGCGCCGCTCACGTGCCCCAGCTTCGTCGGGGGATCCGACACGCGCGTACGCAGCGCGGGTCGCGGTGCCTGGAAGATGGGAGAAATCGTGACGCCCAGCCTTCGCACGTCTCCTTCGGGAGTCACATGCTCCACTTCGCTGCGTTGGAAGGTCTCTCCCTTCCGCAGACACTCGCCGAGCATTTGAACGAGACCGGAATCCTCACCCAGAATTTCCCGGTAGGACCGATAACGGAGCGGACGCATGCCGAGCGCCTCTTCCGCAGCTGGATTGGTCGAGCTGATCGTGCCCGTGGCACTGACCAGCAGAAGCCCCGTCGGCATGTTGCGCGTCACTTCCTCGGTCAGCCGCTCGGACTCTTGCGCCCTTTCCTGTGCCAGCATGTGCAGTCGAGCGAGCTCTTTCTCCTGTGCGCGGAGCCTTTCGATCACGCCCTGCATGGATGCCGCCATGAAAGCCGGGGCATTGTCTTCGCCGGTCTTGGGTTTGGTCCAATCCTTCTGGAAGTCAGAGGACGGACCGTGAATCACCTTTCTTGCCAGGATCATGAGGACGATCACCGCTCCCAGCAGGACCAGGAATGCAGCTCCCCAAAAGATCACAACGTTGGTTGGAATCATCGGGTGATGAGGGGCCAGCAGGGGTGCGTTCATCAGTCCTCTGAGGGCTTCCGTATTTCGGGCATCATCGCACCGTTAACAGCGATTCATACCAGTTCACCACCGGGCTCCCCCAAAACAGCACAGCGATTGCGGCAATCCCCAAATAGCTCCCGAAAGGGAGCTGGTAGCGCCGCGCTAACAGGAATTGCAAGCGTGCGACGGGGCCGAGACCCATTCGATTTCCTCGCAGCGCCACTTTTTTCTTCCAGCCTGCCAGGTAGAGAAAACCAATAACGAGGAATCCGAGCAGGCTTCCCAGCAAGGACCCCAGCAGAATCATGAGAAACGTCCTTTTGGGCCCCAGAAACGCTCCGGCCATAAGCATCATTTTGATGTCGCCGAGCCCCATCCCCTCTCGGCCACGAAAGCGAAAATAGAGATCGGAAACGAGCCATAGCAGGCCACTGCCGAGGGCCGCTCCGAGCAGTGCGTCGGCGAGCGAGAGCACCGGCGCGGGGAGAGAAGAGAAAACGGTGTGACGGGCCAGCCAGGCAGACGTCCCGTCGGTCGGGCTTACCACGAGGCTCAGTCCGAGGCCGAGGGCGAGGCCCGTGTAATTCACCCGATCGGGTAGGATTCGGTCGCGCAGGTCCGTGAAGATGAGCACGATCAGAATCGCTGAAAAAACGGCCCATTTCAGCGATTCGACGGTCAGACCAAAAACCCGGTAGCATCCCGCCCATAGCACCGCCGTCATCAGCTCTACGATCGGGTACATGGGCGAAATTCTGGCTTTGCAGTTCCGGCACCGGCCGCCCAAAGCTATCCAGCTCACCACGGGAATATTGTCGTAAGGCCGAATCCTGGCGCCGCAGCACGGACAGGCCGACGGGGGCAGCACAATGGACTTGCGCTTCGGTATGCGGACGATGCAAACGTTTAGGAAACTGCCGATAATGAGTCCGAAGCAGAAAACAATTGCGTCCATGGCTGACAGCGGAGTCACCCTTCGAATCTGCCATATTGGGAAACCGCCCTCAAGATGCGGGGGCCCGTTCGTGCTCGACTGCTAACGCGATAGGTGAGAAAGGCCCGCTGAACTCGGCCCAGACCAACCTGCCCCTCGATGGTGGAACAAGGCTATACTCGGGCCGCTGGCACTTGGTGGAAGACGGCATGAAACGAGGGAAGGTCGGGACCGAGCAGAGGGCTCAGGGAGCACTGCGGATCCGACGTGGCACGGCGCGCGACGTTCCCAGGATCGCGCATTTGATCCGTGAGCTGGCGAAATACGAACGTCTGGTTCGCGATCTGCGTCTCGATGTGAGACGTCTGCGTCGCGATGGTTTTGGCCGCCGCCGGTTCTTCGAGGCAATCGTTTGCGAGCGAGCCGGACGCACGCTCGGCTATGCCCTCTACTACTTCGCCTATTCGAGCTTCACCTGTAGCCCGGTGCTGTTCATCGAAGACATATTCGTGCTCCCCGAAGCGCGGGGCCAGGGGGCGGGCAAGGCTTTGATGGTTGCTCTGGCGCGGGTCGCGGTTCGACGGGGGTGTGAGCAGATGGAATGGATCGTTCTCGACTGGAATCGGCCTTCGATGGCGTTCTACCGCGGCCTGGGAGCGCGCCTCGATAGAACCTGGGTCCTCACGCGCCTTGTGGGGGCGCGTCTCCGCCAACTCGCCCGCCGACATTGAGAGGGCGACGGCCCCCCGCGCCCTTCGTTCGAATGAGGAGCGACGAACGCTGCGACGTGTTTGTGCCTAGCCTCGCGAACGCGCAAAAGTCTCGCAGAATCGGTAATATTGCTGTTTACGCTCGATGTCTTTCTGGATACAAAAGCAAGTTCATCGCTACGAGCAGAAGCGCTTCGACCAGGAACCGCGCCGTAGCAGGCTGCCATTTACCTGGGGATTGGAATACCTCGGCGGCCAGGGCGCTCTCGACGACCCCCGCGCGTTTCTGGCGCGGTATGTCCAACAGGCAGTCGCACGCAGCGAGGAATGGTTCTCGGCAGCCCCGGCGCGCGACTATGCCGTGCGCGATGACATTCTCACCTTTACCAGTGCCATCGCCTCTCCCTGGGATGAAAACAATCGTGTGTACGGACAGCTGTTCCGCGCGAAGCGGAAAGGGCCTGCGGCGGTCGTGCTGGCACAATGGAATGCACGCTGGGAAGAGCAGCAAAATGTCTGTCGCTGGCTGCAGCGACTGGGTGTCACGGCCGTCAAGGTGAGCTTGCCGTACCACGATCGCCGTGCCATTCCGAATCATCCACGCGCCGATCACTTGGTGGGGCCGAATATCGGTTTGACCATGCAAGCCGCGCGGCAGGCCGTTGTGGACGTACGACGCACGCTGCGCTGGCTCGAGCAGCAGGGGTACGAGCGACTGGGCGTACTGGGGACGAGCATCGGTTCGGCGATCGGCTTCATCGCCATGTGCCACGAGCCGGCCCTGCGTGCCGGGGCGTTCGTCCATGCTTCGACATATTTCGGGGAAGTGGTGGCGAGCGGACTGACAACGACACACGTCTGGGAGCCGCTCGCCGCGGCGGGAATTCAGTCCCAAGAGTTGCGGGGGTTTTGGTCGCCGATCAGCCCGTTTCCTTATATCTTCAAGCTGCGCGATGCGGGAAAGAAGATTCTATTGATTACCGGAAGATACGATCCGACGTTTTCACCGCAGTTGACGGTCGAGCTTTTGGCGAAACTCCGGCGTGAGCAGGTCGAATTTGAGCATCTCTCATTGCCTTGCGGACACTATTCGATGGGAGTGTGGCCGTTCAGCAATATCGCGGGCTATCGCTTCGGGAAATTCCTACAGCGCGCGCTCGAGTCGTGAGGCTTTTTAGCTTCGGCCCAGCAGAGCGGCGAATTGACCGTCGTCAATCGCGCGCCCAACGGCTTCGATATCTGGGGCCAGCGATCGATCGACATCGACCCGCGCAGAAATCAATCGTACGATCTCATAGGCCCTGAGTGTCTCCGGTCCGCACTGTAGCGGTGCAAGAAAATCGATCCCTTGGCAGGCTGCAAGCAGCTCAATCGCGAGAATGTTTCGCAGGTTTGCGAGCATGGGTTCAAGCCGGCGCGCGGCCCCCATCCCCATGGAGACATAATCTTCCTGATTTGCGGAGGTCGGGATGGAATCAACCGAGTGGGGCACCGCGAGCGCCTTCATCTCGCTCACGAGCGCTGCCGCGGTAATCTGCAAAATCATGAAACCAGAGTTGAGGCCCGCTTCGCGCACCAAAAACGCGGGGAGCTGGCTGGTCTGGGGGTTTGTCATCTGCTCGATGCGACGCTCGGAGATTCCGGCCAGCGTCGCGAGCGCGATAGCCATGTGGTCAGCGGCCATGGCCAGCGGCTGACCGTGGAAATTACCGCCGCTGATTACTTCCCCGGAGGTGCCCTCGGCGTCGGCAAAAACGAGCGGGTTGTCGGTGGCACTATTCAGCTCGATCGCCAGGGTAGCGCGGATATGGGTGAGTGAGTCCCGGACGGCGCCGTGCACCTGCGGAGCGCAGCGCAGGCTGTACGGGTCCTGCACGCGCGGATCCTGGATGGGTGAGCGGTGCGACTCGCGGATTTCACTGCCCTGATTGAGGCGTTCGATGTTGCGCGCGGTCGTAAGTTGACCGGCGTGCGGGCGGACACTGGCGACGCGCGCATCGAATGCCGCCGGGCTGCCGCGTAGGGCGTCGAGCGAAAGCGCGGCCGCTACATCAGCGGTGTCGACGGCAATCTCGGCCTCGCGGAGCGCCAGCACGAGCAGGGCAAGCATCGCCTGCGTGCCATTGAGCAGTGCCAAGCCTTCCTTTGCTTCCAGTACCAGCGGGGCAATCCCTGCCTCGCGGAGCGCTTCGGCGCTGGGTTTCCGGCGCCCCTGAAAAATGGCCTCCCCTTCGCCGATCGCGGCCTGTGCCAGATGGGCCAGAGGCGCAAGATCGCCCGATGCACCGACACTTCCTTGCGAGGGAATGACGGGATGCACGCCCCGATTGAGCATCATCAGCAGGGTTTCCGACACCAGGGGCCGCACTCCGGAGAAACCCTTGGCGATGGCGTTGGCACGCAGAGCGAGCATCGCGCGGGTGGCAAATTCGTTGAGCGGAGGGCCGACGCCACAGGAGTGGCTGCGCACCAGGTTGAGCTGCAGATGGCGGATCTCCTCGTGCGAAATATGCGTCGAAGCCATCTTTCCAAATCCCGTGTTGACGCCGTACACGCTGGTCTCGGTCTTGATCAGGCCATCGATGACGGCCCGCGAGGCGTTCATGCGTTCGTGTGCGCTCGGCGCAAGATCTACTTCGGCCCCGTCGAAAACGATGTGATAGAGATCTTCGAGTGTCAGATGTTCGCCGTCGATGGGAATCCCGTTCACGTTCGAATCCCGCTGCCCACGACGATTTCCATAGGCATGATGATCGCCGATCGGGTGGCCTCTTTGGTCCCTTCGTCGCGGAGTTTTTCGCGGTGTCTCTCCCACTGGACAGGGTCAACGGCGCTCATTTACGTCTCTCCGTGTGTGCCGTGAACGTGGCCACCGAGGGGCTTCGATTCGGTGCAGGGGACAGCGGAAAAATAGCTCCGGTACTTGAGGGGCAGCGACTTCGGACGGCCCAGCCGGTCACAGATTACATGCAGGGTCTCCCCGGCTGCGAGCAGCTCGCCCGATCCCTGGTGGAAGACCTCGTAGGAAAACCGGATGGTGCGCCGCTGCCAATGGGCCACGCGCGTCCGAACGGTCAGCAGATCATCGAAGCGCGCCGGGCGTTTGTAGCGGCAGAACGCCTTCGCAACGACGAGGAAGCTATCGTCTTCGGCCTCCATTTTCTTGTACTCCAGTCCCAGCTGACGGCACAGCTCCAGCCGTCCTACCTCGAACCAGACGAAATAGTTTGCGTGGTAGGCGACACCCATCTGGTCCGTCTCGGCGTAGCGTACGCGAATGGTCGTGTCAGCGTGATCGGCCATTGCTTTCCTTCGAACGACTCCCCTCCCACTTCGGTGTGCGTTTTTCAAGAAAAGCAGCGACCCCTTCGCGAAAATCAGGAGTGGAACGGATATCGGCGTTCGCTTCGATGGCCGCTTCCAGTTCGGCGCGCACGGCTGTGCGGTCAAAACCCCAAAGCAGTTTTTTCGTCTGTGTCACCGCCGTGGGACTGGCCTCCAGCAAGAGGCCGGCAATCTCCCGGGCGCGGGCCATGAGATTTTCCGCGGGGACGACCTCGGTGATCAATCCGATGCGGAACGCTTCGGAGGCATCGATCACGCGACCGGTGAGAAGCAGCTCACGCACATGCTTGTCGCTCAAGCGGCGGCGCAAAAAAACCGCGACAATGGAGGGTATGAACCCAAGCTTGACC
>Ga0187782_10002396_pt1 | contig 13805 bp, 8 predicted proteins | sample 0715_SJ02_MP15_2_FD_132454 | JGI IMG/M metagenome (GOLD analysis project Ga0187782, IMG submission 132454) | Tropical peat soil microbial communities from peatlands in Department of Meta, Colombia - 0715_SJ02_MP15_20_MG | ecosystem: Environmental > Terrestrial > Soil > Wetlands > Peat | place...
AGCCTGCCGATAAACTCTCGCCGCCGGATGCGTTGATTCGCGTGTTGCATTTGGTTCTCCCGATTCGTCCTCAGTCGCCGGCCGTCACCTCGTCCCAGGACTTAATGCCGATGATCGGCAGCGCGAACCGAAACGCCGGTTCCCAATCAGGCGTGCCGGCGGCGCGGAAGACTTCGTAAATCCGCTTCTTGGCGGCCGGAGTGGCAATTGTGCCCGGCTGGCGCGTCCAAAGTCCAAGATTCAATCCCCCCTCTTGCGCGTTGTCGACGTGTCGATTCAAAATGAAAGCGTCGATTCCCGCGAGGCGCGAGGTCTTCACCCAGGCGTAGCAAAAGCCAGCCGCCTGCACGGCCTGGCCATCCGGCGTGGCGGGCGTATCGAATCCCTGCTCCGAAAGGATCACCCGCCGCGGCCGGCCCTGGCACAACATCTCCGGCCGACGCAAGTAGCGAGTGAGCTGCTCGAGGTTCTTGAACGTGATCTTCGGAGTGTCGACTCGCGGCAATGCCGTTTTGTCACGCCAAGTCCGTGGATCGCGCAAGTTTTCCGGATAAGGATGAAAGGCAACCTGCCAGTCAAAGTCGCCCCGAGCTTTTGACAGGCGATTGAGTTCGTCGAGCAGCGCGCGTCCGGGGCACGCTCGGAGCGGATCGGAGCCGTTTCGTGCCGTCCAATGGTGCTCGAGCGAAATGTAAACACGGGCGTCGGGGGACGATCGACGAACGGCCGCGTGCGCGATCCGCATCGCCTCTAAGTATTCTCGGGCGACCTGCCCCGTCGTTGCCGGGCCGATGTTGTACCACTCGTAATGCGAGTTGAGCTCGTTGCCGACGATATATCCGTCGACGCGACCGAACCGAGCGTCCCTTCCCGAAAAGCGATCCGCCAGAAACTCGACGCACGCCTCGAAGTACCGGCGGCCTTCCGGATCGGCCACGTTAAAACCGGTGATGCCGTTGGGCGCCTCCCGCGCCGCAGCCGGGCGAACGATGCGGCTGAGCCGAGCGTCGTTCGTGACGGTGGACAACAGAATCAAATAGACCCGCATGCCCGCGCGACTTAGCGGGAGGACGGGAACCCCCTCGACCGGGCCGCGCGAAAAAAAGAAGGTGCGGCCGTCGCTCTGCCAGTGAAAGCTGTCCGCGTGCTCATCAAGATCGATCAGTGACGTGATGCTGACATGAGCGCCGCGTGCTTGATTCCCAGCGCCAAAGCGTCGTCGACCATCTGGACCTGCAGTCCCTTGAGGCCGGCTCCGAGCGGATCGGCGTTCGCCGACGAGACGAAAACACTCAGGGCAACCAAGAGAAGCAAGGTCATCAAAGAACTTTGAGCGCGCGTCCGCAACACGGGCAGTTCGATTCTTGTTCGTGCCTTATTCATCTAGCAACGTGAATGCTTCAATCTTTGTCCGGTAATTGCGTGGCGCCAATCAGGCGGGATTGCTGCCGGAACTTTTCGCGGCGCGCTCGCGTCCAAGTTGGCAGCGGGCAGGACTGCTGAACCGGGCTCGAACGCACCTTTGGGGCAAAGGACACAGAATGAGCGCGCGCACTTTTCGTTTGGCTGTCGGCGTCTCGGTCTACGTTTTCCTCTTCGCTGGCCTGCCCGATTTGGCGTCGGCCCAGTTTCTGGTCCCAAACAGGGAAACGGGTGAGCCGATTCGTCGGCCCATTCGCCCCCCCATTCATCGCATCCCCGACTTTGAAACTTACAGAATCCGCTCGGTTGATGTGCAGGCAGTCGTGCGCGATCAGGCTGCGAAGATCAGCTTGTCGCAAGTCTTTCAAAACGTCAGCTCGGCCACCGTCGAGGCACAGTTGGTGTTCCCCATTCCGGACGGGGCGGCGATCAGCAACCTCACGCTGCTTTACGATGGCAAAGAACTGCCCGGCCGGTTGCTTCCAAAAGAGGAAGCGCGCCGGATTTACGAAGACATCGTGCGACGACGGCGTGACCCGGCCCTGCTCGAATACTTGGGCGAGGGCATGTATCAGACGCGCGTGTTTCCGATTCCGCCTCACGCCGATCGCACGGTCGAAATTCGCTACTCGCAATTACTGAAAAAGACGGGCGGCTTGATCGATCTGCTCCTGCCGCTGGGGACTCTGAAGCACGCGAATCACGCCATCGACACGCTTGCGGTCAGCTTCAGGATCGAAACCACCGACCCGCTCAAGACTGTCTACAGCCCGACGCACAAGGTCGCCTTCGACCGCCCGGACGAGCACCATGCGACGGGCAAGTTGACCATCAACAATGTGAAGACGCCGGACGACCTGCGGGTGCTTTACAGCACCCAAGCCGGCGCCGTCGGGATGAACCTGATCAGCTACCGGCCCAACGAAAAGGAGGACGGCTACTTCCTGCTCTTGGCGAGCCCCGATCTGCACGCCCCGCACGTCGTCGCGATCCCCAAGACCGCGGTCATCGTCGTCGATCGGTCGGGCAGCATGGCCGGTCAAAAGATCGAGCAGGCGCGGCAAGCCGTGAAATTCTTCCTCGGCCAGCTCAATCCAAGCGATAAGTTCAACGTCATCGCTTACGACTCCGACATCGAGGCCTTTCGCCCCACGCTGCAGCACGTGACCCCGGAGACAATCAAGGCGGCAAATGCGTTTGCCGACAACATCAATGCGGGAGGGGGCACGAACATCGACGAAGCCCTGAAAACGGCCCTTTCGATGCTCACCGACGACAAGCGGCCCAGTTATGTGCTGTTCCTGACCGACGGCGTCCCGACAGTCGGCGAGCGCAGCGAGAAGACGATCGTCGCCCACGCGCGGGCGGCTAACAAAGTTAACGCGCAAATCTTCGATCTCGGAATCGGCTTCGATGTGAACGGTCGCTTGCTCGATCGCCTGTCGCGGGCCTTCAATGGGCAATCGGCCTACGTTCGGCCCAACGAGGACATCGAGATCTATGTTTCCGCGCTGGCCCGAACGATCGGCTCGCCGTTATTGACGAACGTCGACGTGAAGTTCGAGCCGGAGAAACCGGGCGAGCCGGCGCCGTCGATTTCGCGAGCCTATCCGCGGAAACTGCCCGACCTCTTCGCAGGCGAGCAGCTCGTGTGGGCCGGGCGATATCGGGAAGCCGGTCCGGTCAAGCTTACGCTTTCCGGCGACCTGGCCGGGAAGCGGCAGTCTTACATATTGGCGGCGAACCTGGCAGCCCACTCTGTCGCCGACGCCAATGCCTTTGTGGAAAAGGTCTGGGCGACACGGAGGATCGGCGAACTGATCGACGAAATCGATCTCAACGGCAAGAACCGCGAACTGACCGACGAGCTCGTGCAGCTCTCGCTCAAACACGGCATCATGACGCCCTACACGTCCTTCCTGGCCGATGAGAATGTCGACCTCGCCGACCGCCAGAATCTCGGCAATCGAGCCGGTGAATCACTGAGGCAATTGCAGGCCGTCGACGGCGACAGCGGCTTTGTGCAGCGCCGGCTGAAAAGCGAGTTCAAATCGGCTGATCAGGCCCCCGCTTCGTCGAGCTTCGGCGGCGGTCTGGGAGGCTTCGGAGGCGGTTTCAAAGGGCTCGGGGGCTTTGGAGGGGGAGGTTTTGGAGGGGCGATGGGTCGCCGAGGCGACGACAGCGCAGATGACGGCCTGAGGGCCGGGGCGGGCAGCATGGGCGGATCCCCGGGAGGAATTGGCGGGAGTGGAGGGGGGAGAGGGGGGGGCATGGGAGGCGGGGGTGGCATGATCAGCCAGAGGGATCCGCTTCCCGCCGATGTCCCAAGCCTTGCACCGACGGTTACGAGCACCCGCACGCACTGGAAGGCTCAGACCCAGTCGCAAACCAACTTCGAGGGACCTCGCAAGCAAGTGGTGCAAACGGTCGGGGGGAAGACCTTCTACTGGAAGAACAATCGCTGGCGCGACGCGGAGTTGACGGAAGAGACCGAAAAGAACCCCACGCGGATCGAACAATTCAGCGCTGCGTACTTTGCGCTGGCCTCGCGCGACAATGGACGCTTCGCCAAGTACCTGGCCCTGGACGGACCCATCCTCGTCCGGCTCGACGACAAGACCTATTTAATCGAGCCTGCAGACACGAACTGAGCGTGGGTCGCTCACGCCGCCGCCGCGCAGCTTGCGGCCGGCGGCGCTTGAGCGGTGAAGGCCACCTTGACCGTCGCGGGCGCGGTCGACTGGCCCGATTGCCGAACCTCGATCCGCAATCCGTACGATTTGGCGAGAGTGAGGCGGACCCGACCGTCGAAGTCGCCGAGCAAGTGGCACTCGGCCCGCGGATCGCACGAGAGCGGCGGCACAAATGACAAATGTGCGACCCCGACCTGCTCGGCAGGATCCATGTCGATCTGTACGGCCCCCTCGATCACTTCGCCCCCATCCGCGAGCCGGCGTCGCGTCATCCACTGCACGACCGAATCGTCGGACTCGCCCTCTTCTTCCGCGGTCGGTTTGGATTCCTCGTCGTCGGCGAGTTCTTCTGCGACGAGATCGGAGATCGGATCTTTGACGGCCAGGCTGGCGCTGGCGGCTTGTTCGCAGGTGGCGGCTTCGGAGACGCGCGAGGAAGACACTGGCGGACCAGCCGCCAGTGCCACCCGCTCATCTTGAAACAAAGCTGCAGTCATCTGGTTTGTGAGCGCGAAGCCGACGGCCGAGTCATCGATCGCGACTGCGCCTAATAGCGACGCCATTGCGAGGGCTGCCAAATAGCCGCCCACCAACGCCGAGGGCGAAATCCACAGGGCAGCGCCGAGCACGACCGGCAGCAACACAGCCAACGCTCCGGGGAGCACCCGCGCTCTCAGTGGCGCGACTCGTCCGCGGGCTGCCGTCCACAGCGCAAGCGCAGTCAGGGAAAAGATTGCCGCGAGAGTCGCGATCACACACGGAGTTGCTGCCGACACGGGCCCCTGGAAGGCCCCGCTCAGTCGGCGCGAAACCGCGACGACCGTCATCAGTATGAGCGCCGTGCCTGTGGCGAGCGCAACAACCTTACGGAAATCGTCGGGCCGTCCGAGCTGTTCTACGCGACCGTTGGTTCCCGGCATGCGATGGCATCCCTGCCGATGGTTGTCTCGGCGCGTCAGAGTCCGGCGGCTTTGGCCAGCTCCGCCGCACGCTCGGTCTTTTCCCAGGTAAATTCCGGGTCGTGACGGCCGAAGTGTCCCCCCGAGGCCGTCTTGCGGAAGATGGGCCGGCGCAGCTTGAGGTACTCGATGATGCCTTTGGGGGTGAGCGGGAAGATCTCGCGAACGGCCGTGGCAATTCGCTCTTCGGGCAGCTTGCCCGTGCCACTGGTGTTGACGAAGATGCCCACCGGCTCCGCGATACCGATCGCGTAGGCGATCTGCATTTCGCATTCGTCTGCCAGGCCCGAGGCGACGACGTTCTTGGCGACGTGTCGCGCCATATAGGCGGCCGACCGATCGACCTTGGTCGCGTCCTTGCCGCTAAACGCTCCGCCGCCGTGCCGCCCCCACCCGCCGTAGGTGTCGACGATGATCTTGCGGCCCGTCAGCCCGCAGTCGCCGTGCGGCCCACCAATCACAAAGCGGCCCGTCGGGTTAATGTGATATTTCGTGTCGCGGTTGAGCAGGTGCTCGGGGACGGCCCGCGGAATGATCTTCTTGCGGATGAACTCGGCGATCTCGGACTGTTCGACTTTTTCCGAGTGTTGCGTCGAAACCACGATCGCCGTGATGCCCACCGGCTTTCGACCCTCGAACTCGACCGTCACCTGGCTTTTGCTGTCGGGCCGCAGCCAGTCGACTTCCTTTTTGTAGCGAGCCTCAGTCAGCTTTTCGAGAATGCGATGAGCCAGCGAGATCGGCAGTGGCATCAGCTCGTCGGTCTGGCGACAGGCGTAGCCGAACATCAGCCCCTGGTCGCCGGCCCCGTCGCGGTCCACTCCCATCGCGATATCGCCCGATTGGCTATGAATCGTGGTGCAGACCTTGCACGTGGCGGCGTTAAAGCCTTCGTCCTCCCCGGTGTAGCCGATGTCCGCAATGACCTTTCGCGCGATGTCGGCGAAATCGATTTTCGCGCGGGAGGTGATTTCGCCGGCCAGCACGACCTGATCCGTCGTGCAAAGAGTCTCGCAGGCAACGCGCGACATCGGGTCCTGAGCAAGCAACGCGTCGAGAATTCCGTCGGAGATCTGGTCGCAGACCTTGTCGGGATGCCCACTACTAACCGATTCGCTGCTAAACAAAAACCTCGACATGAACTGACTCCGTCTCAACAGTCGGCTTATTTTGTGAAGATGGATCAAACTTTCCGCACGAACGCCTTAGATCCAACATGTTCGCCGGCTTGCTGGACGACTCAGCCATGATCGGGCGCGCAATCGCGGACACAACATTCTAGCCTGCCTCCCCGGGGGCAACAATAAATATCCGCATATCCGGCCGGTTTGCCCCGACCGCAGGGAGCAAGGCGAGGTGGGAGTAGCGACGGCGAGTTGCCGCCTGGCGCACGGCACAGCGACGCTAATGCCTAAGGTTCGCCGAAGGCCATTTCGTGAAGAGAGTCCTCGCCCTGCCATTCGCGCCAGCGCTCGCGCAGCAGCCTGGCCGCGTTGCGCACTTCGGTCTGATGGGCCTCGCGTGTCGCGATCTCCAGTTGCGCCATCAGACTGCGATAGCGCTCCACAAACTGTTCGGGCTCCCTCTCGCTGAGCATCTGGCGTCCCTCCGTGACTGAGCGAATCCCTAGCGCTCCGACTCCTGGTTCGGAATGATAACGCCTGGCGCGGCGGCGCGGATAGCCCGGCGAAGGGACAACCTCCGCCTCGCAACTACGCAGCGGTGCTCTGAGTGGCGGCGGGCGAAAGACCTGGAAGCGCTGCCAGAATATCGACAGTCCGCAGCGTCGCCCCTTGCTGGGCGAGAACCAGTCGTTGGGCGCGAGCGCCCTGTTCGCGGGCTCGCTCGGGATGGGCCAGACAATCCCCAACGGCAGCCGTGAGTTCCTCGCCGTTTTGAACAACGCGGGCCGCGCCTTCCGACAGCAGGAGCTCGACGACGTCGCGGAAATTCTGCGTGTTGGGCCCAAAGAGCAGAGCGGCGCCGTAACCGGCCGGCTCGATCATGTTCTGCCCGCCACGGTTGGTCAGGCTGCCGCCAACGAACGCCACATCCGCAAGTCCCCAGCATGCCGCCAATTCGCCCAACGTGTCGAGGAGCAGAATCGGTCGACTCGAGTCCGCTTGGCGGCGGCCGCAAAGCGAGTCTGTCCGGCGGTAAAGGGGCAAGCCACGAGTCTCGACCAGTTGGGCCACCTCGTCGAAGCGCTCTTTGTGGCGAGGCACAACGATCAGCCGCAACACAGGGAACCGATCGCGGAGGGCCAGATAGGCGTCGATCGCCGCGGATTCTTCGGTCTCTTGTGTGCTGCCGGCAATGAAGACTCGATCGCTCGGGGCAATTCCGAACGCGGTCCGCAGCTCGGCAGTCTTGGGGTTCCTCCGGTCGATCATCACGCGATCGAATTTGATCGATCCGGTGACGCAAGGCAGCTCGCGTGGAGCGCCCAGCTCGGCGAACCGCTCCGCATAGGTCGAGTTCTGGACGGCGATCGCGTGCAAGCCTTGGAGCAAATGGGCAACCAGAGGACGCAGCCGGCGATAGCCGCGCAGGCTACGCTCGCTCAGGCGTCCGTTGATCAGGGAGACCGGAATCCCGCGACGCCGCGCGTAAAGGATGAAATTAGGCCAGAGCTCCAGCTCCACCAGCACGATCGCCGACGGGCGAATGCGGCTGACTGCTTCGCGAACCGCCCACGAAAAATCGAGCGGGAAATAGCAAACGCGGGCGCCCGAGAATTTCGCCTCGGCGACGGAGCGGCCTGTGGGCGTCGTCGTCGAAATCACGAATTCGGCAGCCGGCAGACGAGTCCGCAGTTCCTTCAGCACGGGTTCAAGCTGCAGAACTTCGCCCACGCTGACAGCGTGAAACCAGAGACACGGCCCGTCGCCGGCACGCCGCGGCACGCGGCCCAAGAGCTTTTCACGCCAGCCCGTGCGGTATTTTCCGTGGACGATGATTCGCCAGCAGAGAAGCGGCGAGGCGGCCACAAGCACGGCGAAATAAACGATGTTCAAGAACCACGACATTCAGCGGGCATCCTTTCCCGGCTGGTTCAATTTAAGAGCCGCGCACGCAGTAAGCGGTCCGTCGACGACGGCCCTTGCATGCTAGCGGCACGATGAAAAACCGCTTACTTCGTACGCGGCTCCTTGAATTGCGCGATTCGTTGCACGGGACGAGTCGTCACTACACGCCGGCCCCGTGGCACTTTTTGTATTTCTTGCCGCTGCCGCACGGGCACGGATCGTTGCGTCCGACCTTCGGCTGCCGATTGTGGATGGGCTCGACAACTGTCGCTTCGGGGCTGTGACCACCGCTGGTTTCGGTCATCTGGCCGTCGCTGGTCATCGGCGCCGCTTCGGCGTGATTGACGGCAGTGATCTCCCAAAGCGAGCCGACGAAGGCTGGGCTTTCTTTCTCGATGCGAAAGATGGCCGACGTCACTTGCTGGTGGACGCGGTCCCACATCGCGAGGAAGGTCTTTCGACCTTCGCGTTTGTACTCGACCTTGGGATCGAGCTGGGCATATCCGACCAGGCCGATCCCGGCCCGGAGGTGGTCCATGAAATAGAGATGGTCTTTCCACGCCGTGTCGAGGATTTCGAGGATCAGCGCCCGCTCGGTTTGGGCCAATTCGGGGCGGTACCGCGCGTCGTAGGCCTGCAGCACTCGGTTCTTGACCGCTTCCTCGTCGAGCGTCTCCAGCTCTTTTGCGTCGAGATTGAGATGGTAATCGTGGCTGGCCCACTGCGCCAGTTCGTTGAGGGCGGGGGCCGGCGACGTCATTTGCCCGTTTCGCTGCCCGCTTCCGTTGCGTTCCGCTTCGGCCTTGTGCAAATACTCCTCGGCTTTGTCGAGGACTTCGCCGTTTACGAAGAATTTCTGGCTCGTCTCCCGCAGCAGGCCTTCGATCTCGGAGCGCGGCCGATTCTTGAAATCGTCGACCGGCAGCGAGGCCTGGAACCGCTCGTTGGCCCAACGGACCAATCCTTCGCGATTGTAGCGCTCGCCGCCCCCTCCCGGCCCCTCGGCCATGAAGTTCGTCATGCCGACGGCAACGGGGAACTCGATCTCCTTTTGACGATAGAGCTCCTCGATCTTGCGGCGGACGAGCTCGACCGCGTCCTCGGGGCTGCTCAGATCGGTAAAGTCTTCGGGCCGCATCTCCAAAGTGAACTGTTGATGCAGCCAGCCGCACACCGATTTCTGTCCGAACTGCGGATCGAGCATGACGGCCAGCGGCGTGAAATCGAAGCGGGCGATCGATTCCTGGGCCCGCGGCAAGAGCTCCGCCAGCAGCGCATCACGGCCGATTTTCTTCAGCTCGCGGTCGTTGGTATTCAGGCCATAGCGGACATTCACAAACCGCGACAGCGCCAGCCAGTTCCAGTCGGAAGTGTCCTCGGCTTCGCTGGGCAGGTCTTCCTCGATTTTTTCGGCGATGTCGGCCTCGGCCTGTCGGCCCGCCTCGTCGATCAGGTATTCCTCGAGCCGTTGGCGCTCAAAACCGTCGACCGAGCGTGCTTCGACTTCGATGCCCATCGCGTGCGATGCCCAGCCCGCGATTGTCTCCCAGCGATAATGGGGATCAAGCAGCTTGGGGACCATCTGCTTGACCTCCGTATCGATCATGTCGAGGATCAGCTGGCGGCAGTTACAGCCGTCGAGAATCTTCTGCCGGTAGCTGTAGACTTGCTTGCGCTGCTCGTCCATGACCTCGTCGTATTCGAGCAGGTGCTTCCGCATGTCGGCGTGGCGCTCTTCGACCTTCTTCTGCGCGCCTTCGATCTGGCGGCTTACCATCCGGCTCTCGATCGCCTCGCCTTCCTGCATCCCCAGGCGGGTGAGAATGTTCTTCACGAACTCGCCGGCGAAGATCCGCATCAGGTCGTCTTCGAGCGAAAGGAAGAACTTGCTCGATCCGGGGTCCCCCTGGCGACCGCTGCGCCCGCGCAGCTGCAGGTCGATTCGGCGGGCCTCGTGGCGTTCCGTCCCGATCACGTGCAGCCCGCCTGCCTCGGCGACCTCGCGCCCCTCTTCGACCATGCCCTCTTCTTTGCCGATCTTGGCGGTCAGCTCGTCCCAGACGGTTTTGGGGACGTCGAGACGCGAGGCGTACTGGTGCTTGAGCTGGTCCCAGGCGAGATATTCCGGGTTGCCCCCCAGGATGATGTCGGTGCCGCGACCTGCCATGTTGGTCGCGATCGTCACGGCCGATTCGCGGCCGGCCTGCGCGATGATTTCCGCCTCGCGCTCGTGGTATTTGGCGTTGAGGACGGCGTGCTTGACGCCATAGCGACTGATCTTTTCACTGAGTAACTCGGACTTCTCGATCGACACGGTGCCGACGAGAATTGGCCGTCCCGTCTGGTGAACCTCGCGAATTTCGTTGACGACCGCGTCCCACTTCTCGCGCTCGCTCTTGTAGATCACGTCCATGTAGTTGACGCGGCGAAGCGGCTTGTTCGTGGGAATCGTCACCACGTCGAGCTTGTAGGTCTTCCAGAACTCCGTCGCCTCGGTCATCGCCGTGCCGGTCATGCCGCACAGCTTCTTGTAAAGCTTGAAGTAGTTTTGCAGCGTGATCGTGGCGAGCGTCTGCGTCTCGGCCTTGATCGTCACCCCTTCCTTGGCTTCAACCGCCTGGTGCAGCCCGTCGCTCCACTGGCGGCCTTCCATCTTGCGCCCGGTGAACTCGTCGACGATGATCACAATCCCCTGTTCGACCACGTAATTTACGTCGCGCTTGTAGAGATGATGAGCCTTCAGCGCGTTGTCGATCAGGTGCGGCCATTCCATGTTGCCCGCGGTGTAAAAACTCTCGACGCCGGCAAGTTTCTCTGCCTCGCGGACTCCCGCGTCGGTCAGGTTGCAGGTGTGCTCCTTTTCCTTGACCTCGAAGTGCACGCCCTTCTGCAACTGCCGGGCAATGCGGTCGGCCTTCGGATACTTTGACGTGTCGTCGTGGGCGAAGCCCGAGATGATCAGCGGCGTTCGGGCCTCGTCGATCAGGATGTTGTCGATTTCGTCGACGATCGCGAACTTGAGCTCTCGCTGGACCTGAATTTCCTTCGCCGGCTTCATGTTGTCGCGGAGATAGTCGAAGCCGAACTCGTTGTTGGTCCCGTAGGTGATGTCGCAGTCGTAGGCAACTTTCCGCTCTTCGGAGTCCATGTTCGCCTGAATGGCCCCGACTGTGAGCCCCAGGCCCAGGTAGAGCGGCCCCATCCATTCCATGTCGCGGCGGGCGAGATAGTCGTTCACGGTGACCACGTGAACCGAGCCGGCCAGGCCGTTGAGAAACGCCGGCAGCGTCGCCACCAGCGTTTTGCCCTCGCCGGTGACCATTTCGGCAATCATCCCCTTGTGGAGGAAGTACCCGCCGATCAACTGCACGTCGTAGTGCCGCATCTTGAGGAACCGGCGACCCGATTCACGGACGGCGGCAAAAGCATCGGGCAAAATGTCGTCGAGGGTTTCGACGGCGGCCAGGCGCGCACGGAACTTCGACGCCGTCTGTTTCAATTCCTCGTCGGAGAGTTTTTGCCACTCGAGTTCCTGCTGATTGATGCGGTCGAGCAATGAGCCCGGAATGACCTTCGATGTCCCCCGCTTTTCGTCGCGATCAAAGCCGAACCTGCGGATCCGGCGACGGTTCGACGACCCAAAAATGGCCGTGATGAACCGCTCGATCCACCCGGTAAAGACCTGGAAAAAGTCGCCAATCCGATCGAGAAAGTCCATGACCGAGACACCTTGACTGTCGAAATGGCAGCGGCATTTGTCCGCTACGTCAAAAAGAGGCTCGCGGAACGCGAAAGAGCACCGGGCGACCCGCGGAACGGACGCAGCCGGAAAAACGTAACCGCCGTCTGCGCCAAAGTTTATTACCCAAAGGCGGGTGGGTCAATGTCCTTCGCGCGCGGACTACGGCCTGCTGCCGAGCGAATTATTTCGCAACAAGCGTGCCGGGGCGCCCCTGGCAACTCCAAAGCCCCGCTTTGGACCAAGGTCCCGCACAAACCTCAGCGTAAATTGCAAGGCGAGTCTTAGTCCACAAACCTCGCGATTCGCCCGTGCGAGCCAGCGGCCCATCCCTCTCCAGTCGGCGTGAAGGCGACACTGTTGTAATTCTGCCGGTCGAGCGAGCGCCAAGACGCGCCGTCGTCGCGTGAGATGTCCGAACCCGACGTTCCGACGGCGATCCACCGATCTTTTGCCCAAGCGACCGCTGAGCGATAGGCAAACGGCCGCCCGAGCGACTTCCACGTCTTGCCGCCATCGGCAGTGATGGCTGCATTCGGGCCTGGGTCGTTGGGCTTGCGATAATCGCCGCCGACGATCATGCCGTGGTTTTGGTCACGAAAGGCGATCGAGAAAATGCCGGCCGAGGCAACGCCGGCAGGAATCGGCGTATCGCTCACCGTCCAGTGCTGCCCGCGGTCCGGGGAATGAAAGACCCGCGCGGTTTCGGCTCCACCCGTGCCGAACCAGACGTCGTTTTGGCCGTGCGTGACAAGGCACGTGCCGCTGGCCGCGAAGGCTCCTTCATTCGGCAGCGCTGGCGGGAGATTGATCGCCGCCAGAGGTCGCCAGGTCGCGCCGCCGTCCTCGGTGACGATCAAAGGAAACCGCCCCTTCACCGGGTCGCTCAGAGCGATCCCGTGGCGTTCGTCCCAGAAGGCTATCGCGTCAAAGAACGCGTCACGGTCAGCGTTCTTGAATTGCAGCGTCCACGTGCGACCGCCGTCGGTTGTCTTGTAGATCCGCGAATCCTCGCCTGGCCCGGCGCTGAGCAGGTACGCGGTCGTTTCGTCGAGGGCTTCGACATCGCGAAAGTCGAACTTCGCCGCGCCGAGCACGGCTCCGACGAACCACGTTTTGCCACCGTCGATCGTTCGGCCGAATGTCCCTTTTGTGCCGCTGACCCAGGCCACCTGCGCACTCACTGCACAAAGTCCGCGAAGGTTCGCGTCTGAGTTGATGGCCTGTTGTCGCCATTGGGCGCACGCCGAAGGGTGACAAATGCCCAGCAGGACGATGGCGACGCAAAAAACGCGCATGTCATGTTCTCGATAAGGCCCAAGCCGTCCCGCCTTCTGGTATATTCCAGCGTTTACCAGTTTGCGGTCATTCACACCCGAGTTTCACCAGCTAGAGAGCCCAAAATGAGCCCGATCCGGCTGATCTCCGTCTCCCGATCTGCTGCCTTGGCGGCCCTGTTCGTTGCCGTGGCGGTTTGCCAAACAGCTGCTCTTGGCCAAGGGCCGCCGGCCGACCCCGCTCAGGTCGCGGAGACCAAGGCCCACTATACGAAATACGAATACAAGATCCCGATGCGCGACGGCGTGCGGCTCTTCACGTCGGTCTACGTCCCAAAGGATCAGACGCAGAAGTATCCAATTCTGATCACCCGGACTCCGTACAGCGTGCGGCCGTACGGAGAGGACCAGTACCGGGCCCGCCTCGGCCAGTCGCCTCGCTACGACAAGTCGGGTTACATCTTCGTTTTTCAGGACGTTCGCGGCTGCCACAATTCCGAGGGGAAATTCGTCAACATCCGCCCGTACGTTCCGAACAAGAAGGGCAAAGAGTTCGACGAGTCGAGTGACACTTACGACACGATCGACTGGCTCGTCAAACACATTCCCAACAACAACGGCAACGTCGGCCTGATGGGAATCTCGTATCCTGGGTTCTATTCGACGTGCGGCCTGCTCGACACGCA
>Ga0187782_10002397_pt1 | contig 13805 bp, 10 predicted proteins | sample 0715_SJ02_MP15_2_FD_132454 | JGI IMG/M metagenome (GOLD analysis project Ga0187782, IMG submission 132454) | Tropical peat soil microbial communities from peatlands in Department of Meta, Colombia - 0715_SJ02_MP15_20_MG | ecosystem: Environmental > Terrestrial > Soil > Wetlands > Peat | place...
AACCGGCATGAGCGGGACTGCGATGAAGCGTGGGATGTGGCTGGCGGGTCTGATCGTCGCCGCGGCATTTTGCGGCGGCATAACGCCGCTGGCGCACGCCGTTCCGGCCCCCGATATTGAGTTCATTTACGACACGACCGTGCGCAAGCAATACAGTTTCGCGAACACAGCAGATGCCATCAGCTATGCCCACGGCATTTGCGACAAGATTACCGGCGGGGCGAGCTACGCCCAAGTCATCGGCGACGTGAAAAATGACGTGCTGCCCAACGACGAGTACTCGGCCAACTACTTGATCTCGAACGCGGTGAATATCTATTGCCCAGCCCAGCTGTGGCAGTTGCGCAACTCGGCGGCCACCTATGTGCCGCCGCCGGCGTGACCTGCGCTACCCGCCAGAGGGTCCCAGGTCGGGGGCATACGAAGGCGGCGGGTAGACGCCTCTCAGGAGCCATGCGTACGCCGCGATGCCGTACTCCAGCTCGTCGCTGGCATCGTAGTCCGGGTTCGGATTCATGCGAATAACCCTTCGTCGCGGTTCCCGATCAAAAGCTTGTAGCGTTCCAAGCATACCGTGATGCCTGCCAACTAGCGTTCGGGGTGCTGAACGATCCCGGAACCCTTAATTCAGCAGTGATTTTAACGCTCGCGGACGGTCGCTGAGTTGGCACTGGCCGGCGTATCGAGTTGGGCGAGAACTGTTTTCGCATCGGACGCCGCGCCCCGGTTATAGGGCAACTTGGACGGCGCCGTTGCCATTGCGCAAGTGTTGGATATCGCGGCGTAGGCCAAGCCGGCGCCGATCGCCGCCGCCAGCCATTTGAGTCGCGGTAGGGCGACGCTCCCGACAACAGAGGTAAGCACGACCGATCCGGCTACCAGGCGCAGCTGCCGCTCGAGCTCCCATCGTTGGACGCCACGATCGACGGCGAAGCCTTGCCCCTCCCAATCGGTGATGCCCTTCTCGAGAACTCGTCCACCGGTCAGGCCCGCGTTGCGCAACAATTCTGCGGCCTGTATCGAACATTGACCTGAGCGGCACACCAATACAACGTCATGTTCGTTGTTGAGTTGCCGGACCACCTCGGGATCGTGCTGATTCAGAAGGTCGAGCGGTACGTTGTAGGACCCGCTGATGTGTGAGGTCTCGAACTCGGCAGGCGTTCGCACGTCAAGAATTCTCAGAGGTGCAGACGACGCGAGGAGATCGCGGAGTTGAGTGGAGGTGATGGCTGCATCTGTCGGTGCGGTCATGATCTGCTCCAGCTTGATCCGGCAACCAAGTGTTTTGATCGAAGTGATTTAGAGCCTTCGCGCGAGCAGACACATAAGCCCCTCCTCGTCGGCGTGTCGCGGGGCCTTACGTCTGCTCGCCGTCAGATCAGCCCGGCAGATTCTCTGGATGCAGCATAACGGCGTATCGCAGCGGCTCGGGGATCCCGAATCCGTCGACCAGTGTTTGCGCGTAGGGCCGCAGTAACCGACACCGGTCGTTGATAGCGCGAGTGACCGCCTTGGCGCGTTCGGTGGACAGGTACCGGTGCTCGACGTACCACGCTTTGTCATCTTCGATCACCGACAACGCATACAGATCACAGACCAGCCCGAGCACCTTGCGGGCCGCGTCGTCTTCACACGAGTCGATCCCGGCGACGAACGCTTCCAGCACCACCCGGTCGATATGCGCCTGGGCCGCGTGCAGCACGTGATCCTGCACGGCGTTGAACGCGTCGAATGCCGACATTTCTTTGGATTTGCCCTGTAGCCGGCGCGCCACCGAGGCAATCATGTATTCCTCGCGGTCCTCGAACATCTTGACCTGGGTGCCGCGGTTGAACAGGCTGCCTTCTTCTTCGTTGTCCTGCCGTGCGTCGACGATGGTTTGGATGATCGTCTCTGCCGCAGTGCGTTTCAGCACCCGCTCACCGGCAAAGTTGGCGGCGAACAGCACCCACTCCACTGGGCTCATACCCTTGATGTCGTCGGCGTAGGCGGTCAGCAGCTCCTTGGCCACCAGCTGGATCAGCACATGATTGTCGCCTTCGAAGGTGGTGAACACGTCGGTGTCGGCGCGCAGCGCGATCAACCGGTTGTCGGCCATGTATCCGGCGCCGCCGCAGGCTTCCCGGGCTTCCTGAATAGCCTTGGACGCATGCCAGGTGTTGGCCGCTTTGAGACCGGCCGCCCGCGATTCCAGCTCGCGTTGCTCCTCGGCGTCGGGTGCGTCCGAGGTCTGCAGATCGTGGCACTTGGCCACCAGCTCGTTCTGCGCGAACTGCAACGCATACGAACGCGCGATCAACGGGAACAGGCTTCGCTGGTGCACCAGGTAGTCCATGATCAGCACCTCGCCCTCGTTGTCGGGTGCACTGAATTGCCTGCGCTGCAACGCATACCGTGTGGCGATGTCCAACGCCACCCGTGCTGCGTTGCCTGCGCTGCCACCCACACAGATCCGCCCGCGGATCAGGGTGCCGATCATGGTGAAGAACCTGCGATTCGGGTTTTCGATCGGTGAGCTGTAGGCGCCATCGGCGGCCACGTCGCCATACTTGTTCAGCAGATTCACCCGTGGAACGCGAACGTGGTCGAAAACGATGCGGCCGTTGTCGACGCCGGGCAGGCCGCCCTTGTACTGGCAGTCCGACGTGGTCACACCGGGCAGGTCGTTGCCGTCGGCGTCGCGGATCGGCACCATGAAGCAATGCACGCCGTGGTTGACCTGCTCGTCGCCCTCGGTGGTGATGAGTTGGGCGAATACCGCTGCGATGGCAGCGGTTTCGGCGGCACCGCCGATGTAGTCCTTGCGCGCGGTCGGAGTGGCGGAGTGGACGACGAACTCCTGGTTGGTCGCGTCGTACGTCGCGGTCGTCTCGAGTGACTGGACGTCGCTGCCGTGTCCGGTCTCGGTCATCGCAAAACAGCCGCGCAGCTCGAGGTTGATGATCTTTTTCACGTAGGCTTCGTGGTGGCGTTCGGTGCCGAGATTCTCCACGGCGCCGCCGAACAGGCCCCACTGCACGCCCGCCTTGACCATCAGCGATAGATCCGACATCGCGAGCATCTCGATCATCGTGATCGCCGCCCCGACATTGCCGGTCCCGCCGTGTTCTTTGCGGAAGCCGTCATCGGCCGCGCCGGCGGCGGCCATGATCGACATTTGCTCTGCCACCTTGGTGCGGGCGATCACCGTGTTCGGTGTGTAGTGCGGACGGAAGACCTCGTCGCTCAACCGCTCCCGCATCTGGTTCTTCACGTCGCGCCAACGTCCGTCCAGCGCGTTGCGCAAATGTTCGGCTGTGGTGGTCATACCCGACGGTAACTCGACCCTCGCACCGCCGGAGTAAGCTCCGCGAGGTCAGCCGACACTTTGACGGCCCCGCGGCCAGGTGAACAGTCCGTTAACCCAAGGTGGCTATCATCTGTCGCGCGGTCGCGGCCATGCGGCCAAGGGAAGGTATGCCATGGGCAAGTTTTCCCGCGCCTTCAGCAGGCAGGGTGCGGTTGACGTTGAGGCGGTCGAGGCTGCGCTGCATCCGAACTTCGCCCTGGTCGCCGGACCGGAACGAACCGTCTCACACACCTGGCTGGATACCTTCGATTGGCGGCTGCACTCAGCGGGGATATCCCTTGAGTACGTCGACGACGGTCCACTGATCATGGAGTTCCCGGATGGCAGCCGGTTGCAAGGGCCCCGGGCGAAGAAATGGCCGGCACTGCTGCACGATCTGCCGGCCGGGCGGCTGCGCGATGCACTGGATCCGATTGTCGCGCCGCGGGCACTTCTGTCGGTCGTCACCGTGCAGCGTGCTGTGCGCGAGAGCCGGGTACTCAACGCCGACGAGAAAACTGTTGCCCGCCTACTGACCCAAAGCGCCGACGACGGCACCAGCCAGCTGCAGGTCCAGCCGCTGCGTGGCTACGAGTTAGACGGTGATCGCATTGCCCGCCTGATGGGTAGCGTGGATGGGCTCACCGCGTCGACAACGACGCCCTACGACGACGCGCTGGCGCTTGCCAGTCGCAGTCCCAGCGACCATGAGCAGAACCCGACGGCGCCGCTGCGCCCGGAAACGCCTGCGCCGGTGGCCATTGCGAATATGCTCGCGCAGTTCGCAGCCGCCATCGATGACAACGTGGCGGGCACGATCGCGGCGATCGACACCGAGTTCCTGCACGACCTTCGGGTCGCGGTACGGCGCACCCGTTCGATTCTCAAGCTCGTCGGTGATGTGCTGCCCGCGAATTTGGCTGACCGGTTCCAGCCGGAATTCAAGTGGCTCGGTGATCTGACTACGCCCGTGCGCGATCTCGACGTATACCTGCTCGAGCTCGACAACATGGCCGCCAGGCTGGCGTCGGCCGATCCGCGCGACCTCGACCCGTTCCGGTCTTTTCTGATTCGGCATCGCGCAGCGGAACGCCGCCGTCTGGTGCGCGGGCTGCGTTCGCGGCGCTTCGAACAACTGATGAGCGACTGGCGCACCGAGCTCGCCCAGGTGGCCGCTGACGGCGATGGCGGGCCGGCGGTCGCTGCGGTGGCCCGGCGGCGCATTGAGGGGGCGTTCCGGAAGGTCGTGCGGCGCGGCAAGCGGATCGCCGCCGACTCGCCGAGCGATCAGGTGCATGAACTGCGCAAGCGCTGCAAGGAATTGCGCTATCTGCTCGAGGTATTCCGGCCATTGTGCGCCGACGCGCCGTATCGCCCTCTGATTAAGGAGCTCAAAGCGCTGCAGGACACGCTCGGCGACTTCCAGGATGGCGAAGTCCAGCGGGAAGCGGTCCGAGAATTCGCCGCGGTGATGATGGAACAGGGCGCTGCGCCGCCGGCAACCGTGCTGGCGATGGGGGAACTGGCTGCGCAGCTCGACGCACATCAGCTCAATGCGCGGGGAGCGCTGGTGGGCCGGCTGAAGCCATTCCTGGCCAATGAGAACCGTGCCCGAGTGAAGGCGCTGGTGCGCTGATGAAGATCTACGCGACTTACAACATCAAGGGCGGCGTCGGCAAAACATCGGCCGCGGTCAACCTTGCCCATCTGGCCGCGCGCAGCGGATACAACGTGTTGCTGTGGGATCTCGACCCACAGGCCGCGGCCACCTACCTTTTCCGGGTGCGGCCCAAAGTCAAGGGTGGCAGTCGAGCGCTGGTGGACGGAACGCGATCGCTCGACGACGCGATCAAGGCCACCGATTTCGACGGGCTTGACTTACTGCCGGCCGATTTCCGTTACCGCAACATGGACTTACAGCTTGACGACATGAAGCGGCCGACCCGCCGGATTCACCAGCTGCTGCGACCGTTCGACGACGAATACGACGTGGTCTTCCTGGACTGCCCGCCGAGCATTTCGCTGCTGTCGGAGAACGTCCTGCATGCGGTCGATACGTTACTGGTGCCGATGATTCCGGCCACGCTCTCGGTGCGCACATTCGATCAATTATCCGGCTTCGTGGGCGATTTCGATGGCCGCAGACCACGGGTGCGTGCGTTCTTCTCGATGGTCGACGCGCGCAAGCGGCTGCACCGCGACCTCGTGGAACAGTTGCCGGCTGAACGAGCGGGAATCTTGAAGACGGCAATTCCAGCACTGTCGATCATCGAGCAGATGGCCGAACAACGGGCGCCGGTAACAGCGTTCGCCCCGCACAGCGTCGCAGCAATGTGTTACGAAGCGCTTTGGCATGAGGTGAACGGAGTCGAAACCGCTTAAGCGGAACGTACTTGCCAGGATATCTAGCCGCCGCAACGATCGTGCTCCTGGTCGGCATGGTCTTCATGCCAGTCTTGCTACTGAGCATGACTGGAACACGCGCAATGCATTTCGGCAGTATTGACAAGAAGGATTACTTCATTCCGCCGATCGCGCTGTTCTATTTCTACACCGTCTTTGCCGCGGCGTTGGATTGGCCGCTGGTTGGCGGCACAAGGTTTTTCCGGTCCGAAGCCGTGGCCTGGATCGGAATCGGATTATGTTGTGCCGGCCTACTTGTCATGCTGGCGAGCCTGATCTCGTTCGGCAGAAGCTTTCGAGTTGGCATCGACGTCGACCGCCCCGACGAGCTGGTGACCACCGGGGCGTTCGCTTGGAGCCGTAACCCCATCTACGTCGCGCTGTTTCTTGTTTTGGTGGGCCAATTCCTGGTGTTTCCGAACTGGGTTCCGTATTGCGCGAGGAGGAGTTCATGCGGCGACAGTATGGTGACGAATACTCGGCCTACTGTCGACAAGTGAGACGTTATGTCTAAGAACGGTATTGAGGCGATCAGCGCCGGAGCGCCGGGCGCCTCAGCCGCCAGCGCAGCGCCGCGGTGGCCACCACACCCAAGCCGACCAGCATCGCCATGTCGAACAGCCACCGGCCGGCCGAGTGTGTCCATGACTCGTCGGAGGCCGCCAGTAGGTTGACCGCGTGCACGTCGACCGTGGCAGCCGAGGCGGCGAAACCCCACCGGGACGGCACCACCCACGAGATCTGCTCCAGGCCGAACCGGCCGGCGACCGGGAACATCGCCCCGGCGAACACCACCGAGATCAGCACGACCAGCACAGCCGTCAAGAGGATCTGCTGGGAGTAGGTGGCCGGCGATGAGAGTGCCAACGCCACTATCGCTGAGACGACAGTGGTGAGCGTCAGGACCACGAACAGTTCGAAGGTGGCCGCGAACGTGCCATGGCCGAGCAGGACGGCACCATGAGTGGGCGCGCCTTTGCCGACAACGGCGGCCGTGGTCATGATGGCGGTCTGAACGATCGCGACGAGACTGTAGACGATGACCTTGCCGGCCAGGAACGCCGATGCCGACAAACCGTTGGCTTGGTCGCGGCGGAAGATGCGCTGTTCGCCGAAGAGGTCGCGGATGCCCAGCGCCGTGCCCATGACAACGGCGCCGATATTGAGCACAGCAAGGATCTCGACGGCTTCGTCGGGACTGTTTCCATAAGGATTCGCCGGGCCCAGGCCGGCATGGCCGGGCACCAGTAACGCGATCGCGCCGAACAGCACCGGCAGGATGGTCAGGAAGATGAAATACCGCTGATCACCGACCATGAGCCAGCCCTGTCGACGGGCAGCGATCGCGATTTGGTGCCACAAGTGCAGGCGCGCAGTCGGTTCAACCGGACCTTGCGGCGGTTCCGCTTCCGGCAGCGCCCCCTGCTGGTGGGCCAGATACGCGTCATGTGCCGCATACGGATCCTTGCTGACCCGCTCGAGGATTTCCGTCCAGTTGGTCGTGCCCAACTCGGCGCCGATCTGCGCGGGCGGCCCGGCGAACGCCGGCGTGCCGGTCCCGGTGAGCAGCACCACCTGGTCGCAGATGTCGATGTCGGTTGGCGAGGTTGTTGCCAGCACGACCACGCGTCCCTCGTCGGCGAGTCGCCGCAGCGCCGCCGTCATCACGCGTTCGGCTGCCGCGTCGAGTCCGGCGGTCGGCTCGTCGAGGACAAGCAGTGACGGATTGGTCAGCAGTTCCATGGCCATCGATGCGCGCTTGCGCTGTTCGGCGGTGAGGTTGCCCACCTGGATGGTGCGCAGCAGGCTCAATTTCATCTCATCGAGCGCCCGGTCCACGCTTTGACGGCGATGATCAGCGGAAGTGCTTGGCGGCAAGCGTAATTCAGCGGCATAGCCCAACGCTTGCTCGATGGTGAGCGCAGGATGCAACAGGTCGCATCGCGGCACTACTCCGATGTGTCGGCGTAGGTGATCGGACGTGACGTCGTGCCCGTCGAAATGGACTGTGCCGACACTCGACTGCACCGTTCCGCCTAGCACGTCGACCACAGCCGATGTGCTCGCCTGCGAAGGTCCGATGACCGCGGTGAGCATTCCGGGCTCAGCGGTGAAGGACAGGTCCGCCAGCGCCTGCTCGCCGTCGACGGTGAGTCGTACCTGACGTGCCTGCAGCGGACCGGTCTTGGCCGGACGCAGGGGCGGGACTTCTCCGGCCGCCGGTGCATCCGGGGTATCCGGTGCATCCGGCCGACGCAGCCCGGTAGTGGGTGCGGCCTCGTGAGGCCGGGGTTGCGGGGGCTGCGGGCGCAGCTTTTGCATCGCGCCAGTCAGCGCCTCGACCAAAGCTTTCCGTTTGCGTGTGGCCGGAGCGAACGCCGGCACAGGTCCCGGCTGAGCTTGCGGCGGCGCTGGCCAGCGGACCAGGGGCGGCCGTGGCGGTGGCGGTTGGGTCGGCCAGGGGGCCCGATTTGGCGCCAGCGGTTGAAACTGGGCGGTTGGCGGCGCCGGTTGGTCTGGCCATGTCGGCGAGTCGACGCGGTGAGGCCTGGGCGGCGTCGGCATGGCAGGTGGCGGCGGAACCGGCGGTCGTTCTGGTTGATCCGCCCGGGGCGGGGGCGGAGCAGGCGGCGGCCATCCGGGTTGGCCGGGTCGGCGATGCGTAGCGGGCGGCGGCGGTGCGGGCCGCATCTGCGGCGGCACGGGCCGGACCTCCGGGCGCGGCACGCCTCTCGGCGGCGGCGGTGGCGGGGTGCCGAGCTGAAATACCAGCCGCGGTCCGTGTTGCGGATCGCCGAGGGTGATCGCTTTGCCGTCATGGATGAAAACCGTGGACATTCGCACGCCGTCGACGTAGATGCCGCCTTCGCCGCGGTCGACGGCTATCCACTGGCTGCCGTTGTAATGCAGCACCACGTGGGTGGGCGAGGTGGAAGTACCGATGCCGTCGATGCGGATATCCGCCCGGCTGTCGCGGCCGACGGTCACGTTCCGGCCGACGGGAAAGGTGTATCTGTTGGGTCCGAACCACACGATCAGAGGGGAAGCGAATGCTCCCGTCGGCATAGCCCCCCCTTCCGCGCCCATCTTCTTGGGTCAGTGACGGTTGTCTATCCGCCATGATGCGCCGACAAACCACCGAAGAGACGTCGGCGCTGGCCAAGGGGCCCCGCCACCAGCGGCTAGCGAGTTGCGCCGGGTCGCGGGGTCGGCCCGGCATCCTCCAGAACGCGGCGCAACACCGCAACCGCATCCGCCAATGTTTGGCGGTCCGCGGAGTCCAGTTTGGCAAGTTGCGGCTCGATCACCGCGGCCCGGTCGACCCGCACCCGGTTGAGTGTGCGCATGCCCTGGGCGGTGATCCGGATACGGACTGCCCGGGCGTCGCAGGGGTCGACGGTCCGGGTGACCAGCCCGGCGTCTTCGAGCCGCCGCACTTGGGTGGTCATCGTCGGCTGTGAGCAGTGGTCCACGGCGGCCAGGTCACAGATCCGCGCTTCACCTTGGGCGTCGATGGTCGACAGCAACCGGGCCTGCGCGGCCGGCAACTGCATCTGGATGCGTTGAGTGGCATAACGGTTCAGCCGGGCTACGACGGCGAGCAGATCCGCGCCCAGACCGGCGCCGGCCTCCCCGGCCGCGCCCCGATCGGCGGTGGCGGATGAAGTCATCCGTCCATAGTTGCATAGCTGGTCTATGTAGACCACTCAACCGGGTAATTTCGATGAGGCAAACTCGTGTGACCCACGCTGCGCGTACGGGGAACTTCCCGGACAACTGGCAGAATCGATGAAATGACCGCGACTGGCCCTGTGACCACGCCCAGAGGGGCTGGACCGCTGCGACCCGGCGAACTCGCGCAGTCAGCGGTCATGGCGGCCTTGTGTGCGGCGATCGCGATCATCGCCGTCGTCGTCCCTTTTGCGGGCGCATTGGCGCTGCTCGGCACCGTCCCGATGGGGCTGCTTGCTTATCGGTACCGGATCCGGGTGCTGATCGCGGCGGTGGTCGCCGCCGGGATGATCGCTTTTCTCATCGCGGGTCTCGGCGGGTTGATGACGGTGGTCCACAGCGCCTACGTCGGCGGCCTGACCGGAGTCGTCAAACGCAGAAGGCGCGGTACCCGGACCGTCATTGGCGTGGCCTTTGTTGCCGGAGCGCTTTCCGGCGGTGCGGCGGTCGGCGCGTTGGCCGTGCTTTCGCGACTTCGCCACCTTATCTTCCAGGCCATCACCGCCAACTTCGATGGGATTGCGGCCGTCTTGAGAGGAATCGGGCGCTTCGCGACTGCACATCCTTTTCCGTTCAGCGGGCCGCTGGGGGCCGGGCTGGAGGTGGCCGCCGACCGGCTCAAGTGGCTGTTGGCCGAGGCGCTGCATTACTGGCCGTGGCTGATTCTTGCCAATGGCATCGCCTCGATCGTGGTCGTATCCCTGATCGGTTGGTGGGCATTGTCACGCGTGCTGGAGCGGATGCGGGGTATCCCCGATGTGCACAAATTGGATGCACCGGTCGACAACGCGCCCATCGCGCCGGTGCCAGTTCGGTTGGACCAGGTGCGCTTTCGCTATCCGAACACGGACCACGATGCGCTATCCGCGCTCAGCTTGGACGTCCACGCCGGCGAACATCTGGCCGTTACCGGCGCCAACGGTTCGGGCAAGACCACGCTGATGCTGCTGCTTGCGGGTCGGGAACCTACGTCTGGCACCGTGGACCGCCCCGGAGCGGTGGGGCTGGGCCGGCTGGGCGGTACCGCGGTTGTCATGCAGCACCCGGAAAGCCAGGTGCTCGGGACCCGGGTGGCCGACGATGTGGTGTGGGGCCTGCCTCCCGGGACGACCATCGATGTCGGCCGCTTGCTCAGTGAAGTCGGTCTCGACGCGCACGCGGAACGCGACACCGGAAGCCTGTCGGGTGGCGAGCTGCAGCGGCTGGCGGTGGCCGCAGCGTTGGCGCGCGAGCCGGCGCTGCTGATTGCCGACGAGGTCACCAGCATGGTCGACCAGCAGGGCCGGGAAGCGCTGTTGGGCGTGCTATCCGGCATGAAGCAACGACACCGGACCGCGCTGGTCCACATCACGCACTACAACAATGAAGCCGATTCTGCTGACCGTACAATCAATCTCAGTGGTTCGGGGGATAACACCGACATGGTGGAGACCACCGCCGCGCCGGCCGCAACTGCCGTGGTGGGCCATGACTCCGGCGCGCCGGTGCTTGAACTCGCCGGCGTCGGGCACGAATACGCCAGCGGGACTCCGTGGGCGAATACCGCGCTGCGCGATGTCAGCTTCGCGGTGCACCAGGGAGATGGATTACTTATCCACGGCGGCAACGGCTCAGGTAAGTCGACTTTGGCGTGGATCATGGCCGGGCTGACGGTGCCGACGACGGGAACCTGTCTGCTTGACGGCCGACCCACTTATGAACAGGTCGGCGCGGTGGCGTTGTCGTTCCAGGCGGCACGCCTGCAGCTGATGCGCAGCCGGGTCGACCTGGAAGTGGCTTCAGCGGCCGGTTTTTCACCGAAGGACCACGAACGCGTGGCAACCGCGCTGGCCGTCGTGGGACTGGACAGCGCGTTGGGGAAGCGGCGCATCGACCAGCTCAGCGGAGGTCAGATGCGTAGGGTCGTGCTGGCCGGCTTGCTGGCGCGCTCACCGCGGGCGTTGATCCTTGACGAGCCGCTGGCCGGCCTGGACGCCGCCACTCAGCGCGGTCTGCTGCGGCTACTCGAGGAACTGCGTCGCGAGCAGGGCCTGACCGTGATCGTCATTTCCCACGACTTCACGGGGTTGGAAGAGGTGTGCCCGCGCATCCTGCATCTGCGCAACGGTGTACTGGAACCGGCTTCGGCAACGGCCGGAGGCCTGTGATGACCACGGCGCCACCGGATGAACGCCCAGCCCGCCAGCCAACCCGTCCGGTGGTGCTGCTGCGTCCGGTACCCGGCAGGTCGGCAGTCCACGAGCTGTGGGCCGGCACCAAACTACTAGTGGTCTTCGGCATTTCGGTGCTGCTGACTTTCTACCCGGGATGGATCACGATTGGGCTGGTGGCGGCCCTGGTGCTGACGGCGGTCCGGATCGCACACATTCCACGAGGCGCGCTTCCGTCAGTACCGCGCTGGCTGTGGGTGTTAATGGCCTTCGGCGGCATCACCGCGGCCTTCGCCGGCGGCAGCCCGGTCGTCGAATTAGCCAGCGTGCCAATTGGATTCGGTGGGCTGTTGAACTTCCTACGCATCACCACGTTGTCCATCGTGTTGCTGGGCCTGGGAGCAATGGTGTCGTGGACGACCAATGTCGGCGAAATAGCGCCTGCAGTCGCCACTTTAGGCCGCCCACTGCGGCTCTTGCGGATCCCGGTCGACGAGTGGGCCGTCGCATTGGCGCTCGCGCTGCGGGCCTTCCCGATGCTTATCGACGAATTCCGAGTGCTCTACGCCGCGCGCCAGTTGCGGCCCAAGCCGGTAGCGGCTACCCGCCGGGCTCGTCGCAAGCGTCGTGCGCGGGAGTTGATCGACTTGATCGCTGCGGCGATCACTGTGACATTGCGGCGGGCCGACGAGATGGGTGACGCCATCACGGCGCGCGGCGGCACCGGTCAGATCTCGGCGGCGCCGTCGCGGCCGAAACTGGCCGACTGGCTGGTGCTCTCGATCACCTTCGCGATGTGTGCCGTGGCGATCGCACTGGAAGTACCGTTGGGCCGCTAGCGGCGCGTCGCGGCGTTGGCCGCGTCTTGGGCTCGGTGCAGGGTCGTCGACACATCGCTGCGGCCCAGGAACATCTCGTCGAAATAGGGCTTGATGACCTGATTTCCGGCGGCGAAGCCGGCGCCTCCGGGCGCATCGATGCGCGGTCCGTTCAACACCGCGAAGAACGGCTTGACGTCGACATTCTTAGCGGCCCAGTAGTCGAAGTACACCTTCTGCGCCGACCGCACTGCGGGAATGGCGCTGCCACGCCGACCGACATATTGATTGCCCTCGTTGCCGCCCATCCAAGCCAGCACTTGGCGCACCGCGTCCGGGTGTGCAGACGCGGAATTACCCGCCGCGGCAATGCCGTTGGTGACGGTGACTCGTCCCTTGGGGCCTTCGGGCAGCATCGCCACGCCCCACCGGAAGCCGGCCTGGTCCGCCACCGCCGCCAGGTTGTAGGTGCCGGACTGGAAGAGCGCCATCCTGCCGGCCAGGAACTGGTTGCGGGAGAAGTCACCGTTGCCGTTGGTGTCCGAGGCAGGTGGCGCGACGTGGTCACCGTTGATCAGCCTGACCAGATAGCTGAAAGCCTCGATCGCGCCGGGGTTGTCGAAGGCGAAGCGATCACCGTCCTGGAACACACCGCCGGCCGACCCGATGTAGTTCAGGTAGATGCCCTGCGCGTCGTTGGCCGCGTTGTAGGCCCACTGCCGGATACGTCCGGCATCGAAACCCGGTGTGGCCGCCGCGCGTCCGTCAGCGTCAACGGTGAGCCGGGCCAGCAGCGGGCGTAGCGTGTCGCCGCCGTTCGGGCCCCACCGCAGCGACGCCAACTCGGCCGGGTTGATGCCGGCGGCGGCGAGCAGATCAGCGTTGTAGTACAGGGCGATTCCGCCGTCGGTGAGTTGGGGGACTGCCCACAGCGCACCGCCGCGGGTGAACTGTTCGACCACGGACGGCTCCCACGCTGCCGCGGCGCCGGCCCCGAGGGTCTTCCCGATGTCGATGAGCCGGCCGCTGTCGGCATACCCCGCGAGATAGGCGCTGGAGATCCAGAAGATGTCGTCGGCGCTGCCGCCTGCGACATCGGTGCGCAGCGTGTTGAAGTAGGTGGAGTACGAGACCACATGGGTGTGTACCTCGATGTCTGGATGCGCCCGGGTGAACGCGGCAAATGACTGCCGATACGCCGCGGCAACCTGCTCATCCCACAGCCGAACGGTGACCACCGTCGTGCCGCCGGGCGGCGTGGCCGAGATGTCCAACAGCACAGCCGTCGCAGCGAGCAAGGCAGCGGCGAGCACTAAAGCCAACGCAAACAGCGTGGAAAACCTTGGCCGGAGGCTCATTTCAGCCCCGTAA
>Ga0187782_10002398_pt1 | contig 13801 bp, 11 predicted proteins | sample 0715_SJ02_MP15_2_FD_132454 | JGI IMG/M metagenome (GOLD analysis project Ga0187782, IMG submission 132454) | Tropical peat soil microbial communities from peatlands in Department of Meta, Colombia - 0715_SJ02_MP15_20_MG | ecosystem: Environmental > Terrestrial > Soil > Wetlands > Peat | place...
CGATGCGGCTCTATATCGAAGAGTGCCGCGCCTCCCACCGGCCTATACCTCACGCCCGCAGAGTCTATGCGGAGACCGTTTCTCTCGCGGTATAGCGTTGGGCTTCACGCTTTTCCTTTCTTCCTGCCTTCGAAGAACCCTTCCTTCGCGGGGTGGCGGCGACGTTGCTTTGCAATGTCGCTGTCTCACGCGGTCTCCCACTAGCCGACCCAAAAACGGAGTGCATACACACAAGACGACGTACGCGCCGCCCGAGTTGATCATAGCCCGTTCAGGAAAGGCTGGCTCGGCTAGGCGATAGGGCTGGGCACTGTCCAACACTGATCCCCGCAGGGGGTCAATACAGTAGCCAGGGGCAACGCCCCCGGAAGATGCGCCCCAACGAGGTCCGACCCTGAAAGGGTCGAATCCCGGTGGCCTCGCGCAGCTCAGGGTAATATGACCCCTTCAGGGTCGGGGAACGAATGCCGGGCATTCCGGGGGCGTTGCCCCCGGCTACTATGTTGTGCCCCTTCAGGGCACGAAAAACCTGCGCTTCGGTCTCGCCCTGCGGCACCCGTTTCTGACATCAAGAGTAGTGGTCTTCGGCTATGCACGCTCAGGATGACGGACCGGCTGCCAGCTCAATATTGCCTTTTTTCCACTCGGGGGCGTTCCGCCCGGCTCATTTGTTTCGTCTCAATAGCAGGGTGACGGAGCCCGCGCAGTTCCTCGATGTTCTCGCAAACCTTGAGCACGCCATCCGCGATGTCATCCACATCGTTGCGGCTACCGAGGAAGAAGTGATGGGGCAGCCAGACGGATTCCTCATAAGCGGCCCGTTCTGAGACGGGACAGTTGTAAAGGCTGCGCAAGTCGATGGGACTCTCCCTCCCCCACGACAGCGCCGGGTACTCTGCCGCCTTGACCGGGAACAAAGCGCTCTTGTATACCGGCTCGTAAAACAAGCCATCGCAGGGGATTCCTTCCATCTCGAGAGCTCCCAGGAACGCCGCGCGCGGTATACCCACGAAATGCTCAGGCAGATACTTGAAAACGTATTGATAAGCGGCCACACGCGTAATACGACGGTCTCGCTTCAGCAAGGCCAGCCCGGGCGTGCCCCCGATGCGGCTCTCAAAGTGTTCCATGTTTCGCTGCCGGACAGTGGCCTGCCGCGCCAAGCGCTCGAGCTGTACTTCGAGGATGGCTGCCTGAAATTCCGTTATGCGGTAGTTGAACCCGATTATGCGGTGAGCAAATTTATCGGTTTCGCTGGCGCGGCCGCAATTGACGTAAGATTCCGCCCGCTCCCAAAATTCCTGATTGCTTGTGATCACCGCGCCACCTTCGCCTGCGGTCATCAGCTTGCTCGACTGGAAGCTGAAGCAGCCCATGTCGCCTGTCGCCCCGGCCCCCTTCTTCTTCCACTGTCCTCCATGGGCATGGGCGCAATCTTCGATCACCAGTAGATGGTGCTGGCGGGCGAGACGACCAATGGCATCCAGGTCCGCAAAGCTCATAGCCAAGTGGACTGGCAGGATAACCCGAGTCTTGTTGGTAATCGCTTTCTCGATCAAACTGGCGTCGAGGCAATAAGTAGAGGGGTCGATATCAACGAATACGGGAACTGCATTGAGTTGAAGTACCGGCCCTACGGTTCCTTCCCAAGTGTATGCAGGAACGATAACCTCATCCCCCGGCTGGACCCCCACCGCCTTTAAAGCGACCTCGATGGCGACCGTCCCATTGGCAACCGCCACACCGTACTTGGCGCGGTGGAATTTCGCAAAGCGCTCGGCGAAGGCGCTCGCGTGCACGTTGGGGAAGGGGTAGCCACCCCAGTTGCGGCTCTTAAGAACTTGTTGAATGGCCCGTTCTTCCTTGCGGTCGTAAACAGGCCAGGGAGAAAAGGGCTTCGTCCGAACGGGTTTCCCACCCGTGATGGCAAGTTTTCCCATAAAAGGACCTCCAAATGAAATTTGCGAACTGTAGACGGGCTTCCCAAGCGCCGAACCGGCAATCAGAAACCCCGCGCACTTTCAGCCCGGCTCTGCCAGCCCGATTTGCGGAAAGCCTCCGAACCTGCGAAAACATCGCGTTGTAGCGGCGGTCTATGACCGCCGCATCTTTGGAATCATAATCTTCGGCGCTCATAGAGCGCCGCTGCCGCCGGTCTACTTGATCCGAACCACGTTAGAGTAAGCCGATTCCCCGGCCTCGTTCAGCGCGCGGACACGGTAAGAGATGGGGCCACTCCGGCCGGACTGTGCATCGGTGAACTCGGTCAAGGTAGCAGGGAGAGCCTTGATCCTTTCCCAATTCCCTTCACCTAAGCGGCGCTCCACCACAGTCTGGGTTGGATTCCCGCCGTGAAGCGTCCAGGCAAGCCTCACTCCCTCCGCCTCATGTGCCGCTCGCAACGAGCTCGGAGCTTCCGGTAGCACATTCCAATCGAAATAGCTCGCATCCGCAATGGCCAGAACGCTGTCGCGAACCGGGACCGACTCGAGAACGTTGGTCGTACCTTTCTTCCACTCGAGGGGTCTGATCTCACCCGAGACTACGTCAATCAGAGTGGGGTGCTCAATCCCGGTATTTTCCAAAGCAAGACTCTCGTAAAAGGGCGCAAATGCATTTCCCGGCAGGCTGTGGGCGCCCAGCCAATAGGCCACAATCGCCTTGCCATTCTTCGCGCGGAAGCCGTAAGCGAAGAAGGGAAAACCGGAATGCCGGCGGAGGGCGGGGATGCCGGGGCCCGTGACCGCAATGGTAGGATCGGAACTAGTATCCGAAAAAAGCGCGTTGGTGTTTTGCAAAGCAAAGAACGCGGGCCGAGGAGTGAAATCTTCCGGAAGGTTGCGGAGCCCATGAATCAGGCCGAAATCATCATATTCGTTGCCGTCGGTGCCGGCTGCAATTATCCACACGAAGGTCTTCACTCCGGCGGCCCAGTTGTAAACCAACATGCGCGGAATGTACTTGGCCTGCACGGACTCGTCCGAACCCTGCCAGGAGGGAATGGAATTGAACTCGTCATCCCAGAACTGGATGTCGGAACGGATGCCCGGATAGTGCCGCACCAAGTCGCGCAGCTTTGCCGGGGACTCCGTGCCGTAAGCGCCATAGTCCATAGATTCGGGGTTGAGGTTCTGGCCGTAACCCGGATAGGTGTGATAGGCGAAGATATCGATGCCGGAGGCGCAGTCACAGGCATCGAGGGCACGTTGAGCGAAGTCGCGAGTGGGGTCGGCCTGGCCCCCGTAGATCACCTTCGCCTCGGCATCGGTCTCGTGTACCGCCTTGACCACGGCCTTCAGCAGATGGCCGTATTCTTCCGGATTCCCCCAGGGATTCCAATAGCCGATGTCCTCCTCGTTCCAAAGGGCCCAGTAGTGGATTCGACCCCGGAAATGATCCACCATGAAGCGGGTGTAACGCGTGAACGCCTCGATCTGTTCCGTCGTGCGAGGCGGCCAGAAGATGGAATACAGGCTTCGGTCATCATTGTGAAAGGAACCGGGCTTGGGCTCGATCGAGTCGGGGAGCTTGCCGGAGGGCGAAGTGTACATGGGATTGCCGTAGTGAAGCTGCACTTGAATATGGATGCCATTGTCGAGGAGCGAGTTGACATAGTCGTCCAGCACGGGGTCAACCGCTAACACCCCCCGCTTTTGCTCCACGTAGTCCCAACTCGTTAGATCGGAGCTGTTCTCGTACTGGCCAATGCGTATCCACTTCACGCCCGCATCGAACATCCGCCCCCACCACCAGCGTTCCCACGGCAGATAAGGTTCACGTGGAAGGTCCGAGTTGATGCCGAAGCCATCAGTAATCTGGGACGAGCGTTTAGGGGGAATATGGTCCGGAGGCTGGTGGCGAATTTCTTGCGCCAGGAAGCGCGGTGCGCTGGGGCACCCAAAAAGAACGAAACCTAGAATAAGCAAGGACCTAACATGGCCTTTTCTCTGCATGACAGGGCCTCCCAAAGACGTCTGTGGTCCGTGGTCAGATGTCCGTTGCCAGTTGTTCGTCGCCTGCGGTCCTTTGCAAAGCCAATACGGACAACGAACAAGCGACGACGGACTACTGACAACGGACGGTCTACATCTCATTGAAACTTGCAGCCCTTCGGTACGCTTCCACATAGTGGCCGTCCTTCTTCGGCTGCTGACTGAGTAGTTCCTTCTCGAGTCCGGCAAGGTCGGAAGGGTCCCAGTCGGGACGATACTTGTGGATGGAGGGCTCAAACTGGCTCACGTGCTTAGTTGCAGCTTCGAGCTTCAACTGGGCCACGGAGTCAATATTGACCCAGTAGTTTGCCTCCTGCGGCGCAGTGTAATAGAAGTACGTCATGGGTACCGCATAGGGTTCAAGGTGCTGTTCGAGGCGCTGGTTGGGAAAATAAAGCCAGAACTCCGCCGCGCGAACCGCATCCAGCGTGTTAAGAGCGGCCATGCGGTGGTCCGTCTTGTGCCAGCGCGCGTACCACTCCCCCGGATCGATGCTCAAGAGCGCGTTCGGGCGGATGCGACGAATAATGGCTGTCGCCTCCTCGACGAGCTTCGGCTGGGGAGCATATTCTAACATGCCATCGTCGTAGCCCATCCACAGGATGTTTTCCTTCGGCGTCCCCAGCACGGTTTCAGCCGCCTCCTCCTCCGCTTTGCGGATGCGGGCGAGCTTCTGGGAGCTCATCTCCGGATCATAGGAGCCCTTGTCATCATTGGTGTAGATGACAATGTAGACTTTATTGTGGCGCTGGTTGAGCAGCGCGATGGTTCCCCCAGCTCCGAACAGCTCGTCGTCCGGATGCGGCGTGAATACGAGCACCGTCTTCCCGGTCATCGACTCGAGCCCGATCTGTTGCGCTGGCGAACTCGCCGCCAAAAGAAGTATCAGGGCAGTTACCACAGCAAATTGTCTCATGGGTCGCTCCTCTTGTAAGCAGCGCCTCTGTGCCCTCGGCGGCCACAAAAAGCGGGAATACCGAAGAGGGACAGGCCGGTTTCACGCAAAGGCGCAAAGTACGCTAAGGTCGCAGAGCAAAGAGGATTTCTGCTTTCCATTTCTTCTCGCCTTTGCGTGAGCTGTTTTGATTCTTTCACACCTTCAGAGGGCGAAGATCCGAATGTCAAGCCTCTCGAAAATCGATCTGAGCCGGGCGTTCTTTGAATCCGCGTGTCTTGATCGCATCGTAAACGGTCCCCAAGACAAACCAGCAGCCGCCGAGCACCTTGGCCGGTGTGGCCAAGCTCATCCAGATTGCGAAGCAAAAGATAATGCCCAACACGGGCGCCACCGCGTCCGCAAACAGGCGCCTGGAGGCGCGGGCCGAGGGCGCCAGGTAGAATTCCCGCAGGGCCGCTGCGTTGACCCCCATGAAAGCGAGGAAGGCGCCGAAATTAATCAGCTCCGCCGCGCGCTCATAATTCAGCACGATGGCTCCCAAGAAAGCAATCAGCCCTATCAAAATGATATTCAGGCTGGGGTTGTTTCGCTTGGGACTCAGGTAAGCAAAGAAGCGCCGAGGGATAACGTTGTCGCGGCCCATGCCAAACAGCAGACGCGACAGGCCCGCCTGGCCACTCAACCCGGAACCCAGATTGGCCAGGATCAAGACGAAGGCCAGGGCTTGAAACAGAACTTTGCCACCCACTAATTGGGTGACATCCATGTAGGCCGTTTCGAGATTAGGAAACGTGTGCCAGTCTGGCCATACGCGCTGCGCAAGGTAAATCTGGAGGCCGCCGAAGAGTCCGGTGAACAAACAGACGCTCACGGTCGCCAGCAGGACGTTTCGGCGCGGGTTCAGCGCGTCCTCCGCCAGCGTTGTAATGCCATCAAATCCGATATAGGTCAGCGCCGCCACGGAAGTCCCTACTGCAATTGAAGAAACGTGAAACGTGGTTGGAGAGTAAAAAGGTTGAGTGGAGAAGACGCCGTGCCAGCCCTGTTGGTGAAAGAGAAGGCGCAAGGCCAGGGCAATAAAGACCAGGATGACAGCGCTCATGATGGTCGCGAGCACAAAGTTGGTTCGAGCCGTGGTACGAATCCCGCGCAAGTTGATCAAGGTCATCGTTCCTGCGAAAGCGGCTGCCAGGACAACATAAGGAACTTCGGGAACCAGACGCTGCACGGTCAACGCGCCATACACCGTGCAAATGAGGGGGACGATAAGGTAGTCGAGAAACATCGCCCAGCCGGCCAAGAATCCCAGGTGCGGGTTCAGGCCATAACCTACGAAGGTGTACGCCGAGCCGGCAGAAGGGTAGACGGCGGCCATGCGGCCATAGCTAAACGCGGTCAGCAGCATGGCCAGCATGGACAACAATATGGTGGTGACCGCATGGCCGTCCGAGAGTTTCTGGACCACTCCGAACAGGGGCACAGGCGCGATGGGCATGATAAGCACGATCCCGTACAGGATCAGGTCCCAAAGCGTCAGTACACGTTTGAGGTGGGGCGGTGCCTCGGTAGAGGTGTTTGATGTGCTCACAGGTTTCTACCGTTGGGGCGGAACGTATCCGGGAGGATGAGACGCGCCTTCGCCGAAGAAAAACCGTTCCATCTGCTGCGCTATGAATTCCTGAGCCTCCTTGCTGGCGGGGGCCAGACGATACTCATTGATGAGCATTCTCAAGTGATCCACCCATTGATTCCAGGCTTGTTGCGAGACATGGTCGTATATCCGCTGCCCCAGTTCGCCGGTCCATGGGGGCTCCTCGAGGCCGGGAAGTTCTTTGCCCAGCATCACACATTTCACCATTCGTTGTGACATCAGACCTCCTGGTTCATTCCCTCCGGTAGATTTCCAAATCTACCACTTCGCCTTCGAGAAGCGAAAGCTGAAAATGGGGTTCAAGGAGCCCTTTACGGAAGGTGGCAGAAGTGCGCACTGGCCCAACGGGTTTCGGCGCATCCCCCATCCCTGATTCCCCTCCCCGGACGGGGAGGGGAGCAAGGTGTGGGGGAGCAATAACGCGATGCTTTTGCCCCGATCCCGCCTCGTCGAGGGCCTGGTTGGCAAGCCGATCGGCCTCGCGATTCCGTTCCCGAGGGACATGCTCGATCGAAAACGATTCGAGGCGCGCAATCAAATGCTGCGCCCGCTCGCAAAGCGGTTTCAACCCAGGACTCTTCACCCTGTACACGCCCTTGATTTGGAGCGCCAACAACTCTGAGTCCGTTCGCACATGAATACGCCGATAATGGTTGGTGAGAGCGTAGTCGAGGGCAGCGAGAAGTCCCTGATACTCGGCAAAGTTATTGGTAGCTCTCCCGAGATACTGGGAAAACGCGGCCAGTCTGGAGCCGTCGGCAGATTCCATTACCACGCCATAAGCTGCCGGGCCGGGATTACCACGTGAGGCGCCGTCGATATGCGCAACAACTTTAGGGGATTGGGCCATGCTGAAAAATCGAAACTCGAAACTCGAAAATCATGACTCGAAAACAGACCCAGTTTTGAGTTTCATTTTCCGATTTCGGACAGACTCGAAAACGATAATATGGGTTAGCTGTTCGCCGCTATCGACTCTTAGTACTTAGCGTTTCGAATTTCGATTTTCGAATTTCGATCATCGAGTCCTGTCACGCCGTTGCCTCAGCGCCTGGACCGCTGGATTCGCCTGTTTGAGCCGCGGCGGGCTCGACGTAATAAATGATGCGGCCGCAATTTTCGCAGGTCAAAAGCACCTCGTTGGTTCGCACTTCGTTATAAACTTGAGGGCGCAGGAGGACATTACAAGCCGTACAGAGCCCTTCGCGCACTTCCGCCACCGCCATGCCGCGTCTGGCCTGGCGGATGCGTTGATAAAGATTGCGCGTGGATTCGCTCAAGCTATCCTGGATTTCAACCCGGCGGGCTTGTAGGCTGCGGCGCTCGTCATCATCGGCCTTCTGCTCTGACTCTAATCTCGCGACCTCCGCCGCTGCATGCGCTTTCTCACTCTCCAAGCGCGTCGCGGCCTCTTGCAAGTGTTTCTGAATCTCCTCCGCTTCCAGCATCTTCTCAAGAATCTCGTCCTCGATCGCCCGCACTTTGGCTTCTTCGCCCTCGATCTCTTTCGTCATGGCGCGGAACTGGTCGTTGGTTTTCACCTGGTAAAGCTGGTCCTTGTGCCGGGCGATTTTTTCCTGGATGGCTTTGATATCCCCATCCAGATCCTTGCGCGCATGCTGATTTGCGGCCAAGCGCTTTTTGCGCTCCTCCTGGGCATGAATGAACTCATCCAAGCGGGAATGGAGGGATTGGATCTGCGCAGGCAAGGAGTCGATCTGCTTGGTCAATTCGGCAATCTTCAGGTCTACCTGCTGAAGCTCGATGACATTCTTGAGGTCCGGATGCACTTCCTCTCCTTGTCTGAAACGTCACTCACCTCGTACGAAAGAACGACCGCGGAGATTCTTTGCCCACCAAAGAAACGCCGGGCCCAGAATGACACGTGGTAGATTTCCCTGGCAATCGCGCCGCCGCGCACTCTGACCCGTTTTCATTCTGGCACATTCCGGGCAGTGCGGCAACAAAACAGTCGTCAGAAGTCAGCGGTCAATCGTCAGTGTGTCAGTCGCCTGTGGGCAATTCTCAGCAAGGTATTCCACCCTCACCGTCGCCGAGGTGTCATTCCGAGCGGAGCGAGGAATCTCGCTCTGATTCTTTCGTCCGCGATTCGCTCCGTAGCAGGGCAAGATTCCTCGCTCCGCTCGGAATGACACCGGAGGCCAAGGACGGCTCGGAGGGCAGGGACGACGCGGGGGCCAAGCCTATTTGCGCGTTATCCTCTGTATGGATAGGGCGCGGCCAGTTAAGGAGTCCGCTTCAATCGACACCGCATGAAGCCGAACATCGCCTTTGGCGACTTCGAAGCGAATGGGGAGTTGGTTGAGGAACTTCTGAATCACCAGTTGCTTGTCAATTCCGATAACCGAATCATAGGGACCCGTCATGCCGAGGTCTGTAACGTAAGCGGTGCCCTGCGCAAGGATCGTTTCATCCGCCGTGGGGATATGAGTGTGCGTGCCCAGCACGGCCGTCACCCGACCATCAAGGTACCAGCCCATGGATACCTTTTCAGAAGTCGCCTCCGCATGCATATCCACGATGCGCACCTTTACTTCCGCAGGAATCTTCGCCAACTGCTCGTCTGCTGTGCGAAAGGGGCAATCAATGGGGTTCATAAAGATCCGCCCTTGAAGATTCAAGACGGCGTAGCCGAATCCCGATTGCGTCTTGCCCAAATACAGGCCGTGGCCGGGAGCGCTGTTGGGGTAGTTGGCAGGCCGCAGCAGGCGGCCGTCGGAATGCTCATTCAAATAGGCATAGATTTCTTTCTTATCCCAGACGTGATTTCCGGAGGTCAAAACGGCAATCCCCATGTCGAGTAATTCTTCGACCAAGGGAGGCGTGATGCCAAAACCCGCGGCGGCGTTTTCGCCGTTGGCGAGCACCAGGTCAGGGTCGTATTCCCCAAGCAGCGCGGGAAGCAACTCCTTCACAATGCGCCGCCCGGGTTGGCCGAAGATATCACCGATGAAGAGTATTCTCATGACTCGGTTCAAACCGTTTCCTTCAGGAAGCGATCGAGAAGCCGCGAACACTCCTCCACCTTCTCGTCCACACGTTTGGTTTTTTCCTCGTACCGCGCCTTGATCTGGTGGTACTCGTCAGCAATGTTGAGCGCCGCCAGTACCGCGATGCGTTGCGTATCCACCGTTCGAGTGCGCCCGGCGATAGCGCGCATTTTTCCATCCAAGAATTCACCTAGCTTTTGGATGTATGCCTCGTCCAATTCGCCCCGAACATAATATTCCTGGTCGAAGATGACCACCCGAATTCCTTCGGCGTCTTTGGCCACTTTGGCAACCGGCCTCCTTCGCTAGTATGGTGTCACCGCCGCTTGTCATTCCGAGCGAAGCGAGGAATCTCGCCCTGTTTGTCGGGTCCTATGCGGCCGAACCAGCGCGAGATTCCTCGCCTCGCTCAGAATGACACCGCCCGTTGATTATCTCAAACGACCTTTGAGGAGGAGCCAGGGGGTAGTGAGCACTCATCCGCCGGATTCCGAGGATGTCAACGCATCAATCCCTTGGAGAAGCTTCTCGATGCGGATGCGCACCTCTTCCCGTTCGCGACGCAGTGCGACGAGTTCGCGTTCGTGTGCCTCAATCACCTTGGCCCGTTCCCTAGATTCTACCCTGAGCTTTTCAAGATCCTGCTGTAAAGCAAGCTTCTCTGCCTGGGTTTGCTTGATCAGCTCAAAAGTCTTCACAACTCTCTCTTCAAGTTTTCGCAGTGGATCGTCAGTGTCGCTCAAGCATTTTCCTCGTGTAGGGGCACCGCTTGCCGTCCCCTCCATTTTGCCCTTCACTCATCGACAGGGTCGGGAAACCCCTACCCCTGCATCATCCTCAGCCTCGCAAAGAAACGCCTAGCGGCGCGAGCGCCGCCACAACCCTTTGACTAGCCGCTGAAATCTCCTCACTCGTCAGCGTGCGGACCCGGCTTTGGAAAGTCACCCGCAGAAGAAGGCTGTAATGACCAGCCGGTATGGAACCACCCTGAAAAAGGTCGACGGGATGGAAGCTCTGGATTTCCTCCAATGCCAGGTTTCGGAGAGCGGCTTGGAGATCCGCAAATGCCACCTCTTCAGGTACCACCAACGAGAAATCGCGCTCCACAGCAGGAAACTTCGAAAACGGGCGGAAGATGCGGGAGCGCAGGGGAAACATCAGAAGGCGTTCGAAGTCCACTTCGGCGAGCCAGAGGGGCTGACGCGATTTGCAGTCACGTTCGATTTCGCGGCTGAGCCTTCCAAACATCACGAGTGTCTCGCCTTGCGCTGTGAATCGGCCGCTCTGGCTGGGTTCGTAGTAGCGGCATCCCGCCGTTCCAAATTCGATTCCAGGGATCTCAAATAGTCCCAGCAGGGCTTCCAGATTGCCCTTAAGGTCGAAGAGGTCGAGGGCCCTTTCGCTGTCGTGGACGGAGGCTGGACGCCGGGAGCCGGAAAGACCCAAACTCAGAACACGGCGCTCCTGGGGTGCTCCGCTCGACGTGAGCGAGTACGTCTTCCCCAGCTCGAACAGGCGCACGTCGCTTTGATCCCGATCGAGATTCCAGCGCAGGGCGTGGACCATGCTTGGAACCGCTGAGGAGCGCAAGGCGGAGGCCTCCTGGCTCAGCGGATTGGCTAGGACCACCGGAGGCTGGTCAGCGAAGCGGCAATTCTCCTCGGGGTCCACTAGAGAAGACTGGATGGTCTCGTAGTATCCCAGGCTGCAAAGAAGATTTGAAACCGCCAGTTCTTTTTCCCGAGTGGCATCGCGCTCCACCCGCGGGGGGGCAGGACGCAGCCGCGCCGGAAGGCGGTCGTAGCCGAAATGCCGTGCCACTTCTTCAATCAGGTCGACCTCACGGGTGACGTCCAGGCGAAACGAAGGTGGGGTCACCCGCCAGCCTTCCGTTCCTTGCCGTTCGGTCATGAACCCCAGAGAGCGGAGGGTTCGCTCGACCTCTTCCCAGGGGATTTCTGCACCCAAAATGCGCCGGATTTCGCTGCGGCGCAGGACAAGGGCTTCGCGAAGCCTTGGCCTGGGGTAAACGTCCACGAGGCCACGAAGGACTTCGCCGCCGGCCAAGTCGGCAATCAGGCTGCCGGCGCGATCGATGGCCACAGGGGCCATTTCGATATCCGCACCGCGCTCAAAGCGGTGTGAAGCCTCCGTGTGCATTCCGTGGGCCTTGGCGGTACGCCGGATGGACAGCGGGTCAAACCAAGCGCTCTCCAGCAGAACGGAACGCGTGGAGGAGAAAATCTGTGAATCCTCACCGCCCATGACGCCGGCCAGCGCCACCGGCCGCTGGGCATCGGCGATGACCAGGTTTTCGGAGGTGAGCGGGCGGTCCGTGCCGTCCAAGGTGCGCAGCAGTTCGCCCGGAAGCGCCCGACGCACAATGATCTTCCGCTCGCGCAGGCGCAGCAAGTCAAAGGCGTGCAGAGGATGTCCGAGCTCCATGAGCACGTAATTCGTGATGTCCGCCACATTATTGATGGGCCGCTGGCCCACGGCCTCCAAACGTTTGACCAGCCAATCCGGTGAGGGCCTCACCTGCACATTCTCTATCACGCGCCCGCAGTAACGCGCGCAAAGGTCGGGATCGGCGATTTGGATGGAAACTTCCTCGGACGTTCGAGCGTCAGATTCCTTGACGTTAATTTCCAACCGCTTCAATGGCTTTCGGTAGAGAGTCGCCACTTCTCGCGCCACACCGTAGTGGCTGAGGCAGTCCGGGCGGTTGGTGGTGACTTCCACTTCCAACACCCAATCGTCGCCCACTGCCGCCGCGGATTCCACGTTCAGACCGACCATTGTCAAGCCGGCCTTGAGCTGATCGGGTCCAGTGGGGATCTCCACGAATTCTTTGAGCCAGTTGAGCGAGACCTTCATTGAGGTAAGTTAACCGTCTACAGTTTACAGTCCACAGACTTTCACCAGTTGTCATTCCGAGCGCAGCGAGGAATCTCGTTCTGATCGCCGCGCAACTGACCCCTCACCCGGCCCGCGACGGCTGGTGAAGGCGCCGTCGCGGTCCACCCTCTCCCCAGGGGAGAGGGCAAAACCCGCCCAGCACGGCGCTCTGAATCCCGAATCCTGAATCCTCCTTCAAAACTGCTCCAGGAACCGCACGTCCCCCTGGAAGAAGAGCTGAATGTCATTGATGTCGTGCTTCACCATGGCGAAGCGATCCACGCCCAGTCCGAAGGCCCATCCGGAATACTTGTCCGGGTCGATGCCCCCGTAGCGCAAAACCTGCGGGTGAACCATGCCGCAGCCCATCAACTCGATCCATCCACTCTCCTTGCACACCCGGCAGCCCTGCCCGTCACAAACGAAGCAACTCACAGCCACTTCACCGCTGGGCTCGGTGAAGGGGAAGAAACTCGGTTGGAAGCGTGTGCGTACCTTCTCACCAAAGAGCATCTTGGCGAAGAAATCGAGTGTGCCCTTCAAGTCCGCAAAGGTAATGTCCTTGTCAATGGCCAGCCCCTCGACCTGGTGAAACATAGGGTAGTGGGTGGCATCTGGGTTGTCGTGCCGGTAGCACTTGCCGGGGATAATGATATGAAGCGGCGCTCCGTACTTCTCCATGGCGCGGATTTGCACTGGCGAGGTGTGAGTCCTCAAAACAGTCTTCGCGTCTATATAGAAGGTGTCCCAATCGTCCCGCGACGGATGGCTTTCCGGGATGTTGAGCGCGTCGAAGTTATAATAGGTACTCTCAATCTCCGGGCCGCTCTCAATCCAAAAACCCAGGCGTAGGAAGATGTCCTCGATTTCGCGCTGCATGCGGGTTACGGGATGGACGGATCCGAGTGGGCGACGGAGTCCGGGAAGCGTGAGATCGCGCGGCACAGCACGGCCCGCACCGGTGGTGAGGGGTAGTTCCACCTGCTTGGCAGGTCCTTCCTGCAGCGGCAGTGCCTCGGCCAGCTTTTCGAATTCCAAGCTGGCAGTCCATCGACGCAGATCGTTGAAATGCCTTCCCACCACCGGCTTCAATTCCTTGCCCGCCGGCTTTAACCAGTTCTCATCCACCCGCGAGAGGACTCCCCCTTTGCGCGCCAGCCACCTGTCGCGAAGCGCCTTGCAAAGCCTATCACGCTGCGGTTGATCGGGTGCGCTGCGGGAGACTAATTCCGCCCGTTCCTGTTCGGCGGTCTTCTGTAATTCAGCGAAAAGCGACTCGACACCCCGCGCGTCCGAGACGCCCAGTTGTTGCAGGGTCCTTTCGATTTTGTCGTAAATGGTCATGGGCAAG
>Ga0187782_10002399_pt1 | contig 13796 bp, 10 predicted proteins | sample 0715_SJ02_MP15_2_FD_132454 | JGI IMG/M metagenome (GOLD analysis project Ga0187782, IMG submission 132454) | Tropical peat soil microbial communities from peatlands in Department of Meta, Colombia - 0715_SJ02_MP15_20_MG | ecosystem: Environmental > Terrestrial > Soil > Wetlands > Peat | place...
ACGTGCTAAGGGCAAAGCCATCTCAGGGGTAGCAATAAGAACGTGAGGGTCATCCTTGAGTCTCTGCCAAGCAATTTTATGATGCTCTCGCAGAAATCGCACGTTCGGGAACAGATCAATGAGTCGTTCGAGCGTTTGGATGTCATTGCAATCTACGGCGGTTTTGGAGAGTTCGCTCAATACCACCGCCAAACAATGCTTAAACTGCTGTTCATAAGCATGGTCGCTCTTGATGCGGTTGTGCTCGCCACAACAACTGACCACATTTCCCAAAACGTAGCCTTTACTTGAGTCCCTTCGATCCAGACCGTTGTAGATATAAGGATTTTTGAGTTTGCTCGACTTCCCCTGTGACGGCGGTGCGGCACAAACGATGCAGGGTTGACTCGTTAGATGCCAAAAATCCCTATGGGAAAGGTTGAACTCCCACCCGTGTTCCGCTGCTCTACGTTTATAACTCTCATACAAGGCGTTGAAACTGGCTGAGTACCCGTCCCGTTTTCGTTTGCTTCCTTCCGATCTGGGATCGGGGCATCGTGGATCAACATATCCGAATGGGTAGTCATCAAGGCGCGTAAGTGCCGGGTGACCTTCCTGCCAGCCTTTAATTGCGAAACTCATTCGAAGAAAACGATACGCCAACTCCATGTGCGCGGCTACCGTGTGTCCATCCAGCACAGTTGTGCTTGCGCTGATGGCTTTGAAATCGACATTTGTCAGGAATAGAATCGGCTGTCGTTTCGGCTTCGTCTGGACACAACATGCGCTTCTTCGTCGGAATCACGGATCGTGACTGGTTCGACTTCCTGTCTCGCATGAACGGACTTGACGAGGTTAATTTCTGGCAACCGAGTGGGCAGCAACAGTTCCGGGCTCTTCAGGTCGGCGAACCATTCCTTTTCAAGCTCCATAGCCCAGACGACTACATCGTCGGCGGCGGCTTTTACAGCCACTTCACAATCTTGCCCGCAAGCATCGTCTGGCAGGCATTCGGTGAAAAGAACGGGGCGCAAACCGAGGATGAGATGCGGCTTCGGATCGCCCGTTATCGAAAAGTCGTAACAAGCGTAGCCGAGGACTACCAGATCGGTTGCATCCTGTTGGAGTCCCCGTTTTTCTTTGATCGAGCAGACTGGATTCTATTACCGGACTGGAAGCGGGAGATTGTTCGAGGGCGTGGATACGATTCGGAAGGTGACGGGCGGGAGATTTGGAGTCGTGTCGGGCCACTGTTGAGAGTGTCCCAGCGGCGACCGAATCCCGGCGAAGAGCCGCAACCTCGCTACGGTGAACCTGTGGCAGTGCTCCCGCGTCTAGGGCAAGGGTCATTTCGGCTCATTGTGACAGATTCTTACGAGAGACGATGCGCTTTCACGAACTCCCCCGTGCTGCATGTGCTCGAAGCTGCCCACATTAGGCCATACTCTTTGGGCGGTACACATGCGCCCTCGAACGGCATCTTGCTTCGACAGGACCTGCATACCCTCTTTGATCGCGGCTACGTGACAGTCACACCGGGGCATCGCATTGAAGTCAGTTCGCGGATCAAAGAAGAGTTCCACAACGGCAAAGAGTATTACGCTCTGCACGGTCAGAATATGCGACTGCCGGGGTACGGTGATCGCAGGCCATCTGCCGACTTCCTCAGATGGCACAACGAAAACGTGTATCGCAACTAGAAACACATATAGATTGAATAGCGATCTTGTCTGCTGCATTCCAACACGGCGCTGTCATTTCTTATATGGATATGTGTTCGACCGTTGGGGTGAATCTCCAACGCGGGATGAACTTCCGCTTGCGAGATGCCGAAAGCGTCATTCTCATGAGCCTTCGACCGGGTGCCCCCTACGCGGACAGGATCGAGGATGAGGGCCGGGTATTGATTTACGAAGGGCATGATGTTGCGCGAACTGTGAGCACACCTGACCCGAAAAAAGTCGATCAACCGGGGCGCAATCCGGGCGGCTCTCTGACCCAGAACGGACTCTTTGCGGAAGCTGCTAGAAAATACAAAGAAGGTGAAGCAGCACCAGAGAAGGTCAGAGTCTATGAAAAAATCCGATCTGGCATTTGGGCATACAACGGGCTCTTCGAGCTAGTTGACTGTTGGACAGAGCAATCCGGTGGGCGCAAGGTCTTCAAGTTCAAGCTCCAGTTCGCGGGAGTGGAGGAGCGTGATCGGGCAGTCGTCGCGCCAGCCGAACAGGAAGAAGATGATCGCCTCGTTCCAAGCTGGGTGAAGCTAGAGGTATGGAAGCGCGACAAGGGACGTTGTGCGTATCCATCGTGCGGAGCGACTTCTGGCCTCCACTTCGATCACATCATTCCTTACTCGAAGGGCGGTTCTTCAAAAGACCCTGCGAATATCCAGATATTGTGTGGACGGCACAATCTCGCGAAGCACGACAGGATCGAGTAGAGCAGTAGAGCAAACTGTCCAACTCTGAGAGCCAGCGACTAACTACTTCCACGCTGCAAGCAGGGACGATACATACTCCTGAACCTGACCGCGCTGGAGATACTGATGTGCAAATTGGTTTCTGTAGCTCCGTAGGCATCCGTAACAGCTTGTGTTTGTCGCGCAGCCGCAACCGCCCTGAACTCTTTTCAGTGCGGCCTGTAAACAATCTTTGAAAACCTCTTCCTTCTCAAGTCTGGCTACGAGGCCCGCTCCTCCGGGCACGTTGTCATAGAGGATGATGGGCGGCACTCTGTGCAGGTCGTCATGAGCAACTGTGGCACTTAGGTCAACAGAAGGGACTTCGAGCACCTCTGCTGCACCCTACACGACGGCGTACGCAAGAGAGAATGCGAACCACACAATCTCAGACACCGCCTGCGGCACGGGACGGAACTGCAACTGGAGAACATCCGTTACGAACTCGTGCCCAAAAGAAACTTGTTCGAGTGTGCCACGGCAATCTTGTCCCTGCGGGGTCTTATGGCGACTCTGGCGAGTTCGAAATCCTGCTCCGCAACCGCCACAGAGATAGAAGCCCTCTCCACGCCTCCCCTCGCACAGCACGACCATCAGTCCGGGAGACGCCTTCTTCACATCTACCACGGGCGAAGTGGTGGGCATCATAAGAACCTCTGTCGCCGAGCCGAGCGTGCCCGCAAAGTAGGGTCGGGTAGAGAAGACCTTCGCAGGGCGAGCCTTGGGTTCGCGTGGCTTTTCCCTATCCGTTATAAAGCCAAATTGAGGTATGACATATCTGTGCGCTCGTAACCTGTCGCCGCAAGGCAAGCTGGGATCAGGTCGGCCCTCTTCCCATTGCAGAAATACGTTGTGGGTTGGGCATCGTGCGTACAGTTTTCTGGGCCACTCTCTTTCCGCTACCTTCTTGAGGCCGTATGATGTCCATTCCTTCTTGTTAGCCACCAGCTTGCTCGTGGGCGCAAACTCCGAAATGGCGATGCTGAGGTCTCTTTGGAGAGAAACTTCAAAAGTCTCTTGACCTTGCTGTGTTCGCTGGGTATCCAATTCGACTACATCCACAGGAAACCCGTACTTAGGAATCACGACTTTGCGGGACAGGAAGGAAAGAACGTCCTCGTTCGCAATGGTATCGGCTCGCCGTTGCGCCCATTCAGCAGTACGATAGTCTCGTCGATTACGGGCATCTTCTTCGAGTCTCAAAACCGTTTTGAAGTCGCTGGAAGCTACCTCTTCGGCTGAAGCGAAGCGACTAGACTTGCCAGTTACTCCATCAATCCAGTCACCGTCCGCCGAATCCAGCCAGCCTACCATCTCTTCTGGCAAGACATTGCGAATCGTTTTCTCAATTCGGGAGCGGTTGCGCAGAAGGAATTCCCTTAGATCAGCAACACCCTTCGACGCATTCAAATTTTCAAAAAGGCGCTCCACATTTAGAAATCTTTCGGGAAAGGCTCGAAAAAAACCTGATAGTGCAACCGCCGCGATGTGACGCATGATGATCTTCTTGTTTCGCACGGCTAACACAGGGGGCTGGACTCTGCCCCGCAACATCCGTTGAGGCTCGGAGAAATGGTAGAGATCATGAGGCCCCCGTCTGCAATATGTGATGGCGAAACCGGGATGACCGCTTCTGCGCCCAGCCCGACCCACCCGCTGAGCGTAGTTGAACGCCTCGGGCGGTACGTTGCGAAGGAAAATAGTGTCGAGATCACCGAGGTCTACGCCAAGTTCGAAAGTTGTCGAGGAACTTAAGATGTGAATCTTGCCTTCTCGGAACTCACGCTGAAACTCACGCGCTTTTTCTCGATCAAGTTGGGCGGTGTGCTCCTCGACGCGCAGCGATCCGGGCAATTCTGCTTCGTACAACATCCGGTAGTGGTTGGACTCTAACTCTCCCTGCTGAGCTTGTTGCAAGGAACCGGGGCAACGATGCCTAGTACAAACTCTGCGAACAGAGACTGCCTGAATCCGGCCGCAAGTCTCGCACCTGTGCACTGCGTCGTGCTCGCCTACGAACCGCAGTCTCCACCAGTCAGGATTAAGTCTACGAGCATCGTCTACGGGGATAAGCAATCGATCACTTGCGGTTGGAGCATGTTCGTCGCACTGACGAAGAGCGTCCCAAACGGCCCTTGCAGCGTTGACCGCTGCATTCACTGTGTCTGCTTGTGAAAGACTTGGGCAGATTCGACTGAGAAGTTTCGCCAGATACCGAACGCGCTTCCCAGATACGCCATCCCAACTGCGCACTGGCCAACTGCGCACACCCTTTGGCCTTGCTGGGCGTCCAATACGGAATCGCATTTGTGCCGCTTGCAGACGGAGATCGACCCAACTAAGCTCAACAGCTTGGTCGCCATGAAGTTCGACGGCCCGGTCAGTCCTCATCGAGTCCAAGAGAATGAGGATGACATCACGCGCTTCTTGCTCGGACAGCAACCACGGGGAGTTTCTAAGAGGTTCGGATACTTGAAACCAGTCGGGCCATTTCAGGTACCACGTCGCCAAGCCGACACCCTCTAGAGAGATTCTCGGCTCGTCGGTAAGAAATTCCCGATACAAGGCGATCCATGCTTCGTGCCGCAGTTGCAGATCGCTTGCTGCCGGGGGAAAGATATTTTTGCGCCGATAAACATCGCGCAGACCTGTGGCCAAGTCACGCGGGGACGAACCTTCCGGTGAATGAACGCCTTGCTCTTGAACAACCTTCAGGAGCAAATTGCGAGCAAGAATGTCTTTGTAGGAGTCTTCCAGATACCACGCAAAAAAGGCGGCTTCTTGCCGCCCGTCAGCAAAAGCAAGCACCTTTTTTCGGGACGCTGGTAGATTCTGGTAGAGCGTAGTGGCTATGACAGCGTGTGGGCCGTCCGTGCCATGCACTACTTCGCGGACGGGATCAGGCGCTTGGTATCCGCAAATTGTGCAGCGTGGAACTTGATCTTCCCGCTCTTCCGCCTCTTTCTGCTTTTGAAGCAGAATAGTTGCGTTGTGATTACATTGAAGTTGGTCGGGCAGTCGGCGAATCTCGCTACAGCGTACACAGAGACGGTACGTTTCTGCTCCTTCAGTGTCACCGTCCTCCTCGTCGCTGGGCTCGTCATCCAATGGCAGGAAGAAAGTGGCTCCGAAATCAGACCGACCGGGGTCGCGCACTGCTTCGAGCAGTTTGTCATTGGTGATCTTGCCGACAACATAATGCTGTCCACATTCTCGGCACAGACCAACTTCGAAGAGCGCAGCATCGCCCACACCATGCCGATCCAAGAGAATCTTTTTGTCCGGCCAATAGCTGAGAAAGGCCCCTTCCAGAGACCGAAGGAACAAATGATAGCGGGCCGAGAGCAGTGGTGCACCTGATATCGGGTCCGTAGTGCACAGGAGCAGTGCGACGAGATCAGACAGGGTGTCAACTTGCTGCGACGGAGGGAGGTCAGAAAAAATTCGCTCAGCGACGGCCTGCACTTCGAGAGGCGCATCGGTGACGAGGAGACGTAGTTGAATGGCGCGGCTGTCTCTTTGAATGAGACTCCCTATAGCTTCCGCTCTTTCGTCGATCTGTGGAACCGACATTGCCAACTTCTCGGCGACGGGGGCAAGTCGCTCTATCGGTTCCGCGTCTTCCAAGATGCGTAAAACAGACTGGTAGTCATCGCGATTAAGGCTTTGCACACCGGACTGAGGAATAGCCTCCTTCTCCCCTAAGATTACGTCTCTCGGATCAAATCGCTCACCGAAGAGGTCAGAGGCAAACTTCGCGACCGCTGATTTATCCTCCTCGCCACCAGCCAATGTCGCGCTAGTGGCCATGCAGCGAAATGGCCCGCTACGACCTCCCTCCCTTAACCTTTGTTTGAGTCGGCGCAGCAGCATCGCCATCTCAATGCCTCGTGCGCCCCGGTATTGGTGCGCCTCGTCTAGCACCAAGAACGTCCACCACTGAGCCCGTCCGTCATCAAACAAAGGGCTATCGTCGGGACGGAGCAGCAGATACTCCAGCATGGAGAAGTTAGTTAGTAGAATGTGCGGTGGAGCATTGCGCATCTCCGACCGTAGGACAAGTTCTCCGTGCACAACCCGTCCGTCTTCAACTGTGGAATAGCCTAATCGGTCTCGCTCCGCAATGTGATCTCTGGCGTGGCGTTGGGAATCATTCTCATTTTCTGGTGTTTCTCCGATGTACTGCCCAAAGGTGAACCGAAAGGGGCAGTTCTCCTGTCGAAGCTGCTTGCAGATTTCGCCGAGGCGCTCGCGTTGGTCGTTCGCCAGAGCGTTCATGGGGTATAAAACCAGTGCGCGAACACCGGGGCACACCGATTTACGCCGGAATTCTTCGTACAGATGGAGCAGGATTGGGTAAAGAAATGCTTCTGTTTTGCCGCTTCCCGTACCAGTCGCCACGATAGCGTTGCGCCCCTCAAAAACACTCCGAATGGCTGCTTCTTGATGGCGGTACAGCGGCCTGTCTCCATGCAAGGCCTTTAAGAATCCGTGCTCCGGCTCGGAACCTAGCAAGTCCGTAAGAAGAACACGGGTCGATGCGCCTCTCTTGAATATGGGAGTCGCTTCGAGGTACGGGCCCTTGCTGAGGCGACCTGACCGAAGCGCATCCTCAAAGGACGAACGCAAGTGCGGGTCCCTGAAGTAGAAAGTTGTCTTCAGGTAACGGCGATACCGTTCCTCGATTTCTTGTGCAAGCGTGATTGGATTCATGCCGCAAGAATGCTAGGAGTTTTTGATTCGACCACCCGCCGACCTTGCAGTTCCCTGTAACGTCTCCACACTTGTCGCATGGCTTCTGGGAACTGTCGGCCCGCCCCTCGCACCCTTAGTCTCCAGCGTCTTACACACCTCGGAGGTGGTTCTTGGCGTGTCAGTTGCACGAAGACGGAGATCGTGCATAGTGCCTCTCTTACGAACTCGATATTGGTTTCTGCTTCCGAATGCGCACTCCTCTTATACTTCCGACGCACTTCCTTGACCAACTGGCGCAAGGGCCCGTCAGTCGCACGACCGACTACCGTCAGCACTCTGGCCAACTGACATGCGCGAAGGCGATTGACGTTGAGGTTCTCTTCGACTGGCTGTGCAGCAACCGTTGCCACAGCAACGTCGCGGAGAGACCCATTCACCTTTGCCCAGAATTTAAGAACGTGGTCTTCCGAGCGATCAGCAACTTCCTGTGAATCCGAGAAGTCACGAAGCGCGATGACCACCGTGTTTTCTTCCACCTTGGGCATATATTGTCGCCATTTGTTTTGCTGGAACCCTACAAAAATGCGATCTATCCAGCGAGGCTTTGGAAGCCGAATCCACACCGCATCCTCAGACGTGGCAGCAAAACTGTCACGTGGCGGAAACAAGCAGGAATCTGACCATTGCGTCGGTGGTTCATTCACCTTACCCGACCCCCACCACACCCTCTCTACAAGAATCGTGACCGTGACATGCGTCCCACCATCACTCACGAACCAGTGAGTTCGATCCACCTTTTCTTCAGGGGGAATCTTCAGAATTGTCCTTCCCTCGGAACACTCGACCTGCGCCGAAGACAAGGCGTTTGGGTGAACACGGCAATGTGAATCGTGCTGGAACTCGACTACCACTTCGCGATGGCCTTCTGGGGAAGGCAGAGGATCGCTCTGGGGGATTGCGATGCACTTCAACCCCGGACAGAATCGAAAGTCCAAGCTGTCTATCAAATCGTCCTGCGAATCGTAGAATCGAACAAAGTACCAACCTGTTCCCCTATCGGCGATTTCTGTAGCAATGTCCTGCTCACTTAGCGTGGGGTCTGGCTGGAAGCTGCTTCGCCAACGCCCGCTACCTCGTCCTTCCTCGCCAAGCACGATAGTCTCCACCGATTCCCAGATTCCATTGTTGATCCTTATGCGAGGCGGCAAATAGCCGAAGAGTGGGCCAGCAACTTCACTTGCATCGGACAGTTCCTTTCCGACCAATTGGAAACATATCTCGTTGGAGCCGATCACATGCGAACGTCCAGTGCTATCTCTGAAGGCGATTCGCTGTCCCGAGCCAAATTCAATGTTAAAGAAATGCGCTCGGTATGCTTCCAAGCAGACGTACTCGGGTCTTGCAGGAGCGGGGCCGGATTCCGACTCATCACGTTCCCAGTCGGTTGGAGCAATGACGAGGAATGATCCTTTAGTCGGGTTCTTCACCCGACGACCTCTGTCTCGTTCCAAGCCGCTCAGCTTGAATACCAAACAACTCTCGTCGCCCACCTCAATTCCAAAGTGTTCTGTGCGTTCGTCTTCTCCACTAAACGTGACGATTCCGCGATGCTCTGCCAATAGCCAACAGCCCTTCTCAAGCTCATCCTCCCGGATAGGCATGCCGTTTTGAAGAACCGACTGTGTCGTCACGACTTCTGGGATTTCCACTGCCAGAATCCACTCTCGGTCTCTTTTCCAGCAAACAATCTCGGGCCTCGGTGTGCGTAGAAGACTCTTTCTCGTTTGTCTCTGAGTTTGACCCTCGGCTCGCCCACGGAAGCGGCCACCTCTCTTTTCAGGGTTGATGCGTCTAGTATTGGGCGGTCCCGTTTGCGCTTTCTTTAATGAGTGCTTACTTATCTCGTTCGGAACAGATGCAGTCTCAGAGTCACATTCCTCTTCGTCCTGTGGAGTTGGGCTTTCCGCGACGGGCTGATCCTGCATCTTCGCAGCTTTCTTCGGTTCCTCTTTAACGGTTAAGTCGGCGCCGTTGCGTTCCTCGACCGCAATGAGGTTCGTCTCGGTTTCAGCAAGTTTTGGAAGGGATTCGGGCGGACATGCAACAAAGGCTGTTTCGACCGAGGATTCTATCGGGGTAAAGGTCGCTATGTGAATTCGGTGACCTTCCGGGGCGGCGTTGCTAGTCGTGGACGTAGAACCGACACTAGCAAGCTCCAACACTTCGTTTTGGCTTGATCTTTCGGGTTTCCCGGTTGGCTGCCCAACAACTTGCCGCAAGATAGTCGGCTTTGGCTTAGCAATTTTGCGTTTGGCTTTGTATGCGTGCCATGCGTATCCCGCGAGCGCAAGGGCAACACATGCTGACAGGAGCGCAACTGTCAAGACGAGTGGCATACGTCACCCCTCAGGGTAAGCTCGCTGAAAGGTGATGTAAATGACCAATTAGTGTGGGGTTAGGGGTCGTGGATTCGTTAGCAAGAGACGCGCCCCTCCAGCGTTTCCAGCAGTTTCACGAGAGCCAGTGTGTCTTGTCTGCAATAGTCCAGCAGCGCCTCCCTCAGTCGTTTGCGCTCTGCTGGCTCCGAGCTTCGTAGCAGCATTTCCCAAGCCAAGCCTGCATCCAGCCCGTTCCCAATTTCGAGGTTTTCGTAGCTCAACTCTGGCACGAGTGCCGGGAGCACGGACTTGAGGCTGTACGACCCAGCGAATGCGGGATGGTACACGTGATTTCGTATCACGGGAAGCAAATCCCAAAGGCGAGCCTGAATGCTCTTGATTGGCTCGGCAAATTCCGGGAGCCATGCTGCAAGATCGGACAGTCGCGCCGACTCGAACTGCTGGTTATAGACCACGATGCTTCCGCGTTCTCCCAGCACATCGCACAGCGAACTAATGAACTGCCGACGAGGGTCACCCCGGTCGCCTGCCAAAAACTCTTCGTGCTCAGGCTCCACTCCGGGCTCTCGCTGGATGTGTAGCGACCATTGAAACGGAAGGTGATAGTAAGGGTGCATCCCGGCAAATCGTGGGATCGCGGGATTGATGGTCTCGAAGTCGAGGAAATAGAGAGGATATTCCAGCTTCGCGAGTTCCGAAGATAGTTCCGGGCTGAACCAAGGCTGCGCGGTCTGCACGCACGTAGCCGCCCGGCGTTGAATCTCAGTTAACTGAAAGTCGTTCGGGATGTCGCGAACCGACTCGATACCCATCTCTTCCAGTTCCTCAACCGCGCTGGCATGAATGTAAGGCAGGAATCCGACATGGTCGTCTGGACGAGACGTGTTGCAATGTTCGAAGAATTCACAAACGACGGGTTGAACGCAGTGTTTCCCTACAGGAATGGCGGGCTCGGCATTCATTTCAAGGACACGGAATTCTGACCGCAACTGGAAGACCAGTTTCGTTTGCAAACTTTGAACGTTGCGGGTCAGGTTTCTGATTCGGAAGAAGTGCCATGGATCGATGCAGCCGTCTTGGTAGACGTAATTCCGATTAACATGCGCCAAATGACATGAAGCCACATCTAGTCCCGATTTCGTCAAGACCCTGTACTGGATGGCGACATCCTCAGCATGTTCTTCCTTCATCGAGGCTGATGACTTGACCTCGATGAGACGCCAGCGTCCATCTCGTCTGCGGTGCAGAATATCGACCCGGACCAGAACATGTTCCTCTCGGAATGCCGCCTCATAGATAGCTCGAACGTTCTGGTCAGCTACCAACTCTTGAGTGATCCGAATTGCCTCTTCGGGATCGCCAGACCTGGCCAAAACTCCATTGGGAAAAAGTTGCTGCGCCAAATTTCCGACCTGTCGCCCTTGATCGAACAGGGCAAAGTCAGCCGCAGTTTTTCCGGTCCCAAGCTCAGGCTGGTGCACAAGCAGGTACAGGCGCTTGAGGCATTGAACGCCTGCCATGTACCGCGATTTGGAGATGGTGATCGGCAAGATTACTCCTCATCCAGTGCGTTGGGGTGGAGACAACGAAAACAACGATAATGCGCGTCTCCACCTACGGTAGTTTTCTTTGGCAGGTGGAATTCGCGTTTGATGGCCGCGATGAGGTCTTTGTGTTTGAAGATGCACTTATCGGCAAGCAGCGCGTAGGTGTCAGCCTTGGCGTTATACGTGACGCGCCCTCTTGGGAATTCCTCGTATTCCGATTGCGACGGTGCCCTACCGATCTTCTCCCAGCGCGTCCATACGTCGATATGGCTTCCGGGGTAGTTGCGAAAGTCGCCGTCGTCTTCGCACTCGCTAAGCGGCAGGCTATCCGCCAATAACTCGCCCTCGACGAGCCAGAAAATCCCAAGGCGAGGTTCGGTCGCTGCTTTGGGGGTTTTCCGACTAGATGTTGCAGATTTCGCCATCAGAGAATTCTCCTCTATGTTCAAACCGCTTAAGGAAACTTCAGTTCGTAGCCACACTCCACAAATTGCCGCCACGTTACGTGTCGGGTGTGGACTACATCTTCGCGCTCTGGGAGCATAAGCAGAAAAAGTTTCTCGTCGGAGACCTCAAGGACGCGCCACAAGCCTCCCTCGTCATCAGCAATGATCGCTCCGTGTTCAATCTCGATCCTCATCAGCCGATCCTCGCTGCTGGCAGGTCACAATCCATGGGTGCTTTCTTCCCCACGGCACTTTCACAGAGTTCCTGCAACCTGCCCCGGTACTTCGTGGCGAGCCCCGACGCCGATGATATCGCCTTGGTCGCCTTCTTCAATTCGCTTTCAATCCGGTCGAGGTCGGCGAAGGTGCGCCGAAGCTCCTCGGCCAGAGCTATGTTCTGTTCCAAGGAATCAGCCCCATGGAGCCGCATCTGCTCCAGCAGGGGACGCAAAACGTCGAGATCGCGAGCAATCCACTGCCGGGTAGTTCGCAGCAACCACACCCCATCCTTGCGGCTCCAACGGCATTCGCGATCAACTTGACGAAGCTGGCTCTCATCACGGGCAACCACAGCCGCAATGCTAATCGAGCGTTCCCGTGCATCGCGCACCAGCTTGTCGATATCGCTCTCCACGATTGTTGATTTGTCCTTGTTGTCGATCAGAATTTTCGGGTCGGCAGGCTCACCACTGGGTGCCCGGTAGCATAGGACGAAATCCCCATTGCGCGGCAGTTTGTCACTGATCCAGACCCCAGCCCAATTCCTCGCCTCTTCCGCAAAGTCCACTTCTTCCCGCCTGCCGACGCGAGAGACTTTCGACATCTCGCCTTCCAATCGTTGATTGTTCTCGCGAAGCTGGGCGATCTCCCGTAATGAATCTTCGACTCGGCGGCTGAGGCTGTCCCTTTCCGACATCGCTAGGCGCAGTTCATCCTTGAACCGCTCTCTCAGTTCGGCAGTGCGTTTTGTGAGTTCCGATTCGAAGCGAGACCAAGCGTTTTGGTGATCGTTGGAGTGCTTGCTTTGGAGCAGCCGAAATGCTTCCTCAGCGGAAAGTTGCGCGACCCTCGCGAAATCCCTGACACCAAGTCTGTCGAGAATCTCGACGCGGCTGAGTTTCCCGTCCCCATTGCACAGGGGACACGGGATGCTTTCTGACGCGGACGGAACGGCGGCTGCTTTGGTAGACAATGAGCCCTCCTGTGACAACTATTATTTTCAGGGGAGGCAGTTTGCTAATCGCGAATGGTCAGTCTTTCGTCCGGTCGAGATAATCTTGGAGCGCCTGCAATAAAATGTCTTGGCTTGTCCGCCGCTGGGTAGCCCCCAGCGTGCGGAGGCGAACGTATGTGCGCTGATCCACTTTGAGAGTCAGCGCGACGGGTTTGTCTTCGGCTGGACTGCCAGCCGTCTTAGCGCCTGAACCTAGCTTGTCCGACCTGCGGATTGAGGTCTTCTTTTTCAACATCTCATCTCGATACCCATAATATACCACGTAGTTACGTAACTACGCAATTGCCCAATGGTAACTCCGTAATTGACGCTTTCGTGCCATACGCAGTTACGTATCTACGCAGTATAATTAAGGCTCCATGGGAGGAAACGACACGATGAAACGAGCCGCATTCTATGTCCGCGTCTCCACCCCGGACCAGCACCCGGAAAGCCAGCTAAGGGACCTTCGCGAGTACGCCAAGCGCCGTGGGCTGACCGTCGCGCAGGAGCACGAGTATGTAGATCACGGTTTCGGTGGGGCCAAAGCACGCCGTCCCGCGCTGGACCGGATGCTGGTGGACGCCCGGAGACGGAGCTTCGATTTGCTAATTGTTTGGTCCTGCGACCGCGTCGCACGCTCCACTAAACACTTCCTTCAGGTTCTCGACGAACTCGACTCCTGCGATGTGCAGTTCGTGTCTTTGCGTGAGGCATTCGACACGTCGGGGGCTTTGGGACGGGCGTTTCTTGGCATTGTCGCTGTGTTAGGCGAGATGGAACGAGCACTGCTTATAGAGCGTGTGCGCAGCGGTATGGCCCGCGCCAGAGCAGAAGGTCGCCAAATCGGTCGTGCACGGCTGGATGTGGATCGCGAGCAAGTCGTCATTGATCGCCGCTCCGGGATGTCGCTGACGCAGGTCGCGAAGAAACACAACATCTCTCGTGCGAGCGTTTGCCGACTGATGAAGGAAGCGAGCGGGAATCCCGATCCCGGAGTTCTCAGTCCGACTGTCGAACTCACGCAGCAGGCTGGAGCCGGACAATGATTCCGGA
>Ga0187782_10002400_pt1 | contig 13796 bp, 11 predicted proteins | sample 0715_SJ02_MP15_2_FD_132454 | JGI IMG/M metagenome (GOLD analysis project Ga0187782, IMG submission 132454) | Tropical peat soil microbial communities from peatlands in Department of Meta, Colombia - 0715_SJ02_MP15_20_MG | ecosystem: Environmental > Terrestrial > Soil > Wetlands > Peat | place...
ACCAGGTCGGCGGGGATGGTATCGAGCTTCACTTGCCGTACGCCGCCCTCTGGCGAAGGCGTATTGATGCCGTCGATGGTGGTGTTGGTGAGTTCGGGGGCGGTGCCGCGCACATCGATGTACTTGCCCTCGCCTTCATCGCGCTCGAGCGAAACACCCGGCAACCGGCCGGCGGCGTCGGCAATGGTGGCATTGGGAAGGCTGGTGATCACTTCTGCCGGGATGACCTGGAGAATGTTGTCGGCCGTCCGCTCCACATTCACCGCTTCCGCCTCGGCGGTCATGGGTTCGGCAACCACGGTAACTTCCTGCCGCGCGGAGGCGACTTGGAGCACGGCATCGACCTTCGCCGCTTGACCGGCGGTGACCGTCACTTTGGAACTGAAGGCCGAAAATCCAACATAGGAGACCGCGATCGTGTAGTCGCCCGCGCTCACATCCCGAATGGTGAATTCACCTTGTTGATCGGAAACGCACGAGTACCCCCCAGGCTGGAGAGTCACCTGCGCGCCCTGGAGCGCGCTTCCGGAGCTGTCCGTTACATGGCCATCGATTCTGCCTTTAATCGTTTGGGCCAGTGCCGTAGGCACGCTCAAACTTATAGCCACGAAAAATATAACTAAGTTCCATCGGTTGTTCATACACTACTCCCCCTCGGCATAAGAATCACTCAATCGAACCGGCCGGAGAAAATCCTGCCGCTGGGCCTGGGATCTCCGAATCAGCTTGAGAACATGCGAATGAGCACACCCCACACGCGGTGAAAGTTATCCGTTCCGAGCTAAGCAGAGATGAACTCTTGGTTAAGGATGTGTTAAATCGGCAGGAGCGGGATGGTTATTTCAGTTCGAGCGGGACGCTTATGGTGCCGAGCAGGCCGCTCAGATTGTCCCGGCCGGCGAATTCGCTGCTAAGGCTCTTGCCCAGCGCCCTTAGTCCGGTGCCACAATCGAGAATGATGAGGGTGTTGTTCTCGAGCCTGATCTCAACGCACGCAGTGTTGCCACCGTACCGTCCATTCCCTTTTTCCGGGGTTGGCGTCGAACCGCGCACGCCCCAAAGTCTCACCTTCATGATTCACCGCCTTGCCGTGAGCGGGGTGCCGCATCGATGGGAACGGGGCGGTGGCCGGAAAACAAACGGCCATGTCTTGGCCTTGACTTTAGGGGGTTGGCGACGGGGCTGCCCATGTCCTTTATAGCCCAGCAAGCATGCCACTTGGTGTCCACCTCAATCCGATCCCCTCAAATCGTCCAAGGAGCGCCGCATGGAGGGAGGCGCAGACGTTGAGATAGCTCAAGGCAGCGGCAGTGGCACAATTTTGGTGGACCTTTGAAAACCGCGAACGCGCGGCTGTCGCTCGCGGAGGCGGGGACCGGCGACCGCGAGCACGCGAACGTGGAGCAGTGCTGTCTCCCCTACCACTTGGACCCCATTCCCACTCGTCCCGTGGGACGTTCGGGCGTTGCACTAGCCAGCACATTTGTGCTAATGACATTATCGGAATGTCTGCTCCGACTTACTAATAACGGAGCGTAGGGCAGGCGGGACGGGATTGGTCTTCTGGCGTTCAGAGCGGAGAAAGAAGCAGGCAAAGATGGTAAAGAGGCCTGAAAGGATGGATTCGAACCCACCGAATCCTGCACCGGGTGTGCAGCGTGCAACCGTCACTCGATAATTCGCTTACTTACAGGTCGAAGCAGGTCACTGCTCTCGCCGCGTTTGCCGCCACGATGTTTCTGAGCGCGGCGTTGCTCTTTCTGGTGGAGCCGATGTTTGCCAAGATGATCCTGCCACTCCTCGGCGGGACGGCGGCGGTCTGGAATACCTGCTTGGTGTTCTTCCAGGCGGTTTTGCTGGCCGGATACGCCTATGCTCATGCGTCGGTGAAGCTGCTCAGCAGGCGCGGACAGACTGGCGTGCACCTGGCTGTACTCCTTGCTGCCGTGCTCACCCTGCCGCTCCGTGTCCCAGACGGATGGCTGCCGCCAGCACAGCACAACCCGGTGGGTTGGCTGTTACTGTTGCTAACGATAGCGGTGGGGGCACCCTTTTTCGCCCTCTCTGCCACTACCCCCATCCTTCAGAAATGGTTCTCGCTCTCCGGACACCGATTGGCGGCCGACCCTTATTTTCTCTATGCGGCCAGCAATTCCGGCAGTCTCCTTGGCCTATTGGCCTACCCTCTGCTCGTTGAGCCTTGGTTGCGCCTAAGTGAGCAGACGCGACTGTGGGCATGGTGCTACGGATTGTTCTTGTTGCTCGTGATAACCTGTGTGGTGCTGGTCTTGGGCGCATCCGATAAGGGGCTTTTTCACGCGGGCCGGGCGGAGCAGATCCAGAATAGTGGAAACGAGCCAGCCCAGGTTTTGAATGCAGGCCAGCGCTCCCGCTGGATTGCGCTGGCGTTCGTACCTTCGAGCCTGATGCTCGGTGTGACCAGCTCCCTTACTACCGACGTCCCAGCTATTCCCCTGCTATGGGTTCTTCCCCTCGCGCTCTATCTGCTGAGTTTCGTTCTCGTCTTTGCGCGTAGGCCCATTCTCCCACACCGGTGGCTCATCCGGCGGCTGCCATTCCTGATTCTTGCTGCTTTAATCCCGACAGTCTCCAAGGCGGCTCTACCCTTGTTGGTTCTGATCCTGCTCGATCTCCTTGTGCTTTTCGCTGTCGCAATGGTTTGCCACGGCGAGCTGGCACGCAGTCGGCCGTCTGCGAAGCGCCTGACGGAATTCTATCTGTGGGTTTCGGCTGGAGGAGTGCTCGGCGGAATCTTTAATGCCCTCATCGCCCCCCTCGTTTTCAGCTCCGTGGCTGAGTTTCCGCTGGCGCTCGTGCTCGCTGCAGCACTACGTCCGCCTATCGACATCGTGAAAGATACCCCGCGTGCCCGTAAGTTGGATTACCTCTTGCCCATTGCGCTCGGCGTGTGTGTGGCGTCGCTGATTCTGGCGCTGCAAGCGGAGGGCCTGAAGCCCGGTCTCAGCCTGAAAATTCTGGTTTTCGGCTATTCCATGGTCTGGTGCCTCAGCTTTGGCAAGCGACCTTTGCGATTCGCCTTGGGTGTTGCTGCGCTCATCCTGGCCAGCCGCGTTTACATCGGCCCGTTTGGGCACATCCTGCGCACGGAGCGAAGCTTTTTCGGGGTCTATCGCGTTGCCACCGACGACACCCACAGGTTTCACCTGCTCTTCCATGGCGGCACCACTCACGGCATCGAAAGCGTGGACCCGAGGCGAGCGTGCGAACCTCTCGCCTACTACACACGCACCGGGCCCATCGGTCAGGCCTTTGCTGCCTATCGAGGCAATCTGATCGAACGGCAAGTGGCCATTATTGGGCTTGGCGCCGGCGTGATGGCTTCCTACCAAGAACCCGGCCAGGAGTTCACTTTCTATGAGATCGACCCGCTCGTGGAGCAAATTGCCCGCGATCAGCGTTACTTCACGTACCTTTCGGGTTGCGCACCGCAGGCTCGTGTGTTGTTGGGCGACGCACGCTTGTCGTTGCGCGATGCTGTTGACGGGCGCTACGGCATGATCGTGCTCGACGCCTTCAGTAGTGATTCCATCCCTACGCATCTCGTCACCCGTGAAGCTCTGCGCATTTACCTGCGCAAACTCTCGCCCCATGGTGTGCTGGCTTTTCACATCAGCAACCGTAGCCTGGACCTTCGGCCCGTTCTCGGCAACTTGGCGCAAGACGCAGGGTTGGTGGGTCTGGTGAACCTTGACACCGCACTGGGCGAGAACGATGCCCTAAACGGGAAACTAGCATCAATTTGGGCGGTGATGGCCCGCACCAGGGGAGACTTGGCCGCGCTGCTCCATGACCCACGTTGGCAGCCACTTCCGGCCGCCTCGCGTGCAAGATTGTGGACCGACGACTTCTCGAACGTGGTGAGCATCATCAAGTTCCACTGGTAAGAGGAGCATGCGGTCCGATCCGCGTAACGGTCATTGGTTAGACGCCGAAATTTGTTGCCCACTCTTTGACGTGATCTGTGACGTAACTGCCGGAATGGTCGCCGAGATATGCCGCAGTCTGCCAGCGTGCGCCGATGTGGCTGCGTGGCAGTCAACATCGAAGCCGACCAGTGTTCATGCGCCTCTGTTGCTGCCTATGGCGGTAAGCTGCTCACCTCGGCAATTTCGATGCGGTCAATTCCGGATACAGGGGACCGCGATGCCACTTGTATGCGGTTAAACAGGCGAGCCTGCGCACTCCCTAATAAGATCATCAATCCCGGGACGCTTCTCAGGTGGTGATCCAGCCGGGTTCCAAAAGGCCTTGTTTTGGACGTTTAGATACCCTGTCTGCTCCAGAAGCCTCTTCATTTCGAAAGGATGGGTCGCACGCGATTTTGCCTTTCATGCGACTCCAAACTGCTTGATTTCATTTGGAGCCACTTCGCAAAGAATGGCTCACTCCACCCTAGTCTCGGCGAGATCAAAAGGTAGTGAAGTTGTGCCGTCTTACCGGGAAGCGATTACGGCACGAACTCGCACGAATAGGGTGAAATGCCCACCCCACGCGTGGCGTACACACTGCGCAGCGTGTCGAGCGACCTCGCGTAGAACTGTCTTGAATACCTCGGACAGACCCAACGCCCGCTTTGATCACTGCCAGCACTTCTGATGCACACTACGCGATGCGAAGGCTAGCACCTTTTGTGACTCTGCTCAAGGCCAATCTCTGGCTAACCTTAACGACAGCGGACCCACAAATTGCTCTTGTCATGCATGAACATACAAGATTTGCTGGCGGCGCATACTTTGGCGGGTTCTACGCACTGAGGGGATTTTGCTACACCCTCGGCAAGGCTGTGTTCGGTAGGTGGAATCGTGCTCACATCGCCAGTGCGCTGGTGTCGTTCGGGGCGGGGCACGGGGGCGTGATGCAATCGGGCGCGGGGCGCACGTGTGCGGGCGTGGTGCAGCGCGCGAGGGATCTCGCCCTGGCTGTGGCGCGGCTTCCAGGGAAGGAAGAATTGGGGTGTGATCCTTTGCTGCGCTCCGGATGACAGCGAAGGCATCGGAATGGCCCCGTTGCGATGCGCGCGCCTTTCAAATGCAAAGAAGCGTTAGGTGCACTACACTAGAACTGGAATCAGCCGGTGGGAGACATGAGACTTCAATTTTCCGTGCCATTCGATCCGAATAGCGAGCCGGAGTCTTTCTTCGAGTCATTCCCTTCGCGCTCTGCGGTTTTTGCACTTTTCCCTTCCGAATCGGCAGTTCCTTCCTCGCCGTATCTCGGCCGCACCAGGGACCTTCGCCGGCGCCTCGGCCGGCTCTTGCGGCCAATGCGGGAACACTCGCGGATGTTCAGCCTGCGGGGGTTCGCTCGCCGGATTGAATGGCAGGTGGTGGGGTCAGCTTTTGAGGGTCAATGGCTGAATTATCTCCTGAACAAGCAATATTACCCCCGGATTTACCGCGCCCGCCTGCGCCTCAAACCTCCGCCCTTACTCAAGCTTAACTTGCGCAACCGCTTCCCGCGCTGTTATCCCACTCGCCGTCTGGTGAAGGACGGGTCTTATTATTACGGCCCTTTTCCTTCGCAGGCTGCTGCTGAGCGATATGCGGGGGAATTCCTGGACTTCTTCAAGATCCGCCGATGTGTGGAAGAGTTGGATCCAAACCCTTCACACCCCGGCTGCATTTATTCGCAGATGAAAATGTGTCTGGCGCCCTGCTTTGCCGGCTGCACCGATGACGAATACCAAAACGAAGTAGAACGGGTGGTGGAATTCCTGGAAGGGCAGGGGCAGACGCTGCTTCGTTCGCTGGCGGAGGAGCGCGCGCGGGCGTCTGAAAGGCTCGAATTCGAGCAGGCTGCCAAGATCCACGCGAAGATCGAGAAAGTCAACGGACTGCTCCGCCAGAAATCCGAGCTGGCGCGCAACCTGCGTGACCTCCACGCGCTGGTCATGCAAAAGGGAGCGGAAGAGAAGAGCGTGCTCTTCTTCCGCGTGTGGCGGGGGGAATTGCGTGGACCAGTGACGCTTTCGCTGGATGAGAAGGTACCCTCGCCTCTCCCCCTGGACCGGCAGCTCCATAACCTGCTCGACACTCTCGCGGGAGACACACGGCAGGCAACTACGGTTCCTCCCTGGGAACATTTGAGCCTCCTGGCGCGTTGGTTTTACAGCAGCTTCCGCGAGGGTGAATTGGTCATGCTAAACACTGAGCAGATGATTCCCCACGCTCGTCTCATCCGCATCTGCCGCAAAATACTGGCGGTCTAAAAGAAGTCCAGGAGTCAAGGAGTCGAGGAGTCAAGAAGTAAAGAACTCAATTCGCCACTCCTCAACTCCTCGACTCCTTAACTCCTCGACTTCGTTGACTGCGAGCTTCGAGCAACCTACAATATTCAAGGGGCTGTACTATGCCTGATACGTTTCTTTCCATCACCACGCCGCCCCCGCCACGACGGCCTTCTCCGCCCCGCGTCAGCAGCCGCAAGGTCTTTGGGCAGTTCGTGTTTCTAATTCTTTTACTTCTTGCAGCCGGAGTGGGAGCGCTGGCCGGACTGGTCTTTGTATATTCGTCCGACCTGCCGCAGATTCGCGAACTGGAGGATTACCGGCCGGACGTGATGACGGACCTTTACGCCGACGACGGCACCATCGTTGGAAGCTTTGCGCTGGAACGGCGCGTCATTGTGACCTATAACCAGATTCCTCCTGTCCTGAGAGACGCGGTTATCTCGATCGAGGACCGCCACTTTGAAAGCCACTGGGGCATCGACGTGCTGCGCATCGTGCGCGCCGCGGCTACGGACTTGCTCGAATGGCGTCGAGCGCAGGGAGCCAGCACGCTCACCCAGCAGCTAAGCAAAAAGCTGTTCCTGACCCCGGAGAAAAGCTTCCGGCGAAAAATCCAGGAAGCCTTGATGGCCATTCAGATTGAGCGGTACTTCACCAAGCCCCAGATTTTCACCATGTACGCGAACCAAATGGATCTTGGGCATGGTAATTTTGGTTACGAGGCCGCCGCCCAATTCTATTTTGGCAAACACCTGCAACAGTTGACGCTTCCGGAAGCAGCATTGTTGGCGGGTATCCCCAAGTCGGCCACCGCTTACTCGCCCCTCCTGCACCCCGAAGCGGCGCGCCGCCGCCGGAATCTGGTGCTGCTCGCCATGCTCGAGAATGGAAAAATCTCGCAGGAACAATACCGACAGGCGGCCAGCACCCCGCTCAGCCTGAATATCCAGAGATGGAATTACACGGTGGCGCCCTACTTTGTGGAGGAGGTCCGCCAGTTCCTCGAGAAGAAGTACGGGCCGGAAGCCGTCCACGAACAGGGTCTGCGGGTTTACACAACCCTTGATATCAAAACCCAGAAGCTGGCCCAGGAAGCCCTTCGGGAGGGCCTACGCGACGATGATAAACGCCGAGGTTGGCGCGGCCCCGAGAAGAATATCCTGAAAACCCTCGTCAAGCTCGCTGACGGCGAGCCCGCGACGCTCGAAACTTACTCGGACAGCGATTGGAAGCTGGCTTTCCAGCCCGGTGATTTGGTGCACGGATTAGTCACCCAGGTGAGCACGGACCACGCTCTCGTCCGGTTTGGTGACTTTACGGCACGCGTCACCCCTCCCGATTTTGCCTGGACCAAGAAGGCCGACCCCGCCGAACTTTTTGCTCCCGGCGACATGGACCTTTTTCAAATAAAGGAAATCAAAGGATCGAAGCTTCACGTCACCCTGGACCAGTATCCCAACGTCCAAGGAGCCATCCTGGTGATCGACAATCCCACCGGCGCCATCAAGGCCATGGTCGGGGGATATGACTGGAACGAAAGCAAGTACAACCGAGCCACCCAGGCCGAACGGCAAGTGGGATCCTCTTTCAAGGTCTACGTTTACTCGCAGGCGATACTCGACGGCATGTCACCCTTTGACACGATCCTGGATGCACCCATCGGGTACAGCACCTCCTCCGGTTGGTGGTCTCCGCACAACTACGATGAAAAAAACGAAGGGACCATTACCCTGCTGCACGCGTTGGCTGAGTCGCGCAATGTGCCTGCCGTTAAGCTGCTGGCCAAAATAGGGGTGGATAGTGTCATAAGATTGTGCCGCAAATTCGGCATCACTTCACGCCTGGTTCCCAACCTGCCTCTGGCGCTGGGCGCCTCGGACCTGACCCTGCTCGAGCACATCTCCGCCTTCACTACTTTCCCCAACGACGGCGTCCACATCACGCCGCGCATGATCTACCGTGTGACCAACTATGACGGGCGCGTGATCGACGATTTTCAGCCGGAAGTCACGGATGTTCTTCCCGCCTCGGTGGCGCGCCTCATGGTTTCGATGTTGCGGGAGGTCTTCAACACCGGCACGGCGGTGTATGCCAAGCCGCTAGCCCAGAAATACCCCATGGCCGGCAAGACAGGCACCACCAACGATTTCACCGACGCGTGGTTTCTTGGTTTTACGCCGTCCACCACCTGCGGCGTATACGTGGGCTTCGATGACCACCGAACGCTGGGCGATAAGGAAGAAGGAGCCCGAGTGGCGCTACCCATCTGGATGCAGTTCATGAGTGAGTACCTTAAGGGCCAGCCCGTGGAGGATTTTCCGCACTCGCCGCTCCTTACGAACCCGAATCAGGTGCAGGAAATTCTCGCCAGCGCCGGGCCTGAGCTATTGTTGGGTGGGAGGGCGCCAGCCGTGGCTCAAGCCAACACCCAGGCTACGTCGGGACCGGCAGGAGGCGCCGCTGGGCAACCGGAGCCGAAGCCCGCCGCTCCGCGAGTTCAGACAGGCTCGACCTCATCAGCTTCCAGCCCCGCGGCAACCCCTGCGTCTTCTGCGCAGGCTGGAACCGCATCTCTGCCCGCAAAGGCGAAACCCGAAACCGTCTCCGCTCCGGCTGCCACCAAGCCAGCTTCAACCTCCTCAGTTACAGGAGAGACGGTGACCACCCACCCCACCGCGCCCAACGGTGGTTCGGCAGCGCCTGCCAAAGTGAAACCCAAAGCCGTATCCGCCCCCATGCCCACGAAACCCTCTTCCTCACCTAACGGCGCCAAACCTGGAGCAAGTCCTCCTGCGAATGCGTCGCCCAGTGCGAATCCTGCAACCCATTGAGGGACAGGGGCATGTGGTCATTCCTGCGAAAGCGGGAATCCACAAGTTCAGCGGAGGGGTGACTACGGACTGGATTCCCGCTTTCGCGGGAATGACTGGCAGTGCGTTGGGCCGGCAAGATTTGATCGAAAGTAGTCCCAACCTGACGGCTTGACTTTTTGGACTTTGCCTTCGGGCATGACCAGCTTTATGCCTCTTGAGGCTTCAATTTTTCCGATCTGATAAAGGGGCCTCCCCTGAAGCTTCGAAGGAAGGCTTGAAGCGTTCTCTTGCGGGACAGTGAAGAGCAGTTGATAGTCTTCGCCCCCGTGGAGTGCCAGTTGAAGGGAGTCCGCAGCGTCAGGCAGGCTAGGGCCGGGGATCTTCGCAACCCACAACCGAGCCCCCACGCCGCTGGCAGTGCACAATCGGGAGAGGTCTGTGGAAAGTCCGTCGCTCAAATCCATCATAGCAGAAGCTATCCCGCGCTCGGATAGAAACCTCCCGAGCGCACATTGTGGTTCTGGATAAAGATGAGCGTGGACGGCCTTCCTGGCTAGTGGCACAGGCACTCCTGCCTGTGCCTGTCGGTGCAATCCTCCAGCCTTGAGCGCAGGCAAGAGTGCCTGCGCTACCTTCAGCGGGGCCCCTGGCTTTCCCCGAAGTATTCGAAGACCGAGCGCTGAAAGCCCCAACGGCCCGCTCACAAAGATGAGGTCCCCGGTGTGGGCGCCTGACCGTCGCAATGCTTTCCCCCTAGGAATCTCCCCCGCGACCAGCACGTCAATGAAGGTCTTGCCAGAAACCCTTGCGGTGTCCCCCCCGACCAATCGAACGCCGAACCGGCGCGCTAACGCCTGCATTCCACTGTATAAGCCGGAGATCCAATCGCGCCTCACTCCTTTCGACATGGCCAAGGAAACCAGCGCGTAGCGAGGCACGCCACCCATCGCTGCCACGTCGCTGAGGGAGCGTCCCAGCGCCCGGTGACCCACGGCCTCGGCCGGGTGCAACTGATGGGAGAAGTGAACATCCTCGATCGACATGTCAGTAGTCAGGATGAGGTCGTGCCCACTCTTGATCGCCACCAGCGCTGCATCATCGCCAATACCGAGTTTCAACCCTCGTTCAAGCCTCGCGGACCGTGCCCCTTCATGCCCGGATTCGGGGGCCGTCAGCGTCTGCAGCCATTGAACGAATTGGTTTTCGGTTCGAAACAAGTCGTTACTCAAACCTTTGATCCCCCAACAGCCAACTCCAGCCGCCGGAAAGGGTTGGGCGAGGCAAGGCAACTGGGGATAATCTTAGTCCACCCAGACTAATTAAGGTACTTTTCCCCACACCCTAGGTAAGAACATGTCGGCCACCCGTATTAGAGTAAATTAAAGAGTAAATTAAAGCTTGACATGGTCGTCACCTTGAATTAACATTCCCTCCCGACATGCCCAGTTGGAGTTTCTAATAAGTCTGGTCCCGATGCCCCCAATGGCCGTGCAACAGGGGGATTCATAGCACGAAATAATCTTCCGACGGGAGAACTTATAAAATGGAAAAGAAGTTTTATGCCTTTCTCATTTTCCCCGGCGCCCACGGCCGGCTGCATAAGATTCAATTGCCATTTTACATCATTCATCTGGTTCTGGCGCTTAGTGTAGTTGGAATCGCGACTGTAGCAGCACTGGCCAACAGTTATGCCAGAATGCTCCTCAAGGTTTCGAATTACAATAATCTTCGAAGTGAGCGCGAAACCCTGAAGACGCAATACCGGACGCTGGAAAGCACCGTAACCAGCACCAATGCGAAGTTGGACTCATTGCAGTCATTGGCCGCGGAGGTGGCGCTAACCTACGGTTTTGGAGACGCGCGGCGTCCACGCTTCCCTGCGGCTGTTCTCGCTCTTGCCACCCAAACTAATGCTACAGTGGATTCCAGTTTCCGAGCTTCTCTATACGCGTTTAACATCATCCGCAGGGCCTCCCTTGAGCCGGACGGTAGTACCTTGGGGCGAGGTATGTTCTCGAATCCTCAGATTGCTCGAACCACCGTACCGTCGATCTGGCCTGTGCGTGGGCAGATTACCGCAGGCTTCGGCCAACGCATGGATCCCTTCAGTGGCGAGGGCGCGTTTCACCCTGGCGTGGACATCTCAGTGCCCTTTGGCACGAAGGTGGAGGCCGCAGCCGACGGGATTGTGCTGGAAGCCGGTCCCGAGTCCGGTTATGGAAACGAAATCCTGATCGACCACGGCTTCGGGTTGACGACCAAGTATGGCCACTTGAGCAGGATTTTTGTAGTGGTCGGCCAGGAACTGAAACGCGGCCAAGTTATTGGTGCCGTGGGGATGACTGGGAAGACTACTGGACCGCACCTGCACTATGAGGTGCACATCCACGATACGCCGGTGAACCCGACCAGATACCTACAGGGTTGACCCCGTTCAGGAAAATTTCCCTTGCAATTTAGAGTCCGCTTTGGTAACATTATTTGGTTTGGGCGGCTGGCGTAGCTCAGCCGGTAGAGCATCTGATTTGTAATCAGAGGGTCGGGGGTTCGAATCCCTTCGCCAGCTCCAGTTTGAGCGCGCACAGCCGCGAGAATGGCCGGCGGGGGCTGGTCGAAGTTGCGGGAGCGGTTTTGTCAAATCTGAATAGTACTCAGCCTTGCGCGGGAATCGGGGTGTCCCCGCGTCCAACCGCAGACACGAACTACTAGGTTCAACCTAATGGGACCCGAACACGGAGCGAAAGGGCGTGCCTGTCCTTGCCACGGGGGTGGGAACGAGTCACGGACAGGTGGCTGAGCGGTCAAAAGCAGCAGACTGTAAATCTGCCGACCCATGCGGTCTACGGAGGTTCGAACCCTCCCCTGTCCACCAGATGGCCGATTGTCGATTCCTGATTGACGATTTGTGAGTGGGACAAGCCACAGCGAGTGGAGAGGTCCATCGGCAAAAGCCTCGTATCGGGGCCTCAATCGGCAATCGCCAATCGTCAATCGAAAATGACTTGCGGGAGTAACTCAATGGTAGAGTCACAGCCTTCCAAGCTGTTGGTCGCGGGTTCGATTCCCGTCTCCCGCTCCAGCTCGAAACTCGAAAACCGAAATTCGAAAATCGAAAATCGCTCTATACGAGGTTCGAATTTCGACTTTCGATTTTCCAGGCGCGCACAGCGCGCGGGAGTTTCGGTTTTCTCCGCACGCTTCGCGTGCGGCGAGCCGATGTAGCTCAGTTGGTAGAGCACGTCCTTGGTAAGGACGGGGTCAGCGGTTCAATTCCGCTCATCGGCTCCAGAGATTGATAAGGCGGAAGAGTGGCTTGGCGCTGAGCGAACAACAGAAGAAGCGACTGGTGTTAGCGGAAGGATTGAGGCAGCTTGCCGACCACTCGTCTGAAAGCGAGCTGCGCGACGCACTTTCAAGGTCGTATTACTCGCTTTTCCATGCCGGGCTCGTTCTCCTTGGACGGGACCGGATCCGGCACGAGAACCTCCCGAAGGCGTTAAAGGACGTAGACCCGGAGTTGGCTACGACTGTGGATCAGTTGTCGAAGCTAAGAGAGCTTGCGGATTACGACCCAGAGTGGGTAGCGCGAGAATTTGGTGGGGATGTGGACATCTTTCGAGAGAAAACTGCGGATGCGCTTGAGCTAGGCAGGACTGCCTATAGGCGACTGATCGACGAGATCGCTAAAAGGTGAATCGAAATGGCATTACTCCAAGAAACCCGAGTCGACCAACTCTTGCGAGAGAAACTCAGGCAGCGCGGTGTGTTGGGGGCTGTCGAGGACGTTGTGCTGTTCGCGACTCCGGAGAGGCTTCTCGCTGATGTAGTCCTGCGTGACGCCTCGGTTCTGGAAGAGGCCCAACAGGCGGCTCGGGAGGTCGAACGCGAGCTTGAAAGAGAGGGAGTCTCGCTCGCGGCAACCACTCAGGCCCTGTGGCAAGTTGAAGCCGTTGAGAGAGTCGCGATCCCGAACCCGCCCGGCGCGCCTCCAGGGACCGTCGGTGCGCTGTTCAAGGGGATCCTCAAGGCTGGGGGGCGTCTTCAGGAGGTGTGGGTCTCGATGAGTCCCTCGGCACAGCAGATTCTGAGGCCCTTGGCTGCAAATGACCAAGCTTGGCTCAGCTTGGTACGGACGTTTTTAGAGCACTGGCTGTCAATCAAGGGGGCTGGGTATTGGGATCCGATACGCGAGCAGAGCCTCGAAATCGACGACAGCGCCGCACGCTACCTGCGATGGCGACCCTACGAACAACTGAAAAGATCTGTCAATTCGGTTTTTCGCTCGCTCGATAGTGCCAGGGGTTTTCTGAAGCAGTTCACTATGCTGGGGAAGAAAGTTGGTGATATCAACCACGTGCTAGAGGAGCTCCCGGGGCCAGGAGGCGCGATCGCGCGCGGCGAACGACTGCCCACCGGCAATCGGGAACTGTATGAAATGTTGCTCACCTCTGAAAAAGATGAGTGGTGGCAATACTACCGTCATAAACTCGAACAGGCCTGCAGGGACTGGCCAGAATTGAAGAGGGACTTCCAAAAAGTATTCTCGAATTGAGGCGTGAGCGCATATGGCCAAGGAAAAATTTGACAGATCAAAGCCGCACATGAACATTGGCACGATTGGGCACATCGACCATGGCAAGACGATGTTGACCTCGGCGATCACCAAGGTTTTGGCGAAGGAGAATCCCAAGGTGAAGTTCCGCCCCTTCGAC
>Ga0187782_10002402_pt1 | contig 13794 bp, 15 predicted proteins | sample 0715_SJ02_MP15_2_FD_132454 | JGI IMG/M metagenome (GOLD analysis project Ga0187782, IMG submission 132454) | Tropical peat soil microbial communities from peatlands in Department of Meta, Colombia - 0715_SJ02_MP15_20_MG | ecosystem: Environmental > Terrestrial > Soil > Wetlands > Peat | place...
CAAATATCGTGCCCTCGAGCTGGTGGGAGACTATTTTGCTGACGCTGGTCAGCAGGACACACTGAAGGACGGCAAGTTCGTGGTCCGCCAACTCGATTTGAACGATGAACAAATCCTCCGCCCGGAGAGATGCCGGACTTGCCCTCTGAATGAATTGAGATGCGGGTCAAAGAAAGCCACAATGCGTTGGCGGATTCCTTCACAAGAACTTTTGACGGAACCGATTTTAGAATCGGTTGAATTTTACTTGTCCACTTCATCGCGCTTGGGATCTTTGTATTCGGTATAATGCTCTTTTCTGCGGGGCTTCCGAAGTGGCCCGACGAGGATTTCTATCGGACAGCGATTCTGCCTCAATTATCGGCATTCACTGTCAAGGCGATACGCCTTGCAATTGATGTGTCTCATCCCCACGCGACCCTGATCAAACGCGGCGAGAGAATACCTCACCTAAGACATTGGCTTAGACTCACGGAGATGACAACAACCGCCCGTCTGCCGGTTCCTCCCCGGTTGCTTTCGCCGAGGTGACTGGCAAGGTGGGCGCAGCAGAGAGTAACTAATCCTTCTCAGAAGCACTGGTCTGATGGTCCGTTCCTTAGAAGGAGAATCTGGCGCTCAGCTGCATGATCCGGCCCGGGGTCATCGCCATAGTGATTGTTCCGAATTGGGGTTCGTTCACATAGCGATTTGGCGTTCCGAGGTTTACCTTGTTAAGGGCATTGAAGGCTTCTGCTCGAAATTGAAAGGAGGTCTTCTCAGTGATGCGGAACGCGCGTTCCACGGCCACGTCCAACGTTTGCATGCCCGGGCCATACACAGAGTTGCGTCCCACATCTCCAAATGTGTACGCGGGAGGCGCGGCAAAGGCCGCAGGATTGAACCACTCCGCTGCGGTATGGGTCCCTGGACCAAAAATCGGCACGCCGGTAAGATTGCCACGAATCGGGTTTTCCCCCAAAACCGTTCCCGCGTTCGCCGTGTCTCCAAAGACCGAAATCGTGAAAGGCATTCCGGTTTGATATTGATATATTGCAGCGAGATGCCAGTTCTGTGTTATCATGCGTGTCCATTCTGCCCGGCGCATCGCGGGAATGTCGTAGACGCTGCTCAAAGCAAATCGATGGCGGATGTCGCAGGCCGGTCCCTTCTCCGCCGGGAGGTCGTTATCGTTCTGGGGAATCGAGGACTCGTCCATCGGAGAGCGGAAATCCGGCGCATTCGTCAAATTCTTCGCATAGGTGTAATTTGCCAGAAGGCTGAGTCCGTGCGAATAGCGCCTGCGTACGTTAATGTATCCGGCGTCGTACCAACTCTGGGCGCTGTTCTCCAACAGGTTAATGGTGCTCACGGGGAAAGTCAGACTCTGGATCACTGCGTCTACGCTGCTTGGCTGCAGCTGGGTGTTGGGGACAAAGGTCAGAGTCTTGAAGGGCCGTCGTGGTCCAAGCGGGCCTGGTCCCGGCGGCGCGTTGTTAATCAAGTGGGCTCGCTGCAAATGGAAGCCGCGAGAACCAAGATAACCAACTTCGACAGAAGTGTCCTTGCCAAGACTCTTTTGCACGGAAAGGTTCCATTGCTGGACGTACTCCGCCGGCGCGTGTGGGTCAAAGGCCGTGAAGCTCACCGTCGTCGGTGTGAGCGTCCCGGTCCCTAACACCGGAGTCCCGAAGTTCAGACCATTGGCATAAAGGGAAGCTGGGGGAGTGTAGTTGTCGGCCTGCTGTGTTTCTGGAAACACAAAAGGAACGTTGTGGCGCTGGTTACACCAGGTATTCTGATCGACAGGCGTATAGAAGATGCCGTACGCGGAACGGATCACGAGGCCGTAGTCCAGGAGATTTTTGGCAAAACCCAAACGAGGGGCGAAGTCGTGCTTGTTTCCCCACATGAGCCCTCTCGGATAGCCGTTCTCGCCGCCGACGAAAACCTCAGGAACGCCGTTAGTGAACACGAGATTGGTGTTGGTATTGTCCTTGTCCCAGAGCGGGCTGGAATAGTCGTAACGAAGCCCGGCGGTGATCGTGGTCGTTTGCGTTAGCTGCCAGGCGTCTTCGACGAAGGCTGATGCCCCCCAGTTCTTCAGATTCATCTGCGGGATGCCCGCTTGGCGCTGCTTGACGGTCGGTAAACTCAGCAGCAAGCTGGCGAGAGCGGATCCGCTGGCATCGTCGTATCCATACTGAGTGGTATAGCCATCGGTGAACTGATAATAGCCGCGATTCTGGAAGAAGCCCCACATGGGCCAGGTGTACCACTGGTAAGTGCCGCCAAACTTGATGGAGTGCCGGCCGCGCTGCCACGTGAACATGTCGCGAAGTTCGTAAATGGTGTCCCACATGTGCATGGGGGTGGCGATGTAGGTATCGCCGATTCCGGTGTAGCCCTGGACGGCAAACCAAGGTGCGCCCCAAGCGTTCTTTCCGCCGAATCCAATTCCCTGAATTCCTAACTCACCGACGATATCGTTCACCCCGTCGTTCTGCGAGGTTCGGTGCATCGACAAGCGGGACACCGCAACGGTTGCGGTATTCACCTTGGCGGTTGAGAAGACGTGATTCCAGGAAATCACGCCTTGCTGCGAGCGGTTGTCGAAGAAAGCTCCGAAACCCGGCAAATCCTGCGACGTAGAAGTGTTTCCGCTGCTGGGAGAAAATCCATTCTCATCGCTGATGGAGTAACGGCCAAACAGCGAATCGCCGCTCGAGAAAGTATGATCAACGCGCAAGGTCCCTTGATCCTGCTGATGCATTTCATCGCGCACGTCGAGATAGTTATTGGAATCTTTGCCGCTGCCGGTCATCGGCATGTTGGGAGCCGGAACATATTTCAGCAGAAAAGCTTCCAGATTTTGGTTGATTCTATTCTGCGGAATTTGGTCCTCGGGAAACTCCGTGCGTGTATACGGGTAATTATCCGGGCCGGTGGGCTTGCTGGGGTTGTAATTGGGATTGGCAACGGCGGTGGTGGGATCGTAGACAGCAACGCTGGTCATGCTGAAATCACCTTGCAACTCCGCGCGCGTGGGCACGGTCAGAATCTGGGTGTCGGTCTGCGCCAGTCGGAGCCCTTCATAGTTCATGAAGAAAAAGGTTTTTTTGCCGACTAGCGGGCCTCCGAGCGAAGCGCCAAAGTTGTTCTGGACGAGATGGTTATGCCCCATGGAGCCGAAAGTGGTGGCATCGAGGACGTTGTTGCGGAGAAACTCGTAGCCGGTGCCGTGAAAGGAACTGGAGCCCGCGTGCGTCACGATGTTGATTTGCCCGCCGCCAGCGCCGCCCATATCGGCGGTGTAGCTGCTGGTCTCGACTTGAAATTCGCGCACTGCGTCAGGAGAAGGGCTGAGATTTTGCGTATTGAATGTCGGGTCCGTGTTCGTTGCGCCATCCAGAAGGAAGAAGTTGGCGTTCGGCCGACTACCGCCAATAACTAGTGCCGAACGTTGGCCGGGCCGCCAATACAGGGGATTCGTCGAGCCTGTCTGGGCGCCAAAGCCTACGTGTGTCCCTGGAACGGTTAACACCAGGTCGGTGATCATGCGTCCGTTTAGGGGCAACTCGCGGACAGACTGGTTCTCCACCACCTCTCCCACGCTGGCGTTGGTCGTTTGCAGGACCTCGTTGCGTCCGATCACATTCACAGTTTCTGCAACGATCCCGACTTTCAGGGTGATCTGTACCGCCAGCTTCTGCCCGACTTCCAACTTGATAATTTGCGTCGTAGTTGCAAATCCTTGCGCCTCAGCCTTCAGTTCGTACTCGTCCGGCAATAATCCTGGAGCCTCAAATAGCCCATCCGGATTAGTGGTCAACCTTCTGACGGAGCTGGTGCTCGCTGCCGTCAATTGCACGAACGCCCCGGAAACGGGCAGATTCTCAGTGTCGACCACAGTACCTGACAGTAGAGCATAGTTGCTCTGCCCCAACACAGGCAGGCACAGGCTCAAGAAAAGTGAAAACACCACCAGCGTGCGCACGGTTTTCCTCCAGGGAGCGATGCTGTCGATGATGTCAGCGGAATTACAGGAGCGAGGAATGTAATTGCGGCCAACGCAAGAAAGGACGTTACCCCGCGATGACTGGAAAGTTAGCCCGCACTGAACATGTCGTCAATACTCGAAAAGGATTACGTAGCTTAGGTGAATGTGAACGCGATGACATATTTCTAGCAGGCGAAATCCGGGACAGTTTCGGACGACTGCGAGGAAAACACAGTCTCTTTCCTTGTTTGCGAGGGGTCTTGTAAAAACCCCCGCCGCCGCGCAAAACGGCAATGTCACTCCGACTAGCAGAGTCCGCAGGAGGAGTAAGCTCGGGGTATCAAGTCTCATTACCCGGAAACAAGCTGCCCAATTCGCTTGCTCTAATGTAACGGCACTCGCGGCTCGTTGATTTCGCGCCTATCCCGAAAACGTCGAACCGAGTCTTATTGGGAGATACTTCGCAAATGCTAAGCACATATGAAATTTCATACTGCGAAGTTACGACAATCTGGGCGTATCCAGCCGGGTGGAGTTGGTCCTGTATGCCGTCAGCGATAGCGATTCGACTTAATTGCCAACGAAAATGGGCATTCCGGCGCGCCCTACTCCTACGAACTGCAGGCAAAGAAGATCCAAACTCAGTGGTACCGCCTATCCTTGTGTGCTAGATTGTTCTCCCACGGCATCCTCTTGGGCCCTATCCGGCCTTTCTGCAACACCACGATCAAAGGCCTGGAAACTGGGAGCATTGTATGTCTTCTCTTTCTCCGTCCCGCTTCCGAGACTTCTTTCCGGTTGTGGCCATCCTGCTCATCACCTTACTTCTTCCTCCCAATTTCGTCTCCGCGGCGCAAGAATTGGCCAAGCGCCTCACGAATCAGGACATCATCGATATGACTACTCTCGGCCTTTCGGACGACATTATCATCGCCAAAATCCGCAGTGTCAGCGGAGCTGATGCCGTTAAATTCGATACATCCATTGAAGGATTGAAGACCCTCAAAGCTGCCCATGTTTCCGACGCGGTCATCAAAGTTATGCTTAACCCTGCTCCTCCTCCAGCGCCTATGGTGGTCGCTGCGACGCCCATTTCCAGTGATGCGAATCTCCCGCCCCCCGAAGTTGGCGTTTACTGGAAAGACGGTCCCAACTTTGTCTTCATCCAAGGCATGGCAATTTCGCAGGAGAAGGTGGGCGGTCGCGCCGGTAGCATGTTCACCTACGGGATGCGCTCTGAACATTGGGACGCTACGCTGAACGGCTCTACTTCCAAGAATCGGGTTAAGGATCGACGCCCGATTTTCTATTTTTATGTTGCCGATGGCTCCACGGCCTCCGACTACACCTTGATCAAGCTCGAAAGAAAAAATGATCGCCGCGAATTTCAAGTCGGCAGCTTTGGTGGCGTTACGGGCGGTAAAGCTGGCGTTAAGAAGGATAAAGCAATTCCGTTCCAATCCGATCACGTCGGCATCCGCACTTACAAAATCACTCTGGCGTCGGATATGAAGCCCGGAGAGTATGCGTTTTTCGTAGGGACCGGTGCGCAGGCTACCATGGCGGAATCTCGAGGCTCCGCGCGATCAGGTGGCAGCGCCAGTGGAAGGGTTTACGACTTCTCCATCCCAGAATAATGATGCGGCGGTCTTGACCTGTAACGGTTGCGGTACGAAATCGCTGCAGAGCAGCGAACACACCGTCCGCAATTACCTGCTGCGGATTTACGACAAACTGGGCATATCCAGCCGCGTGGAGTTGGTCCTGTATGCGGTCAGCGGGACAGATTCAGCGCCGATGCCGACGAACGAGTAGCCGGAGTGAGTCGCTGGAGGCTGGATCTGTAAAGGGATGGCTCCTCCCTTCCAGAGGAGCCATTCTCCTTTTGCGCGTCGGACCAACCGGAGATTTTTGCGCGATGGTGCTGATCACATCGGGAATCAGCAGGTCGATCGAGCCGTTGCGGCAGCGAGCGAGTTCCAGGCCCTCCCCAGGGCCTTGCGCGAGCAGGGACTAATCGATTTGTCCGGCCACTTACTTTTCTGCCGCCACGTAATTAATTCCCAGCTGATCAAACAGGAAACTGAAGACATCAGCCCCTTGCTCGATTTCTTCATCCAGAGCAGTGCCGATGCCGTGCCCAGCACTGGATGACGTCCGCAGAAGGATCGACCAGCCAGAACTTGTTGCCGCCTGCAAGCGCGCGGTCATCTTGCGCGACTGCATCGGGTTCACCCGATGATCGTTCTCGCCAGTGAGGAACAGGATCGCAGGATATGCAGTACCATCCTTCACGTGATGGTAAGGCGAGTAAGCGCACAGCGCCTTGAACTGGGTGGGGTCTTTCACCGTCCCGTATTCCGTCACGTTGAATGCCCCATTGGGATCCAGTTCGACCCGCAGCATGTCATAGATTCCTACAAACGAAACAACAGCACGAAACAGATCCGGCCGCTGGGTAAAAGCGGCGCCCATGAGCAGGCCGCCGTTGCTCCCACCGATAATGGCAAGATGGGCCGGCGAGGTATATTTGTGATCCACCAGAAACTGGGCGCAGGCGATAAAGTCATCAAACACGTTTTGTTTGTGTGTGAGGTTTCCGGCTCTGTGCCATTCTTCGCCGTATTCGCCGCCACCACGCAGATTGGCTGTCGCCGTAAGGCCGCCTTGGTCAAGCCACATGCGAGTCTGCGAGCCAACAAAGAACGGCTTCTGGCTGATTCCATAACCACCGTAGCCATCCAGCAGCGCAGGATTGGAACCATCCAGTTTGGCGCCTTTCAAGCGAATAATATTCAGCGGAACGCGCGTACCATCTTTCGAGACAGCAAATTCGCGAACCACTTCGGCATCGTCGAACTTCACCGGCGATGTTTCGTAAAGCGCCGTCCGCACGGACCTGCCGGCGCCTGCCTCAAAGCGGTACCAGGCTGGAGGGTCAAGATAAGTGGAGGTGTAGAAGAGCGCATCGCCTGCGCCTATGGAAACGACCTCGCCGACGGCCGAAATAGGCGGAAGCTGCGGCGAGGGTAGAGAATGCCCCTCCCCGTCGAAAACGCGTACGCGTGAGGGCCCGCCCATAATATCGACCACATATAGGTGGCCAGGCGTGGGCTCGAAATTCTCGATCGACGCCCGGGCCGATTCATCGGAACCCAAGCCCGGGCTTTGGGGTACGATCACTTTCGCGCTCGCCAATGCTAGATGCGCCAACGGCAGGCGTAGAATCTCTCCCCTGGGAGCATTCCTGCGCGATAGCAGATAAATGAACTTTTCGTCCCTGCCAAATTTTGCGGAAACGATTTCATCCTCGAAGTGCGTGAAATGCGTCCATTGGCCAGACGAATCCATAACATAGTGCTCGTACTCGCCTCCGTCACCATTTGCGACAGTCACCAACAACCAACGCCCATCCTCGCTGCTCTGAAGTTTAATTTCAGCGATCCGCGGGAAGTCCCTGCCAATCACATAGCTGTCTTGTTTGGCATCATCGCCGAGCTTGTGAAAATAAACCTGCTGGTAGAAATTGGCGTCTTCCGGCGGACGCTCGTTGCCCTGCGGATAACGCGTGTAATAGAAGCCGGAATTGTCAATCTTCCAATCGATACTACCACCGGCGGTAGCGAAGTTGACCCGAGGAACCAGATCTGGCAGTTCTTTGCCAGTCGCGGTTTCAAAGATGTGCGCCGAGCAATCCTCCGACCCGCCTTCTGACATGGCTACAGCCACGTATTTTCCATCCAGTGAAGGAGTATAGAACTCGATCGATAGTGAGCCCTTGCCGCTTGCGGTATTGGGATCGAAGATCACATTGGCGCTGCCGGGATCGTCGGCCGAGCGCATCGCGACCAGCATCGGTTGCTGCTGCGGAGGCTGGTATTTCATGGCAAACAAAGTGCCGCCGCGGAACTCCAGGTCCCAGTAGGCGATCGAAGAGGCAGCGACCAACGCCAGTATGCGTTTTTTGATCGCCACACGCCCCGGAAGGTGATCGAGGTATTCACGGGTGCGGGCGTTCTGGGCGGCGCTCCACTGCTTGACCGCCGGATCATCCCAGTTCTCCAGCCACCGATAATCATCGGGCACTTGAACGCCATAGTACTCGTCCGTGACTGGATGCTTTGGGGTATTTGGCGGCTTGGGAATGGAGGGGCCTTGAGCCAGCACGTTGAGCGCAAAAACCAAAAAGACAACGCAGCTTTGAGATAGGGCACGCTTGGCTATCATTGCGAGAGTCTCCAAAAGTGCACTGAATTACGCGGAATCTTCTTTTTGACTTCAAAAACGGCACCTACTATACACCCGTGTGCCTGCTCCCGTAGTGGGACAAGATTTTCATCTGAGGTGCGCCGGCCGGTAGAATGTCGATTCGCACGGCGATCCGTGTCGGCCCCGTGGACCGCGAACACAGCATCCGCAATTACCTGCTGCGGATCTACGACAAACTGGGCCTATCCAGCCGCGTGGAGTTGGTCCTGTATGCGGTCAGCGGGACGGATTCAACTCCACTGCCAACGCAAGAGCAGGTCCGGCCCGGACACATAATCCATAAAACTGACCAGCCAGATGTCGTTGTGCACTTCTTTGACCCCCGGGGTCTGACCGGCGAAGACCGTGCTGACGTTGGTTTTATTTCTGGGCGACGCCCTTCACTGGAGCTGAGGTCCTGCATTGGGCAATGTTCTTTGCTGTGCCCGTATCCACTGCGGCGGCCGCGCTTCTTGCCGTTGGAAGGGGAAAGGGTTGGTGGCTTGCGACGGCGTCTTCCGCCATTAGTCTTGCAGGATGGGTGGTTGCCTATCTTACCCTGACCGGCTGAAAAATCTTATTCGGGCGAGACAATGAATCTGCAAGCTGGAGCAGTCAATTTCTAGTACATCGATGTCCGGTTATCAGGGCCTAGCTCCCCGGCGAGCAAGTCCATGCTCGCGAATTAGCTTCCCTATCGTTTAATCTCAATCTTCCAGCCAAATTTTTTGGCCATCATTCGTAAGCATCGCTTCTCTGCCTGAATGTCTTGCTTCGGATTGTTCGGAGACCGTTCCGTGGGAGCACTGACGCCAGCCAAACAGAGGTGCTCACCGTTAATTTGAATGTCAAAAGCTCGCATAGCGTATGTGACTTAGAGTTGGATGTTTAATCGGTACGGAAGAATACAATTTTGTATAACGAGAGCGGCTTGCCCCTAATGCATCCCGTGCGCTGATCCGGACCAACTCGCCTTAGTTCGTTAACTGGGAATAAGCCAACAGATGTATGATTGTTCTCCGCCCAGGTAGGTTCAGGTGGAATTGCAAAAAGATTCAGACCGGGTTTATAGATTCATCGCGGCTTTTGAAAGGCTGTACGGAAGAAGGCCCAGGCCAGAAGACGCGGAGGGAAATTTCACGGTCCAAGTTGCCCAGGACTTGGAAATGAGTGTCGGAGGCGCACGCTACTACATTCGTTTGGCGTCTCCGCGCACAGCAAAGGACAAGTGAGTTCAAGTCAAGCACCGCATTCAGTCTAGAAAACGTCCCCGCCAACCTGAGTGCCATTGACACATATCTTCGCTTTAATGGCTGTTAGACCCTCCATGAAAACTTCAACCAAAAAAGGCTCCCCGTGTGTCGGTGTAACTTGAGCTCTCAGAGCAGGTGAACTGCCCAAGGCAAACATGTCGTCGGTCGTGTCAAGGCAATCGTCGTCAATATAGAGTTTGCCACCGCGAAGCAAAGTGTCAGTGACTCGAATATTGTGGCCGTTGTAAACGGCAATCCACTCTTTTTGGGACATTGGCGAATATCCTCTAAACCTCTAGAAGGAATGTTTGATCTCCTAGGAAATCGGGTATGAAAGGTACGGACGTAAATATAAGAAATTCCTTTTTCTTGGTCAACTCCCGAGAAGTCCTGCCGGTAGAGTTCGTACCGGGACCGACCCACTTCTCTGGTAACCTCATCTATCGGGAACTGTCACATGCACACTCGGAATCCGCGTTACCTCTGTTTCGATTTGCCTTAGTGAGCGAGACGCTGTAAACGCGCGAGCATACGTTGCACGAAGGGAGTAAGCCACGGACGTATAACTGCGGAACTATTTCGGCGGAAATTTTTGAGCCACCCAGTCAAAGAACGCAGCCTGCCACAGGCTCGGTGCACCGATCTGGCAGTGCTCAGCACCACCCGATGCCTTATCAAAAACTACCATCGTTACGCTACGTGCACCGGTGAGACTCGCCTTGTACTTCTCGCCCTGGTCCGGCGTAATGAATTGATCGTCTTCACCAACAAGGATCAAAACGTCGCCCGTTATCCTGGATGCGACTGGCGCCAGCGTGTACTGCTTGAAGACTGCTGAGACATCCCAGGGATGCTTGACGCCAAAAACCCACATGCCGTTTTCGTGATCCACTTCTCGCCTGGATCACGCTGTAGTTTGAGCAAAAAGCTGATGATTCCATAGTGGTTGTTTGCTATCAGCCACTTGATCAACGGCGCGGTCTTATGCTCGACAACCTCACCACCATCGAAAAAGACGTCTTGCGATACGACGCCGTTGATGCGTGAATCAAACGCTGCGGCGCGCGGTACGAGGTAACCACCGAGGCTTTGGCCCAGATAAACGATGCTGACAGGTTTGGCGTGTGAGGCGAGGAACGTGTCCAGTACGGCGCCGGTGGGCTTCTCCCATTCCGGTATCATCGTCAGCCCTCGATCGCGAAGAGCCGAACATTGGCCGGGACCGTCGAAGACCAACACGTTGTAACCCCGCTCGTGCGCTGCGGCGATGATCGAAAAATACATCTCCTGTCGCGTCCCGTCGTAACCCGTTACGACTAGGATGAGGGGCTTGTTTTCCGAGCCCAGAGGACCTGGGTAATAGTCAGCATCAAGATGTGAATTTCCATACGGGACTGTGATGCGCTCATACTGCACATGAAGCAGATCCAGCCCTTGATAGAAGGTATCTACATTTTTCTTCCAGGCTCCCGGCCGCCGCGAATCATCGGGCAAAGGAAGAAGTCTGACGATCGGTAATAGTTGTGCGCGCGCAGCAATGCTCGGCCTTTGGATATCGGATCCGTCGTGCGTTGCGCTAGTGCGACCAGCCTGTCTCCGGCAGCCGTCCAAGCGTTGTACCAACCGTCGGCATCACCCGCCTTGACATTCGGGATAGTTTGGAGCACTTCGTTTGGATCACCACCTACTACAGGTGTGAGGCACGAACAGACCAAAACCGAATTAAAGTATTTCCGGAAACTCGCTCGAATATTCAGGCAGTGGCTGCCATCTTAACTGTTAGTTACCAGCTACTCGATTTGACGGCAAGACCCTGAGATACTGTTCGAACGGGGGACAACCATGGTGCGATTCGAGAAACCGAAGAAATCGGGACGCCCATTTGTTGACGGGCGAATAGCGGAACTCCACCGGCAGTTGGCAACGGAAACGAACGAAACGAGAAGAGCGACTTGCAAGATGAAATTGATGAGTGGCGACGCGCTGATCGCAGATTGAATAGGCGATATGACAAAAATGAAGCTTGGACTGACGCTTGTGATGTTCGCTCTACCGCTGTTCGGGCAGGTCGCGCTCGAAGGACCACCCAAGATTGAAGCACCCAAGATCGAAGTAGGCGCCAATCCGCTGGCGCACACCAATCCGTCAACGATATCCATGGAGGCCTCCGCGTGGAATATCGAGGCGTGTTGCAGTAACGGGATGCCAGCGCATCCCCTGCGGGGGTCCACAGGGTGGAGTTTCAACTTCCCGCTCGATCCGGCTCAGTATCAGCCGTGCTATGACTACACCGACCGGGGTCAATGTCCGTGGGTGGGCTATGTGGTTACGGATACGAGCATCAGACTCACCCAATCCGAGACGATCAACATTGTCTTCCAGGTCGTCAGCCGTGGAGCCGAATTCGATTCAGAAACCCAGAGCTTCAATACCTGCGATGAACCCGACGCCGACTTCTCCGTTATGATCGAGCACAAGCACGACCGAGCTCTTTCTCAGGACGGTTACCGTTGGTGGGCGTTCGCAAACCGGTACACTTTCTTCAACGGCTCTCAGGACACCGGGCAGATCACGATCAGCGTACCGCTCACTCCGGAGAACTGGATTACGGTGAACGGGGAGCCCGCCACGCAGACGACCCCGGATGCGACCAGCGGGATAATTCCCTACAACTATTTCGTCAACACGCTCGCCAACATTGGCGATGTGGGCATAACCTTCGGCGGTGGTTGCTTCGCGGGGCACGGGGCCTATCTCGACCGGGGTACCGCCACGTTCACGCTGATCAGCTACACCGTAACGAAGTAAGCCACTACAGGAAGGATCGATCCCAGCCACGTCAAATCCAGCTTCAGCAAGGCCTGAGGTTAATGCCCCTGAACCGCAGCCGATGTCTAGGGCCCTTTGAACTGGAATCTTGAGCAAGCTGATGACTTCGGGCGTCCAGCTTGTTGGTCAATCTAAGCGGTAGCTTGAAAACGTCGCATGGCCTTACGCTCGATGCTCGCCGCAAAGAGCGGCGTCTCGCGGCGATTGTGGTCGTCACCGTCATGTTGGCGAGCTTTCGCCGCTTCCTCAAACGAAATGTTGTTTTTGGCAATAAAGTCCATAAATTCCGCAGTGGGATGCGCGACTACGCCGTTGGTGTATTCACACGTTTTCTCATCGAGCTGTCTTGCGCTTAACGTCCAGATGACTTGAACGCGAGTCCGTCCATTCGGGGTAAAGGCATCCGACGTTGAGACCATGCGGCCTTTATGGACGACCCGGGAATCCTACCACGACCCAGGATGTTGGGCCTCGTAAACGGGCCTACCTCCAAAATGTCGCGGTAGGGACGTTGGTTACCCAACGCCCCCCGCACAGATCCGCACTGGCAGCATTCCTGCATGCGGCTCTTACCGTAGATATTTGGCGTCAAAGCGCAGAGTAGGATACGGATGAAGAGGTTCCTTGAACATGGGGATGCAGTTCAAGCACGGCAAGAATGAGTGAGCCTCCGCCCCCGCCGAGATCGGCGACCACCTGCGCGCGTGAGAAGTCCCAAGCCCTCGCGATGGGCGCATAATCTTCTGCGGGACCCGTGCCCATGACGGCACGAAAGATGGAGCTAGCTTCAGGATCCTGTGACCAGCGAGAGGGCACATTCGGGTCACGCACCTGCGTGGCAGGCTTCCCTGTTCGAACACAATCGGTCAGCAGGGGCCAACTGTCGGCGAGCAGATCTGCCCAGAAAACGACCGCTGGCCATGCCGACTGAGCCACGTCCCTCCGCAGCGGCGTTCCGAAAGCGGTCAGTCGAAAATGCTTCGGCGTTGCTTCCTCCGTAATTCCGATACTGGCCAGGGCGCGCAGCAGGCGATAGAGAGCATCGGCCTCGGCCTGGCAGGTTTCAGCCAGGTGCTCGACACTGCGCACTTCATCTCCAAGCGCATCGGCAACCCCAAGGCGTGCCGCCGCGCAGAGAATACGGCTGCGCGAATAGGACATTGCCATCTCGACGAGCGCCGCATTCGGTGTCACGTTGCCAATGCCGCCTCAGGTTGAGTCATGAAATACCTCGAATCCTCGGCAAGGATAGCAAAGGAAACCGCGTAACGCGACCTTGCCGCCCATATCGACCACAGCGCGGACCGTGGCGTTAACAATTCGGCCATCGTGCAGTTTGACCTGTAATTGATCACCCACATGAAATTCGCGCGGGCTTGGATTGGGCTTCTTTAGCAGCGCGACATTGTACGATGGATTGATCGCTGTGCGGGATATCTTGTCACCAGAATGTCGGGACTGACCTCATACATCATGGGAGCCCAC
>Ga0187782_10002404_pt1 | contig 13791 bp, 9 predicted proteins | sample 0715_SJ02_MP15_2_FD_132454 | JGI IMG/M metagenome (GOLD analysis project Ga0187782, IMG submission 132454) | Tropical peat soil microbial communities from peatlands in Department of Meta, Colombia - 0715_SJ02_MP15_20_MG | ecosystem: Environmental > Terrestrial > Soil > Wetlands > Peat | place...
CACCAACTCGACGAAGCTTCAGGTTGGTTCCGGTTAGAGTTGGCTGAGAGGCTCGGGCTGCTCAAGCCGGGGACGTGGAACTTTTTGTGGGTGATTGACTTTCCCATGTTTGATTACGACGAGCGAGAGAAGCGCTACACCGCCATGCATCATCCCTTCACCTCGCCGCGGGAGGAGGACCTCGAGGCGCTCGAATCCGATCCCGGCGCGGTGAAGGCGCTGGGATACGACCTGGTGCTCAACGGCTCGGAAATTGGCGGCGGCTCAATTCGTATCCACCGCCAGGATATCCAGAGGCGCGTCTTCAGCGTGCTGGGATTAACGCCGGAGAAAGCCCGCGAGCGGTTCGGCTTCTTCCTCGACGCCCTCGAGTACGGCACGCCGCCGCATGGCGGCATTGCCCTGGGCCACGATCGCATTGTTGCCTTTCTGGCCAGCGAGTCGAACATTCGCGAGGTGATCGCCTTCCCCAAGACCGCCAGCGCGGTGGATCTGATGTGTGAGTCTCCCGCCGGCGTCGAGCCGGAGCAACTGGAAGAGCTGGGGCTGCAAATCAAGAAGGATTGACCCATTGTTTCATTGATTCATTGAGCCATTAATTGATCGGGGAAATGATTCAATGATTCAATGAGTCAATGATTCAATGAATCAATGAGCATCATTCGCATCCTGCCGGAAATCGTCGTCAATAAAATCGCCGCGGGCGAAGTGGTCGAACGTCCGGCTTCGGTGGTGAAGGAGTTGCTCGAGAACTCCGTGGATGCCGGCGCGGGCCTGGTCGAAGTGGCCGTGGAAGCGGGTGGGAAACGCCTGATCCGAGTTGCGGACGACGGGTGTGGCATGAACCACGACGACGCGCTGCTGGCCTTCGAGCGCCACGCCACCAGTAAAATACGCTCCGCCGAAGACATCTTTGAGATTGCGACGCTGGGTTTTCGCGGCGAGGCGCTGCCTTCCGTGGCTGCCGTCTCGCGCCTGGTGCTCGAGACTCGCCACGCTTCGGAGAGTTCCGGCACGCGCCTGGAGATCGCGGGCGGAAAGCTGCGCGATGTGAAGGAGGTGGGGTGGGAGAGCGGCACGAGCGTCGAAGTCCGGGATCTGTTTTACAACACTCCCGCGCGGCGCAAGTTTCTCAAATCGGAATCGACCGAGCTTGGTCACATCGCGGGTTTGGTGACCCATTATGCGCTTGCCCACCCCGAAAAGAGCTTTCGACTGACTTCGTTGAATAACGAGATTTTGAGCGTGTCGCCGGTCGCGAGCCTGCGCGAGAGAATTTACCAGGTGATGGGCGCTCAAACTCTCGAACAGTTGCTGGAGATTGCTCCCGTCGAGCGGCGCATGACGTTTGCGGCGCCGTGGGATGCGGTGGAGGAGGGCGAAGTCTCGAGTGAAGCTCCCTTGGTCCGCGTCTCCGGATTCACCTCCCGCCCGGAGGTACACAAGCTCAACCGCAACAACATCTATTTTTTTGTCAATCGGCGGCTCGTCCGTGACCGCCTGATCCTTCACGCCGTCACGGAAGCGTATCGCAACATTCTTCCCGCGAGCGTTTTCCCGGTGTCGTTGATCTTTCTCGAGCTGCCGGCGGCCGAGGTGGACGTGAATGTTCACCCCTCGAAAACCGAGGTGCGGTTTCACCATTCGGCGTTTGTTCACGACTTGGTGCGGGATTCGCTCCGCCAGGCCTTGCTGGCAAGCCGGCCGGTCGCCGCCTTTCCGGTGGCCAAATCGACACGCGGCCTGCCCGTCGATACTGACGCGGCGGAGGCGGCGGAGAAACTCGAGGACGAACCGGCAGCAAGCCCACTCCCGCAAGAATCGGAAAAGGGCGCGCCACCGCAGGCCCACGCGGCGGTGCCGCAGCACGCTCGCACCGGCGCGCCTTGGCCGGCGCGCGCCGGCGAGCCAGGGCCGCACGTGGGCACGCCATGGGGCGCCTCGACGCCGCCGTTCAAGCTATCTTCTCCTCGAGCGGAGCCGCGCACCGGGCGCCTTCCACTCGAGGCCGCAATATCTCCTTACACCTCCTCGCTGTCGAGCCCGGAAGTCGATGGTGGCGTCCGCCCAGTGGGGCCCGCCTCGATCGCGGCGCCGGGCGAATTGCCGGTAGGTCTTCAACCTCTGGGACAGGTGCAGGAAAGTTTCATCGTGGCCACCGACTCGAGCGGATTATGGATCGTTGACCAGCACGCCGCGCACGAGCGGGTCTTGTTTGACCGGCACGTCCGCATGCGGCGGGAGAAGAAGGTCTCAGTGCAGCGGCTTTTGGTGCCGATCATTCTGGAACTCAAGGCCGAGCAGCAGGTGACCTATCGGGAGATCGCGGAAGAGCTGGCGGCCAACGGCTTCGAAGTCGAGCCTTTTGGGCAGCGAACCATTGCGGTGAAGGCCGCTCCCGCAGAAACACGCGCCGACGATGTGGGCGACTTGCTGCGCGAAATCCTGGACAACGCCCGGCAGGAAGGACGGACGGTCTCCTTGGAACTGCTGCGCAACAGAATTGCCGCCTCCGTTTCCTGCCACGCCGCGATCAAGGTGAACATGCCGCTCGACAAGAGCAAAATGGAGTGGCTGCTGGAGGCGCTCGCCCAGACGGAGTGCCCCATGACCTGCCCTCATGGTAGGCCTACAGTACTGCGTTATGGAATGAAGGAGCTGCAGAAGGCGTTTAAGCGGATATAGTCATCAGTCGTCAGTTCGAAGAGCCAGCCCGCACGAAACCCTGTCATCCTGAGCGCAGCGAAGGATCTTGGCAGTTAGTAGCGTCGCGAGCCCGACAACCAACTGCAGAGATCCTTCGCTCCGCTCAGGATGACAGGACGCGGTAAGGGAGGGGTAGTTCGATGCGGCGGGCCAGCGAGCAATGGATACTGAAGACTGACAACCGATGATAGAGAACTCGAACATGTCCACTCCCCTCGTCATTGCCATCGACGGCCCGGCCGGCGCGGGTAAGAGCACCGTTGCCCAGAAAGTGGCGGCGCGCCTCGGGCTGGCTTATGTGGATAGCGGCGCCACCTACCGGGCCTTTGCTCTAAAGGTCCTCCAATCGGGAGTCGCGCCTGAGGACGCTGCGGCGGTGGCTAAGCTAGTTGCGCAGACGGACATCCGGATCGTGACGGACGGATTGCAGTCCCACGTTTGGATTGATGGCCAGGACGTGACAGCTAAGATTCGCACCCCGGAGGTGACGCTTGCTTCCGCCAAGGTTTCGCGCCTGCCGGAAGTGCGTGCCAAACTTCTGGCGGTGCAGAGGAGTTGTGCCGTGGGACGCGGCGTGGTGATGGAAGGGCGCGACATTGGCACCGTGGTCTTCCCGGACGCTCCGTTGAAGATCTTCCTCAAAGCCGATCCGGTGGAGCGGGCGCGGCGCAGGCTGAAACAGGACAGCAAGAAGGGGCGCTCAGCCACCCTCCAGCAAACCGCCGACGAAATCGCGCTGCGCGACCAGTTGGATGCGGAGCGGAAGATCTCCCCGCTCGTCGCCGCTCCGGACGCCCACCAAATCGACTCCACCAGCCTCGCCGCCGACCAAGTCGTCGAACAGATTGTTGAATTGGTTCGTAAGAATGAACTGGCCGAACCCTGATCTTTCGAGAAGAATCTTCCGATGGGAGGATGGTAACACCGCGCGCAATTATAAATACGAGTTGGGTCTATCTCCAGACGCTCCTCATCCGCGTTTACTGGTATCGGACGACCTCACTCGCCACCGCGACAGCAATTTACTCTGTATCGCAATGAAGACGATTCCAACCGCGATTGGAGCCGCAAAAATCGGTTGGCGCAAGCCAAACACGTGTGCTGCGGCGATGGACAACAAGCTCGCCGCAACCAAAAAAATCGAGGGAATAAGCAACGCGCGCGCCGCATTTTTCCTCCAGATGCGTAGGACAAGAACGAACAAGACGACTATCGGAATAACTAGGGCCGCTTCCGGCAAAGCAAAGAGATGACCTAGTTCTCTCGAACCAAGAACCACGAGCGCAATCAGGAGTAGGAAACCGAAAAGTTCAAAAAAACTCATCAGTTACACCCACAATACCTTCCCTTCAAATACGAGTTAGGAGCGAGTAGCGAAAACCTCAGAAGCGGAGGTCGGTCTGCTCGCTCCCAACCGATTTACCTGTAGGTGCTCTCCCTGCACAGCAAAACACCGAGCACGTGCACGGTATGGACACTATGAAGGGGCTCGAAAATGACGCGGTATCGGCCTGAAACCTTCCGGTAGAGGCCTTTATTCGTCTTGCCCTTCAGTGGTTTTACAAGGCCGCGGAACGGGTCGTCGGCCAGCTCCCGAATGTCGTTCATGATTCGGTTCCGACGGTCTGGCGGGATTGCCTCAAGCTGTCTTGCGGCGTCGCGGTGAACGTTTATGAGCCAGGTCATACTCGAGCTGAGCAAGCGTGACGTACTCTCCCGTTCGCATCTCGCGACGGGCTTTCGCAACTAGTGCGCGTTCTTCGGGGCTAAGGTCGTCATCAGGGTCAACCGCGGGATGCGGTTTGATAAGCACTCCATTCGCCTGTTTCTGGAGTGCCACCACGTCACCTTCGCGGAGATGAAGGCCTTTCAGCATCTGCTGCGGGATCGCCACCTGCAGATGTTGCCCTACGCGTCCGATTCTGACTTTGGTTGTGGCTGTTCTCTCTGCCATGGTTTCAGATTAGCGGAACGTCAGAGGATGTCAAGGCTATTCAGTCCTGGGCCCTTAATTCAGATCGTAGCACTGACCTTCAGGTCGGCAGATGCTGGCCTAAAGGCCGCTGGGTCAATTCTTCCCAGGCACACTTCGAGTGACAGTGTACCAGCGAGCGCTTCAACCTACAATTTCATCGTGAATCGAAGACTTGGAAGCAGGGGCCGCGCGAGGGTTGGTCAGGCGAGGAAAAGCCTAATGCACCTGCGGACTTACCTTCCTCCGTTGCTCATCGAGGCGAGAAATTCGGAATTGCTTTTCGTCTTCGACAGCTTATCGATAATCAGTTCCATACTCTCGACGGGCGAGAGCGGGTTCAGCACTTTGCGCAGCACCCAGATGCGGTTGAGCTCAACCTGCGGAACCAGCAACTCTTCTTTGCGGGTGCCCGACTTGTTGATGTCGATGGCAGGAAAGACGCGCCGGTCGACGAGCTTGCGGTCGAGGTTGATCTCCATATTGCCGGTGCCTTTGAACTCTTCGAAAATCACGTCATCCATGCGGCTGCCGGTGTCGATGAGCGACGTAGCGATGATGGTGAGGCTGCCGCCTTCCTCGATGTTGCGAGCCGCGCCGAAGAAGCGCTTGGGGCGCTGCAAGGCGTTCGAATCCACGCCGCCGGAGAGGACCTTGCCGGAGGGTGGAACCACGGTATTGTAGGCGCGCGCCAGGCGGGTGATGGAGTCAAGGAGAATCACCACATCGCGCCGGTGTTCGACCAACCGCTTAGCCTTCTCGAGCACCATTTCCGCCACTTGCACGTGCCGGGCCGCCGGCTCGTCGAAGGTGGAGCTGATTACTTCACCCTTGACGGTGCGCTGCATGTCCGTCACTTCCTCGGGGCGCTCGTCGATCAGCAACACGATCAGGGTAATCTCGGGGTGGTTGGTGGTGATGGAATTGGCCACGCATTGCAAGAGCATCGTCTTGCCGGTGCGCGGCGGCGAAACGATCAAACCCCGTTGCCCCTTCCCGATGGGCGTCAAGAGGTCCAGCACGCGGGCCGATATGTTGTCCTTGACCGTTTCCAGGTGGATCCGATTTTGGGGATAGAGCGGCGTCAGGTTGTCGAAGAAAAGCTTGTTGCGCGCTTCATCCGGCGGCTCAAAGTTGATCGCCTCGACCTTGATGAGCGCGAAGTACCGCTCGCCCTCTTTGGGCGGCCGGATTTGGCCGGAGATGGTATCGCCAGTCCGCAAATCGAACTTGCGGATTTGCGAGGGCGAAACGTAAATGTCGTCGGGCCCGGGAAGGTAATTGTAATCCGGCGCCCGCAGGAATCCGAACCCGTCCGGCAGGCACTCGAGCACGCCCTCGGAGAAGATGAGGCCGCTCTTCTCGGTTTGCGCTTGCAGGATCTTGAAGATCAATTCCTGCTTGCGCATGCCGGTGGCACCTACTACGCTCAGGTCCTTGGCTACCTGGGTGAGGGTGCTGATGTTCATTTCCTTCAGCTTGGCGATGTCGAGGACTTCGCCTTCCTGGAGCTCAGCAATCTTTTCTTCCTGGACTTCTTCCGCAGGGGGTTTAGCTTCTTGTTTCTTTGCAGGCATAACTTATCTCTCTGGTTAAAGTGGATTTCTAAATCAGGGTCTGTGCGCCAGCGATTTCGAGTTCCGCCGCCCTTCGGGGTCCATCCGTTCCAGACGAACGAACAGTCATTGGCGGTAATACAAGAGCGGCAAGCAGTGCGGTGAAGAACTACTCACGTGGAACCGGGGTCCTACAAGCTCGATCTGTCAGGGGCTGCCAATCCTGGTTTGTACACAATTGGAGAAAGCACCTGGACCGGTACTTTGGATGCGGTTCTTCCGTAACTGGTTTCATCGGTTTCTAACTTGCGACCCGGCCGGCCGTGGCAACGTCAGGCGGCCGTTCCCGGTCTTCGAGCGACTGGCTAATTGGTCAATGACCCGCGGTCTGTTTCGAGTGCGGGCGGCGGCTCCAAGGCCACAGGGGTCGCCGTCTCGGGAACCAGGACCTGTGGGACCTCAATCTTGCTTTCCAACGCCAATTCCAACACCTCATCCATGCTGTCGACGAACTTGAGGGTCAACTCCTGCTGGATCGCTGCCGGAATATCCGCCAGGTCCTTCTCGTTATCTCGAGGCAAGATGACGGTGCGGCTGCCGGCGCGGTGCGCGGCCAGGAGCTTTTCCTTGACGCCACCGATCGGCAGCACCTTGCCGCGCAAGGTGATTTCTCCGGTCATCGCCACGTCCCTGCGGACGGCAATCTTGGTCAGGGCGCTCGCCACGGCCGTGGCGAGGGTGATACCGGCGGACGGGCCGTCCTTGGGAATAGCTCCCTCGGGGATATGAACGTGTATATCCAGGTGCCGGTAGAAGTCGGAGTGTAGGCCCAGTTGGCTGGAGCGAGAGCGAACGTAGCTCATGGCTGCCTGGGCGGATTCCTGCATCACGTCGCCGAGCTTACCGGTTAACAGCAGTTTGCCTTTGCCCTGCATCAGGGTCACTTCGATGTTGAGGATTTGGCCGCCCACTTCCGTCCAAGCCAGTCCGGTCGCCAGCCCGATCTCATTCTTCTCTTCGGCTTTGGTGTCCCGGAACTTGATCACGCCCAGGTACTCGGCGAGATCCTCAGGTTTCATGACGATCTGGAGTTGCTTGCCGTCTTTCACCACTTTTCGGGCCACTTTGCGGCAGACGTTGGCGATTTCGCGCTCCAGATTGCGGACCCCAGCCTCGCGCGTGTAATGCCGGATGATGTGAACGATCGCCTCGTCCGGTAGGGCCATGTTCCCTTCCGTCAAACCGGTGGCCTCGCGCTGTTTGCGAACCAGAAAACGCTTGGCAATCTCCATCTTCTCGGGTTCGGTATATCCCTCCAAACGAAGGATCTCCATGCGGTCCTGAAGGGGCTGTGGGATGGTGTGAACAACATTGGCCGTGGTGATAAAGAAAACCTTGGAGAGGTCGTATTCCACGTCCAGGTAGTGGTCCATAAAGGTGTTGTTTTGCTCGGGATCGAGCACCTCGAGCAAGGCGGCGGAGGGATCGCCGCGGAAATCCATGCTCATCTTATCCACTTCGTCGAGCAGGAAGACAGGGTTGATCGTGCCGGACTTCTTCATCATCTGGATGATTTGACCGGGCAGAGCGCCAATGTAAGTCCGGCGGTGCCCGCGGATTTCCGCTTCATCACGCACCCCGCCTAGAGACAGGCGAACGAATTTCCGCCCCGTGGCGCGCGCGATCGACCGACCCAAGGAAGTCTTGCCCACTCCCGGGGGTCCCACGAAACAGAGGATAGACCCGCGCGGGTTCTTCACCAGTTGCCGAACCGCCAGGAATTCCAGAATGCGCTCCTTAATCTTCTCCAGTCCGTAATGGTCTTCCTCGAGGACCTTTTGAGCGCGCGTGATATCGCGAATCTCTTTCGATTTCTTCTTCCAGGGAACGGCCAAAAGCCAGTCGAGGTAATTGCGCGAGACGGTGGACTCCGCCGACATGGGGGGCATCATTTCCAGGCGCTTCAACTCGGACATGGCATGTTCGAGAGCGTCCTTGGTCATGCCGGCGGTTTCAATCTTCTTTTTGAGCTCCTCGAGCTCGTTCTTTTCGTTGCGCCCCAATTCCTTCTGGATGGCCTTGATCTTCTCGTTCAGGTAGTACTCACGCTGGGCGCGTTCCATCTGGCGCTTGACGCGACCCTGAATGGTGCGGTCAACATTGAGCTTTTCGATCTCCACATCCAGGATATCGGCCAAACGGGTGAGACGGTCGACGGGATCGAAGATCTCCAGCAATTCCTGTTTCTCTTCGATGCTGACGTTGAGATTGGCGGCAATGGTGTCCGTGAACTTCCCGATTTCATCCACCTTGATCGCCGCAATCATGGTGTCGTAATTGAGGCTTTGCGATAGCTTGACATACTGCTCGAACAGCGAGGTGACCCGCTGGACGAGTTGTTCCAGGCTGGGCGTGGTCACGGTGCGGAAAACCTTGGTTTGGATAACGACCCGGAAGTATCCGTCGTCGTTCGAAATCTTCAGGATTCGGCCGCGATCGATCCCTTCCACCAGCACCTTGATATTACCGTCCGGCAGCTTCAGGCTTTGCACGATGTTGGCCACCGTTCCCACCTGGTAAATCTCATTGGGCTTGGGGTCGTCGACGGAGGGGTCGTGCTGGGTGGCCAGAAATATCCTCTTGTCGCTCGCCAGGGCTTCTTCCAGAGCGCGAATCGAGGCCTCCCGGCCCACCACGAAGGGTGTCATCATGTGGGGAAAGATGACCACATCGCGGATGGGCATCATCGGCAAAGAACGTGTTTCACTCTTTTCGCGGCCTGAGAACATGGTGTTTTCCATTAACCTGCCTTCTCGAGGAACGTCGAATTAAAGCTGATTTCGTGGTTCTGGACCATCTCTTCGGTCACCACAAATTCCCGCAACTTTCGCTGGCTGGGCAGGTGGTACATCAGGTCTAACATCAGGTCCTCGAGGATCATCCTCAATCCGCGAGCGCCCACCTTCCTTTCGATAGCCTGAGTCGCGATCGCTTTCAACGCGCCTTCAGTAAATCGGAGCTTAACATTTTCGAACTCGAAAAGTCTCTGGTACTGACGGACTAGGGCATTTTTGGGCCGTACTAGGATCTCGATCAGCGCCGCCTCATCCAAGTCGTTGAGCACGCTCACCACGGCGAGGCGGCCTACGAATTCGGGGATCAAGCCGTAGCGGATCAGATCGGAAGGCTGCAACTGCTCGAGGAGCTCAACGTTTCTCCTATCACCCGAAGTGACGACGCTCGGGTTCTCCCCACGAAAGCCCACCGTCTTTTTCCCGATGCGCTGATCTATGATCTTCTCCAGCCCTACGAAAGCACCTCCGCAAATGAAAAGGATATTGGTGGTGTCAACGGGCGTGCATTCCTGATGGGGGTGTTTGCGCCCGCCTTGGGGGGGCACATTGGCGACCGTGCCCTCCAGAATTTTGAGCAGCGCCTGCTGGACCCCCTCGCCGGAAACATCGCGCGTAATGGAGAGATTCTCATCCTTCTTCGAGATCTTGTCGATTTCGTCGATATAAACGATTCCCTGCTGGGCGCGCTGCACGTCGCCCCCGGCGTTCTGAAGGAGTTTCAAGATCACGTTCTCAACGTCTTCGCCCACATACCCGGCTTCCGTCAACGTCGTCGCATCCGCGATAGCAAAGGGAACTTCCAGGACCCGGGCCAGCGTTTGAGCCAAAAGCGTCTTCCCCGTCCCGGTGGGACCGATCAACAGGATGTTCGACTTGGTGAGCTCGACCTCGCTGCGCACCCGGGTCAGAATATTGCGTTTGTAATGATTGTAGACCGCCACCGCCAGTTTCTTCTTGGTCTTATCCTGCCCTACCACATACTGATCCAGAAATGCCTTGATATCGGGCGGCTTGGGAGGCCGTGCTTGGGTGGTGGGAACTTCTTCAGTCCGCTTCTCCTCCAAGATCGAGTTGCAGACTGCCACGCACTCGTCACAGATGTAAGCGCGAGGAAATTCGCCCGGAGACGAAATCAACTTGCCCACTGCGTCCTGATGCTTGCGGCAGAATGAGCAGTGGAGGGCTTCGTCCGAGTTGGGACGTTTCGTGGTCATGACCGCGAACTACTTATGCTTGTAAATGATTTCATCGATGATGCCGTATTCGCGAGCTTGCTGGGCACTCATCCAAAAATCGCGTTCCACGTCGCGCTCGATCTTCTCGATCGGCTGCCCCGTATGCTTGGCCATGATCTCGTTCAGGCTGGCGCGAATCCGTAAGATTTCGCGCGCGTGGATATCGATATCGGTGGCCTGTCCCGAAAGACCGCCCATGGTAGGTTGGTGGATGAGCAGGCGCGAATTGGGGAGGGCGAATCGCTTCCCGGGAGTTCCCGACGCCAGCAATAAAGCCGCTACGCTGGCCGCCTGGCCAATACAGATGGTGGCCACGTCGGGGCGAATGAACTGGATCGTATCGTAGATGGCCATTCCGGCTGTAACCACCCCTCCCGGCGAGTTGATATAAAGTGACACGTCTCTCTCTGGGTCTTCCGCTTCCAGGAAGAGAAGTTGGGCGGTCACAAGGTTGGCCACGTTATCGTCAATCCCGGTCCCGATGAAAATTATGTTGTCCTTCAACAGCCGGGAATAAATATCGTAGGCGCGTTCGCCGCGGTTGGTCTGTTCGACCACCATCGGAATTAGAGTCATGTTGGGCTGGCTGGTCATCGCTTTCTTCGCCGGGTAACTCAGTCCTGTCCCCTAAACCTCGTCACTTTTGCGAGTGATTTTGGCGCTGCGGTAGATGAAATCAATAGCTTTCTGATTGCGGCGAGTAGACTTTAGAGTATCCAAGTCGCCGTCGCGTGTCAAGCGCGTCTTAAGGGTCGCGGGAGGCTCGTGCGCCTCTTGCGCCATGCCGCGAATCACCTCGTCGACCTCTTCTTCCGATACTTGCAACCCTTCGGCCTCGGCAATCTTGCTCAGCAGCAAGGAGGCCCGAACCTCCTTCTCGGCCTCCGGTCGGGCGTCCTCGCGGAGCTTTCGCCAATCGATGGAGGTCTGGCGGGGATCAACTCCTTGCGCCATCAGCCCGCTCAGCGCACGCCGAAATTTGGAGTCGAGCCGCGCCTCCACCATGACTTCGGGAACAGGAAACTCGTGGCGCCGCAGGAGCTGCTCGACGAGTTCGTGCTTGGCTGCCATTTCTGACCGCTGTTTGGCTCGTTCGGAAAGGTCCTTACCCAACTTGGCGCGCAATTCCTCGAGCGTGGAGAACTCGCTGACGGACTTCGCCAGTTCGTCGTCCGCAGCGGGTACCACTTTATGTTTGATGCTGTTAACCTCGACGCGGTAACGGAAGATTTTCCCCGCCATCGCTCTTTGGTGGTAATCCTCCGGGTAGCTGACCTGGAATTCCCGAACCTCACCCGGCCGGACGCCTCGCAAATTCTCATTAAACTCGGCGGGGATCTGCTCTGCCCCTAACTCGATTGCATCCTCAGGAACTTCCACCGGACGGCTCCCGGGAGCCTTGAGATCGTAGGCCTTATGGCTCACCGTCAACTGGTCCCCATCGGCCGCCGGCCGGTCGGAAACGACCTCGAAAGTTGCAGCCTGTTCGCGGAGGGCTTCGACGGCTTGGTCAATCCCCGCCTCCGTCACCTGGGATTCCTTTTCCTCGACTTCCAGTTCCTTGTATTGCCCAAGCTCCACCTCAGGCACCACCTCGAAGGTGGCCTTGCACGCCAGCGGTTGGTCCTCCTCGAAGCGCAGATCCTCAAAATGCGGCCGCCCCACCACCGACCACTTCTGTTCTTTGATGGCCTCCTCGAAATACTTTGGAAGCAGGGCCTGCACCACGTCACTTCGGATGTCTTCGCGAAAGTGACGCTCGACCAGCGAGGCAGGAGCGCGCCCGGGCCGAAAACCAGGAATTCGCGCCTTGCGCGCGTAGTGCGCCGTCACCGTATCGGCCTCACGCCGAACCACGTCGACAGGTATTTCGATCAGGAGTTCTTTCTTGCAACTTGCTGCATCCACAAGACCTCGACAGTTGTTGGGATGAAGAGATAGGATGGCGAGTTTGAAACTGCACTCGAACCAGCGCTAGTGACCCGGCAATAGGGAACCCACATTTCCAGAGGGCAGGCTCTAGAGCCCCTCGCGACCCTAGCACAGTTCAGTATAGCACAGGAGACGAACCTGTCAACGCATTGATGGACTGATTTTAACGTAGATTCTCGCCCATTGGCCACGCCTTTCGAAGCTCGCCAGCAGGCGAAGATGATACCTGGCTGCAAGTTCGTTCTCCGGAATTTGGGGCCGATATTCGAAATAACGCTCTTGCAACCTCCCAAACCAGGGGAAGCGCCTCAGCCAGTTGTTTGAGGGTTCCCAGTAGCGCGAGAACAGGTACAAGCAGTCGAACGACTGCGCGGAGACCGTATCAAAATCGCTCGGACGGAAATTCTGCACGGCGACCACCTCGAGCGGCTGGCGAACATAGCCCAGAAACGGGTGTACCAGTTCGTCGGAAGCCGGCCACGCGGTCAGGATTCGCTGCTTGCCGGCTCGAGCCTCGAGAAGCTGCGCAGCCCGCTCGTGCAAGTGGATGAAGTCCGCGTAGGCCAGATTATCCTCGAAGGGAAATGGATAAGGCGGATTCAGAAACCAGGCCCATACGAAGCAGCCGGCAGTGATGATTGAGAGGGACCTCGCCAGCGGCCGTGGCAGCCGCCACATCAGCATCATGGCAATCAAAACCAGCGGCGGGAAGATGGGCAGCAGGTAGCGTGGTAAGATCGCGCCGCCCACCACGCTGAGCATGGCCAGGTAAGCCGCGATGAGCGAGCCGCAAAGGAAGATAAAGCGCCGCGGACCGCCCGCCGTCGGCTGAATTCCTGCGGACGCGTTCGAAGCCTCAATGACGGGACCGCCGGCAGCCGTTTCGCCGGCCAAACCGGCGCCCGTACAGCGCTCCCTTTCCTTCCGCCGGCCCCAAATAAGCCCTGCCACAGCGCCGCCGGTCAGGAGCCAATTGAAACTGCCAACGAAGGTCTCATACAGACGGCGAAGCAACGTGAAGCAGACTCGCAACGGGCTGAGCGTGGCGTAAACGTTGTAGCGAATATAGTAGCCATTCCCTGTCACAAAGCCGGTGGCGTGGTGGTAGTAACCCACCCAGGCAATCAGCGTGACCAGTGGCGCGAGAGAGGCGGCCCACCATACGGGGCTCAAGTAATGGCCGGCTCTTTTCCGTTCCCACCCGGCGAAAATCCACGCCGCTGGAAGTAGAACCACCGCGGTCTCTTTGCTCAGCACGGCCAAGGTGGAGGCCAGAGCGAACCATCCGGGGCGGTTCTCGAGGAGAGCCCAAAGCGCCAGCAGGGTGAATAATCCGGCTGCGAGATCCAGATGAGCCAGCGTGCTTTGCGCGAAAAATAGGGGCGATAACGCCAGTAGTAGCACGCTCCAGCAGGCGATCTCACGATCGGCGACTCGGCGCCCCAGCGCGTAAACGACGGCCAGCGTGCTGGAGGCTACTGCAGTCATGGCCACGCGTGTCACCAACGGCGACTCTCCGAACGCCCGCCAGATGA
>Ga0187782_10002405_pt1 | contig 13786 bp, 10 predicted proteins | sample 0715_SJ02_MP15_2_FD_132454 | JGI IMG/M metagenome (GOLD analysis project Ga0187782, IMG submission 132454) | Tropical peat soil microbial communities from peatlands in Department of Meta, Colombia - 0715_SJ02_MP15_20_MG | ecosystem: Environmental > Terrestrial > Soil > Wetlands > Peat | place...
CCTCGATGACCGACCTCGAATAGCGCCAGCAGTTCACCCTGATCGCGCGGGTCCGCGGCGGCAAGGGACGTCACCACGATGGGGAGTACGGCCGAGTGCCGCTGCGTGCGCAGCGCAGCGCTCCATTGCGGTGCACTTGAGGTGAGGAGGGTGAGCCCGCCGGGGCAGAGTATGTCGTGAACCGGTACCGATCGACCCTCGTGAAGTACGAAGGCGTGCGGCAGGCGTGCCCCGGGCCTTGTAGTAGGGCGGTACGTAACGATGTCGGACTGCCCGAGCGGACTGTCATCTGACCCGGGGGCTATCAGTGGGCCCCGGTATATGTAGCCAAATTCAAGCCCTTGGAACACGAAGTGTTCGAGTTGGCCTGGGATGGCGGCTGAAATCTGTGCACGGAGACGCCGCGCGCGGGCACCTCCGGCCAGCAGCACCTTGGCGCGCCTGGTCTGTAGCTGCGTCGCTTGGTCACAGGCCAATCCCAAGAGCCGTCCCGGCAGCCAAGAGAGCGGCGGACGGGCGACAGCCTCGGTGGCCTTGCAGATTGCCCGGTTGGTGATACCAAGTGGAGCGGTGACCTCGTCGAGGCGGAAAAAGTTCTTGACGCTTTGCTGCGCGAACAGCTCAACGACTGGTCGCCGCTCGGGATCATATGTGTCGAGCAAGGCGTCGTCTGCGTGTCCGTTGATAATCGCCGTGATTTTCCAGGCCAGGTTCTGCGCATCCTGCACGCCGCTGTTGAGACCGAAACCTCCTGCGGGCGGGAACCGGTGAGCGGCGTCACCCGCGAGTAGCAGTTGCCCACGCCGAAAGCGGCTTGCGATCTGTGAGGTCATAGTCCACGTGCCGGTGGAGCGGACGGTGAAACCGTGGCTCATTCCCAGCACCTCGGGGAGCATTCGGTTCCAGAACGCGTCGCCATCCCGTGCAACCGCTTGGTCCCGGTGGAGGTACGGCGTCATCAGCACGTAGTGATCGGCGGCATGCGAGATAAGCGCGCCACAAAACCGCGGCTGGTATATCCAAGCCAGCAGTGGCCTGGGCGTGTTGGCACCAAACAGCCGCGGGGCATGGAAGAAGACGCTGCCCATGTGGGTCAGGACCTTGCCTGGCATCCCGATGCCGGCGCGCTCGCGGACGGCGCTGTCAGCCCCATCCGCTGCGACCACGTAACGGGCACCTAGCCGCTCAACCGGCCCTAGCCGAGGGCGGATGTCGACGACCATGCGGCCGGACGTCTCGCAGACCCGCTCGACTGATGTGCCGCGCCGAAAATCCACTAGTGGTTCGCGTTCCAGTGCGGCCCAGAAGACCGGCATGAGGAGATGCTGCCCGATGTGGGATATGAGGAACGGACTGTAGGATCGCAGCCGCTCCTCTAGTTGAGGGTCCGCTGCCACATCTATCTCACCCAGCGGCGCGTCGGCCAATCCGCAGCACCAGCGGATGCTTCCCAACTTCTCGGTAGGTGCCGCGAGTGCAAGAATTTCTTCCGCCAGGGCGGGTGACGCCTGATGCCAGATCTCAAGGGAGCGGGCGTTAATGACGTGGGCGGCGGGATGGACCAGGGGTTCTTCGCGACGCTCGAGGACGATGGGGGATATGCCCCGTCGGGCCAGGAGCAAGGCAAGGGTGCAGCCGGTCGAACCGCCGCCCACGATGACAATCTGGTCGTCGGTCATCGCTCAGCGCTTTGTCCAGCAGTGGAACGCTCGTTTAGCCGGGCGGCCGTACCCCCGACGGGCGCCAGAGCCCCGCTTGCAGGGGTCAGCGGAGTCGTCGCCGAGGTGCCGCCCCGGCGAGGGTGTCACCCGCACCGCCATCAAGCCCACGCGCCAGACACGCGAAAGATCAAGACTGCAGGGCATCCCGCTCGATTCGTGAGGCCTCGATTACGCAGACCGGCGAGACGGTCTGGACAATTCGCGTTAGGTGAAAGCCGCTGCGCCGCAGAAGTTCACGATGCTGCGCCGCGGTGCGTTCATGGCCTTCAGTGAGTAGCAGCAGTTCCAGGTCGACCCAGTTGCCGGTGAACTCGCGGTGATGTCGGGGAATCACCATCTCCACCAGCAACAGCGTGGCCTGATCGTGTGCCGCTGCCGCGACGTTGCGCAGGATAGTCTGAGCAGCTTCATCGCCCCAATCGTGGATGACCAATTGAAGGACGTACGCGTCGCCGCCGGTGGGCACACTGTCGAAGAACGAGCCGCCCTCGACGCGCGCCCGGCTACTCACACCGGCGCGGTCGAGCACTACCGGCGCACCGGTGACGACGTCGGGCAGGTCATAGACCACGCCGCGGGCGCTCGGAGTAGCAGCAAGTATCGCTGCGAGCAGTCGGCCGTGTCCGCCACCGACATCGACGATGACGGGAAACCTCCCGAAGTCGTAGGCATCCACCACCGAAGCCGCGGCTATCCCGGCGATGGCCGTATGGGCGTTGTTGAACAGCGAGGCCAAATCGGGGTCCTCAGCCAGATAGGAGAAGCCGTCGGTGCCCAACATCGACGGGACGACCGACTGTCCGGTCCGCACCGCGTCGATCAGCAAAGACCAGAGTTCGCGGTATTTTTCCGATCCGTAAAACCGCGCCAAGCCAGCCACCGAGAGGGGTGCATCCGAGCGCAATGTGGCGGCCAGCGGAGTCAGCGCGTAACGGCCGTCGCGCAACTCGCGGAAGATGCCGCGGCCGATCAACGCCCGCAGCAGCCGCGCCAGCGCCGCGGGGTTCGCGCCGACCCGGCGAGCCAATTCGTCGCGGGGCAGTGGCCCGTTGGCCAGGGCGTCGGCCAGCCGTAGTTCGGCGGCCACGGCGATGGCTTGCGACACCATGTGACCCACGATCAGTTCGCTCATGGCTTGCGGGGCCGGGACGAGTTTTTGATGTAGGCGGTAGAGATAGTGACGGATACGTTCCAGTGCGCGCACCAGCGAAACCGGGGGTGTGGGAAAAGGTAGTGGGGCGATCTGCTCGTCCATGGCTATGTCCTTCCCGGCTGGACGTGGCCATTTAATGTGAGATCGGCCTCGTTCAGTGCGACGGGCACGTCGATGAGATCCGCAGCAAGGTTACCGTGTGTACAAGCACCGCGGACCCGTTGCTCGGGTCGGCGGCCGCGTCGGCCGGTGAACTAACGACGCCCTAAACTCGTGCAACCTACGAGGAGATTTGTGTGATGACAAAAACACCTCGACTGCGCGATGTGCTGAGCCGGCTAGCTGCGCTCAACGCCTCCTTTCGCAGCCCGCCGAACGGTGTCTCCGGTCGGCGTGGCCCAGCAAAAGGTCGGGCGACAGGATAATGGCGACTGTTATGTCAATAGCAAACGACGTCGAACGCGACATCGTCGAGTACCTGCGGGCGCACCACGGCGTCGAAGCCGATGAGATCACCGACGAATCCACGCTTGCCGATCTGGGACTGGATTCGCTTGGAGTTCTTGCTATCGCCGACATCCTCGAGACCAAATACGGCATCTCGCTCGACGATGAGCGCATCGCGGGTGTCCGCACATATTCCGATTTCAAGAACTTCATCTTCTTGAACCGAGCGAAGCGGCCTAAGGCTGAGCAATCTGGTTGACAACTCGATCATCGGAGCCACATCGGCATGAGTGCATACATCACGGCCACCGGCGCGTTTCTTCCCGGCTACCCGGTGCCCAACGACGAAATCGAAGACTACATCGGAAAAGCGGGGCGCGCGTCCTCCGATCTCAAGGACCTTATTCTGGCGAACTGCGGGATCAAGACGCGCCACTACGCGATCGATAAGAGTCAGCGAACCGTGGTATCGAATGCGGCGATGGCGGCTGCCGCGGTGCGCAACGCCGCCGAACGCGCCGGGCTGGGCCCCAACGACGTCGAACTGCTGTCGGCGGCAACGACGATGCCGGATGTGATGGGTCCCGGGCATGCCAGCATGGTGCATGGCGAGTTGGGCTACGGTCCGCTCGAGATCGCGACCGCGCATGGTATCTGCAGTTGCGGGATGATGGCGTTGAAGAACGCCTATCTTCAGGTGGCGATCGGCGAGAAGCGCAATGCGATCTGCGTAGCCAGCGAGTTGGCATCACGGGGTTTCAAGAGCACCCGCTGCGAGGAGATGGGGGCGATCGACGACGACGGGTCGCTGCCGATGGAGACCGCGTTTTTGCGCTACATGCTCTCCGATGGGGCCGGTGCCGCGGTGGTTGAGAGCGCGCCCGCGACATCGGGGATCAGCCTTCGCATCGACTGGATCTCGCTGACGTCGTTTGCGAACACCGAGAAGGCGTGCATGTTTTTCGGCAGCAACGACAACGCGTGCGCGAAGACCTGGGGTGACTACCCGACCATCGCGGCGGCCGCCGCCGACGGTGCGCTCGCTTTGCGGCAGAAGCTCTCCCTGCTGCCGCACTTGGTACGCGTTGGAATCGATGAGTACGAACGTCTACTCGCCATGGGCAAGTTCGACCCGGACACAGTGACCTGGTTTCCCGCCCACTACTCGAGCGAACGAATGAAGGCCATGATGTTGGGCGAGTTCTCTCGGCGGGGCGTCGCCACGGGTGGTCCGGAGACGTGGTACAGCAACCTTACGAGAGTCGGAAACATCGGCAGCGCAGCCATCTTCGTCATTCTCGACGAGATGATGACGGAGGGCCTGATTAGGGACGGCGACACGCTGTTGTGCATGGTCCCGGAATCGGGCCGGTTCGTGGTCTCGTTCATGCATCTGACCGCGGTGACATCGGCTGCGGTCTCGGACCCCCAGTCATGACTACGGCGTCCGACGTCGTCTCGGTCGGGCAGCGTCGCCCTCGCGCGGTGGTGTACCTGTATTCGCAGACCGGGCAGCTGCGCGAGGTCGCCGATGCATTGACCGCTCCTCTGGTCGCCCGCGGGTGGGACATCCGTTGGGTGCAGGTACAACCACGCGTCGAGTTCCCGTTTCCGTGGCCGATCCGGCGATTCTTCGGGGTGTTCCCCGCGGCGGTGGATCCCGAGTCGCTCGTGGAGCTCATCGAACCGCCGGGCAGCTTCTGTACCGACGCGGAGGAATTGGTCATCCTGGCCTATCAGGTGTGGTACCTGGCGCCATCGCTGCCCATCCGGTCACTGCTGAAAGCGCATCCCCAGGCGGTCCGCAACCGGTCGGTCGTCTCGCTGATTGCCTGCCGGAACATGTGGTACTCGGCGGCGATCGAAGTGTCCGCGCTGCTGCGATCCGCGGGTGCTCGACACGTCGGGGTTATCGCCGCGACCGACACACGGCCGCAGGCGACGACACTCGTGACCACGCTGCGCTGGCTGCTGACCGGCCATCGCGAACCCTTCCTGTGGTTCGGGAGGGCCGGGATCAGCGACGCGGAACTGGCTCGGCTCGTCGATGTCGGGCGATGCATCGGCGAATCGAGGCGGTGCCCGCAAGACGCGGCGCCCATCGTGCCCACACTGGCTGCGGCAGATCTCCTCGCCGGGACGGTGTTTCGGAGGTGGGGCGCAACAGTCAGGTCGGCTCAGCGATTCGGCTCGATAGCGCATGGCGCGAGCTTGGCAACATTCGTGCTCGGCTTGGCGGTCGCCATCGTGTTAGGTCTGCCGCTGATCGGATGCGCGGCACTCGCCGGCGGCACGCGGTTCGACGCGATGGTGGCTGGTTTCGTACGGCGGCGGATTTCGATTGGCGGGGCAGCTGTCTACGAGGCGGCGACCCCGTGATGGCCCGCCCCGCAGACCCGTCGCCGTCAGGTTCTCGTCGTTCGTGCGGGCCGGCCCGATCCGCAAGCTGGGCTGCGGTGCCAGCGAACCGCAGCTTTCCATCGGCGATGTCCGCTGACGCTTCGGAGTATCAGGAACTTGTCGACTGGCTGACCACAAAGGTCGCCGGATATGTCAACGTTGCGCCCGACGCGATCGGCATCGATACGCCGTTGGCCGATTGTGGGATCGACTCCGTCTCCGGTCTGGCGCTGTGCGCGGACCTGCAGTGCGAGAAGGGATTCGCCGTCGACACCACCATCGTCTGGGACTACGCGACCATCGATGCCATCGCGGCGTATCTGGTCGGCGAGCGAGCGGCGCCGTGATACCGATCGCCGTGGTCGGTATCGACTGCCGCTTCCCGGGCGCGCCCGACAAGGAGGCGTTCTGGCGACTACTCATGGACGGCGTCGTCACCGACACGGAAGTGCCCTCGCAGCGTTGGGATATCGACACCTACCATCACCCCGACGGTGTCGCCGGATCGATGAACACCCGACGCGCCCATTTCATCGACGACGTGGACGCATTTGACAACGACTTTTTCGGCATCGCGCCGATCGAGGCGGCGGCGCTCGACCCGCAGCAGCGACTGCTACTTCAGGCATCGTGGCGCGCACTGGAAGATGCCGGAATTGATCCCCGGTCGCTGGCCGGCACGCCAGCCGGGGTCTTCGTCGGAATGATGTCCAGCGAGTGGGGCCTCCGTCAGATTCTCGACTTCGCCGGGCTCACCGTATTTCGTGGTACAGGCAGCGGCTACTTCATGACGGCCAACCGCATCTCATACCACCTGAACCTCACCGGACCGAGCATGGCGATTGATTCCGCGTGCTCGTCATCATTGATGGCCGTGCACCAAGGCTGTGCCGCGCTGGGCTCCGGGGAAACCGACACTGTCATCGCCGCGGGTGCGAATCTGCTTCTGACGCCTGCGCTTTCGATCTTCTACACCCAGGCCGGGCTGTCCGCGCCGGATGGTCGCTGCAAACCGTTCGGGCAGTGCGCAGACGGCATCGGCCGGGGTGAGGGCGTGGCCGCGGTAGTGCTGCGCCGACTGGACGACGCCGTTGCCGACGGCCAGCCGATCTACGCCGTCGTGAGGAGTTCGGTTGCCAACCACGATGGCCGCAGCAACGGGATCACCGCCCCGAACCGTCGATCCCAGGTGCAGCTGATGCGCCGCGCGCTCGATCTCGCAGAACTTGAGGCCGGACAGATCGACTTCGTCGAAGCACATGGCACCGGCACGGTTCTCGGCGACATGATTGAGGCCAACGCGCTGGGCGATATCCACCAGACGCGCGGCAGCGAGCCATGCCTGCTGGGTTCGGTCAAGGGAAACATCGGGCACACCGAGGGCAGCGCAGGGATCGCGTCGTTCATCAAGGCCTGCCTGGCGCTGCACCATCGCATGCTGCCGCCGACGGTGTTCGGCGACAGGGCCAATCCGCGGTTGCGGCTGGAGGCGCATGGGCTGCGCCTGGCCGACGGTCCGGAGGAATTGCCAGCGAACGGTGCAGTGGGCGCGGTGAGCTCATTCGGACTGGGCGGCAGTAACGCGCACGCGGTGCTGGAGTCGGCGCCGGCCGCAGCGGCGCCCCATCCGGGTGCGACGGGAGTCCTGACCGTGTCGGCGCCCTCTGAGCAGGCGCTGCGGCGCAACATCGCTTCGATCGCCACCGCGCTGCAGACTGTCGACGATCAACGGCTGGCCTCCTGGTGCCGCGCCACCAACATCGTGAAGCGATCGCATCGGTGTCGCTTCGTGCTGGAAGGTAACCGCGGAACACTGGTCGATGGGCTGCGGGAGTTTCTCGCCGGCGCGCGTCCTGATCTGGCGTCGTCCGCCCCGATGCGCAAGGTCCCCGCCGCCGTGGGGCTGTTGTGCTCTGGGCAGGGCACCCAGTACCCGGGCATGACGCGGCCGCTCTACGACGCCAATCCCAGGTACCAGGAACATCTGGATGCCGTGACGGCCGCCCTCGACCAGCACATGTCATCGGACCTTCGTTCGGTGATATTCGGCAACGCACCCGGCCTCGATCACACCAGCCTCGCGCAGCCGGCGTTGTTCGCGGTCTCCTACGCGCTGGGAACGACATTGCTGCAGAGCGGGATCCGTCCAGCCTTCGGCATCGGCCACAGCGTCGGCGAGCTCGCCGTCGCCTGCCTCGCCGGCGTGTTGTCCCTCGACGATGCGGCACGGCTCATCGCAATCAGAGGACGTCTGATCGGCTCCTTGCCTCCCGGCGGCGCGATGATCGTGGTCGACCTCGGTATCGAGCAGGCCGAGGCACTAGTCGCAGACGAGCCCGAGTGCGCGATCGCAGCCGTCAATGGGCCACGCTCGGTGGCCATCTCCGGTGCCGCCGATGCGGTGGCGCGGGCCCAGGCCGCGGTTTCCGAAAAGGGTGGAAGAGCAGTGAACCTGAGGGTGTCGCATGCCTTTCACTCGCCGCTGATGGAGCCCATCGTGGCGGAATTCCGGCGCGAGCTGTCGGGGCTCGCGCCAGGTCCCTCGGAATTCCCGCTCTTCTCTACCGTGCTCGGCAGAGAAGTTGAGGGCCACGATATGGACAGCGACTACTGGGCCAACCAGATCTGTTCACCGGTGCGGTTTTTCGACGCAGTTCAGGCTGCCGGGAGTGCTGCAAGTGCCGACTATCTCGTCGAGGCCGGTCCGCGTTCCACGCTGCTCGCCCTTGCCATGCAGTGCGGACTGTCGTCGCAGATTCGGTCGTTGCCATTATGCGGCGGACCGTGTTCAGACGGAGCGGAGCTGATGGCCGTGGCTGCGTCGATGCTGCGTGATGGGTACTCGCCCGACCTATCGCCGTTATACGGCAGGCCTGCTGACCCGCTGCAGCGGATTCCGCCATACGTCTTCGACACTTCCAGTCGGTTCTGGTTCGACGGCGGGGTCGCCGCCGTGCCGCCAACGGCCCAGCCCCCGATCGTCACGCCCGTCGCCGAGCGAGAGCAGCGTGCGTGCGTCCCGGCCGAGATAGAGGGGGCGGTACTAGCGGTGATCGCCAATGTCGGCGGCTATCAGGTCGCTGAGCTTGGCCGGTCCAGCCGGCTCGCCGAAGACCTGGGCTACGACTCGCTGCTGCAACTTCGCCTCATCGATGGGCTGCGCTCGGAATATCCCCAACTTGAGCACATCAGCGTCGCCGAGGTGCTGCCGAAGATTCGAAGCGTCGGCGATCTCGTCGACTTCGTGGTGCGGTGGTTCAATAGGGCCGGCGTGAGCGGATGACACCCATCGAATTGGTGTGCTTCCACCCCGCCGGACCCCACGCCCAGCTCGGCCGCGCCATGGCCGCCTGGCTGGTGTATTTGCCTGCTCAACAACATATTTCGTGCGGAATGGAGCCGGTTTTCGTCGCATCCTATCGCGCCCCACACTTACCAGTGGCGCAGGAGCTGATCCTATGAGCATCTTCACCCGCGAAATGCTTGCGTCTGCGGCATCGTCACCGCACGGCTTGACCGCCGGCACCGTTGCGGATCCCATACGGTTGAGCTGGAGCGAAGTCCACGACCAGGCGAAGCGGATGGCTGGCAGCCTGGCCGCCAAGGGAGTTGGCCGCCACGGCTCGGTCGCGGTGCTGGCCACCGACGCGGCGGATGTCGCACCGCTCGTACAGGCGATCTGGCTGCGCGGCGCCGCGGTGACGATGCTTCAGCAACCGACACCACGCATCGACCTCGCTGTCTGGCTAGGCGATACCGTGCGGGCGATCCTGATGATCCATGCAGACCTGGTCGTCGTCGGGGAACCTTTTTTAATGGCGGGGGATCATTTGCTGGCCCATAACCTGGCCGTCTGCACGGTCGAGTCGCTACGCGGCGCCAAGCCGATCGAGCCCGACGACGCGGACGAGGCCGACGAGGCGGATATCGCGATGCGCCAGCTGACGTCCGGGTCAACGGGCGTACCCAAGGCCGTCGAAATCAGTCACGCTAACCTCGCCGCGAACACCGTCGCAATTTGCCATGCGGTGGACATTGAAATCGACAAGGATGTGATGGCCAGCTGGCTGCCGCTCTCACACGACATGGGCATGATCGGTTTCGTGCAGTTCCCCATGCAGGTGGGTGTGGAAACCGTCGTAGTCACGGCGGACCAGTTCCTGCGGCGACCACTCACATGGGCCGAGTTGATCAGCAGGCACCGCGCATCCATTACCTCGGGCCCCAACTTCGCGTACGCGGTGCTGGCCCGCGTCCTGCAACGGGCCGACCCCACCGATATCGACCTCTCATCGCTGCGGCTCGCGGTGAATGGGGCCGAACCCATCGATCATCGCGATCTGGTGAACTTCGCCACCGTCGGCGCCCGCTTTGGCCTGAGACCCAGCGCACCGACGGTCGCCTATGGGCTCGCCGAGGCCACCCTGATGGTGTCCATGGGGGCACCGCACGACCAGGCGATCGTCGACTCGGTCTCCCGGCAGGCCATGGCGGAGGCACACCGCGCTCAGCTGGTTCCGGATGACTCGGAGAACGTGCAGCACGTCGTGTGCGTGGGATTCCCGGTCAAGGGCATGGACGTGCGCGTCGCCCGGGATGGAACGGCGCAGGGGCCTAGAGAAATCGGCGCCATCGAACTTCGTGGTCCTGCTGTCGCCAGCAGTTATCTCACGCCGGACGGGGTCATTCCACTCGCCCGCCAGGACGGCTGGGTCGACAGCGGGGACCTGGGTTACCTCGACGAGGAGGGGCGGATCTACGTGTGCGGCCGCACAAAGGATCTCATCGTGCTGGCCGGGACGAATCTGTATCCCCACGACATCGAGCGTGCCGCCGAGACCGTCGACGGTGTGCGCAAGGGCTGCGTGATCGCGCTGCGTGTCGACGCCGCGCGAGAGGGCTTCGCGGTGCTCGCCGAAGTGCATAACGTAGATGAGGAGGACGCTCGCCTGCGTATCAGCCGGGAGATCACAGCCAGGGTGAACCACCAAGTTGGGCATGCACCGCGGGAGGTACGGTTGTTCCCCGCCGGAACCTTACCGAAGACAGGTTCGGGCAAACTTCGCCGCAACAGCGCTCGAAAACTGTTGTCCCAAGGAACACTCGGCGCAGACACCACGAGCCCAGCCTCACTAACTGAAGCCGAGCCCGCGGCCTCCGGTAAACCAGGCTGATGCGCTGCGCTGGGTCGGGCAGACACTGGCCGCGATGCAGGGTTCACCGCTAGGCGCGCTCAAGAGGCGGCGAAGTATCGGGTGCGCCGTGTCTTGCGGTATCGCTGAGGCCGATCCATTCGTGCAGCCGGGTAAGCGGTTTGGGCGCCCACCAATTCAGCCGGCCAACCACCCGCATGAAGGCAGGCACGAGCAACATCCGAACCAGGGTCGCGTCCATCAGCACCGCCAGCGTGAGCCCGAGGCCGACCATCCGCACGAACGACACCTGCGCTGCCATCAACGCGGCGAACGAGATCGACATCACCAGCGCAGCCGCGGTGACCACCCGGCCGGTGCGCGCGACGCCGAGCGCAACGCTCTCACTATTGGCGGCCGGTGTGTGATCCGATTGGAGCCAGTACTCGCGGATCCGCGAGATCAGAAAGACTTCGTAATCCATAGATAGTCCAAATGCGATGCAGAACAACAACACTGGCAGGTTCACATCCAGCGTGCCCGTAACTGTTGAACCGAGCGCGCCGAGATGCCCGTCTTGGAAGACCCATACCAGCGCACCGAACGCGGCGGTCAGCGACAAGATATTGAGCAAGACGGCCTTCAGTGGCAACACCACGCTGGCGGTCAACAGGAACAACAGGACCAGCGTGATGCCAGCGATGATCTCGAGCACCAGGCGCAGGCGACTGGTGATCGCATGCACGCTGTCGTGATTGCCCTGTGCGACGCCTCCCAGCTGCACGGTTTTGTTCGCCGGGGTAGCGATGGTATGCAGCCCGTCCAGCTGACGCGCCGACTCGTCCGAGAACAGCGGCGTGGTGCTGGTTACGGTTAAGAACGCGCTACCGTCCTTCACGCCGGTTGGTGCCGTCGGCGGACCGGCGAGGCGGCCGTCGACGAAGCTACCGCCGGGTGAGGCCACCGACGACACGTCAGACACTTTCGACAGCGCCGACGCGTAGCGGCTGAAGTCATCAGTGCTGACCCCGTCCGCATCGGGCATCACCACGGTGATGTTGGTCAGCGGGTTGACGGCAAAGTCGTTGCGCAGCTCATCGCCGAGCTGGCGCGCGGATGTCGAGGAGGGCAGCATCCGGTCGTCGGGAAAGCCCCACTTGACTCCGAGGAACGGCGCTCCAAGCACCAGCAGCACGACGATGATTGCGGCTCCGATCAGTACCGCGTGATGCATGACAAACGTCGTCAAGCGATACCAGAACGTCTGCTCGACTGGCTTGGGTGACGGGTCCGGGCGACCTAGCATCCGGCGTAACAGCCTACGTATGTCCAGCAAGTCGAGACGATCGCCGAGCAGCGTGATCGCGGCGGGGGTCACCACGATCGAAGCGGTGGCCGCCAAAGTGACCACGGCCACGCCTGCGTACGCGAAAGACTTTAGGAAGTATTGCGGGAACAGGACCATCGCCAGCATCGACGACGCGACCGTCATCGCCGAAAACAGCACAGTGCGTCCCGCGGTCGTCATGGTGCGCTCCAGCGCGGCGAATGGGTTGGCGCCTGTGGCCATCTCGTCGCGATAACGGCTGAGGATCAACAGGGTGTAGTCGATCGCGAGTGCCACGCCCAGCGCGACGGTCAGGTTCAACGCAAAGATCGAAACGTTCGTCAACAGCGAGACCAGGCGCAGCACCGCCATCGTCCCGAGGATCGCGAAGACACCGACTGCCATCGGCAGCGCGGCCGCGACGAGACCGCCGAACACCCAGATCAGCACCAAGAAACTCAGTGGCAGCGTGAGCGATTCGATGAGCACCAGATCCTTCCGCGTCTGGTCGGTGGTCTGCCAATAGATCGTGGGCTCGCCGCCGACGCGCACCGTGACGCCGTCGCGGTCATGCACGAGTTCGTCAGCCAGTTGTCTGGCGTACTTCGGCGCCTCGTTATCGTTGCCGGAGATGCCGGCCATGATCAGCCCCGTCTTGCCGTCCCCACTGATAAGCGCGGCGGTGTGGGCGGTCCATGCGGACGTCAGCTGGCCGACATGCGGGGAGTTCTGCAGCTGCCGCACGATGTCGGTGCCCAGCGTTCGGGCCGCGCTGCTCTCGGCGCCTTCCTTCGATGTGACGCTGACGACCATCGTCATGTCGCCCTGATCGAACTTGTCTGACAGCAGTTTTGCGGCCTGCGACGACTCAGATGTCGGATCACGCATGCCGCCGCCCGAGAGACTCTCGGTTACCGGGATACCGACGATTGCGGTGCCGACCAAGACGAGGAACGCCACAGCGATAATGCGCCGGGGTACCCGGATGGCGATTCGAGTGACTCCCTGCAGCACGTCACGCCCCCATCGGTCTTTCTCCGTGGCTGCTGCAGTCTATGCGCCACCGCACTACTGCGGGAGCGGTCAGCCGGAGACGATCAGTCCAACGCCGGTGGGTTTGCTACATACTGGCCGTCGCGCCGGACACCGCCAGCACGGTCTGATACCTCTGCTCAGCCACGCTCAACTCCCTCATTCGAAGGAGTGTCAAGGATCAGCCGAAGTAACTGTCAACCACCAGCCGAACACCGTCAGGCATCACCCGAAGACAGCGGGCCTGCTGCGGCCGGTTGATCAGCGCGGACTGCCGGCCCTACTTGTGAAGTGCGCCGTCAGGGTTTCGAACCCCGGACCCGCTGATTAAGAGCGGGCGGTTTTCGTTGCCTCCCGGTGTGTCCGGTTGTGTGCCCTATTCCGTTGGGCGGCAATGTTTCGCCTAACTCATTACTTCCTGTCGCAGCCGGTCGATTCCGGTCGATTGTTGTCATTTGCGGCGCATAAACGTCACCTGGCACTAGTAACCCGGCTCAGGGAAACTCACTCCACCTGCTCCGATGGGGTGAACGGTGCGAACGTAGGCAGCGGGCGGTCGATCCCGTAGTGGTCA
>Ga0187782_10002406_pt1 | contig 13786 bp, 11 predicted proteins | sample 0715_SJ02_MP15_2_FD_132454 | JGI IMG/M metagenome (GOLD analysis project Ga0187782, IMG submission 132454) | Tropical peat soil microbial communities from peatlands in Department of Meta, Colombia - 0715_SJ02_MP15_20_MG | ecosystem: Environmental > Terrestrial > Soil > Wetlands > Peat | place...
ATTCGCTCTCGCACATTTTCGGCAAGCGCCGTTTCCCCACCACGGACACCAGCAAAAATAACTGGCTCCTCGCGCTCGTGACCCTCGGCGAAGGCTGGCACAACAATCATCACTACTACATGGCCAGCGCCCGCCAGGGCTTTTACTGGTGGGAAATCGACATCACCTACTACACGTTAAAAATCCTCTCGTGGTTCCACCTGGTCCGCGAACTCCGCCGCGTCCCCGCGCACGTCCTCGCCGAAGGCCAAGCCCTCGACGCCTCCGCCTCGTAGCATAGGCTTCGGCCTGTGCGTCTCCGTTCTGCTGTAGCGCTGGCTTTACGCCAGCTCTTGCGGTCAGGCTGCGCGAAGGAACGCTGACATAAAAGTCAGCGCTACATGGGCGGGTTCCGTTTTGGGATCAGCTGTTCGTTAGGTGATTACTCCCCCCTCCCCCCGGTGTTTTCGGTACAAGAGTGCGCAAGGTGAAGAAAATGGGGCGCATAGCTTGCGGACTTGTACTGAAAATACCGAAAAATACGGTACAAGAGTGCGCAAATGATTGAAAAATCGAGAGCACCGACGGCGGATTGCCGCGGAATACGGGAGCGTACCGTAGGGCCGCGGAGCTTTGCAGAGGGGACCGCCCCCCCGGTGTTTTTGCGTAAGTGTTGACTTGAAAAGGTTTCGCCACGGAGACACGGAGAGCACGGAGATTCGGAGAAGAAAAAGGAACTGGTGGATTCGGAAAAAGAAAAAAGAACTGCGGCGGGCATGGATTATGCGGGGCGGAGACGGATTTTGGGAACGGAGCCGGGGGCGAGATCGAAGACTTGCTTGACGAGGCAGAGGCCGTCGCCCTTGGGGTGAGCTGGGAGGCCGCAGAGGCGCCCGCCGGCGAATTGATATTGGCAAAGGTTGAAGATGTCGGAGGGTCTCGCGTTAGACATAGAGAAAGGCTAGCGAAGAAATACCAGTGCGTCAATATACTAGTATCTACCGATGGGACACATTTTATGCACTGTTTCGAATGCTTGTGGAAATCGGGAGAGGGGAGCGGTTCAGAGTTGAAAGTTGAAAGAGAACAACCCACGCGGCCCCGCACTCCTCCGCCTCGTCTCGCGCCTCGCGATGCGCTCCTTCCAAATTGAACGCCCCGGGCCCCCGCACAAGTGAAGCCCCCGCTACACGCAGAGACCCCTACGATTTGACTTCTGCCACCATTGGGGGTTACGTTACCCTTTTCATACTCTGTGACTCACGCAACCCTGCCCGGAGGTAAAACGTGGGCTTGACTCCTCCTCCTCGGCCAGTCGGGGCTCCTATACTCCCTCCACCGCTCTACCCGATCGAAAACCTAGTATTCAAGAACCAGAAAGTCACGCTCGACGGTTATCGCTTCAAGAACTGCGCATTCGTCGACTGCACGCTCGTGGTCCGAAGAGGGAATTTCAGACTCGAAGAGTGCTTTTTCCAGGGCATCTGGTGGGTTGAGTTCGACGGGAATGCCGGACGGGTCGTTAAGCTTTGCTCCATCGTGGACTGGTCAACAGTCGGGCAAGGGCTCAAGGCCACTGTGCACCCGAACGGCGGCGTGAGTGTCTCATGACGTTCGAGCCAGAAAAGCTGTTACAGAACATCGAACTTAGACTCGGCGGCCGCACGGCGTTGCTCGCTATCGGTGAGGGGGTCCTGCTTGCTGCATTCTATCTGCTGATGAAGGGATATTCGGAGCACCCTGCTTTTTCGACCGTTGCCGGCTCCCTCTTGCTCCTGGCTATACTCGGCTTCATCGGACTGGGCTTGCTTGGAAAATCCAGGCCAGACGAGACGCGCGAGAGGTCCCTCACGCACGTCAGCCAGGTGGGCGTCGTGATTGCCCACGGACTTAGTTCTCCTAGGGACATGGTCCAGCTCATGAGGGCGCTGAACGGTATGAGTCGTCTACCACTCCCCTCCTACACTGTTCAAGGTTCTGCCGCAGTCGAGGCAGACAGAGTACCGCTGACCGAGGAACAATCGAGGAAGGTCATCGAGAACATTGAACAGGGAATAGAAAAAATGCTGGAGTCCGCCGTCTCGGGCGCGGTTGGGCAGGAGAGCCCCGAGCCAGCCCCCCAGGAGGTTGACCGCACGACTCCCGTGGCAGGTCGTAAGCTGATAGGGGAGTGAGCCGGGTGTCCACCCGCGGCACCTCACTCCGGCCACTTCTTGCTCAATCCGCATTGCCGCCCGTCCGGGGCTCGACGTCTGTTGAGCGTGGTGTTCCCTTACACCGTGGGCTAAATTCTTTCGCGCCTCCGGCGCTCGCCATTTCTCACTCCTTGTACCCACCGCTTACGCGGTGGGCTAACGTCTGGCGCACCTACGGTGCTAGGGCAGGTGTAGTGGCCCAGTCCTGCTTGCCGCAGGCGAGCTTTAGGACTGGTTGCCGATCTAAAGGTCGGCCACTACACGGGCCTCGGAGGACGGAGAGACACAAGTTGAAGCTATGCTACGGGCAGGGGGCGCAGCGGCGTAAAGCCGCTGCTACACGGAGGAGGAAGAGTTGGCATGATCTTTCGAGGCCCAGGGCGAGAAGCCAGCGCTACGCAAAGAGCCGGTCTAAAGACCGGCCACTACAGAAGAGAGAAGAGCGGACCGCCGGGTGCCCCAGCCCGGGTTTGGGGAGTGGGTCTTGGGAAGTTGCCCTGGCACAGGTGAAAGGCGAGGCGGCGCGCCTCCGGCGCTCGCGTTGCTCGGCGTGACGTTTCCCAGGACTTACGCCCTGGGCTAACGTATGGCGCACCTACGGTGCTCGGGCTGGTGTAGTGGCCCGGTCCTGCTTGCCGCAGGCAGGCTTTAGACTGGCGGCCGCTGGAACTCAGCATCAATGCCGACGGAATGTATTAAAAGCGGCAGCATCGTGCGGTTTCGCGCACTTTGCAGGTCTTTGTGGTCGGTGTGTGGGCAGCGCCGGAGGCGCGGGAGAAGCTAGCCCAGCCCGTGAGGGCTGGGAACAGAATGCGGCAGGAAGTAAGCGCCGTAGGCGCGACACCTAACCGAGCACGTATTTTGGGTCGAAGGCAATGGCGTGTTTTTTCAGAAGGGCGAGGAATTCGGCGTGGAATCCCAGTCTTTTGTGATGTGTTTTTTGGTTTTGGATGTAGCGGACGGCGGCGGGAAGAAGCGAGTGGCTTACGGCGAATGCTCCATAGCGTTCCTGCCAGGCGAAGTTGTGCCCTCGTTCGTGCGCCCAGCGGGAGGAATTGGATTTGATGGTGGACACGGCTTTGGCGAGAGAGAGTGTGGGCGGGAGTTGGATTAGGAGGTGAAGGTGATCCTCGACGCCGCCGATGGCATGGACGACGATGTCGAGGTTTTTGCAGATGCCGGCGGTGTAGGACCATAGGCGGGGTTGCGGGTGTTCGGGGATGGATTTGTTGCGGTTTTTCGTAGAGAAGACGATGTGGAGTGTGTTCCGGGTGTAGGTATGGGACATTGTGGCGCCCCTCCGGGGCTGGCGTTTGCTCGGATGTTTTCCCAGGGCTTACGCCCTGGGCTAAGATCTTTCGCGCCTTCGGCGCTCTTGGGAGAAAACGTTGCCTCGAGCTAGACGCCCCCTGCGGAGTATAAATTATTATGTATATAATGATATAGTAAACGCACACCATCACGGATGTCCATCGTGCATATCACGTGGTCGCACCGTCCAAATTGTCCGCTCGCACCTGTGACGCGCGACCACCCCAAACCCCCATTTCCTGCGGTATCCTTGGGGTTGCAACGCTACCGCACCGGGCGCTTCGCGCCCCTGGCTAAAGCCAGGGGTCTACACGCGGCGCGACACGCGGCGCCACTCAAGGAAAACAACACGGGTCTAAAGACCCGCCACTACAGGCAAGCTGAAAGGATCTTCCTATGACACAGCATATTGGTGAGTTGAATCCTCCCATGCGTTTGATGATGACCCCAGGGCCGTGCTCCATCGACCCGCGCGTGTATCGTGCCCTGGCTTCGCCCATCGTGGGGCATCTCGACCCATGGTTCCGCGGCTGCATGGACGAGACGCAAGTGCTGATGCGGCAGATTTTCCAGACCGAGAACCGCATCACGTTTCCCTTGTCGGCATCGGGCTCCGGCGGCATCGAAGCTTCGGTGCTGAACTCGCTCGAACCCGGCGATGAGTGCATAACCTGCGTGAACGGGTTGTTCTCCGGGCGCATGCACGTCATCGCGCAGCACACCCCGGCGACCATTCATCTGGTGGAAGCGCCGCTCGGCAAGCCGGTCGATCCGGAAGACGTGCGCAAGGTGGCCAAAGGCCGCAAGATTAAAATGATTGGACTGGCGCAAGGCGAAACTTCCACCGGCGTGGTGACGGAGATTGACCCGTTCCGCAAAGTGGCCGATGAATGTGGCGCGCTCCTGGTGGTGGATACGGTGGCGTCGCTGTGCGCCGTGCCGCTCAATGTGGACCAGCAGCGCATTGATATTTGCTTCAGCGGCTCGCAGAAGGCCATCAGCGCGCCTCCGGGCATGTCGCCGATTACCGTGAGCCCCCGCGCGGAAGAGGCGTTTCGCGCGCGCAAGACCAAAACGCAGAGCTGGTATTTCGATCTTTCCACAGCAATGAATTATTGGGGCAAGGACCGGCTGTATCATCACACCCCGCCGATTTCGTTGATTTATGCGCTGCGCGAAGCCATGCGCATTTGCGTCGAGGAGGGCCTCGAAGCGCGCTGGGAACGCCACCGCGTGAATCAGCTCGCGCTGGTCGCGGGCCTCGAAGCGATGGGCCTGAAGCTGTTTGTGGACAAGCCCAAGGACCGGCTGGTGACGGTCACCGCCGTGAACATTCCCGCGGGTGTTGACGATCTAAAACTGCGCAATCAGTTGCTCGACGAATTCAACATCGAAATTGCCGGCGGCATCGGCCCGACGAAGGGGCAAATCTGGCGGCTCGGCACCATGGGCTATTGCAGCCAGAAGGCGTTCGTGCTGCAGCTACTCGCGGCGTTGGACAAGGCGCTGCTCGATCAGGGCCACCGCCATTCGCCGGGAGCCGGCGTCGGCGGCGCGATTCACAGCTACACGCACGCGGAAACCCCCGCCGTCGTCGCGCGCTGAGTGTTTTGAAAATGGAAAAAAGAAAATGGAAAATGGGAGGAAGGACGCCGCGCTGAGGTCTTTTCCTGTTTTCCATTTTCCAATTTCTATTTTCCAATTCGGTTGTTAAGCCGATACATTTCTCGGACGCTTCGGCCGAACTTCGTATTTCGATTTTCGAGCTTCGATTTGTCCCCCTCAGGATGACAGCATCCCTTTTTTTGTTGTGCGATCGGCTTCCGATTCGTTCAGTGTGTGTTCCCACCGTGCGATGACCGCGCTGGCCAGACAGTTGCCGGTGACGTTGACGGAAGTGCGCGCCATGTCAATGAGCGCGTCGACGCCGAGGATCAGGAAGATGGGCTCGGTCGGGAGATGAAGAGTGGACGCGGTAGCGAGTAGCACGACTAGAACGGCGCGCGGAACGCCGGCTACGCCTTTGCTGGTGAGCATCAGCGTGAACACCATGGCGAGTTGCTGCGGCCAAGTCATGTGGATGCCCGCGGCTTGGGCCACGAAGACGGAGGCGACGGCGAGGTAGAGCGTCGAGCCGTCGAGGTTGAAGCTGTAGCCCGCGGGGATGACGAAGGCGACAATTTCGCGAGGGACGCCGAAGGCTTCCATGGATTCCATAGCGCGAGGCAGCGCGGCTTCCGAGGAACTGGTGGCGAAGGCGATGGTCGCAGGCTCTGCGACGGATTTTAGGAAGCGCATGAGTGGGACGCGCGTGAGAAGAATGATGGGGAGGAGAACGAGGAGAAGAAAGGCGAGAAGGCCAGCGTAAGCGGTGAGAACGAGTTTGCCTAGCGGAAGGAGGACGTTGAGGCCGAGATGACCGATGGTGTAGGCGATGGCAGCACCGACCCCGATGGGTGCGAAGTACATGACGATGTTGGTGAAGCGGAACATGACTTGAGTGAGAGATTCGGCGAGGCTCAGCATGGGCTGGCGAAGCTTTTCGGGAACTTGAAGGAGCGCGATGCCGAAGAGAATCGCGAACACCGCAACCTGGAGGATTTGATTATCGGCGACGGCTTTGGCGATGTTTTCGGGGAAGATGTGGATGAGGAAGTCGTCCCATTTGAGAGTGGCGACGGTCTGCGCGGCGGGTTCGGTGGTTGCGGCGGGAAGCGCGATGCCGGCGCCAGCGCGAGAGAGGTTAATTACGGCTACGCCAATGAAGAGCGCGATGGTGGTGACCACCTCGAAATAGAGCAGACTTTTCCAGCCGATGCGGCCGACTTTGCGCACGCTGCCGTGACCCGCAATGCCGGTGATGAGCGTGCCAAGGATTAGGGGTGCGACGATCACCTTGATGAGGCGAAGGAAGATTACGCTTAGGACGTTGACGCGAGTGGCGAATTGCGGCGCATCAAGGCCGAGTTCGAGGCCGACGAGCATGGCGAAGAAGATCCAAAAGGTGAGCGTGCGTTTTTGAAGGCCGGCGTAAAAAAGCAGGAGCAATGCGGCCCAGCGGAAAGCTGCGATCCAGGTATGGGTATGAAGAAGCGCCAGCAGAAGAAAGCCGAGTGCGAGCAGCGAAAGACCGGCAATCACAGGAATTCTGAATGTTCTGGGTGAGTCGCCGCGCAACGGGAGTCCTCAATTAGGGTGGAGTTCGTGTGAGGACATCATATACGACGGAAAATGGAAAATCGAAACTGGAAAATGGGAGCACCGTTTTGGGCGTATGGCAGCAGGGCTGCCCCCGATCGGTTGGACGATGACGCTGGCTGGTGGAAAAGCGGGAGCAGGGCTCCCGCGCTCCAAAGGTGCTATCTTCGAGTTATGGCGAAAATGAAATGTTTGGAGTGCTCACGGTGTAAAGCTACGTTTGGTGCGGATGGCCCGGCGACGGTTTGTACGAAGTGCTCGGGATCGCTTTATGTGCGGTATGAGTTGGGGCCGCTGCGCGGACTGGCTTCGCGCGAGCGGATTGGGCGAGATGACGAAGAAGGCCCCGCATGCAAAACCGGCATCTGGGGCACCCGCGGTTCGGCGGGGATGTGGAGGTATCGGTGCGCTTTGCCGGAGGCGGCGCCGGTGACCTTGGGTGAGGGTTGGACGCCGATGATTCAGTCGCGACGGTATCCCAGCGTCTACTTGAAGGAAGAAGGGGCAAATCCTACGGGGTCGTTTAAGGCGCGAGGGATGGCGATGGCTGTGACCATGACTCGCGCTTATGGCTTGAAGAAATTGGCAACGCCATCGGCGGGAAATGCGGCGGGGGCGCTGGCAGCGTATGCGGCGGCGGCAGGGATTGAGGCGCATTTGTTTATGCCCAAGGATGTGCCGTTCGCGAATTATCTGGAGGCGGTGCTTTACGGAGCGAAGGTGACGTTGGTGGATGGGCTGATTTCGGATTGCGGGCGCATGGTGGCGGAACGCAAGGACAAAGAGGGCTGGTTTGACGTGTCTACGTTGAAGGAGCCGTTTCGCGTAGAGGGCAAGAAGACCATGGGGTATGAGTTGGTGGAGCAGCTTGGGTGGGAGTATCCGGAGGCGGTGTTTTATCCCACGGGTGGCGGAGTGGGGTTGATCGGGATGTGGAAGGCTTTCCAGGAGCTGGAGGAGTTGGGTTGGGTGCGGCCGGGAAAGCGGCCGAAGATGATTGCGGTACAGTCGGCGGGATGCGCGCCGGTGGTGCGGGCATTTGAGCAGGGAAAAGATGCCAGCGAGATGTGGAAGAATGCGGAGACTTTTGCGGCGGGATTGCGGGTGCCGAGGCCGTATGGGGATTACATCATGCTGGAGATCTTGCGGGAATCGGGAGGAATGGCGGTGGCGCTGCCGGATGAGGAAATTTTGAGGTCGTTGCGGGATTGGGCGGAGAACGAAGGAGTTTTTCTGTGCCCGGAGGGAGCAGCGGCGACGGCGGGGTACGACCATTTGCTGAAGACGGGATTTTTGAAGGCGGAGGATCGGGTGGTGTTGTTTAATACCGGCGCAGGGTTGAAGTATACGGATGTGGTGGGGGAGGCGGTGGGGATTCGAAAATAGAAAAGGGAAAATGGAAAGGCGAAATTCGAAATTCGCGAAGGGGGTGTTCGGCGATCCGGAAGCAGGCCGAGCGGAATGGATCGGTTGAGATCCTTCGCGCAAAAGACGCGCTCAGGATGACAAGGGTCTGCCTTGGGTACGTATTGCAAAATTTGGGCTGGATTGACAGTAAGTCGAGGGGCATCGGAAACTAATTGCTAGCTTCTGAAACCAAGAGCACAGACAGGAGTGTCTGTGCTACGAAGAGAGGGATGAACGTGCCAACACTGCCGGTACTTGCGAATAATGGGGCGATGAACCAGTTTGTGGGGGCGTTTGAGGTGGTGTCGAAGCTGAGTGGGCATGTTTATGAGTGCAGCTTTTCCCATATCTGGAATGCGATTGCTACGCGGCATAGCGACACCATTGATGCGAAGTTCGTTGTGGATGGTGAGGGCCACATTGTGGGGATGGCGCACACCGCTTTCGTGGAGTTCCGTGAGAAGGCCGGGCGGGATTTGACGGATCGCGAGGCGAGTTTTGTGGCGGCGGAATATTTGCGCGGGCGGCTGGAAGAGGAAGATCTGCGGCCGCTGTATGATGTGTCGCAGGAAGAAGTGACGCGGCTGGTACAGCGGGTTGGAATCAAGTAAGTTTTCAGCTGTCAGTTCCCAGGCCACAGTTTCGGAAGAAGAGTTTCCTCAGGGGCTAAAGCCCCGCTCCTGTTGTATGTTTCTGTCGGAGCTAAAGCTCCGACCCCTTCGCTTCGTTCAAAACATCGGAAGAAAGGGAGATTCATCGTCCTGGGTTGAAGTGGAATTGGCGGACGGCCTCCCGCTACGCGGGCAGGCAGAAGGGCGTCCCTACGATCAGGTTTTAATTGGGCGGAAAAGCGGCGCCAAGGCGCCGCACTCCAAGTTAGTCGGCGGGGTTGGGGGCCGCGCCGTTTTCGGCGCGGAAGGACTCCAGGACAGGATGGTGCAAACCGTCGCGGCGGATGAAATAGATCACCAGCAGCAAGAGCAGGGCGCCGAAAACCATGACCGCAGCGGCGGCCTGCAAGCCAATCTGAAGGTCGCTCATGTCCGACACCTTGCCAATGAGCATCGGCCCCATAGCACCGAACAATTGAGTGGCGAACATATACACGCCAATGGCCGTGGCGTGGGCGCGCTGCGGGGTCAGGTCGTGGAGAACGGCGGTGGTGGGGCCGTGATACCAGGACATGAAAAACATGGCCGCGAACAAGCTGGCGAGTACGACCCATTTCTCCTCGGATTGGACAGCCAACAGGAGAAAAGGAGCTGCGGCAAGGAAGGCGCAAGCGATCACCAGAACGCGTCCAAAAGCGAACCGCTTTCTTGCGAGATCGGCGAAGAACCCGCCGCAAAGCGCGCCGGGGACAGTAGACAGCAGGGCAATCACAGCAAGAGAGAGAGAAGCCTCGCGTATGCTGAAGCCTTTGTAGTTCATGGCGTAGTCGATGCCCCAGCTCACAAAAGAAACGCTAGAAAAAGTGATGCAGACGCCCGCGACAACCATGGCGACGAAAGCGGGCACGCGAAGGAGTTGCGCAAAAGGCACAACTTCGGATCGTGGACGCCGCGTGGGTTCTCTGAGCTTTAGAGCTGAGAGGCCGGGGATGATGCCGATCAGGCCGACTATGATGAAGGCGTGTTGCCAGCCGTGACGCGCGCCCATAATCCCGCCAAGCACGAGACCAGAGATGCCACCGAGAATCATCCCGGAGGCGAAGATGGACTGCGCGAGAGCCCGGTGTTCCATGGAGAACGAGTCGGAGATGAGCGATTGCGCCGCGGGCGCGTATGCCGCTTCGCCAATGCCAACCATGCCGCGGGCAAAGAAGAGAAAAGCGAAAGTAGGAGCGAGGCCACTGCCGATGGCGGCAATACTCCAGATCATCACACCGGCGCAAATGATTTTGGGTTCGTTGAAACGGTCGGCGAGGTAACCAAAAGGAATGCTGGCCGCCGCCAGCACGAAGAGCAGGACCATCTGGAGAGAGCCGAGTTGCGCATCGCTGAGGTTGAAGTGCTCGCGGAGCAGGGGAACGAGGGGGTTCAAGACCTGGCGGTCGGCGAAGTTGACAAAATTGATTAAAGCAAGTACAGCAAGAAGACGCGCCTGCTGGTAGTTGAAAGGGATCTTCGCTAAGACCATCGTATCGCGGCTACCCCTGGTCGGAGGCGTGATTCGAGCTACAGGTCGACAAAGGCCCTTTGCCACCGAAACTTCATGGATTATATACCGCCGAAGATGACAGCCAATCGAAACGCTACAACGAGTGACAGATTAACTACGGTCCTTTCGTACGGGGCGCTGATCCTGATTGGATACTTGGTCTTCCTGATTGGGAGCCCCTTTGCGGTGCCGTTGGCGTGGTCGGCGGTGCTGGCAATTTTCTTCTCTCCTATTTACCTGCAAGTGGAAAGACGGAGTTCGCCAACGCGGGCGGCAGTTCTTTGCACCATCGGCGTGACGCTGTTGCTGATTGTGCCGGTACTGCTGGTGCTGGTTTTTGCGGCGCGGGAGGCGCTGGAAGCTTCCTCGCTGTTCCGGCAATCGCTGGGCTCGGGGACGTCATTGTTGCCGCAGCGGGTGGAGAACTATGTCCACCAGCACTTGCCGCAGTCCACGCAGGGCGTGGATCTGGTGGAGACGCTGAAGCAGGGCGCGGAACGCATTGCGACTTATTTGGCCTCGCGGGTGGGCGATCTGTTAAGGAACCTGTTCGCCTTTTTTGTGAACCTGCTGATTCTTCTGTTTGCGCTCTTTTTCATGTTTCGGGACGGCAAGAAAATCCTGCGGGCGGTGCGCCACCTGATTCCGTTTGAGCGCGAAATTCAGGAAGAAATGCTGCGGGAATCGCGAGACTTGATTTTCGCGAGCGTGGCGGTGGCGCTGCTGATTGCCGCCATTCAAGGGATTCTGGGAGGCGTGGCCTTCGCGTTGGTAGGGCTGGCGGCTCCGGTTTTCATGGGGGTGTTGATTGCGTTCTGCTCGATCGTGCCGGTGGTGGGGTCGGCGTTGATCTGGTTACCGGCGGTGTTGTGGCTGGGATTCCATGGGCACTGGGGGAAAGCGCTGATCGTGGTTGCCATCAGCGGCGGAGTGGCTACGGTGGCGGACAATGTGGCGCGGCCGCTGCTGTTGCGGAATCGCACGCGACTCAATGATTTGCTGTTATTCCTGAGCATTCTTGGCGGGTTGGACGTGTTCGGGTTGCTGGGGCTGGTGGTCGGGCCTACGGTGGTAGCGGCGGCGCTGGGAGTGTTCCGCGTTTATATGGAACATCGGGAGCAGGAGGAGAAACTCGAAGGAGCCGCGTAACTGCTTGTCTAATCCGGGGGCTAAATTCACAGCCAGCGGGATTACCACTGTGCTAGAGTACGCGTTCGATGAAGAGCAATACGGACAAAGCGGAAATCGGAGCAAGGGAACTCGGGCCGGAGAAACTTCGCTGGCGCTGTGAGCTGTCGCGCATTCCGTTCGAGACGACCGCGCAGGCGCAGAAGCGCGAAGGATTTGTCGGGCAGGACCGGGCGCTGCGCGCGCTGAAGATGGGCGTGGAGCTGTCGGCTCCGGGCTACAACGTTTTCGTTTGCGGATTGGCGGGCACGAGCCGCGGCGGCACTATCGCGCAGATGATCGAGGAACTGCATCCGGTCACCAAGCCTTCGTTGGACCGCTGCTACGTGAACAATTTTAAATTGCCGGACCGGCCGCGATTGCTGACGCTGCCGCGCGGGTCGGCGAATAACTTCAAGAAAGACATGCAGGCAGGAATCGACTTTTTGCGCCGGCGTATCCCGCAGGTGTTCGAGGGCGAACCATTCCAGCGGCAAAAAGGGCGCATTGTGGAGCGCTTCTCCTCGCGCGAAAAGGATTTGATGGACGATTTTACGCGGCGAATTGCGCGGGACCAGTTTGCGTTGGGCCACATGCAGGTGGGCGCGGTGGCACTGCCAGAGATTTTTCCGGTGCTCGAAGGGCAGATGGTGCCGATCGAAGACATTTCCAAGATGGTGCATGAAGGCAAGCTGGAAAATGTCGTAGCGGAAGAAATTGAGCGGAAATACGAACAGTTCCGGCAGGAATTTACGGTTGTTTACCGGAAGACGCTGACGCTTTCACGGGAGCTGGCCAGCGAATTGAGTTACCTGGAACAGGAAGCCGCGTCCGTACTGGTCGACGGAGTGATTGAGGAGATGAAGGAGAAGTATCCGGGGCAGAGCGTGGCGGATTATCTGGAGGAAGTGCGCCACCATTTGCTGGACAACCTGGGGCCATTCAAGGAACGCGAAGGCGAAGAAGAGCAAACGCATGAGGCGCCTCCCGAGGTGCTGCAGAAGCCGCCTGGGCCGGAGCGCGATCCCTTCCGCGTGTACGGCGTGAACGTCATCCTGGCGCATAACCATGAGGATGCTTCGCCGGTGATTTTTGAGACTACGCCGTCGTATGCAAACCTGTTTGGAACGATTCAGAAGGTTTACGACGCGCGCGGTGGGTGGACGAGCGATTTTATGGATTTGCGCGGCGGGTCGCTGCTGCGCGCGGACGGCGGGTTCCTGATCATGTATTCGATTGAGGCGCTTTCCGAGCCGGGAGTGTGGCGAGCGCTCAAGAGGACGATGAATCATACGCTGTTGGAGATTCAGCCGTTCGAGTCGTTTTATCCATTCACGACCACGGCGCTAAAACCGGAGCCGATCGAAATCAACGTGAAGGTGATCCTGATTGGCGACCGGGATTTGTACGAACTGCTGTATGAGTACGAGGAGGACTTTCGCAAAATTTTCAAAGTGCGCGTGGAGTTCGACGAAGAAATGCCGATGAGCGACCGGGTGATTGAGGAATATGCGGGACGCTTGCGGACGCTGAGCGAGAAGGAAGGATTGTTCCCTTTCGACCGCGGCGCGTTCGCGGCGATTCTGGAGCATGGTGTGCGGCGAGCCGGGCGACGCAACAAAGTGACGGCGCGCTTTGTGGATATCGCGGATTTGGCGCGCGAGGCGAATTACGCCACGGCCGCCGCAGGAGAGAATGTAGTGCGCGCAGCGCATGTGCGCGCGGCGATTGCATCGAAGATCGAGCGGCACAACCTGGTGGAGACACGCATCCGGGAGATGATCGAGGAGAATACGCTGCTGGTGGATTTGTCCGGGACGCGCGTGGGGCAGGTGAACGGCTTGAGCGTTCTGGAAATAGGCGGCTATTCGTTCGGCAAGCCGGTGCGCATTACGGCCAGCGTAGGGCTGGGCAAAGCAGGGCTGATCAATATCGAGCGGGAGTCCAACCTGAGCGGGAGGTTCCACGACAAGGGCGTGCATATTATTTCGGGGTACCTGCGCTCGACGTTCGCACACGACAAGCCGCTTTCGCTTTCCGCGAGCATTTGCTTCGAGCAGTCCTATTCGGGTGTCGACGGGGATAGTGCGAGTTCGACCGAAGTGTATGCGCTGCTGTCGGCGCTGGCGGAGTTGCCGTTGCGCCAGGACGTGGCGGTAACTGGATCGATGAACCAGCGCGGGGATGTGCAGGCGATTGGCGGAGTAAACGAGAAGATCGAGGGGTACTTTGATGTTTGCCGGATCCACGGACTGACTGGGTCACAGGGCGTGCTGATTCCCGCGGCGAATGTGGAAGATTTAATGTTGCGGGAAGACATTCTGGACGCGGTCTCGACGGGGAAGTTCCATCTTTGGCCGGTGGCGCGG
>Ga0187782_10002409_pt1 | contig 13781 bp, 12 predicted proteins | sample 0715_SJ02_MP15_2_FD_132454 | JGI IMG/M metagenome (GOLD analysis project Ga0187782, IMG submission 132454) | Tropical peat soil microbial communities from peatlands in Department of Meta, Colombia - 0715_SJ02_MP15_20_MG | ecosystem: Environmental > Terrestrial > Soil > Wetlands > Peat | place...
CGTTTTGATGCGCTCAAAGAGAGTAAATCATCGGGCAAGTCAGTTGCCCCGATAACCGGACGGGCGCGCAGCGGCGGACTTGCAGCGGCTGCCGGCTGCCGCACCGCCGCTGGATTTCGGCGTGCGAGTCCAATAATTTCGCAGAATCGGATTTGAGGGGCAGCCCTGCGATGGCTGATTACTATCCGGTCATTGCCCGCGCGGTTTCGCGATTGGCACACAACAGCGCTTCGGCTCGCGCGGAGGTGTACGAACACGCGCGCGGTTTTCTCATTGCGCAATTGCGCGGGCAAAAGTCGGATTGGGAGATCATGGATGAGCTGGTGGCGCTCGAAATGGCCATCCGCAAGGTGGAAACAGCGCCGGGGCTCGTTCCGCCGGAGCGATCCGCTACACCGCTGCCGATTCCATCGACCGCTCCCGCGGCCGGCGAAGGCAGGGCGCGAAGCGATCTTCGCGCTCGGCGTCCAAAGGCGAACGGTGCCGCAGGGCCGCCGCTGGTCGAGCCTGTCGAGATCGGCAAAGACGAGGCCGATCGGGAGCGACCCGACGATGATTCGTCGGAAAATCCCAGCGATGATTTGAGCGGGCTACCGCAATCGCTCGGCGCCATGCTGGTCGTCACCGCGTTCATTGTGGGTATGACGGCGTTTATCGGCGTCGTTTACGTCCGCGGTTTGGTGCTGGTCGCGGCGCACGTCATCGGCCACTCGGTCCTGCTCGTGGTCATAGCGGCCTTGTCGGGTCTGTTGATTTTCCTGCCTTTGATGATTTTTCGCAGCGCGCGGATCATGTTGGCAATCGACTCTCTGTTGAAATTCGCCTATTGGGCGCTGCGACGTGGATACAGTGCCCTCCAACTCTTCGGCGGTTGGGAAGGCGGTGCAACGCGAGGGAATCCGGAGCCGTCATGAGTACAATGTCCGATCTCAGATCCGCCGATGTTCCGGTAAATTGCGATCACCGCTCGCCCTACTTCTCCGAGCAGCATGAGATGCTGCGGGCGCAGGTACGCCGCTTCGTCGAAAACGAAATCAAGCCCAAGGCGTTGGCCTGGGAAGAGCAGGGCTATGTGCCGCGCGAGGTGTTGCGCCGCATGGGCAGCCTGGGCTTTCTCGGCGTCCGTTACCCCGCCCGCTATGGTGGATCGGAGATGGATACGCTGGCGAGCGTCGTCCTTGCCGAAGAACTGGGCCGTTGCACCTTCACCGGGGTGTCGTACACCGTCCTCGACCACACCGACATGGCCTCCGTTCACGTCTTCAACGCCGGCAATGAGGCGCAGAGGGCGGAATGGATGCCGCGCATCATTTCCGGTGAGGTGATCACCGCCGTGGCGGTGACGGAACCGGATGCCGGCTCCGACGTGAAGGGCATTCGTAGCTTCGCGCGGCGCGACGGCGACAGCTACGTGCTCGATGGAGCGAAAATATTCATCACCAACGGCGTCTACGGCGATCTCTATTGCGTCGCGGCGAAGACCGATCGCGCCGGTCCGCCGAGCCGGTCCGTTACCATGTTCCTCGTCGAGAAGGGGACGCCGGGTTTCAAAGTCAGCCGCGTGCTCGACAAGCACGGTTGGCGCTCATCTGACACCGCGGAACTGCATTTCGACGGGTGCCGCATTCCCGCCGAAAACCGGCTCGGCGAGGAGGGGACGGGCTTCCACGCCATCATGCGCAACTTCCAGAATGAGCGGATCGTCATCGGCGCGGTGACGATGGGGGAAGCGCAGGCTGCGCTCGAGCTTACGCTCGATCACGTGCGAACCCGGAAAGCCTTCGGCGCACCGCTTTGGGACAAGCAAGTCATCCGCCAGCGGTTGGCGACGCTCGCGACCAAGATCGAGGCCGGCCGTCAACTCGTGTATCACGCGGCGTGGCTCGACAGCCAAGGGATCAACGCCACCAAGGAGGTATCGATGGTCAAGGCCTATTGCGGCGAACTCGTCAATGAAGTGACCTATGCGTGCCTGCAGTTTCATGGCGGCATGGGTTTTATGCGCGAGAGCACCATCGAGCGGATGGCGCGCGACGCGCGTGCTCAGAATATCGGTGGCGGTGCCACCGAGGTGATGCTCGAGGAGGTGGCGAAACGGCTCTAGTGTCCCGATTCCGAAGTTCGCATCATTGTGCGGCAGCCTCGTTTGCGAACTTCGGAACCGAAGGACACGGCAACTTATTGATCTAGTGTGGCTTTGGTTCAGAAGTCCGCATGACGAGCGCGCCGAAAGAACGATGCGGACTTCCGAACCGCCACACGAGGCGTACGATTCCAACATTCGCGTCCTGGTTCGGGAGGTTGTCATGCGAATGTCAGAATCTGCCGCCGGCATACGCTGCGAGATTCCCTTCCGCAGCGCGGATCTGCGGAACGAAAGCTGACTTGCGTGTCAGAAATTGACTTATTGTTCATTTGAGAATTGCACGTCCGTTCCCTACGCTCGATCAATTCTTCTTCCGCGCCGCACACCGCGATGCGAAATTCCCGCAACAGTGAGGAGGATCGTGATGCAACCAAAGAATTGGAAATATCCGCTCTCGGTTATCGCGTCCGTCAGTTTGCTTGCGGGCGCCACGACTGCGGTGCCAGCAGCCGCGGCAGAGAGCTATACCGTCCGCTACCTGGTTTCCAACCAGCCCGGCGCCGCGCACAGGGATCCTCATCTGCAAAATCCTTGGGGGGTGGCGTTCCTGCCCGACGCGCCTTTTTGGGTCGGCGACAACAATTCCGGTGTTTCCACGCTCTACGATGGCGACGGAAAAATACAGAGCCTCGTTGTCAAAATTCCCTTGCCGCCGCCGCCGCTTCGACCCGACGTCAACCCGAAGGCCTCGTCGCCAACCGGCGTCGTGTCGAACAGCGCGGACGATTTCTTTGTCGATGGCGATCCGAGTTGGCCCGCGAACTTCCTGTTCGCCACGGAAGACGGCACTATCTCGGGATGGTTTTCGACCGCGGGGACCAAGGCCGATCTCGTCGTGAACAACTCGCTCAACGGAGCGCACTGCAAGCCGAAACCCACGGTCAATTGTCAAGGCGCGGTCTATAAGGGCCTGGCGCTGGGCAACAACAATACCAAGGGCGCCCTGCTGTTTGCGACCAACTTCCGCTCCGCAAAAGTCGAAGTTTATAACAGCAGTTTCCAACCGGTCAGCCTCGGGTCGACCGCGTTCGTCGACAACCAGATTCCCAGCGGCTATGCGCCCTACGGGATCGCCAATCTGGGCGGGCAGCTGTACGTAACCTACGCCAAGCAGAACGCACGCAAACACGACAGCGTCAGCTGCGCCGCCTGCGGCTTTGTCGATATCTTCGACACCGACGGCGCGCTGGTGAGCCGACTTCTGCCGGCGGGCAAGAACGCCGAGCTCGATGCGCCTTGGGGCGTCGCGCTCGCTCCCGACAGCTTCTGGCCGGGCGGTGCGGTCCTGGTCGGCAATTTCGGCGATGGACGGATCAATGCCTTCGACAGCACGGGCAAATTCCTCGGCGCGTTGGAGAACGGCGCCACCAAAAAGCCCGTGACGATCTCGAACTTGTGGGCGATCGTCTTCACCGGTCCGCAGGGTCCTCCGAACTCGAACGCGGCTGCGCTCTACTTCACCTCCGGGCCGGACAACGAGACGAATGGACGGTTCGGGTCGATCACACCGGCGACGCAGGTCTCTCTTTCGCTTCCGCGTTGAGGCCGATCACAGTTCGAGCATGATCCGGAAAAGGGGATACTTCTCCGGATCATATTCTCAACCGGTGACGCGCGTGTCGCCGCTGCCGGCGAATGCCGTGTCGCTTTTCTCGGGTGATGGTCTTGCTGCGGGAAACAGCAGCTCCACTTTGAGGCCGGGCGCGTTGTCGCCCAGCTTTATGCCCGCCTCGTGCAGCCGGGCGACGGCGGCGACGAGGCTGAGGCCGAGGCCGTTGCCCGGCGTGCTCCGACTCCGCTCCAGCCGATAGAAGCGTCGAAACACGAGCTGATGCTGGTCGGCCGGGATCCCCGGGCCTTCGTCGCATATCGAGACCACGGCGCAGTCGGCGCTCATCCTGATGTCGACGACGACCTGACCGGCCCCACGGCCATGCTTGATGGCGTTGTCGACGAGATTGGCCAAGGCATCGAACAGGAGGTCGCGGTCTCCGGTAATCGGCACCGGCCGCGCGGCCGTCACCGTAAGGCGCACGCCTCTGTCTTCCGCAGCGGCGTCGAAAAGTTCGACGACCGCTTGCGCGATTTCGACCAGATCGACGCAGCGGAACGCCGCGGTTCGATTGCTCGCCTCGACTTGCGAGATGCGCGTCAACGACGCAAACATGCGCAGCACGTCGTCGAGGTCCGCCATCGTGTCGTCGAGCAGCAGCTGATCGGACTGCGGATTGCGTCCACCGATGCAGGCCTTCTCCAACCTTCCGCGGATGCGCGTGAGCGGCGTTCGAAGGTCGTGCGCGACGTTGTCGGTGACCTGCTTCACCTCTCCCATCAAGGCCTCGATGCGGTCGAGCATGGAATTGAGATTGCCGGCCAACTGATCCCACTCATCCTGCGTGCCGCGCAGCGGCACGCGCTCGCCGAGGCCGCTCTGCATGATGGCGCGGGTAGTAGCGTTGACCGATTCGATCCGCCCGACGGTGCGCCTGGTGACCGCCACGCTGGCGACGCCGGCGAGTGTGAAAATGAGCAAGACGGCCAGAGCGAGCGCGAGATGCATCCTTGCGGCGAACCGGCCCAAGTCGTCGACATCTCTGCCCGCCAACAGCCGAGATCCATCCGGCAGGGTCACCAGCATGGCCCGCAAATGCCGCAAGCGCCGGGCTCGCAGGTCCGCGTCGCTCGCGGCGAAGTCCGCCAAACCTGGGGTGTCGGCCAAGTTCGCCGGCCAGCTGTCGAGGTTGCCGGCAAGAGGTTTCAACGAGCGATCAGCGAGCAGATAGATTCTCTCTCCGAGATTTTGTTGGTCGCCGAGTAGCTTGTTGATCGCTTCAATCAATCCGTCGCGTCCGCTGCGGCGATACGTGGCCGCGAGAGCCGCGGTGTCCGCCTCGATGCCGCCGTCGGAGCGGCTCATCACAAACGACGAGGTCGCCCAGTAGACGTAAGCGAACAGCGCAATGACGACTGCGCCGAAAATGAGGATGCAGAGCAGTGCAACTCTGAACGTGGTCGATCGCAGCGTCTTAGCAAGGAGCACGGACACAAAAGCCTACTCCGCGTATCGTGTGGATCAGGGGATAGCTCTGTTGGCTGTCGATCTTGCGCCGCACGCGCCCGACATAAACGTCGATGATGTTGGTCGCGGTATCAAAATGCAGGTCCCAGACGTGCTGGAGCAGCATCGCGCGCGGCACCACCTGGCCCTCGTTACGCACGAGATATTCGAGGACCTGGAATTCGCGCGGCAGAAGCTCGATCTCCCGACCGGCGCGATTGGCCGTTCGCGACACCAGGTCCATTTCAAGATCGCCGACGCGCAGCACCGTCTCCTTCACCGCGACGGTGCTCCGTCGCGCCAGAGCCTCGACGCGCGCCAGCAGCTCGACGAAGGCGAACGGCTTGACCAGATAGTCGTCGCCGCCCGCGCGCAAGCCGCGGACGCGATCGTCGACCTCGCCGAGCGCGCTGACGATCAAGGCGGGCGTGGCAATCCCGGAATCCCGCAGCCGGCGAATGATGCTGACGCCGTCGATGCCGGGAAGCATCCGGTCGATCGTCAGCACGGCATAGCCGCCCGCCTGGCCCAGGCGGAGGCCGTCATTGCCGTTGGTCGCCAAGTCGACCTGATAGCCTCGCGTGGTCAAAAAATCGACCAGCTGCCCTGCGGTCTCGCGGTCGTCCTCCATGACAAGAATGCGGCGCCGCGCTCCTGTCATCGCTTGATCTCCAATCGAGCCGTTGAAGGCTAAGCGTAGCACAAACGGCTGCTCGGAAAACTAACGCGGGTGTCAGAAATAGGTCGGCAGATTGAGCAATGACGATGTTCCGATTTGCCGGGCGAAGCGATCATCGCGTATCGGCGACGATGGGCGTTATCGTTCCAATCGTGCGACAATTTCGACATGCGCCGAATAGCGGAATTGGTCGACGGGCGTCACCTCGATCAGCCGGTAACCGCCGCCGACCAACTGGGCCGCATCGCGGGCGAAGGTGGCCGGATTGCACGACACTGCGACGATCAGCGGCACGCCGCTTGCGGCGAGGGCGCGTGCCTGTGCGAGCGCGCCTTGGCGCGGCGGATCGAAGACGATGGCGTCGAAGCATTTGAGCTCCGTTGCACCGAGCGGACTGCGGAACAGATCGCGCACTTCGCACGCCACCGGCTTCAGGCCTGGCGCAGTCGTGGCGGCACCTTCGAGGGCACGCAGCGCCGCGCCGTCATCATCCACGGCAAGGACCCGTGCGGTCTCAGCCAGCCGCAGCGCGAACGGGCCAATGCCCGCGAACAGGTCCGCGACCGCAGCGCTGCCGCCACAGGCGGAGCAAACGAGGCGCGTCAAAACCGCCTCGCCTTCCGCCGTGGCCTGCAGGAAGGCTGCCGGCGGCAGAAACACTGTGGCCTTGCCCATGCGCAACGTCGGTGCGCGCCGCTGCGCAATCAATTCGCCGTGGCGGGTGAGGCGGGCGAGATCGTGCGCTGCGGCGACGCCGGCAAGCATGGTCATCTGCGCCGGCTTCAGCGGGCCGGAGCCGCGTATGTCGATATCGAGGCCGCAATCGGTGGCGGTCGCGGCGATGTCGAGCGGCTTGCCAAAAGGGCCGAGCATCTCGGCGATGGCCCAGGCCGCTTTGATGGCACTTTCCAGGCTCGCGGCGAGAACCGGGCAGCGGTCAATCGCGACGACATGGTGGGCACGGGCGGCGGCGAAGCCGACCTCGAGAACCCCGCCTGCGCCGCTGCGGGCATGAAACACGGCGCGCCGGCGGCCCGCGCCATGGGCGTCGATGAGATCGGCGACCGGCGGCGCCAGGCCCTCCTGCCGCAGCGCTGCAACGACGAGATCGCGCTTCCAGGCCCGATATGCGGCCGGCTCCCAATGCTGCACGGCACAGCCGCCGCAGACGCCAAAATGCGGACAGATCGGCGCGATGCGTTCGCTGCTCGGCGTATGGACGCGCAGAAGGTGCCGGCGGTCGGGATGGCCGCCGACCGTCTCGACCTCGACCGTCTCACCGGGCAGTGCGCCCGGCACGTAGATGGGACCTGCCTGGCTGGCGGCGATCCCGTCGCCGCGATGGCCCATCTTCTCGATCACCACCCGCTCAGCCATGCTACGTCCCTGATGGAACTCGCCGATCTTTCGAACACCCGATGATGTGGCGGGAAAAAAGCGCCGTCACTCGTTATCACGAGTGTTCAAGCCTCGGTGAAGTGGCGTTTCCAAACACGATGCGCGCGCACAAATCGCCCTAGATGTGAGCTGGATCACACTTTTTTCCCGTACGCCGCGGTAGGTGGGTGGAAACGGGAGGTTGCAATGAATCACTCTATGTACGGCGCCGACCGCAGAACCCATTTGAAGGTGGTGATTGTCGGTCTGTTGTGCGCGACGCTGGTTGCCGCTGTCGGCATTTTTGCCCATGTGGGCGACATCGACCTTGGCACTGCACCGCTGGTCAAGGCCGGCCAGCCTACTGCCTTGAGCGGGCGCGTGCCGGCGATTCGATAATTCCGGCAGCCGTTTAGCCTCGGGGCGAAGGCGCAGCCTGAGGGCTCGAGAGTTCGGCGGGCGAGAGGCGCCGCCTCATGTCTTGGGAAGCGAGTCGACCGCTTTGCCGGTGAAGAGCACCGGCCCGCTCGGTGCGCCGGTTGGCGAGCCGCCGGCAGGTTCCAGCGAGATGGCCAACTTGGCCGTCCGTAACGTGTCGACATCGAAATTGGCGGCGACGGGGCGCTGTGTGAATTCGTCGGCCCCGACGATACCGAGCGAACGGGGCGCCGGGAAGCGGTCCGAGATCAGCCACAATTCGTAGCTGCGGCCTGTTTCCTGCTTGGCCGATACCCGTCGTGCAACAAGCACGTGGCTCTGCATATCGAAGGTCAGCAGGAAGGCCGGCACCGTCGGGTCTTGCTGCAGGACCGCCACCAGGCGGTCTTGCTGCAGGCGCGAAGGCTGCGAACTCGGCGCGGGCAAATTGCGCGCAAACCCGCCTATCGCGGGCGGCCACAATTGTGGCGGGATTTGATCGGGAACGACCTGCCACAGCGCCACGTAGACCGCGAGCAAGGCGGCGACTGCGCCAAACAAAAAGCTCATCCGCCGCCAGCGCCTCATCCGCCGGGCCAGATAAATGACGTCGGCACTTCGTTCGACGCTTGGAGGCCTTCTCGGCTCGACAGGCGGCGGCTTGCTCGGTTGGTCGGCGTGGGGCTCCGCCGCGGCGGGTTCTACCTCCACTGTATCATCTGACAGAAGACTGGAAGCGAGGGCTGCGACGGGCGAAACTTGCTCTGCGGCCTCCGTTGGTTCCGGCACGTGCGGCAGCGGCGTGACCTGGGGCATTGGCGCCGCCTGCGGCATTGGCGGCGGCTGCGGCGGCGTTGATGAGGCCTGCGGCATCGGAGGCGGTCCTTGCGCCGTTGCTGGCGCCTGCGGCATTGGCGGCGTCGGCAGGATTGGTGGCACCAAGCCGACCGGCGGCAATGCAGCCGCCCCGCTTAGCTGTGCGCCGGCGACCTCACGCTTGATGCCGTGCCAAAGCTCCGGGCGCGGCTCGATTGCCTCGACCATCACGTTGAGCTCGCCCAGCCGGCGCTCCCACCGTCGCACTGCCGCTTCGAACCCAGCGTCAAGCGAAATGAGTGCTTGGGCATGATCGCGCTCGCCCGCGGAGAGCGTTCCGAGCACGTATTCGGCGGCGAGGGCGTCCAGATCGTCGTCATACATCGCTACGTTTCCTGCCGCTCGGGGCCTACTGTTCCATGCATGCGCGTATCTCCAGCAGGCTGCGACGCAGCCACGTTTTGATCGTGTTCACCGGGATGTCGAGCTTGACGGCCAACTGCTCGCGGCTCCAGCCGCTGTAGTAGGCGAGCAGCACGATGCGCTGCCTTTCCGGGTCCAGCTTTCCGAGACACGACAACAGCCGCTTAAGCTCTTCGGTCATCTCACGCCGCGCCAGAGGAGAAACCGCTTCGATCGCAATAGCCATCGCTTGCGGCCCCGCGTCTTCAATCGACAGTTCCCCCTTCTTGCGGACGATATCGATCGCCCGATTGCGCGCTATGGCCACCATCCAGGTGATCGGACTGGCCAGCCTCGGGTCGAACTTCGCCGCGGTCGTCCAGACCTTGAGATAGGTTTCCTGCATGACTTCCTCGGCCACTTCCGATCGACCCAATATACGCAGCAACACGCCATAGAGTTTCGCGCGGGTGGCCTCATAGAGGCGCTCGAACGCGGCCTCGTCGCCCTTGGCGACGGCTGCGAGCAGCCAGATCAGTTCCGCTTGCGTTGACATAACCCGCCCGCCCTAGCCGGGGACTGCCGGGGCGCGATTATCGCCGCGGAAACGGCCGCTCGTCGAGAGAGAAACCGCGCCCGCATCCACAGATGGGACGGTAAACGCGGCAAAGTCCTCGCGCTCATAACAACCGGCCGCGCACGGGCATCGGCCCGCCTAGGTCAATGGCTGACGAGCCACCTTGGCGAGGGGCGGTGGCGCAATGACCGGAATTTAAGCCGATGCATTGCCGCGCACGCGCGTCAGGGCGATGGCGTCGATCTCCTGCTGCTCGAGGGCGTTTTCGGCCTCGCGCTCGCGGATCTGATCGCGTTCGTCGAGCAACTCGACCTTCTTAAGGTCGTCGAAGGCATCGGCCAGAGCCAATTTGGCATCCTCGAGCTGGACGCGCAGCTCGTCGGCCGACCGCTTGAGGTTCTCGCGACGCGCGATCGCCGCCTTGGCATAGGTGGGATAAGCGAAATGCGCCGGATCGTGGATGCCGGCACGCTCTTGTTCCTGGCGGATTTCACGCTCCAGATCGGCGGCCATACGCTCGAATTCGGCGATCATGGTCTCGATCTGCGCGACCTTGCGTCGCTTCTCATCGACCTGAAACTTTTTCAGCCGGATAAGGGTGTCACGGGACTTCATCGACTCCTACTCCCCGAAGCCGCGGGACCGCAGCGCCCGACCACCTGCCCCCACATGCGACGAGGGTCCAGGGCGAGGGAACGCTGCTCCCCGAAGCGAAACCGTGCCACGATAACGTTAGCGTTCGGTTTCCGAGCCGGCCACGATTTCTGCCAATCGTCGATATCCTTCCGCCAAGCTGGTTGCTTCTTCCTTACTTTGGGCGAGAAAGTCTTCCAGCGGCTTGTGCAGTCGGATCGCTTCGTCGACCTCGGCGCTGGTCCCGGCACGATAGGCGCCAAGCCTGATGAGCTCTTCCATATCCGCATAGGTCGCCATGACCTGGCGTGCCCGCATAAGCGCGGGCAGGTAAGCCGGATCGGCCGCGCGCGGCATGGTGCGCGACACCGATTTGAGCACGTTGATGGGCGGATAGCGTCCCCGTTGGGCAATCGCCCGTTCCATCACGATATGGCCGTCGAGGATGGCGCGAACAGCGTCGGCGATAGGTTCATTGTGGTCGTCGCCTTCCACCAGGACGGTGAATATGCCGGTGATCGTCCCCTGCTGCTCCGTACCCGGACCCGCTCGCTCGAGGAGCTGCGGAAGCTCGGTGAATACCGTCGGCGTGTAGCCCTTCGCGGTCGGCGGCTCCCCCGCCGACAGTCCGATTTCGCGCTGCGCCATGGCAAAGCGGGTGACGGAATCCATCAGCACCAGCACATCCTTGCCCTCGTCCCGAAAATATTCGGCGATGGCGAGGGTGACGTAGGCCGCCTGACGGCGCATCAAAGCGGGCTCGTCGGACGTGGATACCACGACGATCGCGCGGTTAAGGCCGGCCGCGCCGAGGTCGTCCTGCAAGAACTCCTGCACCTCGCGGCCGCGTTCGCCGATCAAGCCGATCACCGCAACGTCGGCCGTGACGTTGCGCGCGAGCATCGACAGCAGCACCGATTTACCAAGACCGGAACCTGAGAAGATGCCCATGCGCTGGCCGCGGCAACAGGTGATGAAGGTATTTATCGCCCGTACGCCGAGATCCAACGGGGCCCCGACCCGGCTGCGCGCATGGGCCAGCGGCGGCTTGTTGCGGAGCGGATATGGCGAAGGCCCGAGCAGCAATGCGCCCTTGCCGTCGATCGGATCGCCGAGCGCGTCGACCACACGGCCGAGCCAACCGGAAGAAGGCCGCACCGCGCCGGCAACGGAAGTAACGATCGCCCGGCATCCGCGCCGCACGCCCTCGAGCGGCGCAAACGGCATCAGCAGCGCGTTTCCGGCGGAAAATCCGACCACCTCGCAGGGGATGCTTTTGGCCGTGGTCTCGATGACCACCCGGGCGCCGACCGACATCGCATGCAGCGGCCCGGCAACATCGACCATCAGCCCGCGCACGCCCACGACGCGGCCATAGACCTCGACGCCGTCCAAATCATTGATCTGTTCGGCGAGAGCCCTCATCGCCTGCGTCCTCGCCGCGCAGAAATGGTTACCTCCGTAGCGGTTGTCTTAACGCTGTGTTTACTCGGGCCGTTAATCATTGCGTCGTCCTTGGGACCCCAAGGTGGCCTCGCCTTGCTAGCGTAAAGGGGCGAGTCACGTGAATCGGTTAGCGCCGAACCTTAACTTGGAACATGAACGCCAGCGTGGCTAGAAACCCACTCCCGCACAACATCTTAAGGCGATTCGCTGAATTTTGCCCAGGGTGTGCTTGCATGGTGGAAAGAGGTTTTGTTAACCATACCGCGTTTACTGTTTCGAATCAGTTTGTCCTAAAGGCGTTTTCGGGCGGCCGCCGGTACGGCGTGCCGGCCTTGAGCCCGCGCGGCGAGGGAAGGGGACTGGCATGCGCGTATTGCTGATCGAAGACGATAGCGCCACCGCGCAATCGATCGAGTTGATGCTGAAGTCGGAAAGCTTCAACGTCTATACGACCGACCTCGGCGAGGAAGGGATCGATCTCGGCAAAATCTACGACTACGACATTATCCTCCTCGACCTCAACCTGCCGGACATGTCGGGCTTCGAAGTGTTGCGCAGCCTGCGCGTCTCCAAAGTAAAGACGCCGATCCTCATTCTTTCCGGCCTTGCCGGCATCGAGGACAAGGTGAGGGGGCTCGGCTTCGGCGCCGACGACTATATGACCAAGCCATTCCACAAGGATGAATTGGTCGCGCGCATTCACGCCATCGTGCGGCGTTCGAAAGGCCACGCGCAGTCGGTCATCCAGACCGGCGATCTCGTCGTCAACCTCGACACCAAGACGGTCGAGGTCAGCAGCGCGCGCGTGCATCTGACCGGCAAGGAATATCAGATGCTGGAGCTGCTCTCGCTGCGCAAGGGCACGACCTTGACCAAGGAAATGTTCCTCAACCACCTCTATGGCGGCATGGACGAGCCCGAGCTGAAAATCATCGACGTCTTTATCTGCAAGCTGCGGAAAAAGCTCGCCAACGCGTCGAGCGGCAAGAATTATATCGAAACGGTGTGGGGCCGCGGCTACGTGCTGCGTGAGCCCAGCGACGAGGAGGCGAGAATCCCCGCTTAACGGCCCTCCGCCGCCTGACCGATCGACGACAGTATGTTCCAAACCCCGGTCAAAAGACCGGGGTTTTTGTTTCCCTTCGGCATTACCGGATCGCTCGTGACCGGACCCTCGAACAAGCTCTCGATCATCGAACCGACGTCGAGCCTCTGCAGGCACAATCACGCGGATTTCGAACTCGGCCGTTCTGGCCAAGTTCACGGTCGACGAGTCGGGTACCGGCTCGATCGCCTACTCCTATGGTACCAAGGCGTCGATCACGAGTTGCATGCTGTCGGATTGACGTACGGCGGGGCTTTGCGCCCCACGCCGCGTCAGCGCAAGCCGTTGACTGCGACGAGGTGCGGCACGGACTTGCCGGCGGAGCGAGCCAGCGGCCTTCGCAGGCGCGAGTTCGGCGCATAGAGACCGCGCTTTTCCGCAATCACCGTGAAGCTGTCGGTCAGTCCCACCACCGTCTCGGCCCCACCCAGTACCAGATAGCCGTCGGCAGCGATCACCCGTGCCAGCCGGTCGAGTAGGTCGATTTTGGTCTTGGGATCGAAGTAGATCAGCACGTTGCGGCAGAAGATGACATCGAACATGCCGAGGCCGGAGAGGTCGGAGAGCAGATTGAGTTGCCGGTATCGGACCATGGCGCGAAGCTCCGGCGCGATCTGCCACGTGTCGCCGACTTGCCTGAAGTATTTGATCAGCAGCTGGATCGGCAGCCCGCGCTGCACTTCGAACTGGCTGTAGATCCCCTGCTGCGCCTTCTCGATCACTTCGTTGGAAAGATCGGTGGCGAGCACTTCGACGCGCCAGCCGGTGAGCTCGCGTTCCATCTCCTTCAGGCACATGGCGAGCGAGTAGGGCTCCTGACCGGTGGCGGCAGCCGCGCACCAGATGCGAATGGTGCGCGAGACGCGGCGGGCGGCGACGAGCGTCGGCATGATTGTTGCGCGGAAGTGATCGAACGGTGTCTTGTCGCGAAAGAAGAACGATTCGTGGGTCATCATGGCTTCGACGACCGCGGTCATCAATGCATTGGCCTTGCCGAGCTTGAGCACCTCTACGAGCTCGCGCAGATTGGCGAAACCGACCTTGTGGGCGAGCGGCGACAGTCGGCTTTCCACCAGATATCGTTTGTCGGCCGAGAGGACGAGACCCGATCGTTCCTTCAGGCAA
>Ga0187782_10002411_pt1 | contig 13775 bp, 16 predicted proteins | sample 0715_SJ02_MP15_2_FD_132454 | JGI IMG/M metagenome (GOLD analysis project Ga0187782, IMG submission 132454) | Tropical peat soil microbial communities from peatlands in Department of Meta, Colombia - 0715_SJ02_MP15_20_MG | ecosystem: Environmental > Terrestrial > Soil > Wetlands > Peat | place...
CCCGGTGTTGTGGTCGGGCCTGCTGTACACAATGATGGGCCTGCTGAACCCTTTGCTGCAAAGCCGGATTGATTGGGTATGGTTCATGGCTTCGCAGGTTGCCTTTGGTGTCGTCGCCGGCCTCGTCGTAGTCAGGCAGTCGAGGATGCTGACGCGCGAGAACGTCTCGTTCGCGCTGCGCGCCGGAGTTGAAGCGCCGGGATTGATTTCCCCACGAGACAGCGGAGAGAAACGCTCGTGAACCGATTTCTATATCTTTGCGCATCCGCAGCTCTGGAAGTAGTTTTGCTATCGGGTTGCGGCTCTCCGCATGGACAGCCACAGAAAGGCTCCGAGACTCAGGCGCCCAACGACATCATCCAGTTCAACCCTCTCTACGCACAAAACTGCGCCGGTTGCCACGGCGCGGAGGGGCGAGGAGGCGCAGCCATCGCCCTTGCCGACCCGGTGTATCTGGGCATCGCAGACGAAAAGGCGATGCGAAAGGTCATCGCTAAGGGCGTGCCCGGTACGTCAATGCCGGCCTTTGCTCAGAGTTCTGGCGGAATGTTGACCGACAAGCAGATCGATGTGATCAGCAACGAAATCCGATCGCGCTGGGGCCGGCAGGGAATCCTCAACGGGGCCAATCCACCTTCGTATGCTGCGAAATTTACGGGCAACGCTGAGCGAGGCGCAGTGGTATACGCGGTCTTCTGCAAGTCCTGTCACGGTCCGGAAGGCCAAGGCGGACCGAAGGGCAGCGCTATCACGAACGATTCATTTCTGGCGCTGGTTAGCGATCAGGAACTGCGCACGATTGTCATCGCAGGCCGACCGGAATTGGGAGCGCCCGACTGGCGCGGGAACGTTTCTGGCAGACCAATGTCAGACCAGGAAGTTACTGACGTAGTTGCCTGGCTGGCTTCGCGCCGCGTGCCGAACCCAGGCCAACCTTATTCCGCTTCGAACTTCGCGCAGCATTAGGAGTCGAACGATGTCGAATGAAAACACACTTTCCCGCCGCGGATTCTTCACAAAGATAGGCATTCTGTTCAACGGATTGGTGGCGGCCGCTTTGGCAGTGCCGATGGCGCGATTTCTTTTTTCTTCGATTACGCAAGGCCGCGGCAATGGTTTTCTCTCCTGGGTCCCGCTCGGACCAGTCAGCGATTTTCCGGAGGGGGAAACGCGGCTGGCCACATTTCGAAACCCGTATGTGATGCCAACCGATGGCAAGACCGTGGACACTGCCTGTTGGGTGCGGCGAATCGCCGGTGATCAGTTCCAGGTTTTTGCCATCAACTGCGCACACCTGGGCTGTCCGGTCCGCTGGTTTCCGCAGTCGGGTTTATTCATGTGTCCGTGCCACGGGGGGGCGTATTATCGCGACGGTTCGCGCGCCTCGGGACCACCTGAGCGAGGGCTTTTCGAATATCCGTGCAAGGTTCAGGACGGCGTGGTCAACATTCAGGCCGGTGAGCTACCCACGCCGGGAGCAGCGATCGCAGCTCTCACTGGAGAAAAACCGCCATGCGCATCATGATTGACAAAATTGGACAGTGGTTCGACCAGCGCTTGCAGCTGGCGGCCCCGATTCGCGAAGCGGCGGAGCATCAGATCCCGCGAAACACCTCCAGCTGGTGGTATGTTTTCGGCAGCGCTGCATTGACCGTATTCGTCCTGCAAATTGTGACGGGAATTCTGCTTGCCCTCGTTTATGTGCCCTCGGGCGCGGAAGCGTGGAGCAGCCTCCAAGCTCTGAACCACGACGTAACTCTAGGCTGGTTCATTCGCGCCATGCACGGGTGGGGTTCCAACTTCATGGTTGCTATCGTCCTCATCCACATGATTCAGGTATTTCTCTTTGGCGCGTACAAGTTTCCCCGCGAACTTACCTGGATCTTTGGCGTCTTTTTGTTGCTGATGACGCTGGGCATGGCTTTCAGCGGGCAGGTGTTGCGCTTCGATCAGGATGCTTATTGGGGACTGGGAATTGGAGCCTCAATCGCGAGCCGCGTCCCCATTCTGGGTCCGGCGACTGTCAGATTGATGCTGGGTGGACCCATCATCGCCGGTGCAACTTTGTCCCGATTCTTCGCCCTCCATGTCTTCGTGATCCCGGGATTGCTGATTGGCTTCGTCTGCCTCCATGTATTGATGGTGCTGACGCTGGGCATCAATGAATGGCCGATGCCGGGACGGATCGTTAAACGAGCAACATATATTAATGAGTATCACGAGTTGACCAAGAAAGACGGCGCGCCGTTCTTCTCCTATGGCGCGTGGAAAGATATGTTCTTCGCGGCGTTCATTATTCTAGCCGTCGCGGCTTGTGCGCTTTACTTTGGTCCATTCGGCCCGACTGGCCAGCCTGATCCAACGATCATTCAGACCGCGCCGAAGCCAGATTACTTCTTCCTCTGGCTTTATGCATTGCTTTCGCTGCTTCCCCCGTCGCTTGAAACTCCAGCGCTGCTGGTCGGGCCGGTTCTTGTAATTGTCGGATTGCTCCTTCTTCCATTTCTTTCTGGCGAGGGAGAAAAAAGCTGGCGGCGTCGACCGATCGCGGTTCTGACCGTATTGATGATCGCGATCACACTCGGAACCTTCACCAGACTTGCACAAACCGCACCGTGGAGCCCTCACATGGAGGCGTGGAGCGGAGATCCGGTGCCGGAGCAATTGATCCATCGCACAACCGCACTGGAGCGCCAGGGCGCACTCGTTTTTCAGGTCAAGCAATGCCGCAACTGCCACTCCCTTGGAGATAATGGCGGGCAGAGGGGCCCGGCGCTGGATAGTGTTGCGGTGCGGCTCACGCAGGACCAGCTTATCCGCCAGGTCATTCAAGGCGGCGGCAACATGCCTGCTTACGCGAAAAATCTGAGTCCGGCGGAGACCACCGCGCTCGTCGCGTTCCTTGAAACATTGCATCCAGCCGGGCATGCTCCCGCTCGCGACGCTTCACGCGACGCGGTCCTGCAGGATGTCAGCGAGAAAGGCACCGGCGGGCAACCGTAGGGCCGATCCATGCCACATCCGCATCACGTCGCGCACGGATCCCAGGTCCTAGTCATCGCTTTCACTGCGGCCGTATACCTGCGCGGGTGGCTTCGTCTTCGTTCGACCTCCTTGAACGTCATTCCGGTTTGGCAGGCTGGCAGTTTTCTTCTCGGAATGTCCCTGATTTGGACCGCTGTGGCTTCACCTATTGCAGCACTCGATCGCGAATTGCTGACGGTCCACATGCTCCAGCATCTGCTGCTCATGACGATCGCTCCGCCGTTGATCTGGCTGGGCAGGCCTGTAATGGCGTTCTTGCACGGCCTACCGCGACCCTTGGCACACAAAGTTATCGATCCGCTGCTCCAAGCGGCACCGGTACAACGTCTTGGGAGAGTACTTGCGCAACCTGCGTTTTGTTGGCTTGCCGCTGCTGCGGCCTTGCTAGGATGGCATATTCCCGCGGTGTTTACGCTGGCCTTGCAATCGGAAACGTGGCACATGGTCGAGCATGCCTCGTTCCTCGTCGCTGGGCTTCTTTTCTGGTGGCCGGTCGTTCAACCCTGGCCGAGCGCCGCGAAGTGGCCGGAGCTGTCAATTATCTTGTACCTCTTTCTTGCGACGTTGCCGTGCGACATTCTGTCCGGCTTTCTTGTGTTTTGCGACCGCGTGGTTTATCCGGTGTACTTCTCCTCCTCGCATCCGTTCGGCCTATCGGCTCTCGAAGATCAGCAGTGCGCGGGGGCGTTGATGTGGACTTGCGTCACGGTCGTGTACCTCGTGGCCGGAGCGGTTCTCACCATGAAGCTACTTTCGCCGGCGATTTCCCACCATGACACCTTGGCGCACTCAGATCTGCGCGCCGGAGCGATGCGCAAAAGTATTCCACAGGGCGCCGCGGGGGCTCTCTAGCATGGCCACGGAGCCCATGGTTACAGCGCTTGACGTGTCCGCTGTCCAGCGCCGGCCTGCCACGGGTCCCACAGTTTTGTCCGACTACTGGGCATTGACCAAGCCCGAAGTGAATTTCCTGATCGTGATCACAACTTTTGCCGGTTTCTACCTGGGTTGGGCAGCCCAGGCCGGTGGTTTTCCATTCTCACTGCTGATCAACACTCTGCTGGGTACATTGCTGGTCGCCAGCGGCACCGGCACTCTGAATCAATACATCGAGCGGCGCTTCGATGGTCAAATGAGAAGGACGGCACGTAGGCCGCTCGCGGCCGGTCGTCTGAAACCCGCCGGGGTCCTTCGGTTCGGTGTGGCATTGTCGGTGGTGGGCAGCATTTACCTCGCTGTAGCTGTCAATCTGTTGGCGAGCCTGCTAACCACTTTCACTTTGTTGTCCTACTTGTTTTTGTACACTCCCCTAAAAAGAAAAACGCCTTTGTGCACCGTAGTCGGGGCCTTACCGGGCGCCATGCCTCCTCTGATCGGCTGGGCTGGTGCGACAGGTAAGCTGACCTTCGAATCATGGACGCTGTTTTCGGTGCTTTTTCTTTGGCAGTTTCCGCATTTCATGGCGATCGCCTGGATGTACCGGGACGATTACGATCGCGCGGGTTACTTAGTGCTGCCGCTCGATGGCCCTGCGCGAGAGCGTTTTGTCTATTGGCAAACTCTGTTGCCATTGCTGGCTTTGATGCCCTTAGCTCTGCTTCTCACCTTTGCAGGCCCGTCAAGCACCTTGTACCGCATTGGAGCTTTTCTCTTGAGTCTGGGATTTCTCTACTCCGGAGCACAATTCGTGCTTCGCAGATCCAACACTGCTGCACGTCAGCTGCTCGCCGCATCCATCATTTATCTTCCGTCGCTGTTTGCACTGATGATCGTTACCAGAGGTTAGAGGTCGGCAAGATGATGATCAGGAATTCTGACGTGAACGGGCAACCCGGAAGAGCCTTAGGTGCTAGGGCATCTCGAAACTTAACGAAGAAGACGCATAAGCAACGTGGATGTACTGTATCGCTAGTGCGACGACCCCGTACTGTAATGTTCGACTCTTTCTGCCAGGCGCCGATCCTTTACGGTCAACCTTATGTGGGTCCCCGCTTCCCGGGAATACTGGAGTAACAGCACCTCAGGGTCCTGCCCATGTATTTCGCCTTTCAACTCGGCTCGCGAACTGGTCGTACCGTGTTCCGACTGATTTTGCCGCACCGGGCTCGTAGCCGACACAATAATTGAATATGTGCCGCTGTCCGCGGGTAATACCTCGACTTGATACGTACCACTGATTGGCGCACAGATCTCCAGGTGGCCTTTACAATGCCTGAGTTCGCCTGTATCTTCATTTTCTTCACAATCGAGAGAAGCCTGAGCCAGTGGTAGCTCCAGCCATCCTCGGCTGGTGCGAGGGTCGTATCCGATTTTCCGACCCCGAGGATCTATGATTCGCACACCTACCTTGGGGGGGCCAACCTCGCCGCTCGCGTAGTCCATTTCCATTGTTCCCATCGAAAAGCAGGACTGCTCATCCAGGGCATCAGCTTCGTCGTGAATCTCCTGTACCTCCGGTCGTGACACCAATGTCTTATCAACGCTCGAGTCCGCGAACAGATGCGAGGATGTGAGCGGTAGAACAGACGCCGTTAGCGCAACGAGGGCCCAAATTTTCATGATGCTATTCCAGGTTGCAAGATCGTCAGTCCCCTGAGCCAGCTGCGCAACCGCATTCGCTCAAGAACCATCAGACGAGAAGTTCAGAGTTGGGGTCTTGAAGGAATTCTGGCCGGACGTGCGGCACAGATGTGATTCTTGCTCCGGCTTCTGTTCCTGGGTCAGCGGCCTAGCGTCCGATGCCGCATTCCCACATTGAAAGCTTGCCCCGGATAATACGGCTCCAATAGCTTTGCACTTTGCATTGCCATGCCCGTCGCTCGATGGTTCGGGTTGCCCGGTGAATTAACAAGCACGCGCGCCGCCAAGTTTCAGGCGGACGAAAAGCGCGCAAATCGCTCAGAACAGGGCGCCTTCGGCAGACCATCGGACAATGACTCGGTTGCCAGGATTCTGTCTGCCAAACGGCTGCCACCTGCCAGCCCATCGGCCTTGTCATGGAGCTGGGATGATCGCTCGGCTCTTTACCTAACCTCATCTGATACAGCCTCCTGCGAAGGTGGCACTTGAATTGCAAAATATCCGCTGCTATCGAGGCCTGAGCCGGAAGGACGACAGCAATGAAAGATACATTTACGCGAGCGGAGTTGGTGGCGTTACGGAGCGATCTGATTCATGACGTCGATTCGCGCGAGGCTGCCGAGCTGCTTCAAGTATTCCTGATGACCCGTGGTTACGGAGCGTCGCCCGAGGCAGCCCTGGACGCTGCGGGCCGGGTTGAAATGTCAGGTTGCTCAATGCCTGTCTTGCAAAGGGAGCTGGAAGCGCTGGCGATGGTAATGTGAGCCCGCTTGGAGACTAAGAGTGTAGTTTAACGAGCGGCGATGGCGCTGTTCTGTACCAACGATTCAATTTATTCTTCCAACGAAATGATCCCCCGCTTCAGTGCAATCGTCACTGCGTGGGTGCGATCATTGGCGCCAAGTTTGGCAAGAATCGCTTTCAAGTGGCCTTTAACAGTCTCTTCCGAAATAGAAAGGTGGGCAGCGACGATTTTATTCGTATTCCCTGCTGCAACCTGCTTCAAAACTTCCACTTCGCGTTCGCTGAGGGCGTCGGCCCCATAATGCTCAGCGATAGCGTCTGCAATTTCAGGCGGAATTCGCCGTTGGCCGGCGTGTACGCTGCGAATCGTATCCAGGAGATTTTTCCTGAGCGTGCTCTTGAGGAGGTATCCGCAGGCTCCAGCCTCGAGAGCTTGAGCAGCGTGGACATCACCTTTATAGGTCGTCAGTACGACAATGCGAGCATTGGGAAATTCCCTTCGAATTGCGATGGTCGCCTCGATGCCATTCATTTCCGGCATCATTAAATCCATGAGCGTTACGTCCGGATGATATTGCCGAAAGCGCTCGACCGCTTCCCGACCATTACCCGCTTCGCCGACTAACACGATGTCAGGATGATTTTCGATGATGGCAGCGATCCCCTCTCTGAGAACGGGATGATCGTCCACAGTGAGAACCTTGATGGGGTTCATTGGCGTACCTCCTCGCGCCACAGTCGGCGAAGCCTTCGCCAAGGGGAACCGTTCCGCTGAGCGCTATAGGCAACGGATCCCCGAACCTTCAATTCCAACTCCGTTCCAGTTCCCGGCCCGCTCCATATTTCCAAGTGGGCGCCGATTTTTGTGGCACGTTCCCGCATTCCACGCATGCCCCAGTGGCCCGGTTTGCCACCAGCTTCGATAATCTTAGGATCGATTCCGCAACCGTCGTCGCGAAACCGCAAGCGGAATTGCGCGAAGTCATATGCGATTTCAACTTCAATGCGCTTTGCGCCTCCGTGGTGCAGCGCATTGACCAAGGCTTCGTGTCCGATCCAGTATGCTTCGTCTCGGACCAGAGGATTAAGCTTGCGCGGACCTCCCTCGACCACAACGCTGAATTCGACGCCATTGTTGAGAGCATGTTCCTTGATGACATCAGTGAACGCCTCTGGCAGCGGTTTCATCCCTTGGGCCGAGAAACGAAGGTTCTTAACGCGGTCTCGTCCTTCCGCCATCACTTCGTCAGCTCGATCGAGCACTTTATCGATCATCTGGCGGGCAGGTTCTGCGGCAGGTATTCGGTCCGCTGCCGCCTGGAAACGCAAGATAAGGCCTTGTATGCTCTGCAACAAAGTGTCGTGCAATTCGCGCGCAATCCTCTCTCGTTCGCCGAGTCGCTCTTCCATCCTGGCGCGAATTCCTGCTGCCACTTGCTTGAGCCGGGAAAGATAAAACATCCAGAGAATGCCAACGGTTGCAATGACGCACAATGACCTGAACCACAAAGTGGCCCACCACGGAGGCAAGATCGTGATACCTAGCTCCACCCCCGGCTCGCTCCACACTCCACTGCTAGTCGCGCCCTGTACGCGAAACTTGTATCTGCCAGCAGGCAGGGTCGTGTAAGTAGCCCGCCTTCGGTCACTGCCTACCTCGGTCCATTGGCGATCCAATCCTTCCAGCTTGTATCGATAACGGTTCGTAGCTGTATCGAAATAATTAAGAGCAGAGAAAGTAAGCGAAAAAACGTTCTGTTGGTGAGAGAGCGTGAGATCGTTCGCAAAGGTAATAGACCTTTTAAGGAGAGATTGCGGTCCAATCTCTACTGATTCTCCTGACAACTGAAAATCGGTCAGAACGATAGGTGGGATGTAGGGCCTGTCCTCAACCTTATCCGGGTGGAATGCGATGCCGCCACTAAATCCCCCGAAGAACATCTCCCCACTGGAACTCTTGAAGCAAGCGTCCCATCCAGTCAAGTCTTCGCCAGGAAGGCCATCAGCCGTGGAGTAGTTCTTAAATGTCTTCCTCAGAGGATCGAATCTGGATAGACCTCTGCTAGTGCTGATCCAGAGCTTGCCTGATCCGTCTTCGAGAATGCAGCTGAGGTTGTTAATAGGGAGGCCATCCGCGGCATAGTACTTGGTGAAGGTGCCGTTCTCACCATCCAGCTTGTTCAGCCCGTTTTGTGTGGCAACCCAAACCGTTCCCAAGTGATCGGCGTACACGTTAGTAATTAAGTTGTCGCTTAGAGATCCAGCATCACCCGGTTTGCGGCTGTATAGTGTGAATCGACCGCTGTTTGGGTCGAAACGAGTCAGGCCCAGAATCGAGCCGATCCATAAGTTTCCGGCTTGATCTTGGGTGACATTGTAATACTGCTCTGTTTGACTTTCCTTGTCGCTCTTATATACGACAAAGCGCTCGGTTATCGGATCAAAGCGATCAACCCCGTTCCAGGTTACGACCCACATCGTGCCGCTGTGATCAACGAATACCCGGCTAACCGCATCATCGCTCAAGCTCGAGGGGTCGGAAGCATGGTGACGGTATGTCTTGAACCGACCAGTGCGCCGGTCGAAACGGCCTAGTCCTGCACCCATCGAGCCCACCCAGAGGACGCCCGAGCGGTCTTCCGTGATGGCGACTATATCATTGTCCAGTCCGGGCCCCGGAGGCAGGTAGGATGTGTATTGCCCAGACTTGCGATCAATGCGAATCAGCGCCCCAGTCGTGCCGATCCACAAGATTCCCTGATGATCTTCATAGATGGCGTTCACAAAGGTTTCGCCGAAGCTGTTGGGATTGCTTGGTCGGGGCAACAGTGGCATGAACGAACGCGACGCGCTGCGAAAGAAGTCGGGGCCCGTGGCATGCAGGCCCGCCCAGACATTTCCCTCACGATCTGCACACAGAGAAATCACCCGGTCTTCGGCGAGGCTCAGGGGATCAGCAGGATGATTTCTGTAACGGATGAAGACCCCATCTTCACGGTCGAATCGAAGCAGCCCCTCGCTCTTCGTAGCAAGCCAAAGGGTCTTATTTTGGTCCTCAACCGCTGCCATGACTCCGCCTGATAATTCCCGGCGAGATTTCTGATCGTAGATGGAATAATGAGTGAGTTTGTTGGTGGCTCGATCAAGAACGGCCACACCGCTTGCGGGCCCGTGTCCGGCTGAGGTGTAGGTGATCCAGAAGACCCCTAAGTGATCCTCATAGAAAGACAGGTTACTCATCGCTCCCCTCTCTCCGAGCTCGGTGAGGCCAGTCAGAGGAACCCGCAGCAGCACCTTACTCTGAGCGCGGTCGAACTCCTCAAGGTTGTCTCCATCGGCCACCCAAAACCTGTGGCTGCTGTCTTCGCCGGTGAATTTGACATCATTGCTGCTCAGGCTGGATGAATTCTGAGAATCGTGGCCATAGCGGGCGATCCGCCCGGTCGCGGGATCCAAGCGATACAACCCTCTTCCCGTTGAGAGCCACAGGGCGCCGGTATGGTCCTGACTGATGCCCCAGACAGTCACAGGAAGGCCCTCTGAAACTTTATCGGTGATGCGATGATGGGTGAACGTTTCGCTCATTTTGTCGAAGCTGTCCACGTCGTCATCACACCCGACCCAGAGTGTACCGTCACGATCCTTAAATAATGAGTAGACAAATACACAGCTCAAACTGTTCTGGCGAGTGGGATCGTGCACAAATAGTTTGAAGTTGTATCCATCGTAGCGGTTCAACCCGTATTGTGTCCCGAACCACAGAAATCCATCATCGTCCTGTACGATTTGAGCGACTCTGGTTTGCGACAAGCCCTCTTTCGTGGAAAGGTGCGAGAACCGGATGTCCTCCCCTTCGGTCACCGGCAATCTCACTGAGTGAGGATCGACCCACGCCTGCGGCACTGTTCCGGAAGTGCTGGGTTGAGTCGCCGCGTGCGCCGACCACAATGCACCGGGTAGGAGGATCAGCAATAGAGGAAAAGCAATTGTTCGGGTCCAGGCGCGATCGGCAGAATGAAACCGCTCTCGTCGAAACCGCTGTGGTGGCTGGGTCGCGCGATGGCTTGTACAGAGCAAGGGGCCTCCCCACCGGCCTGTTGGGAAACAAGTCTATCAAAAGGCACTGATGGCTCACGTTTGGAAAGGAGCTGCACCCATGGTCGCTCTTCAAACGCCTGTAATGACCCTCAAAAGGGTTGCCGAAAAGAGACTCCATTTGGGGTGTCGATGATCGCAGAGAGACAGTTACACTAACGAGTTTAGGGATTGTTCGCGAGTCTCAGGGCCGCGAGCGCTCGAAAAGCCTGTAGTTTTCTTGCGGGTGGCGGTTACATACTCGAGATCGAGGACTTCCTGCTTTTGCAACGCCTATTCTCAATGTTCCCCGACGGATGGCCCGGAGCTGCTCTGCTGCTTCTGAGGCTGGCCGCGGGTATTTTGTTGATTCAGGACGGAGTCCTGGCCCTGCTGGGGCGGCCTGAATTACAAACGACCATCTTACAATCAGCAGCAATTGCAGCTGGAACGCTCCTGATATTGGGACTGTGGACACCCATCGCGGGCGCGCTAGTCATCCTCGTTGAGGTTTGCGGCATGTTGATTGGAACGACGCACGGGCGGAGTTCTATTCTGCTGGCCGCTTTCGGGGCAGCGCTGATTGCTCTAGGACCTGGAGTTCGATCGATCGATGCGCGACGTTATGGAAGAAAGCGCTTTGAGATTCGTGAGGGATAGTTTGCTCCGGTTTCGAAGGACAGGTTTCGGAGTACCGATTCTAAACATGTCATAGCGGCTTTGAAGGGGTTTACCGCGGTCGTTCCTTTCACAAGCGATCTGAGCGTGAACACGCCGGTACCCACCCCGACGCGATTGGTGTGATGAGCTGCAGCGACTGTACCGTTGATCGTCCCCGCCTTAAGATTGCCCTCTAACACTGCGGTCATTGCTGATCGCCGCCAATATCAAACTTTTTTTCAATCACTTACATAGATATCCACAATATCGTTGAGACTTGTCTTGACTTTAGTTGCCAACGTGCATTAAATTACCACTGTTAACTTAACGCTGTTAATTCAGGAGACGTAGGTAATGGGAGTCAAGGAAAGGCGCGAGCGAGAGAAATCGGAGACCCGGGAAAAAATCCTCGACGCGGCCCGTGAGCTCTTTGTGACCGAGGGCTACGAAGGGGTCTCGATGCGGCGAGTCGCGGAGAGGATTGAGTACTCGCCCACCGCTATCTATGTGCACTTCGCCGACAAAGAGGAGCTGTTCCGGGAACTCTGCCACCAGGATTACGCGCGGCTGGCTGAAGTCTTCCAGAGTTCGGTGATGTCCACTGACCCGATCGAACGGCTGAAGCAGATTGGCATGGTCTACATCGAGTTCGGCATTCGCAATCCGAATCACTACAAGTTCATGTTCATGACACCGCATCCGCCGCAGGAGGTGGACGACTCCGAGTGTGATGTGCATGGCAATCCGGAGAAAGACGCATACGCTTTTTTGAAGTGGGCGGTGCAGCAGGCGATTGACGCAGGTCGTTTCCGCGAAGAGCTGCGCGATGCAGAACTGATTTCGCAGACGCTATGGGCATCGGTGCATGGCGTGATTTCGCTGGAGATTGCGAAGGGGCACGACGCCTGGGTGGATTGGCGTCCGATCAAGGATCGCATGGCGACCATGATGGATGTGACGTTCCGGGGGCTGGAACGCTCCGCGACGGAGGCCAAGTAGTCATGCCTCCCCTGGCACAAAGAAACCTGTTTCACGACAAGGTTCGACTGGCAGTCACTTTGACCGGCATTGTGTTTTCCGTGGTGCTGATCGTAGTGCAGCTGGGATTGTTTCTCGGGTTCACGACGGCCACATCGAACCTGATCGATCATTCGGGCGCGGATTTGTGGGTTACGTCGAAGAACGTGCCTTACGTCGAGCAGGGAGTCCCGTTCAGCGAACGCAAGCTGAACCAGGTGCGCGCGGTGCCTGGCGTGGCAGACGCGCAGAAGATCATCGCACATTGGACGCAATGGAAACGGCATGACGGGGGGCAGGAATCCGTGCAGGTCGTGGGCATCAACGTCGATGACCCGATCGAGCGGCCGTGGAATCTGGTCGATGGGCGTGTGGAGGATTTGAAGCATCCCGATGCCGTGATTCTGGATGAACTTTACAAGCAGAAGCTGGGCGTAACCCGCGTGGGGGAGGTGTTTGAGATCGGAGGATATCGGGCGCGAGTAGTTGGGTTTACGCGGGGGATTCGATCGTTCACAACTTCGCCGTATGTGTTCACCTCGTTCAAGAACGCTCAGGACTTCACCGGGCTACGTGAGGACCAGACGCTGTTCATTCTGGTGAAAGTGGCACCAGGAGCGAATCTGGAGCAGGTGCGGCGTGCGTTGCTCGATCACGTGAAAGATGTGGACGTGCTCACAAACGCCCAGTTCGGCCACATGACAACGTTTTATTGGATGTTTACGACCGGAGCAGGCGTGGCCGTGCTGATCGCGGCGGTGCTGGGACTGGTGGTTGGATTTGTGGTCGTGGCGCAAACCATCTATGCGACCACCATGGATCACATTCGCGAGTACGGAACGTTGAAGGCCATGGGTGCGCCGAACCGCTACGTCTACAAGGTCATCATGAAACAGGCGGCGATCAGCGCGCTGATCGGCTATGTCCTGGGCATGATCGTCAGCGTGTTCGTAGTGCAGGGCAGTCAGAAGGGCGGCGCCGCCATCTTGATGCCGCCGCCGATGGCCGTAGGAATGTTTTTTCTGACTCTGGCGATGTGTGTTGGAGCGGCCCTAGTGTCGATCAATAAGGTAACGCGAATTGATCCGGCAATGGTGTTTAAGGGATGAATCGCTTGCAGGACGAGGGAAGCCTCGTTTTTGGAAGCACAGCGAATTTGGAGAGGATGGCGGGATGCAAGCTGCAATTTCAGTTCGAGATCTAACGAAGAAATATGAGGAGGGCGCGACCGGGACGCTGGCCCTGCGCAGTGTTTACCTCGACGTTCATGCCGGAGAGTTACTGATGCTGATGGGGCCGTCGGGGAGCGGGAAGACGACGCTGTTGTCGATCATGGGGTGCATTCTCACTGCGACATCGGGCAGCGTGCGCGTGGCCGGGCGGGAGGTGGTCGGGTTGCGAGAGAAAGAGTTGCCAGCGATTCGATTGGAACATATCGGGTTCGTCTTTCAGGGATTCAATCTGTTTCCGACTCTCACCGCGGGAGAAAACGTGGAACTAATGCTCGATCTCAAAGGAGTCTCAGCGGCGAAGGCGAAGAAACGGGCGCACGAATTGCTCGATCAGGTGGGTTTGGCTGCGAAGTGCGGGAGCTTTCCCGCGGACTTGAGCGGAGGGCAGAAGCAGCGCGTCGCCATTGCCCGGGCACTGGCCGG
>Ga0187782_10002413_pt1 | contig 13770 bp, 9 predicted proteins | sample 0715_SJ02_MP15_2_FD_132454 | JGI IMG/M metagenome (GOLD analysis project Ga0187782, IMG submission 132454) | Tropical peat soil microbial communities from peatlands in Department of Meta, Colombia - 0715_SJ02_MP15_20_MG | ecosystem: Environmental > Terrestrial > Soil > Wetlands > Peat | place...
CGACGCGGCGCGGGCGGTCGTCGCCACTTCCTCGGTGAGGGCCTCGACCGCCGGGCACCCGGGGCTCGTCATCGTCATCCGGATCGTGAGGCCGCCCGACGGGTCCCAGTCCATGCCGTAGATCAGGCCCAGGTCGATGATGTTCATCGGGATCTCGGGGTCGTAGATGTTCCGGAGCGCCTCCTGAACCTTCGCCTCGAGCTCGGGTCGCGCCGGGCCCTTCTCCCCCCCCGGCGACGAAGGGGCAGGGACCGTTGGGGCGGGAGTCGACGGAGGAGAGGTGGTCGACGGCAGGAACGGTCCCACGACCTCGAATCCGCCGCGGTCCGGGTGGTAGCGGACCTCGGCGTCGAGCAGGAACTTGAGGCTGCTCTCGTCGAGCAGGAGGGGAACCCCGTCGACCTCGACGCGAATGTCGCGGACGGACGGTTGGTCGACCATCATCTGCGCGTGCGGTCGCATGCCGCGTTCGACCCAGAGACGGACGCCGGAGCCACGGGGGCGGCCCGCGAGCGCCGCGGCGAGGGCGCTCCTCGCCTCCGCGGTGACCTTGAGCCGGACCGGCGGCGTGGCCGCGCTCGAGGAGCGAGAGGACGGGTCGGGCGTCACGGTGGACTCTGGCTCCCGAGACTGGACGCGCGGCCGTTTACCCCTATCGGGTGGGGCCGGCCGCTATCCGCCCGTCACGTCGTTCAGGAACTCTCGGATCGTGCCGATGAACTCCCGGGGCTGTTCGAGGATCGCCATGTGGCTGCTCCGGGCGAGGACGCGGAGGTGCGCGGGCTCGATCCGTTCGTTCATCTCGACCGACGGGGCGAGGAAATAGTCGTAGCGGCCGACCACGATGACCGTCGGCACCTCGATCTTGGAGTAGTACTTGCGGCCGTCCCACCCCGAGATCGTGCCATCGACCGCGAAGTCGTCCCCGTTCCGGGTGAGCATCGCGCGATAGACCCGCTCGTTCACCTTGGTGGCCTTCCAATCCTTGCTCGCCTCCTTCACGAACCGTGTCTGGAAGGGAGCGTAGACCTGTTCCGAGAGCTTCCGGTACTCCGCGGTGTCGAACGCCTTCGCTTTCGTGAGGTCCCTCAGACGATGGCGCTGGTTCGGCGTGGCGCAGCCGATCATCAACCGATACGCCGCGTGGATCTCCTCTTCGCTTCCGGCGGTCGCGCAGAGGAGGAGGGAGGTGAGGTGGCGCTCGTAGCGGTGCGCGTACTCGAGCGCCACGAACCCGCCCGTCGAGTAGCCGAGAAGGTGCAGTTCGGTGATCTTGAGAGCGCGCCGGATGGCCTCCACGTCCCCGGCGAGGTCGGCGATCGAGTAGTCGCTCGGGCGTTTCGGCGCCCAGCTGTGGCCGACCCCGCGGGGGTTGAACAGGATCACGCGAAAGTTCGCGCTGGCGAGCCGAAGGAGCGGCCGTAGGTAGTGGTACGTCCATCCCGGCCCCCCGGGGTGGACGAGGAGGGTTGCGGGGCCCTTCCCTTGGGAGACGTACTCGAACGACCGGTCTCCGGAAACGGTCACGCGCCGCACACGGGCCATGAGGAGACGTAGCGCATCCTTCCCAAAAGCGTCGCGTTGCCGTCGGCCGTGCCCTCCGAGCGGCACCGGGTCCCGCCCCCAAGGAGCGGCCGTCCGGATTCCGGAGCAGCGGACCGGCCGGGAGGCCGACCTATAATCCTCGACGAGCGGTCGGGGTTCGGGGGCACCGGACGTTGGCGAAGCGAACGCAGCGCGGATTCGCCTCCCTCAGCGACCTCGAGGAAGCGGCGGCCCGCAAGCTCCCGTCCGACGTCTGGTCGTACGTCGAAGGCGCCGCGGGGGAAGGCGCGACGCATCGGGCGAACCACGAGGCGTTCGACCGGTGGGTCGTGCGACCCCGCCTCCTCGCCGGGGTCCGGGAGGTCGACCTGCGGACCCGCCTCCTCGACGACTCCGTGAACGCGCCGGTGTTCCTCGCTCCGACCGCCTACCACGGCCTCATCCATCCGGAGGGGGAGGTGGGCACGGCTCGGGCGGCGGCCGCGGCGGGAGTCGTCGCGATGTTCAGCACGCTCTCGTCGCGTTCCGTCGAGGAGATCGGCGCCGCTCGTCCCCTCGGGCCGCGCTGGTTCCAGCTCTACCTCCAACCGACGTGGGCCGGTACGGAGCGCCTGGTGCGGCGGGCGGAGCGGGCCGGATTCACCGCGCTCGTGCTGACCGCCGACGTGCCGGTGCTCGGCGTCCGGGACGCCCAGCTCAAGACCGGCTTCGCGATCGACGCCTCCATCCCGGTCGGAAGCGGGCCCGGCGTGCTTCCGCCGTCCCGGGGCCCCGAACGGGCGGGCGCGACGTACGCCGTACGGGACGCACGAGAGGAGACGTGGGAGGTCGTCGACCGCCTGAGGAACACGACGCGACTTCCGCTCGTCGTGAAGGGAGTGCTCACCGCGGCGGATGCGCGCGCGAGCGTCCGGCACGGGGCGCGCGCGGTCGTCGTGTCGAACCACGGCGGCCGCCAGCTCGACCGAGTGTCGTCGTCCCTGGCCGCGCTCCCCGAGGTCGTGGCCGCGGTCGACGGTCGCGCCGAGGTCTACCTGGATGGGGGCGTGCGAAGGGGAAGCGATGTGCTCATCGCTCTCGCGCTGGGGGCGCGCGCGGTGGGAGTGGGGCGGCCGGTGCTGTGGGCGCTCGCGGTCGGAGGGGAGCGCGGGGTCGCCCGCTACCTCTCGCTGCTCGCCACGGACCTCGCGACCGCGATGGTGCTCGCCGGGAAGCGGTCCCTTTCGGAGGTCGACCGAGCCACCGTCGCGCGACAGTCCGTCTAGGGTCACGCGCCCGTCTCCCGAAACGCCTATCTGCGGTGCCGGTGACGGGAGGTCGACTCATGGCCCCCGACTCACCGGACCCGCTCTCGATGCTGGAGAAGGAGGTCGTTGCCCACCTCTTCGTCCTCCGCCCGACGACCGCGGCCTCGCTCGGCCTCCACGAGTACGACGGGGTCTTGCCGGACCTCTCGGCCGAGAGCACGCGGCGGTGGACCGCGACCGCCAAGGAGCTCGTCGCCCAGCTTCGTGCGGTCCCCGAAACCGACCTGAGCGTCCCGCGCCGCCTCGACCGGAACCTGCTCCGCCTCCTCCTCGAGGGGAACCTCTTCGACCTCGACGAGACGCGCGAGCTCGACCGCAACCCGATGAGCTACCTCTTCCAGCCCGACCTCACGAGCTACATCTCCCGCGACTACGCTCCGATCCCGGTGCGCGCCCGGGCGATCGTGAAGATCCTCACCTCGGTCCCCGCGCTCCTCGAGACCGCGAAGGCGCGTCTCGAGCCCGTGCTCCCCCGACCGTTCGTCACCCTCTCGATCCAGATCGCGGGCGGTCTTCCTTCCCACTTCGAGGAGGGGGAGACGTTCGCGGCGACCCACTCCGAAGAGCTCCGGGACGAGGTGCGCAAGGCGCGGGAGGTTTCGGACCCGGCCGTCCGCGCGTTCGGCGAATGGCTGCGCACGGAGCGGTTGCCGCGGACCACCTCGGATTTCGCCCTCGGGCGCGAGCGCTTCCAACAGCTGCTCTGGGTCCGAGAAGGGCTTTCGCTGCCGGTCGACGAGGTGCTGCGGCGGGGACGCGACGACCTGCGACGCAACCAGGAGCGGCTCGCCGAGATCGCTCGGCGCGAGGGCGTGACGGTCGACCAGCTTGTCGCGCGGCTCAACGACCAGCACCCGGCGCCCGCCGAACTCCTTCCGGTTGTCCAGCGCCTGACGGATGAGGTGCGGGAGTTCGTCCGCCGAAAGGACCTCGTCACCATCCCCGAGCCCGAGCACTGTCACGTCCGGGAAACGCCGACGTGGGCACGCGACCTGTTCACGGCCGCGATGAGCCCGCCCGGTCCGTTCGATGCACCGGTCGACGGGATCTACTGGGTGACGGCGGTCGACCCGGCGTGGACCCCGGCCCAGGCCGAGGGGTGGATGCGCACGCTCAACCACGCGATGCTGAAGAACACGACCGTGCACGAGGTCTGGCCGGGCCACTACCTCCAATCGCTCCACTTCCACAAGACGGACCAGAGCCTCGCGCGGAAGGTGTGGTTCTCCTACTCGTTCACCGAGGGATGGGCCCACTACTGCGAGCAGGCCGCGCTCGAGGTCGGCTTCGACGACCGCTCCACCTCCGCCGAGGTGACCCAGCTGCACGACGCCCTTCTTCGGGATTCCCGGCTCATCGTGTCGATCGGAATGCACACCCAGGGGATGTCGGTCGCGGACGCCGCCCGCCTCCTCAGGACCGAGGCCCACCTCGAGGAGATCCACGCGCAGCGCGAGGCGATCCGCGGAACCTACAACCCCGAGTACTTCTGCTACACGCTCGGGAAGCTCGCGATCCTGGACGCCCGCACGAAGTACCTCGCCACGAGGTTCCACTCCTCCCTGAGGGAGTTCCACGACTCGCTGCTCGGCTTCGGGTCGCCTCCGATCGGCTTCCTCGACGCGCTCATGGCCGAGGCGTAGCCCCGCCCGACGCCCGGACGCTAGCGCGACCCGGCGGGCTTCGTGTCCCGCTCCATGAGCGCGCAGTACCACGCGCTCGACGAGATCACCGGCCCGGTCCCCGTGGCGACGTGGCTCACCCCGAACGACGAGACGACCCAGCCGTCGCGGGCGAGCTCGTTCATCTTCTGTTCGAGGAGGACGTGGTTGTTCGGCCCCATTCGTGCGTTCTCGATCTCTCGCAGGATCCGGTACTCCCTCATCGGTGCTCCGTTCGCAGGCGGGCCCCCCCGCCCGAGCGCGGTACCGCGACCGCTCGGTAAGGCGATTTCCGTCGGGCTCTCCGGCGCTAGCGCCGGCGGAACGGTCGCAGGAGTGGGGAGAGCCGACGGCGCTTCGACGCCTCGGCGATCAGTTCGCCCATCGCGCTCGCGAACTTGAAGCCGTGACCGGAACACGCGCTCACGAGGAGCACGTTCGGGTGGTCCGGGTGAAAGTCGACCATGAAATTCTTGTCGGGGGTGTTGGTGTAGAGGCACCGCGTCTGCCGGCGCGGGGCCGTCGAGAGGCCGGGGAGTCGGTGCGCGACGAACCGGACGATCGAACGGAGCTCGCGCGCCGAGGACGCCGGGCGGTGAGCGAGGGAACGGACCCGCTGCCCCTCGCTCCCTCCGACTTTGACGCCGTCGCCGACGTCCGGGGTGCCGTAGTAGTATCCCCCGAGCGGGGCGTACCAGACGAACGACGGCATCCGCCGGTAGGGCGACGTCGACCGACCTCGCGCCCGGAACCAGTAGACGGTCTGTTGCTCCACCTCGAGCGGAAGGCGGAGGTCGGGAACGAGGGTCGGTAACCACGCACCGGCCGTCAGGACGAGCTGCTGGGCGACGTACTCCCGGTGTCGGGTGCTCACGCCGACGCGCCCGTCCGGGCGAGCGGTCCACCGGAGCACCGGGGAGTTCCACCGGAAGAGAACTCCTCGTGCATGGGCGAGCCGACGATAGGCACGGATCGCTCGTTCCGGGAACAACGTCCCGCCCCCGGGGTCCCAGAGAACGGTCTCGGATCGGTCGAACCGGAACACCGGGAACCTCGTCTCCGCCTGCCGGGCGTCCCACACCTCGTGGGGGAGGCGGAAACGACGAGCGTTCGCCTCGGCGACCCCGAGCGGTACCGAACCCGAGGGGGCCGAAAGGACGGTCCCGGTCGGACGAAAGATCTCCCGACCGGCCTCCTCGCCGAGACGCTTCCACAGCGTGCGGGCCCTGAGGACGATCGGGATGTAGGCCGAGCCCTCCGCGTACGCGGTCCGGAGGATCCGGGTCCTTCCGTGCGACGAGCCGAACGCGTGGTTCTCGTGGAACCGCTCGAGCACGAGCGTGCGCCCGGGCGCGCGCGACAGGTGATACGCGGTCGACGTCCCGAGCGCTCCCGCTCCCACGACGATCGAGTCGTATTCGGTCGCTCGGTATCCCACGGTCCGACCGGTCCCCGCACCGTCGCCGGCCGAACTCCGAAACCGTCAATATAGTGACGGGTTCCCCCACCGAGGGTCCCATGACCGACGAGCTCCGAACGTTCGCCGAACAGTTCACGCGCCAACTCGAACTCGAGCTGCCTCCGGTGCAGGTCTCGTATCTCGACCATCCGCCGAAGGGCGTTGCCGAACACCCGGGAGGCGTCCCGTCGGTCTGCACGTTCTTTGCGTTCGGGACACGTTCTCCGTTCTACGCGTCGCTCCCGAAGCACGAGGATTGCGAGATCGGTGCGTTCGTGCTCGGGATCCCCCCGGAGGGGGCCGTCGGGGGCCGGCTGATGGCCACGATCGGCAGCATGCAGCAGGAGGGGTACCTGAACCCCGGTGAAGAAGCGAAGGTCCCCCACAACGCGCTCGCCCCGAGGTACGTCGCGTACGGTCCGCTCGGCTCCCTTCCCGTTCCACCGACCGGGGTGCTCATGTTCACGAACCCGAAGGGCGCGATGCTGGCCGCCGAAGCGGCCGGGTCGGCTCCCGATGTCTGGGCCGTTCCGATGAACGGGCGCCCGATGTGCGCGATCATGCCGATCCTGAACCAGGGTGCGCGGACCGCGCTCTCGCTCGGGTGCGTCGGCTCCCGGATCTACACGGAGATCGGCGGAGACAAGATGGTGGTCGGCGTCAAGGGAGACCACCTCGCCGCATTTTCGAGGAAGCTCGACCGGATCGTCCGCGCGAACGAGCTCGTCCGCGCCGAGGACTCCGCGCGCAAGGCGAGGTCCTCGATGCCGTTCCACGCCTCCAAGAAGTAGAGTGGGCCGGCGGTGGCGGCCCCCGCGTTCCCCCAGCTACCACCCCCGCACACCCGGGTGGGTGTGGGAGGAGTGCTCGTCCGGGGCGGTCGGGTCCTCGTGAACCGAGCGGTCTATCGGACGCGTTTCACGATCCCGAGCGGGTACGTCGAGCCCGGGGAATCGCTCGAAGCCGGGCTCGTCCGCGAGTTCGAAGAGGAGACCGGAGTGACCGTACGGGTCGGCGCGCTCATCCTCGCCCGGCACAAGGTCGTGAGCGAGACGGAGAGCGACGTCTACTTCGCGTTCCGCCTCGACCACGTCGCGGGCGAACCCGTGGCCCGTCCGCCCGAGATCGCCGAGGTGCGAGAGGTTCCGCTCCTCGAAGCGGTCGAGGCCCCCTGGATCTCGGAGCTCTCCCGTATCGCGATTCGCGTCGGTGCCGAGCCCGAGGGCGGGTGGCCGCGTTCGACCTGGAAGGGAGGCGAGGTGCCCGGGCTCGAGACCGAGCTGTTCCATCCGGCTCCCCGGTGAAGCATGCGAGCCGGTTCCGGTTCTCGGGGGCGATCGGGGGTGGGAAGAACCGTCGGTCGGAACCGCCTTAGGCGGAGGATGGTCCGACACTCACGTGGACCGGCGCCTCCTCGCGATCTGCAACGCACGCATTCTGCCGTCCCCTGACCTGCCTCCGATCCGGGACGGTACCGTCCTGGTGCGGGACGGTCGGATCGAGGAGGTGGGCACCGAGGTCCGGGTGCCCAACGGCGCGGAGGTCATCACCGGGCGGGGGTCGACCGTCACCGCCGGTTTCTGGAACGCTCACGTTCATTTCACCGAGCCGAAATGGAACGCCCCGGCGCGCACCCCTCCCGCGACCCTCGAGTCCCACCTCCGGGAGATGCTCACGAGCCGAGGCTTTTCTACCGTGGTCGACACCGGCTCCGACCCGAGGGTGACGCTCGTGCTCCGAGAACGCATCCGCTCGGGCGCCGTGGTCGGACCGACGATCTACACGGCCGGCACCGGCCTCTATCCGCCGAGAGGGATCCCGTACTATCTGCGCGAGAGCATTCCGTTCTGGTGGGTCCCGTTCATTCCCCAACCGTCGACCCCTAGCGCGGCGGAGAGGGTCGTCGAGCGCAGCGTCGCGAGGGGGGTCGACCTCGTCAAACTCTTCACCGGCTCGTACGTCGCCCGGGGCCGGGTGAAGCCGATGCCGGCCGCGGTCGCTGCCGCGGCGGTCCGGGCCGCCCATCGGCACGGCCGGCTGGTGTTCAGCCACCCGTCGAACCTCGAGGGAACTCAGGTGGCGGTCGACGCGGGGGTCGACGTCCTCGCGCATCCACCGGACACGGCGACCGGCGTGGACTCGTCGCTGCTCCAGCGGGCCGTCGACCGTCGGATGGCGATGATCCCGACCTTGAAGATGTTCGAGACCACGGTGAGCGCGGACGACGCCTATCTCGGCCCGATCCGCAACGTCCTCCGCGAGTTCCGCTCCCTCGGGGGGCAGGTACTGTTCGGCACCGACGTGGGGTACATGACCGATTACAGCACCGACGGCGAGTTCCGCGCGCTCGCGCGCGCCGGGTTCGACGCGTCCGCGATCCTTCGTTCGCTGACGACCGCTCCCGCCGAGCGGTTTGGAGTGGGGGCAGCCACCGGCACCATCACCCCGGGCAAGTCCGCCGACCTGGTCGTGCTCGACGGCGACCCTCTTGAGGACGTGGCCGCGTTCGGTCGAGTTCGGGCGACGGTGCGCCGGGGCCAACTGGTCTGGTCGAAGGAAGTCCCGTGAACCGGGGGGTCCGGCCGGAGGTCTCGAAGAGTGCGGGCACCGGGATTTGAACCCGAGTTATAGGCTTGGCAAGCCTATGTGATAACCAGACTACACCATACCCGCAGCGACGATTGGCCAGCCACTGGCCTATCTAAAGGTACCACCCTTTTGGCCTATCAATCGCGAATCGTGCAGTCCGCCTTAGACATTACGCGCGAGGAGAGGGAGAAAGGGCGAGACAGTGACACGCGGGGAGGACCCGCGAACGAAGTGGGCGGGGGGGGGGACCCGCAGATCGGGCGAACGCCATAAGCCCGCCGAAACCTGCGGCACCGAGTCAAGTCGGCCCGGTATCGCGCGCGAAATGCTAGGTTGAAGACAACCGAAGAACCCGGCAGGGCCCCCAGCGGGAATGTCGAGAGGTTGACGAGGCAACTGAGAATCCTCGGCTCGATGCGGCTGCGATTACCGCGTCGAACGCTTGCTCCGTGAGGTCGGTTGGTGGACGGTTCCATCTTCTCAATACCCAGAGCCGTCGACTCCACTTGGGAAGGGAAGTGGCTGTATAGTCGACCAACGCGACTCCATTCGAGAGCCTGTTCCATGGCAGGAGGTCTGTTCGTCCCGAATTCATCCGGAACTCAAGTCCACTGTCGTGAATGGTGAGGGCGATAGGCCCTAGCCGTCCCATCCATACCGCCCACACCGAAAGCGCGACGGCAAAAGCGAGGCCACCATACACGACTGCAAAGCCGATGGACTGAGTAGAATCCAGTCTCGAAATCGACAGTTGGATCTTGACGAACCAAACCAAGAATCCTACCCAGACGACTCCTAAGCCGGCCATCAGCCAGCGCATCGCGGCCACTTGCCGGTGACGGTCCATCGCGAATTCGCGAAGATCGAATGTCACAGCCATAGTCCTTGATCGCCGTCAGAGCTTGTTAAGGCTCCCGCCGAAATCCGCGAGTGATCCCGCCATCGCACCCGCAGACAGGCCCACGTCTACATACGCCAACTGTCTGAGTCCGGGGTTAGATTGGATGAAGTCGTTTGTGAAGTAGTGGATGCTTATTGCGGCCAGGGATAGCGTTGCCAGGACGAACGAGAACAAAAGGAGTATCGAGTCGCCGCTGGGAACGGCTAGCGCCCCGATGAAAATCGCGGCCAGGGCGATTGCCGTTATTGCCGCCGCGTCAGAGAACAATTCGTCGGCCGGGGCATTCTTAAAGTTCAGGGCCTGAGAAAGCAAGTACCACGAAAAAGGCACTTCCGCTCCTGCCGCTACTATTCCAAGCACTCCAGCAAGCGTGGCCCACTCGGAAACCGGAAGATCCACAGTTCGATTGGCTAGGTTTTCAATCGCGAATACAGCTGAGGAACTCAGCGTAGAAGCGGCACTAATCACAAATCCACTCGACAGCAACGCACCTGCGATCAGTCCAATGACCATCCCAATCACGAATGACGGCCCGAGGTCGAACGGTGTCAGCAATGTCAACGCGATGGTTACCGCGACTCCGATTCCCAAGCCCAGTTCAAGTGCGGGACCGCCGAAAGCCAGACCGATAGAATTGACCTCGGCAGAGGTAACCGCCCCAGACCCGTTCTCGGAAGCCCAGGCTTGCTTAAGCGGAGCCGCGAGAGAAGCGTCGTACGATTGCATCGACGAATCGACGGCCCCGACTATTGGGCTGAATAACTCTTTGACCAACGCGTAGATGTAATTCAGAAGCTGCTCCAATCCGTTCAGGATCGCCTTCCCCACGCTCACCAGCGTCGCGGCGCCCCTCGCCAGTAGATTGCCTCCGGCCGCCAGCGCTTCCTGGAATAAGTGGTTCAAGTACGTGAACGAGGCCACCGTCCCGCTCCAAACGACTCCCACGAGCGATTCGATGGCCCCGAGTGGATTCGTGAGGACCGCGCTGACCGCGTTCCAGAACTCCCCCCACGGTCCTCCCGAGGGAGAGGATGACGGCTTGTACGGAGGCGGGCCGTACACTCCCTGGCTCACGATTGGCGCATTCGCGAGTGCGGAGAGAACGGCCGGCGCCAGCCCGAACGAAGGAACCTGGTTGGTGATCGACTGGAACGTCCCGTTGACCCCGGCGGTCGTGTTCGTGAGCAGCGCGGACAGCAGGAGGTCGAGCGTCTGGGTCGAGGTGATGTTCAACGTGACGATCGCCTGCAGAGCCGGCGGAGAAGGCAGACTAGCGTTGGCGAAGAGTCCGGGTTCGCTAGGCAGCCCGCCGGTGTTGTTGCTCGGCGCGGACTGTACGACCATAGTTCGGACTTGCAGGGAGCTCGAGCCGGGAACGCCGGTTTCAGCGGATGTGAAGTTCCCTGGAGGGGCGGAGATCGAACGGTTCTGCCAGTACGCCTGGAGGTCGAGCATCAGGCCCGATGTAGTGCCGAAGGACTGCGTCAAGAGATCCTGGGCCGGGACATCGCTCGCCACGACGGGCGGTGTCGGGAGGTTCGTGGGGTAGGGGAATTTCTTCCCTTCAAACACGGCGGCGGCGAACGAGGAGTTGAGGAACTGCTCCCGAGGGAAGAGGAAATTGTTCAGGCCGGTTTGCAAGGAAACTCTGTAAGTTCCTCCCCACGGATAGGGGATCGAAACCGAGCTGATCGCCGAAGACGCGTTGACGACGACCAAGTCGAACGACTGCTCGCCGGTGTATCGTTCCAGACCGGCAGGCAGGCCGTTGACGGTCGAATTGTCGGTGGGCAACCATAGGAAAGTGGGAACCTTTCCGCCGACGGGCACCGATTGCAAGGTGAAGGCAAGCGAACCATTCGGGCGCGCGAGCGCGTTCGAGATAGAATACGAATAAGAAACTGCTTGACGAAGGACCATGTCATAGGTCACGTTCTCCTCGAAGTAAATCTTAGAGTGAACGTAAGCAAAAGCGATGGAGGTCAATGTCTTGGACCCGCTCTCGTTAGCGAGGACCTCGATCTGCAACGTCTCATACTGCGACGTCTGACTCACCGGGACGACCGTGGTGTATCCGGTCAGCCGGGCACCGGACCCCGCCGTCAGGCCGGCGGGTGCGGTGTAATTCAGGAGTTCGGCAGTCCCGGTCGGTGTCGTCCCGGCGTACACCCCGATTCGTGCAGCATACCCTTGACCGGTTTGCAATCCTTGAACGTAAAGATTCGTCACCTGGATCGAGAGGTCCTCATTCCCGACCGGGGACAGGCGGCTCCCATCCGTAAGTCCGGATCCCGGGGTCGAAGCGACCTCCGGGTTTGCCCCCCAGGAGAGTTTCCCCCAGATGGTCAGTGTACGCTCGCTTCCGGAAGTGCCGAGGACCGCTCTCAGCCAGGTTCCATACGTGTACTGAAGGTTCCAGACTCCAGTAAGATTGAGGAACGTGCTCAGGGCCGCGGAGGACCATAGGACTTCGGCGGAGTACGGGGAGTCACCGGGGCAATTCGGGGCCGTGCAGCTGATGTTGTTGAGGTCGGTGGCGAGAGGAAGACCGAAGTCAGAACCACCGGGATACGGTGCGTAATTGAACGGGTTGAAGCTCGTATTGGTCTCCCACCAAAGATGGAACAGCGAGGAGTCCGGTATCGCCGGGTTCGAACTGTTGGCGCCGAGGTCGAACGTCAGATTCCAGAGGTCCAGCATGTCGCTGTTTTCTGTGTCAAGGGTCTGGGGGTTGAGATCGTACTCCTTCTCGATGAAGTCGTTGGAAAGGCCATTCGTGGAATAGGCAGAGACGAACGGCTGGACCCACTCGTCGAGATTCGGATAGTACGGGTTCGTGACGTACCAACCGTTTACCTTTTCCAGATTCGTGAGCCCATCACCGCTCGAGTCGGCTTGGTACGTGAAGTACGTCGGGGCGCTCGTCGCGGTAGTTTCCGGTGTGGTAGAGTAGTTCAGCTGTAGGATGAATCCGTAGGTCTGATTGAAACCCGCGAGGGTGATGTTGAGGCAGTTGAACCAAGGGCTTGCCGAGTTGGAATTGAGCTCGGACGGTGAAACCGGAATCACTTCGTTACCAGTCGCATTCCAGATCCAAATCGTTCCCCCAATGACTTCGGCCCCAGGATTCTGCTTCGTGAACGATGCGGAGACGTCCCATCGAATTGCCGCTCCGCCACCGGTGTGGGATATCGAATCGTATGGCAGGTCCTGCTCCCACACGGATTCGACAGGCGATGTCGTGAACGCGGGCATCTTTTCGCTGACATTCTGGGTCCAGTTCGATACGACGTAGAGGATGCCGATCGTGCCTAGGTAGGTAGTCCAGGGCTCGAGCCCGTGGAGCTGAGCAACGTAGTCCCATGCCGACCCGTTCGACAAGACCGTTCCCCGAAGACCGAAGAGAGACTGGGCGACGGAGGATCCGTTGACCGAGTACGTCGCGTATCCCGACGAATTAACGTTAGACGTCCATGAAACCAATGCCGTCGTTCCCGTGATGTTAGTGGTCTCGAGCGCCCAGATCCGGACCACGGGGATTCCGGCGTTGTCGATGATCGGGTACTTTGAACCCGGTCCGCCGTAGATTTGAGTCGCCGTCTGTGCAGTGGACGTCCCATGGGTTCCCCCGGCCAAAGCCGGGAGCTGAATTGACGTCCAGCCGCCGGCGCGGCTCGTCGCGGTAAAGGTCACCTCATAATAATGTCCCAAAGTTCCCACGAAGGCCAGTGCCCCGGTGGTAGCGCTTGCGTAGGAGTAATTGGACCAACTCCAGACCTTGGACGAGTTGAGGTCCTTCACCTGGACCTTGGCGGTCGCGGGCAAGTACGAGCCCCAGGCGAAATTCACGGTGCTCGGACCGTTTCCGCTCGAGGGAAAGCCCACGGACATCTGTGGTGACTCGAAGCTGAGCTCCGTCGTTACAGCGCCGACGAAGGTGGGGCCCAAATGAGGATGTTGAGTGGTAAAGTTCCACTCGGGTTCCTGACCAGCTTGGCTGCACCAATTCCCTGAAATGACCTCGCTGTAGGTCACGTTGAGGGAAACCGAGTACGTGTATCGCGTGTCGGGAGTGAGGTTCGTCACGTAGACCCAGGGGAATTGCGAACCAGTTCCTTCGTAGGCGTGGACGGTACCGGAATCGATCGAGACGTTCATCCAGGTCGCTGCAGCTTGAATGACGATATGGAAGGTCGAGGGAGTGTTATTGATCGGAGCGCCATCTGAGCCGCAAGTTTGAGTGAATTTGTACGTAAGATTCAGGTTCTGTTCCCGCCACAGCAGCGCCGACGGGTCGATCGCGAACGA
>Ga0187782_10002414_pt1 | contig 13768 bp, 10 predicted proteins | sample 0715_SJ02_MP15_2_FD_132454 | JGI IMG/M metagenome (GOLD analysis project Ga0187782, IMG submission 132454) | Tropical peat soil microbial communities from peatlands in Department of Meta, Colombia - 0715_SJ02_MP15_20_MG | ecosystem: Environmental > Terrestrial > Soil > Wetlands > Peat | place...
AGGTGAACGAAGGTCATTTTCGAAGGCTCGACCATGTTCCCAGGCAAGCGATCACTCTTACCGTGCCAAGCCTGCTTGCGGCCAAATACGTTGTTGCGGTCGTTCCTGAGGCGCGGAAGGCATCCGCGGTGAAGGCTGCACTGCTAGGTCCTGTAACGCCAGATTGTCCCGCGTCAATCCTGCGAACAAAACCAAACGTCACGATGTACCTGGATCTTGAATCGGCCTCACTCTTGGGTAAATAGAATCTCTATACCGTCAATACACACTTCATATATTCTCATGGAAAGCCGTCGTTGATGCGAACGTGAACGAGGTCTGTTTATGTTTCTCCTCTCTAGAAGAGCCGTGACTCGAACACAAGGCGTGTTAGTGATCGTAATTGTGGTAGCTGCACTTGTAGTTGGGGCGGCTTACACGTTATACACTCCTTCACCAAGTCAAATGACCAGCACTTCCACACAATCAACCTCGATGATTGTTGATACGCTCTCAATAGACGATTACATTTGGCCAGTAGACGACTTGAACCAGCTTTACGCTGTCAGCCTCTTACCTTGGCCGGACTGGTTGTCAACGGCAGTCTATCAGCCGTTGGTGACGGTGAATGTGACCGCTGAATACCAGCAGGGCATAATCCAGTACCTGCCTGGCCTTGCGGATAGTTGGTCGATGTCCGCTGACGGGAAGACATACACTTTCAACCTGAAGCAGAATGTGAGGTTCTCGAACGGTGACCCATTCAACGCGTACCAAGTATGGGGTGAGATGTACGGATTCTACTACCTCTCCGGCAACAGCTCAGCATGGTTGGAATCTTACAGCCTGTTCGATATGTCGCCTGTGAATTTTGGTCCGGCAACGATTAATCTGATGACGGAGAGTGGGCTGGCCAACCCATCACAGGCCCTACTCAACATAATGACTAACAGCTCTTGGCCGATATACGTTACCGACCCATACACGATCGTCTTCCACTTGGCCGCGCCGTTCGTGTGGTTCCCTGGGACAGTGGTCGCGTTTGAGGGATTCATGTTTGACACCCAGTATGTACTGGAGAATGGGGGCTTCGGTACCCCCGTCTCCTTCAACTCCTATTTCAATCAGCATCCCATCCCGGGCACAGGGCCATATTTTGTGTCTGGGATGTCGGAGAATGCGTACGTGAAATTTGATCAGAACCCTCTCTATTGGGGTGCGAACATGACGGCTGATGAGATTGCCCAACAACCACTCAACGACCCTGGACATGCCAAGCACGTCATCATATATTGTAAGCTGGATGATGTTGCTAGGTACACGGATCTTTCCACGAACGCCGCCCAAATCGCTGCAATACAAGCGCCCGACTGGAATCTCGTCACCTCAAACCCACAGACATATTCCTATGTGAAGATGCCCCCGTGGGCCATGGAAATTGAACTAACGGGTCTGAACGTGAATCTGTATCCAACGAACATCCGGGAAGTAAGGCAAGCGATTGTGCATGCGATCAACTACACGGACATATACCAAAAGGCGTTCTTAGGCGCGTTAACTCCTTTCATGGGACCGGAGTATACGGCGTGGAAAGACTATTACGACTTGGGGAACTTCCAGCCATACAATTACAATTTGACCCTAGCAAAGCAGTACCTTGCCATAGCAGAACAGAAATATCCGAACATCACGAGCACGACATTCCTCATGAGAGTGCCGGCGGGAAGTACGTCGGGCATCAATGAAGCCCAGGTAATTCAGGCCGACATGGCACAACTCGGGATTACAGTTAATATCGAGGTGCTTCAAACAGCGACGTATTGGTCCCCGTACGGAAACTATCAGACCAACGTTGCGAACGCGGCGGAGCTCGGTCAGTTCTCATATATAGGAGCCCCATGGGCGCCTGCAACCCTCACGCCGCTAGAGAACTGGGTGGACTTCGTGGGTAACGGGTCGCTTTGGGGAAACTGGGCGGGATACTCGAACCCAATTGTGCAGAACGCAATAACCACGTTCACTAGCAGCACTGACACTGCAACCATAACGGCTGCAGTGAAGGAGGCTCAGGCCCAGATATACTATGACGCACCATACATTTGGACTGGCACGCATACTCTCTGGGGCCCAGCAGGCGGGTCACTTGTCTGGAAGCCTACGATAATTGCAGGCTTCATGACCGATCCACTATGGACCGGCCAGTCGTCCGCTCCGCTGATCAACACGGTAACCTTCAGCTCTTAAGCCCCTGAGGCTACAACCCCTAACCTCAGGGAGGAGCAACAATGGGTAGTCATTCGTCTAAGGAACGTCTCCTCAAAGCCATCAATCATTCAACAATTGACTTTCCGCCTTTCTACCAGAAATTCTGGCAACGCGGATACCTTTCCACCCGAGAGGGCCGATGGAGGGATCAATTCGAGCGCGTTAAGAGGACAACTAAACTGGGACTTGAGGATGCTGTTGGGTATGAGATTCCGCGAGTATTCTCTACTCAAGTGAAAATCATACGGCGAAAAGAGATCGTACCCGGAGAATCCCGACCGATAATGGTACAGGAATATGTGACGCCAAACGGCACGCTTAAACAGATTGTCCGCCAAACCGCTGATTGGCCCCACGGAGATAACGTCCCAATCTTCACCGACTACGTGGTCCCCCGCAACCGCTCAATGAAATACCTTGTGGAGGACAAGAATGACTTGGAAGCACTCTCATGCCTCTTCTCAACCCCCGGAAAGGAATACCTTCGAAAGTTCGAAGCCCAAGTGAATCAGGTGAGGCGCTTCGCGGAAGAGAATGGGCTTCTCATTGAGTGCGGAGGATCGCTTGGTCCGGAAGCTCCTGGCGACCCGGAGTGGGTGGATGGGAATAGCGTCTTCTTAGGTGACGCGCTACACTGGTTGTGTGGAATTGAAAACTCCGTCAAGATGGCTTACCGGAGTCCGGATCTGATGCACCGACTGCTCGACGTGATCTTGGGTTGGAGTTTGGCAAGTATCGATTTGATCTCGCGGTTTGGAGGCTGCGATGTTATTGTGCATCGGGGCTGGTACGAGAGCTTCTGGTCCCCAAAGCTGTACAGAACCTTCTTGCTCCCACGAATAAAGACCGAGGTGGAGCACGTTCATAGGGCCGGTGCCAAGTTTTGCTATGTGATGAGTTCCAACATCATGCCGTTCCTCGACTTGTTCAAGGAGTTGGGTATCGACATTCTCTATGGGGTTGACCCAGTGCAAGGAGGTGCGAATCTCGCGAAGGTCAAACAAACGATAGGCGACCATATTTGCATCTGGGGTGGCGTTAACTCAGCGGTGACGCTCACCGGGGGTAATGAGGGTGTGGAGAAGGCTGTTGAGGAGGCCGTAAGGGTTCTCGCCCCGGGCGGAGGCTTCATACTGGCAGCCATTGACCAACTTTTCGAGGACACTAAGTGGGAAAACTTTCTCACGATGATCCAGACATGGCGAAAACTAAGCGGTCTCTTGGACGCAATCTGAGAACGGGGCAATAGAAGCGGCTCACAGACGCTTGAAGAAGGGAAAAACTACGTTCCGAACGGGTGGCTAGGTATGCAGCAGAGCGATGGGTAGATGAATGCCTGCTTCTCCAAGAGGAATGAACAAGCTAGAGGTACGTGCCGTACTCTTCTGCAGCGCTAATCATTGCGTCTAGGTTTTCGTTAGGGGTGTTTTTCGCTAGTTCGCAGCCTGAGCCGAGAATGTAAGCTCCGTCCAGACCGCCGGCTTGCATTGCCTTCCGACACTCTTCCTTAACTGCTTGCGGAGTCCCTGAGAGGAGCAGCATCGGGCTTACGTTTCCTATGATTCCTACAGAGTTCCCGTGCCTCTTCCTAACCTGAGCCAAATCAACTGTAGAGTCCAGCTCTAAATATCTTGCACCAGTTGCGACCATTCCGTCTATAATTCTTGTTGTGTTACCACATATGTGGAGCATGAAAGGAACTTGTCCTTCTGCTTCGCGAATAACTTTACGAATATCTGGAAAACTGAACTGTTCGAAGGCGTCGGGTGAGATTAGATTCGGGGAGGACATCGCGTCTCCTAAGATAATCGCATCGACTCCTGCCTGAATTTCAGCCTTCGTGAAATCGACAACGGTCTGAGTTGTCAGGTCCAAAAGTTCCATGAGAAGATCAGGCTTAGTGAGCAGGCATTTAGCGGTTTCAGAGATGCCGAGCAATTGAGCGGCTGCCTGGAACGGGCCGTTTACATTCGCGAACACCGCAAACTCGCCACCAGCCTTCTCCTTCAGAATCCGAATTGCGTCGAGCCAAACGGGCAACCTGCCATCCTTTTCTGGATCTGCAACCCGCAACAGCTTCACGTCGCGTGGCGATTTCACGGTAGGGGTCGATGCCATCGGAGACTCATCTTCTGGGTATTCGACCCGGGCCCCCATAGCCTCTATTTCTACCACCGGATCTGAGTCAACGTAGACCGCATCGACCTTGAATCTTCTCGCAACTGCTAATTGTGATTCAGCGACTATCGTAGAGTTCTTGGCGTAGTCAATGAATTTGAAGCCTGCATATTTGGCCGCGAAACTTATGATAAACGGCACGACAGGCACTCTATCCGACTTCTCAAGAGCGAGAGCCTTCAGGACACGTTCTTTGGAATTCACATTGACCACAAGTAGCCTTAGAGTTGTTCGGGAATCAATCCCTCAGCAAATAATCGCATGGTCACTCTCCCTCGTAAGGTTGCCGCAGGCGGCAGGATCACAGCCTTAGATGCAACGATGTTGTCGGCTAAGCCGTCTTGACTGCCCGTCACAGGCTCAAGCGCCAATACCTTCGCTCTGCCAAACCATGGATAATCCAGCGCCCCCCAATTAAGCCAATACCACAGAAAACGAAAAACATCGGAGTTCCAAGAAACCTCAACGCCGAGTTTCAGTTTGGAATTGTACAATCGATAGCGCGAATCCCTGAAATCTGTTAGGACAAGATCATCCTGTACTCTCTCGCCATCATCCGGAATCTTTCGCAGATCAACGCTCACTCCGTTCAGCCCCGGAGCCACGGGCCACTCGAACACTTTGTTTCTGGCCAATCTCTCTTGTTTGACTTCGTTGAGCTGCGTTCTCCCCTTGATCGCAGGAATATCGATATGCAAATCTTGACTCACGAATGGTTGACCGAAGGCAATATGTTGAGCCCACGACAACTCAACATCTTGCTCCCCGATGTTTCGGATTTCCTCCGCAATGGATAGTTTGCTATCCACCCTGTCGAGTTTGACCTGTTTGAAAGCCCTTAGCGGGTATCGTACGCATTCCACGGACAAATTTGCTCTCGGTTCTTCGGATGGCACGATATCGCAGTTCCAAGGAAGAAGGCAGCTCTCGCCATGCAGACCCCATCTGGCTCCTCTGTTTTCAGAGGCCAGACCAAAATTTGGGAAAATATCATTCCATCCGCCCCCATAAAGGTCAGTAAACGCTCCATCATCCGTAGCCAAGCTCTGCACATGGCCGGAAGGGTTACGATATCCCCAAGGCGCGTGCCAAACAATATCGAGATCGAGAGGTTTGTACTTGACCTCAAAAATATCCGACCCCTTGTCCAAAAGTATTGATACCTTCAACAGGTTATTCTCTAGAACAAGAGTGCGCATTCCTTTAAACGACCAATCCGTTGAGGCACCGGGCTCTTTCATGAGATCTCGCCTTAGCTTTGCTTAATCTGTGCGAAATTGAGTCCCATTTTCTACCAGCTATCTTAATGTATTCTCTTGTTATGTAACTTGATTAGTTTGGCAATGAGTCATTCCCGTTAGTCTTCCAAACAGAGGCTCAACTCCCCTTTCAGTTTCGACTCGACGAGATTGCAACTCAACTGCTTCACACTCTGAGATGCGGATCGAAGCAGCATAGACCGCACACTATATGCAAACTCCACCTACGCTATGTAGTGAATTCCATAATCATCTTAGACTTGCGGCAGAAAGCTCCTTTACCTGCAACTTCGAAGTTCGAATAGAGGTTTTCGCCTCATGTCTTCGCTGGCAAAGAGCCTAGAAGAGTTTGATGAGGAGGCGGTCCTGTCTAGGGTTAGGACAGACTTAAGACATGGGCGTCCGGCCGTCGAAATCATAGAAGACTTGAGAGACGGCATGACTGCTGTGGGGACGAGGTTTCAAAATGGTGAATATTTCCTCAACGGTTTGATTATGTCAGCAGAGATCTTCAGGACAGCTTTGAAGCTTCTTGATTCGCGAACCTCAAGGGCTAGTCAGCATTCAGCTCTCGGCAAAATCGTAATTGGGACAGTTGAAGGCGACATTCACGATATCGGTAAGAATATTGTCACTACCTTTCTCAAGTCGGCGGGATTCGACGTGTACGATTTGGGAGTTGACGTTTCGCCAGAGAAATTCGTAAGAGAGATAAAACGGACGGGAGCCACTATTCTAGGCCTTTCCTGTCTTCTAACCTCTGGTTTTGAACCCATGCAGGCCACAATCAAGAAACTGGAAGAGGCTGGGCTGCGTAAGAGGGTGAAAGTGATGATCGGAGGCGCCGCCGGGGCAGTGGTCACAAGGGATTGGGTCAAACGGCTGAGCGCCGACGCTTTCGCTAAGGACTGCGTTGAAGGAATCCAACTTGCCAAGGCTTTTGCGAGAGTTTCGAAAAAGTGAAGTCAATCCATGGAGTCTATGACCTCTCGAGAGAGAATCATTGAAGCTCTAAACTTGCGGGATACAGATCGAGTTCCGCTAATACTCTGGTTGAGCACTAACGCTGCGAAAGTAGCGGGGATATCGCTCAAGGAACTGATATTCGATAGAAGGCGGTCCGAATGGGCCTGGAAGTATTCGTTAATGTACTACGGTGGACCAGATATGATCTGGGGGTCCGACTTAGTTGATCTACCCGTTTGGAACTTACTCATGAGCGGCTCAGGGTTGTGTCCGAGAACACTAACACCCGGTGTGGACGGATATCCTGACAACGCGCAGATACAGGTTCTAGAGGAGCCGCCTCTTATGGAGGCCGAAGACTATGACCTTATCATCGAGAAAGGACTTAACGGCATTTCTGAAATTGTCGAGAAGAAGTGCAAGAAGAGGATAGTACGTGTTTGCGGCAGGACTCTAACTATGCCGTTAGAAGATTCTTGGATAGAAGAAGAATTCAAAACATGGAGACCTACTGTCCAAGAGTTTGAACGGCAAGATATTCCTGTTCAGGGTACGGTTACTTTTGTTCCAACGGACGTCTTGGCGCTGGTTCGATCCCTCAGGGGGCTAGTGACAGATTTCTATAGGCGCCCCGATAAGGTGAAGCAAGCCTGCAATAGAATGACGAAGGACTTGGTCGATGACGCCTTGCAGTACACTCGGTGGCTAGACCTAAAGAATCAACCTCAACCACGCATGGCGGATGTGATACCTGAAAGAAGTTCACCAACTTACTTCGGACCGAAGATCTTTGAATGGGCGGTACTTCCCTACATGAAAGAAATTGGCCGAAAGCTGACGAAGTTAGGCTATAGCGTGAAGTGGCATTGCGATAGCGACTGGACGCCAGCCCTACATTATCTCCTAGAAGTGGCTGAATATCTTCCAAAGGGAAAATGTTATTTCGCATTTGCAGGGGAGACTGACATGGTGAAAGTCAAGAAAGTTCTTGCAGGCCGCGTCTGTGTGGCGGGCGATGTCTCCGCATCTCTCCTGAAGGTCGCTACGCCTAAACAGGTCAGACGGTACTGTCAGCAATTGATTGATCATTGGCCTGACGGCGGTTTTATCCTAGCCAATGGTTGTGAAATTCCATTCGATGCAAAATCTGAGAACGTGAAAGCTATGGTTGACGTTGTTAGGAACTCGGTAAGCAGAAAGTAATCGGACAAGATGAGTATGTGGGCAGTGAATAGCGAAGTTTGCAGGAGAACGCCGGACGTCCCAAATGTGTAACACAAGATAATCGCCCTAACCTGTCCCGGTTGCACTTTCGGTTATTTGTCGAAGCCTTACTCTTACATTCTCGCTGAGGGGTTCAGGTCTATGCGTGTTCAGGATTTGTTCTACTTTGTGTTTGGCCCTCGCGAGGATGTCTTGAGAGCCACTCTTTTCCCAGGACTCACGTGGAAGTCGATCTGAGATCTTTGGGACATAGAGTTCTCTTGGCATGTTTCTCAGTGTATGCTTCTGCGACAAGAACTGCCCCCGTGGACCAACTTTCATTATGGCGTCGAGGGCTAGAGTTTCGTCATCAATCTTTATTCCACTTATGCCGTGGAGGACCATTCCCAGAATTTCATTGTCGATCACGATCTGTTCCGGGTTCACACTCAGTATGAAATCTAGCATGCCCGAAGCCAGGTGCAGGAGGTTGGGTGCTCCGAGGGCCCCATAGAGTGCCGTGAGAGCTTTCTCATAGCCTGCTTGTTGATCTGGGACCTTGGAGTCGCTCACACAGGCTCCACCTACGTACGGGACACCGTAGAACTCACGGAAAATTTGAGCCGACGCAGCGGACATCATCCCGGTCTCTATGGAGCTCAGCACGATATTTGCGGTCCTCATGTCCATTACAGACGGCAGCGTGCAGGCGATCGTACGCATGCCCGGGCGTAGGAGGTGCCCTATGACAAATCCGCTTAGAATTTCTGCGCACTGCTGAGTGAGAGAACCGCCAAGGGTCACCGGAGCCGTGGCTCCGGTGATTGTTTCGCTTGAAATTATCGCCGGCGAGTCTCTTTCGGCGCACGCCTTGAGCATGCCCAGAGCATCCTCGCTCCACGTAAGCGGGCTGGTTATGCACGGAGCGAGAGATAGTATAGGGCGCTTACGGAGGTTGTCCTCCCCACCCATTACTATAGAAGCCATTTCTAGCTGGTCGAGAGCGCCCGCGTAACCTTCGGCGTCGTGATAGAAATGCTTCTCAGTATAGTTCAGAACAATTTCGCACTTGATTCGATCGACCCCTTTCGATGGCACATCTTGTGGAAAGACGGGGGCTAAGTGGCAGTGAATGTTCTCTAAGGCGTCGGTTAATATTGTAAGATTCATTAGGTCGCGCTTCGTTGCTGGCCTGACTGAGATTTCCCCCACCCCGTAGTACTCGACGATCCTTATGGCGTTCGCTCCGCCGGCAAAGTAGACTTTCGTTCCTTCGAGCTTGAAATCATACTTCGGGTTGCGGCCACAGAGTCTGATCGTTCTCGGCGCTTTATTTATCGCCTCGTCAACGAGGTTCTCAGGAATCAACGCTTTCTTAGTCCCTCGGTCGACTTTGCACCCTGCGCCAGCCAACAAGTCTAGGGCCCAGTCTGCCTCATAGACTACGCCCACTCTAGCCAAGATCTCGAGGACCGTGTTGTGAATGAGTTGAATCTCCCCACTGTCTAGTGGCCTTAGAGGCCGAGATACAACAACGCCTTCCAGCAATTCGACCTGCTCACCCGAAATTCTTAAGCAAAATTGTTTGCCCAAGCTAGGAGGACGCACGATATCATCATTCTTATTGCGGCTTGCCGGTGGAAATATCAGTCAGGTACAGTCGATTTCAGCAACGAACCGTTGATTTGTTCTTGACTTTCCGACCGCCGGTCGATTTGCGGATCTGGAAAAGAAACCCTCGATTAGGCACTTACATAGTCAATAGCGTGTTGTGATCTGAAGACAAACGCATTTGTTGGCATAATCGAATACTAGCGGGACCACGCGCCGAGAGCCCTCTGAAGCATCTGTTTCCTTAAGTGGGCGTATTCCGGCAAAGGACCGCCGATTAGTGGCCGGGCGTATCTTAGGAACGCGTCGCTGACGAAGTTTGAACTCTTATTGATGAATTCGTCTGGAACTTTCCTTGTCTTCAGTGCCACTTTCTCCAGGTCGACGAGGCCGGTTTCACATTCGTATGGGTCAGTTCCTTTTCTCACTAGGGTAACCATTTTGCCGGACTCTCCTTGGATGGCGTTGGAAATCGCCATTCGCCCGACTTTGTAAGCCTCCGCCAAATCGATTTGTGACGCATGCGCCATCGAAACCCTTTGGATTGTACCCGGCCGGTCGCACCTAGCTTTAACTCGCAAGTTCTCCGAAATCAGGCCGACCAAATAGTCTCCGACACCTACCGCCTGAGCGTGGCCAAACTTATCCGTATCAATCGTTGTCTTCGATGCCCTAACGAATTCCCCGTTCTCATCCTTCAAGCCCTCACATACACACACCACAACACGCTTCAGTCGGTCGTAGACGGCTTGGACATCCGCGAGGAAATCCGCAGTGCGAAACGGCCGCTCCGGGAGATAGATTAGATTGGGAGCACTGTCTTCTCCATCCCTACCCAGCGCTGTGCTCGCGGTTACCCACCCGGTATCTCTCCCCATTGTCTCGATCACCTTCACGACGTCGCTTGTGTACATGGCTTCTGTGTCCAAGCCCGCGTCCCGGACTGCAATTGCGTTGAATCGAGCAACGCTCCCGTATCCGGGAGAGTGATCTGTTGCTAAGAGATCGTTATCAATCGTTTTGGGGACGCCCATCACTTTCAAATCTAAGTTCCTCTCGTCCGCAAGATTGGCTACTTTGCGTGCGGTGTCCATGGAATCATTGCCGCCTGCATAGAGAAAGAAGGATATTGCATGCGCCTGGAACACTTCCATGACCCGAGAGTAGTCGTTGTCATTCAACTTGTAACGGCAGGAGCCTAGCGCAGCCGAAGGAGTCTTTCGTAAATTCGAAAGGGTCGATGGTTCTTCCTGTCGTAAGTCCATTATCTGTTCGTTCAGCACACCTAGGATTCCGTTCACGGCTCCATATATGCCGCGAATCTTCCCACCCTGCTTTGCTTCATCTATGATTCCGCAGACGCTACTGTTTATGACGGCGGTCGGACCGCCGGATTGGGCTATCAGTAGATTTCCTGACAAACTTTCACGCAATTCCTGAGGTCAGTCGATTCATATTTAACCCGCGGGCCGACTCGATGTACGTGAGCGCTTGTTTATCCATCACACGTTCATGTACGATCTTGCTTACGGCCTCAGCAACGGCGGAGGGATCATCTTGGCCGGGGTAAAGCACGTTTCGTCCAACCAGGGCACCGCGAACATTTCGGCCCGCGGCCATGCCATCTGAGAATTCACGAAACAAGCCGGTTAGGTTACCCACCGATTCTCCTCCCAGCATCAAGATCGGGCAAGTGGTTGACTTCGCCACACGATCAAATCCATCGCAGTACGGGATCTTGAGCCAGATTCCTCTCGAAGAATCCCCTAGAGCCGTGGCAACCCCAATCGTCTTGATGAGCTCATCGGCACTCTTATTCGCCTTGTAGCCTTCCGGTGTCCTCTCTACACTGAAAATCTCGAGGAAGATCGGAATGTCGTTTCTGTTGAGTTCGTTGATCGCTTCCGCGCAGCTTACAAGCGTATCTAACGACCTAGAGTCTTTCAGGTCTAACCTAACCATCATCTTTGCCCCGTCAAGTCTTAACCTGCGAATTGATTCAGCAGTGAATGATGTGAAGCGATCATCCATCTCGAATTCAGCGCCGTTCAGTCCGCCCCGATTCATGCACCCGAGTAGGAGCTTTCCGTCGAGAAAGCTACCTGCGCCGTTCTCAATTGAAAGTTCGTCAACGATCAGGAGGTCTTCAATTACGTCGGTTGTGCCCATTACACCGTCAAACTGAGGATTCGTAGCAACCCTTAGAACCCGCCCTAGGTAGCTCCGGCGGTTACCCATGAGGGTTTGATTCTTTCCGGACTTTGTGACCATTCTTGCCGGATGATCTGCCGCAAGAATCGCAAGTCTTCCATCCTTCGTGAGCCGTTCTCGCCTCTTTCGCCGTCCCGCGGATTTCTCAATAAGACTCGGATCATCCACTCGCGCATCCGTGATCTTGTCGAAGACTGCGGAAGGGAAGAAAACTTCCTCCGCATACTCAAACTTCTTCGCCGGCAAAGTCGATCCCTGCCGACAGAAATCAATCCCAGAGTATTTGAGAATTCCAGTCAGGCGGGCAAAACACTTGTCTAAATCCCACCCGTACGGATACAACGGCGTCGTTCCGCTCTGCAGCGCTCATCAAACTCGGGGCGTAATAGGGAAGCAGCTAACGCACTTTGTCGTACTTGCTCTTGCGAGATAAACGCATTGTTCACGCGCGTTCAAGCCACTTAATTTTGTGGTGCCGAATCCTAACCGCCTCGCAGCCTAGGCGTCGTGGATAAGAGGTATGCCAAACGGTCGACGAGATAACGTAGAGATTCGACATCACAATGATCGGGGTTCAATTCGGTCATAATCTTGGCGGTTCTCGGTTGGGTAGGTGAATCGCTTGATTCCCACTCGATAAGCATAATGCTTCAATGCCGTCATTCACGTAGACTGCGAATGGATGTGTCGATGCCGTACGGCCGCTCAGTGCTCGGCGGACAACTTCCCGAAAATGTTCTAGTAAAGAGCGTGAATTCGAAAAAATGGAGGGCGTCATCCGAACGACCGCTTGTGAAAGCGGCCTTTGAGAGGCCGACGGGCATCCAGAAGTTGAGGCGCGTTGCTCGGCATAGGAGTAGAGTGGTCATAGTCACGCCTGATAGGACTAGAGGCGCTCCCAGTCGTATCACGTTTCCCTTCATACTCAAAGAACTTCAAACCGCAGGAGTCGATAAGAAATCGGTAAAGCTCTTGGTCGCAACGGGCCTGCACAAAGGTGAGACAAGCATCGACCTGAAAGAAAGATTTGGAGCTGAACTTCTGGAGGACATGGAAGTGGTCATACACGACAGCGATGACCAACAACAACTAACAACACTGGGGAGATTGAGGTCCGGGACGCCACTAACCCTCAACAGAGACCTTGTGAAGAGCGATTTGATCGTAGTGGAGAGTCCAGTCGAACCCCATTTTTTCGCCGGATTCACCGGTGGGCCTAAGATGATTCTACCCGGGCTCGCTGGCACGGAGACCATACTTAGAAATCATGGGTGGCGCAACATCGACGACCCCCGATCTCATTACGGCGTAATCGACAATCCCATAAGAGCGGAAGCGAACGAAGCATCGCGTCACCTAAGGAGAATCTTCTCCCTAAATTTGGTCTTAAATAACCGTAAGAGAATAGTCTACGCCAACTCAGGAGAAATTATGGCCGCATTCACTTCCGCGGCAGATCAAGTAACGCGACACTCTCAGGTCCAAATCGCTGAACGGCCCGACGTAGTAGTTACCACAAACGGCGGGTACCCACTCGACAGAAATCTCTACCAATGCATAAAAGGCATTGCAGTTCCGGAAGAAATAATGCACGGACGGTCAAGAATCATAATGATAGGAGAGTGCAAGGATGGAACGGCCCACTCCGGGTTCATGGAGCTGTTGCGTTCCGGAACGGCAAGCGAAGTTTACGATAGGATCAGGACGTCGGATACTCCCGCGTGCGATCAATGGCAAGTTCAAATTCTCTGTCGCATACTCGGTCAGAATCACGTGTGGTTCGTCACGAGAAAGGTGCTGAAATCAGAAGTTGAGTCGGCACATTTGCATTATGCCCCAACGATCGAAGAAGCACTTGCCGCCGCTAAACTGCTCCAAGGGGAGCGTGTCCTCCTCGTTCCGGAGGGCCCAGCAATGATACTGAGGGCGGCTACGTGATGAGCACTCGAAATGAAGCGGGGTTGAGAAAGTCGAGTAGAATTCTAGTAATCGACGATGATGAAAGTATTAGAAAGACAATTTCCATGACACTGGAACATGCCGGCTATGTGGTGGATACAGCGGAAACTGGTAAGCAAGCCATTCAAAAATCCGAA
>Ga0187782_10002415_pt1 | contig 13765 bp, 11 predicted proteins | sample 0715_SJ02_MP15_2_FD_132454 | JGI IMG/M metagenome (GOLD analysis project Ga0187782, IMG submission 132454) | Tropical peat soil microbial communities from peatlands in Department of Meta, Colombia - 0715_SJ02_MP15_20_MG | ecosystem: Environmental > Terrestrial > Soil > Wetlands > Peat | place...
ACAAAATCCTCGAAGCGGTTTATGGGACGCAGCAGATACTGCATCGCGGCGATTCGAACGCGTGCCGGCCGAGGATGCTCGCGCAGTTGATGCTCGCTGACTTCCTCCGCCTCTTCCATTTCGCCGCCGGACTGCAGGCTCACACTCGTGACGTATGCGGGATTCAGCCATTCCAGAAGCGTCGCGAAGTGGCGGGACTCACGATCTTCGAGGTACTCGGGGACAACGTCGAGGACGACCAAGCCGTTCGCCAGCTGGAAACTGAGAGTCGGGTCCGTTCGCCGGCCGGCTACGACATCCTCGACGTACTCCTCCGGAGTCATCTCCTGCGAAACCTGGGCGTAGCCGGGAATGCGCCCGCCGGTGAGCAGTCGCTTTAGAGAGCGCTCGCGGACCATGCGCTTGCGCGCTTCGTAAAAGAGCGTGCCGATGCCCAATCGCCGCGCGAGCGGGTCAACGCACATATCCGCGCCATAGAGGGTTTTGCCGAGCGGATTGTGCGTGCTGAACGTTCCGCCGCCGGTGATGGCGCTCCATTGCGCGGACTCGGCATAATCGTCCCAATCGATGATGAGCGAACTCGCAGAGCCCACGATCCGGTCCGAGCTGTCGATGGCGACAAGTTGACCTTCGGGGAAAGCCTGAATGTGACGGAGCAGCTCTTCTTCGGACCAGCAGAGGTCTTCAGGATAGATACGACGCTGCAGGGAGACAACGGCATCGATGTCGCTTTTCGACATCTGCCGGATCGTGACGGAAGGTATCCTCGCGCCGTCGCTCATCGAGAGCTCCCGAACCGAGGCTCATTATGCACAGCTTGGCGCAGAATATACCCTGACCGCCGTCACCCCGTCGAGTGATACCAATCACAACGTTTCGGTGGCGAAAATAGCGGACTGGCGGCCCGCAACTCATTGATGATGCAAGCCGTTATCAAATGTTACGGTCGCTGCGGTCCGGCCGTCGGGTTGTCTTAGCCGAGCCAATGTATCTCGGCAGGGTTTCTCCCATGCGGCTCAGGCCATTCCTTGGGATAGCCTAGCAGTATGGGCGCGACGACGCTGTGCGACTCCGGGATTCCGAGTTCGCGCTTGGTCGTCGCAAGATCGAGCCAGGGGCGCGACAATCCGATCCAGCAGCTCCCTATTCCCTCCGCGCGGGCGGCCAGCATCAGGTTTTCTGCTGCGAGGCAGCAGTCCTCCGCGGATTGGGCGTCGGGGGACCTCGCCAGGATGATCACGAGCGCTCGCGCGTTGTAAAACAGCAGGCGCTCCTTGTCCTCCAGGATTTGGCGCAGGCGCGGCCCCTCGGAGCTTCGGCCCAAAGGAGTCTGCTCGAAGTTTGCAAGCAGCCAGCTCTTTGCGCGGCTTCCATAGCCATGGACGCGATCACGACTGAGCACCACGGCGAACGCCCACGGCTGCAAATTCATCGCGCTCGGCGCCTGGACCGCCGCATGGATAAGCCTCTCAACCGTCGATCGCTCCACGGGCCGGTCCACGTAGTCGCGAACGGCGCGACGTTTGTTAATCGCCTCGATGACTTCCACCGGTTGCTCCCTGTCCGAATCCTACCGGCTAGCGGACGTGCGAGCATGATGCTTCGGTTGCGCCGCGAGATGGCGCGCGAACCACTCGGCAGCAATTCGCGCGACTTCTTCCAATTTTCCAGGCTCTTCGAAGAGATGCGTAGCGCCGGGAATGATGACGAGTTCTTTCAACGCGTGCCGAAGCCGCGCCATCGCCTCCCGGTTCATGCCGATCACGGGCTCATCGTCTCCACCGACGATCAAAAGAGTGGGCGCGCGTACGACGTCCAAAGCATCTTCCGCAAGGTCCGGGCGGCCTCCTCGGGATACGACTGCGGAAACGGCATCCGGGAGCTTCGCCGCGGCGACGAGCGCTGCTGCCGCGCCAGTGCTCGCGCCGAAATAACCCAGCTTCAGCTCACGCATCTCGGGCTGGCTCAGCACCCATTGAGTAGCGCCGATCAGCCGCTCCGCCAGCAAGCCGATGTCGAAGCGAAGCTCCGCGCTGTATTGATCCACCGCTTCTTCCTCGCGCGTCAGCAGATCGAAGAGCAACGTGCCGATGCCCTTCGATTGAAGAACCTGCGCGACGTAGCGATTCCGCGGACTGAGGCGGCTGCTGCCGCTTCCGTGCGCAAACAGAACGAGACCGCTCGCGCCCGGCGGCAGTGCCAGCGTGCCATCGAGCGTGGCCTTGCCGGCTTTAAGCGTGATTTCGCGCTCGAATTGCGCTTTTGAGGTCTTGCTCTGCGAAGTCATGGGGCTATCCCTATTTCGAGCGTTCGGCGCTGCCCGCTGCTTCCGTTCGTGCACCCTTGTGGGCAGCGCGCTCCGCCGCACGATGGATCAGACTCGTTACTTCGTCGTCGGCAACCTGGGAAAAATCCGCGTAGAACTGGCCGATCGCGTAGAAGGATTCGGGCATATCCACACAAACCAGCTCATCCACCTCAGACCGGAGACGCCGGCAGGTCGAGAACGGCGCGACTGGAATCGCCACCACGATTCGCGCCGGGTTGTGCTGGCGAAGTGCGTTGATTGCGGCTCGCATGCTCGAGCCCGTGGCGATCCCATCGTCGATCAGGATCGCGACTTTCCCTTTCACGTCAAGCGGCGGCCGATCACCTCGAAAGATGCGTTCACGCCTTTCCAATTCGGCTCGCACTTTGCGCGTGATCTCCTCGATCTCCGCTTTCGAGACGCCCACGGCTTCGATCAATTCTTGATCGAGGACGCGCACGCCTCCTGTTGCGACTGCTCCAAACGCCAACTCCTCCTGACCGGGAACTCCCAACTTCCTGGACAAAAACACGTCGAGCGGTGCCTTGAGCGACTCCGCCACTACGAATGCAACCGGAACGCCCCCGCGCGGAATTCCGAGCACGATCACGTCATCGCGGTTCCCGTAGGCGCGGAGCTTTTCTGCCAGCTTCCGCCCCGCATTCACTCGATCGTCGAAAATCACGGCTTTTGCCTTTCTGCGTAGCTCACGACGCAGAGGCCGCCGCGGCGACCTCTCGGCGGACACCGCTCTTGCGCACGATTCGTACCGTGCTCGCCTGCGGGCCCTTTTCTCCGGGCTCTTCCGCGAAAGCCACCGTTGTCCCGACCTTGAGCCGGTTGAAGCCTCGGTTCAAAACGCTCTCTCGATGGAAGTAAACTTCGTGTCCGTCGAGCGCCGTCAGGAAGCCGTATCCTTCATCCGCAAGCAGCCGGCTGACGCGCGCGAGATTTGCCGGCTCATGGGCCTTGATGCGTCCGCCCTGTCGGCGAGCGTAGTCTTGGATCCGGCGGGCGGCAGCCTTGAACGCGTCATCGATTGTCTGCCGCAAATTCTTGTGAGGAACTCCGACTTCCAAATCCTTGGTGATCTCTCGCCTTCCCTCCTGCAAAGCTCGCCCTCTCGGGCTGGGCTGGCGCTTGATCACGATTTCGCCGCCCGGAAGCGTGAGGTCGATGCGCACGTGATACTGGGCACCTTTTCTATGGTGGCGGTGCGGCGCTTCCACGGCCACACGGCACCTCATGATCGGTTGATACAGGCTTTCCAGATGGGTCGCTTGTTCCTCGATCCATTCCTGTACGGCCGGTGATGCTTCCATGTTTCGGAAAGTGACTTGTAGTGGAAGCTGCATAGCACCCTCCTTCCGCGCCCCAGCGCTATTCGTAAGATTTCAGATTCGGGCAAGCTGCACAGTGACGCGCATCACAGGAACCGGTGAGACGAATGGACGGCTTCCCACACGTTCGCCGCGATTCCGAAATCGGGACGGGACAAATCAGTGCTGATATCTTCCGACGAACTGCGCCTGGGCTAGAACGTGCTTGTTCATCGCGCGTTCGAGCTCGCTCTTGGTGGCCCCGGCCTTGAGTCCGGTCTTCGAATCGAGCGCGTAGATCTTGAAGAAATAGCGGTGCTCGGAACCACGCGGCGGGCACGGACCGTTGTAGCCGATCTTTCCGAAATCATTTCGGCCTTGCAGCGCGCCATTCTTTAGCTGATGGTCCTTGGCAATGCCTTCGGGCAGCTTGCGCGTGTCAGCAGGAAGGTCGTAGAGCACCCAGTGGACCCACGTGCCGCCGGGGGCGTCCGGATCGTCGCAAATGATCGCCAGACTCTTCGTCCCGGCGGGAGGATCGCCCCAGGATAACGCGGGCGAAACATCCGGCCCGTCACACGTGAATTTCTTGGGGACGGAACCACCATCTCGAAAGGCCGTGGTGGTCAATTGAAAGGCCATAGCTGATTTCCTCCTTACTGAATTCCCGGCCCGTCCTCAAGCGCGCGTGCCTGAAGCCGTGCTCGCTGATCCGGAGCCCGTGTCCTGGCTCCGTGGTCTGCCGAGAATCGCCATCGGCCGCTCGCGCCATACTCCTTCTTCGTGGTAGCGCAAAGTGTAAATGTGCAGCAGGCGCCATCCCTGCTCCAGCAACCGATTGACTTCCTCGCGGCCGCGAGATTCGATGTTATGCCCGATCAGCTCGACGATATCGAGCTGCCAGAGCGGTACCCCGACGACCGCTGCCGCCAGGTCTTCTGCGCCGATCTCGCTCTGTTGAGGCTTCGCTTTCGCCATGGCCTATATCGCGCAAAATGCATAACCGCACGAAAGGCACGTCACGCAGGCGGAAGTCTCCGCCATCGTGCCTCCGCATTCCGGACACCGCTGGACGCCCGCCGGACCCGGCTGCTCCGCTTTCCCTGCCTCAAGCACCTGTTCCGTCTTGCAGCCGTCGCGGAAGACGGTGATTCCCTTGCAGCCGAGCTCATGAGCCAGCAGAAAGACCTTCTCGATATCGTTCCGCGTGGCGGTTCGCCGCAGGTTCACGGTTTTGCTCACTCCGCTCTCGACGTGCCTTTGAAACGCCGCCTGCATTCGCACATGCCATTCCGGTTCGATGTCGTGTGCTGTCACGAAAACCCGGCGGATCGATTCGGGAAGCTCCTTTACATTCTTGGCGCTACCGGTTGCCAGGATGCGATTGCGAATTTCCTCGGTCAGGTATGGAGCAGCCTGTTTTTCGAAGAGCGGATGGATGTGGAACTCCCGCCGCTCCTCCAGTACGTGCCGGACAAAGGAGAGCGCGAACAGAGGCTCGATTCCGCTTGAACATCCCGCGATCAGGCTGATGGTACCCGTCGGAGCAATCGTCGTCACCGCCGCGTTCCGCGGTTTGATCCCCCGAGCCGGGAAAATGCTCTGCGCGTAGTTGGGAAAGCTGCCCTTCAGATCGGCCAGCCGACACGATTCCTGTACCGCCTCCCTTGCAACGAAACCCATTAGCTCGTCCGCCACTGCCAGCGCGGCTTCTGAGTCGTAAGGAATACCAAGCAGAAACAGCAGATCCGCAAATCCCATGATTCCGAGGCCGATCTTGCGGTTCCCGAGAGTTTGCTCCTCGATTTGCGGGAGCGGGTAATGGTTGGCATCGACCACGTCGTCCAGGAATCGCACCGCCAACTGAACCACCGAGCGAAGCCGCGGAAAATCGATCTTCGAATCGCGAGCGAAATGCGAGACGTTGATCGATCCCAGGTTGCACGATTCGTAGGCGAGCAGAGGCTGCTCGCCGCACGGATTGGTCGCCTCGATTTCGCCCACCGTGGGAATCGGGTTCCCCTTGTTGATTGCGTCCAGAAAAATGATGCCCGGATCGCCCGTCTTCCAGGCCGATTCCACAATCGCGTCGAAAACGTCGCGGGCATTCAGCCGCCCGGCCTCTTGCCCCGTGCGCGGATTGATCAGCCCGTAGTCGCTATTGCGCTTCACGCGATCGATGAACGAGTCGGCAACCGCGACGGAAATATTGAAGGTGTGTAGCGCGTCTGGATCGGTCTTGCACGCGATGAACTCGAGAATATCCGGATGATCGAACCGCAGCACCCCCATATTGGCGCCGCGGCGTGCGCCACCCAGACGCGTGGTCTCTGAGGCATAGTCATAGAGTTTCATGAACGAGACCGGACCGCTCGACCTCCCGCGCGCGGAACCCACCGGGTCGTTGCGAGGCCGGAGGCGGGAAAAGGAAAAGCCGGTTCCTCCGCCTGTCTTCTGAATCAGAGCCATGTTTCGCAGCGTGCCGAAAATCGAGTCCATCGAATCTTCGATCGGCAAAACGAAGCAGCCGGATAACTGCCCGTTCGGAAGGCCCGCATTCACGAGCGTAGGAGAATTCGGAAGAAAATCCAGAGATCGCATCAAATTGCGGAACGCGTCGGCAATCTCGCGAGTCTCGGCGGACGCGCTGTATCGCCGCTCCACGCTTGCGACGGCGTTCGCGACACGGGCGAACATCTCCTCCGGCGTTTCGCGCGGCTCGCCGGAGGCGTCCGCCAGCAGGATTCGCTTTCTTAGAACTTCACTCGCGACGTCCGTCAGATCCATTGGTTCTAACTGCGCAGCATAGCAAAGACGGTGCACTTCAAGGTGACCCTCATCACAGCTCTCACCATTCCACGGAGCGGGCTTGGCTAGATACCGCCTCGGCTCCTGTAGTAGAGTACCGCGCCGTGACCGCATCGAAACGCAGCGTGAAACCGTGGTACGCGCAGCTCTGGGTGCACGTCTTTGCCGCCATGGTGCTGGGAATCCTGCTCGGGCGCTTCTATCCCGGCTTGGGCATCCGGATGCAGCCGCTCGGGGACGGCTTCATCAAGCTGATCCGCATGCTGATTGCGCCGATCATTTTCTGCACGGTCGTGCATGGAATCGCGCGCATGGTGGACGTGGCGCGCGTCGGCCGCGTCGCGCTCAAAGCGATCGTCTATTTCGAGGTGCTGACGACGATCGCGCTCGTGATCGGACTCGTGGCGGTCAACCTGTGGAAGCCCGGTGCGGGGATGAACATCAACCTCGCGCACGTCGATACGTCCTCGGTGCAGACATACATTGCCCATCCGGAAAACGCGAGCGTCACGCAGTTCCTGATGAACATCATTCCGACGACATTCGTCGGGGCCTTTACCGAAGGAAACGTCCTTCAGGTGCTGCTGGTTTCCGTGCTTTGCGCGTTTGCGTTGACCGGTGTGGGGGCAGCAGGCAAACCCCTCGTCGATCTGATCGAGGCCGCGTCGAAGATGTTTTTTTCGATCGTCGGAATCGTGATGTGGACTGCGCCCATTGGCGCATTCGGCGCGATCGCGTTCACCGTGGGAAAGTTCGGCGCAGGATCGCTTGTCTCCCTCGGCAAGCTGCTCGGCGGGTTTTACGTGGTCTGCTTGATCTTCATTTTCGGCGTGCTTTGGCCGGTGGCAGCGTGGTGCGGCTTCAGCATTTTCAAGTTGATTCGCTACATTCGCGAGGAGCTGCTCATAGTTTTCGCGACCACTTCGTCCGAAACAGTTCTTCCTCAACTGATGAAGCGGCTCGAAGATCTCGGCTGCGAGGAAACGATCGTGGGCCTCGTCATCCCGACAGGCTACTCTTTCAATCTGGACGGCACGTGTCTCTACCTCGCAACGACGACGGTTTTTCTCGCGCAAGCCACCAACACGCATCTGAGCATCTGGCAGCAGATCGGCCTGCTTGCGGTGCTGCTGCTGTCGTCGAAGGGAGCCGCGGGTGTCGCTGGAGCTGCGTTCGTTGTACTCGCGGCAACGATCGCTTCTACCGGCACTATTCCCGTTGCCAGCGTCGCGCTCGTGCTGGGAATTCACCGGCTGATGTCGGAAGGATTGACGCCGACAAACGTCGTCGGAAACGCGGTCGCCACGATTGTGGTCGCGAAGTGGGAAAACGCTCTCGATCAGAAAAAGCTCCAATCTGCCCTCGAGGGCAGATTGGAGGCCCTGCCCGAGAGCTAGTTTTTCGACTGGGCTTTAGCTGCGGAGTTGAGGATTTTTTCGAGTCTATCCAGCACCTGCATCGCCGTATGGCACTGCTGAACGCTGGCATTCGGCTCGCGCTTTTCGTTGATTGCGCTGAAAAATTCGCGGTCCTGCAGCTCGATGCCGTTCATTGACACGGCCACGCCAGTCAGATCGATCTTCTTGTCCTCGCCGTCAACCAGATCGTCGTAGTAAGCCTGGTAGGTTCCGTTGTCGCAGATGTAGCGGAAGCGCGTGCCGAGCGGCCCTTTGTTATTGAATGAAAGCGAAAGCGTGCAGATCGCTCCCGAAGGCACTTTCATGACGATGCCCATGTCCATCGCGATTTTCAGCTCGGGATGGAATGGACCCTGCACCGCGTAGCAATCGGAAACCAGCTCGCCCGTTTGATATTGGAAGAGATCGACCGTGTGACACGCGTGGTGCCACAGCAGGTGATCGGTCCAGCTGCGCGGCTGGCCCGCGGCATTCATGTTCGTGCGACGGAAAAAGTACGTCTGCACGTTCATTTGCTGAACCTTCAGCTCGCCTGCCTTGATTTTCTTGTGGACGTACTGATGGCTGGGATTGAACCGGCGCGTGTGGCCGCCCATGCAGACGACGCCGGTCTCTTTCTGCACCTTTACGAGCATCTCGGAATCAGCGAGAGTATCCGCGATGGGAATTTCGATGTGGACGTGCTTTCCCGCGCGCATGCACTGCACGCCTTGCTTCGCGTGCATTCCGGTCGGTGTCGCGAGAATCATCGCTTCGAGGCCCGGCTGCTTCAGGCTTTCGCCGAGATCGCCGGAAAAATGCGGAATCTTGAAACGCTTGGCCACTTCGGCGGTGGCCACCTGGTTTCCGCCGGTGAGCGTGACGACTTCAATGCCCGGAATATTCTGCAACGCCTCGAGGTGCTTTATACCGAACGCGCCTTGCCCTGCGACGCCAACCTTCATAGCCTGACTCCCAGCTCTAGTTTGTCTTACTGAGTGACTTTCGTCTTTTCCGAACCCGCCTTTTCGGTGCGGAGCTTGCGCACTTCCCCATGTATTCTGAGGACGGCCATCCACATCCCCAGCGGGTGCGCGCCCGCCTCGACGAGAGGATGCACCTGCCCGTCGCGGAATTTCTCGATGTCGTCGTCCTGCAGCGTCTCGAGGACTTTCGCGTCCTCCATTTTCATGCCGTATTCCTTCGCAACGGAGGGCCAGTCCGTAATCAGCCGGAGCCGTAGATCGCGCTTGAACCGGCTGTCGTAGAGAATCTTGTTCAGCTTGTAGGCCGCCGGAGTCGGATGCTTGTAGAACTCGAAGCCGCCCTGGAAGTGGTAATCCGGCGGCGCGCCCATTCCTTCTTTCGACGGTCCAGTGCCCTTGAGCGGCTTGAAGCGAAACACCGCGTGGCCGTGGTGCCAGGTCGGCTGGTAGGTGACGAGCTCGCCCTTGATATTGCCGAGCGCGCCGAACATGATCATCCACGATAGCATCTCGGTGTTCCCGACTTCGTCCAACTGCTCGTTCGTCAGCTTGATTAGCTCGTCGAGATGGCCTTTTTCGATCTGGCCGATCGCCCAGTAGTCGAAATCGAACGCCGGTTTTGGATACTTCCACGTGCCGGGATAGTGCGACATTCCGCCGCTCGCGATGATGGCGACATTTTCCGGACGGTCCGCGATGACCTTCGCGATGGCCCTGCCCAGTTGCGCGCAGCGCTGCGCATTCGGCAACGGTGGAAGGTACGCGTTGACGAAAATCGGAACGACAGGAATCGGCCGCTTCTCGATCACCCACTCATACACGGCCGCGAACGCATGTCCCAAAACGGCATCCTGCGAATAGCCGAGGTCGAATCCGGCCTTCATCAACTTGTCGAGCAGATCTTCGGTCAGCGCCTGGTGGATCGGCAACTCGTACTTGCGACCGGCAAACTCGGCATGGGAATACTCGCCCGAGAGGATGCAGAACGTCGGAACCGAGCTGAGGAAGAACGTCTCAAGGTGGTCGCTGCCGATGACGATGACCGCATCGGGCTTGCTTTCCTCCAGTTCCTTGCCAATCTGCCGCATCGCGGCGATGTCGGCATCGAGCTGCTTGGGGTCCTCGCTCGGCGGATAGTCGAAAAGCTGCGGTGCGTGGACTGTCGCAAATGCCGAAACAATCTTTCCCATGGTGGTTACCTCGTTTCTGGTATGCGAAGAAGGCGCCTCAGTCGATCTTCGCCGTTAAACCTGCGCCCCGAGACCTTCGCCTGGGCGGACAATTTCTGCCTTGATTGTTGCGGAATCGGCGGGACTCCGTCAAGTGGAACGTCTCGTTGCTCACGATCTGCGGACCTCGATTTTTTGGCGATTAGAAAATTTTCTGCGCTTTGTTTTCAGCGGGTTGCAGCGATTCTAATAACGGGAATTGGCGATTAGGCTTCCTGCGGCGGGCGATGTTCGGCGCGCGGAGCAAGGAGCGCATAGCACACCTCGCTTGCGGCAACTGAACTTCTCGCGATCCCTTCTTCATCCTCTTTCAACTCCTCGATGTACACTTGGACGCAGCGTGACACGTTTCCAACATTGGAATCAACTGGACCCTCGTACAGATCTCGGCCAGCCGCGTCGGCAGCGAAGCGCTAACTCGTGAGCGGATCGGGCTTCTTGACGTCGATGGCGAGGTCTTTGATCGCCTGTTGGACGACGGAAGCCTGAATCTTTCCCTCGCTGAGCAATTCGCGGAGCGTCGCGAGCGCGATGAATTTTGCGTCGACCTCGAAGAAGTTGCGCAGCGAATCGCGGCTCTCACTCCGGCCGAAACCGTCGGTGCCTAGCGACGCGACGCGGCGCGGCATCCACTTGCTAATAAGGTTCGGCAAGGCCTTCAGGTAATCGCTGGCCGCGACGAGAACGCCGGGCGCGCCAGCGAGTGCTTCGGAGACGTACGGTACGCGCGGCTTTTCGCCTGGATGCAAAAGATTCCAGCGGTCCGCTTCGACTCCATCCGCATAGAGCGCCTTGTAGCTCGTCACGCTCCAAACATCTGCGGCGACGCCGTACTTTTCTTCCAAAATCTCCTGCGCCTTGAGTACTTCGCGCAAGATCGCGCCGCTGCCGAAGAGTTGCGCGCGCAGTTTCGACTTGCCGTTGTTCGCCGGCTTGAGCTTGTACATTCCCTTGAGGATGCCTTCACGCGAACCAGCCGGCATCGCCGGCATCGCGTAAGGCTCGTTCATCACGGTGATGTAGTAGAAGATGCTTTCGCCCTTGCGGTACATCCGGTCGATGCCGTCTTCGATGATGGCCGCGATCTCGTAAGCGAACGCGGGATCGTACGCCTGGAGCGTGGGGATCGGGAGCGCGAGCACGTGGCTGTTGCCGTCCTGGTGCTGCAAGCCTTCGCCTGCCAGGGTGGTGCGTCCGGCTGTGCCGCCCAGCAGAAATCCGCGGCACCGCGTGTCTGCGGCCGCCCAGATCAGGTCCGCCACGCGCTGCAGGCCGAACATCGAGTAGAAAATGAAGAACGGGATCATATTGATTCCGTGGGTCGCGTAGGCAGAGCCCGCCGCGATGAACGACGAAAGCGAACCCGCCTCCGTGATCCCTTCTTCGAGGATCTGACCGTCCTTCGCCTCTTTGTAATAGAGCAGCGTGTTCATATCGACCGGTTCGTAAAGCTGGCCCTGGCTGCTGTAAATGCCGACGAGACGGAACAATGACTCCATTCCGAAGGTGCGCGCCTCATCCGGCACGATCGGCACAATCAGCTTGCCGATTTCCGGATCGCGCAACATCTTGCGCAGCATTCCCACGAACGCCATCGTAGTTGAGACTTCACGGCCTTCGCTGCCGGTCAAAAATTCCGTAAACAGATTTTCCTCGTGAGCAGGCAGCGGCTTCGAGCGCACGCGGCGACGCGGCACGTATCCGCCCAGCGCTTTGCGGCGCTCCTGCATGTATTTGATTTCGGGGCTGCTGTCCGGCGGCCGGTAGAAGGAGACCTGTTCGATCTGATCTTCGCGAATCTTCAGGCCGAAGCGCTCGCCGAAATGGCGCAGCGTGTCCTCGTCCACTTTCTTCTGCTGGTGCGTGACGTTGCGTCCCTCGCCTGCTTCGCCGAGGCCGTAGCCTTTGATCGTGCGCGCGAGAATTACAGTCGGCGAGCCTGTATGTTCGGCCGCAGCCTTATACGCCGCGTACACCTTCTTCGGATCATGTCCGCCCTGACGGAGCTTTTGGAGCTGCTCGTCCGAATAGCCCTCGACCATTTTCAGCAATCGCGGGTCGGCGCCGAATACGTGCTGCCGAATATACGAGCCCGGTTCGACGATAAACTTCTGATATTCACCGTCGACGATCTCACCGAGCCGCTTGGCAAGAAGCCCGTCCACGTCGTTATCGAAAAGCGGATCCCAGTCCGAACCCCAAATGACCTTGATGCAATTCCAGCCGGCGCCGCGGAACGCTGCTTCGAGTTCCTGAATGATGTGGCCGTTGCCGCGCACGGGACCGTCTAACCGCTGCAGATTGCAGTTGACGACAAAGATCAGATTGTCGAGGTGTTCGCGCGACGCAAGGGTAATGGCGCCAAGCGTCTCGGGCTCGTCGGTTTCGCCGTCCCCAAGGAACGCCCAAACTTTAGCGTCCGTCTTCGGCTTGAGACCGCGATCTTCCAGGTAGCGATTGAAGCGGGCCTGGTAGATCGCCATGATTGGGCTTAGCCCCATCGAAACCGTGGGGAATTCCCAGAATTCAGGCATTAGCCACGGATGCGGATAAGACGATAGCCCTCCACCGGGTTTCAGCTCACGCCGGAAATTTTCCAGGTGCTGCGCCGTGAGGCGACCTTCCAGGAACGCGCGCGCGTAAACGCCCGGCGCTGCGTGACCCTGCAGATAGACCGTGTCGCCCTCGAATTCATCGTTGCGCGCGCGGAAGAAATGGTTGAAGCCGACTTCAAAGAGCGTTGCAACGGAGCCGTACGTGGAGATGTGTCCGCCGATATTGTGCTCGACGCGGTTCGCGCGCACAACCATGGCAAGAGCGTTCCAGCGGACGAGGCTCTTGATCTTTCGTTCGATCTCCTGATCGCCCTCGAAGGGCGCCTGCTGGCTGTGATGAATCGTGTTGAGGTACGGCGTGTTAGCCGTGAACGGAACCTGCACTCCGCACGCAAGAGCGCGGCTGCGAATCTCCTGAAGAATTTTGGATGCGAGATCGCGGCCGCCTTGCTCGACGACCGCATCGAAAGACTCAATCCACTCCCATATTTCTTCCAGCTCGTCTACTTCCGTCGGAATCACGGGTTGCACAGCCATCGTTTCGACCTTCCCTAGGGACCCTGAGGCGATCCATTCGAACCGCGATTTGAGCTTCCAATTAACAATATACAACATTTCTCGCGCGGCGATTGTGAATGCGCAACAGAATTTACTGCCTTTTGCTCACGCTTATGGAAGCGATAAACGGGCGTAATAGTGAATTTGGTGGATCTTGACGCTCCGTTCGAGAAAGAAGCACGGCACGGCGGTAGGAGGTCCCGCACTCCTTCCGGAAAGCTCAGGCGATCCAAGAGCTTTCGGACGTGACGCCAATCACACGCGAGGGCAATTCCAGTCACAGCAGCGGGCCTTGGCAGGGCCCAAACTTAAGGGGTATGTTGGCCAAGGCGAAGGCAGTTAGTGGACGCTGAATGGAATCCGTTATGCATCTGAAGACTAGCCCCGCAACCGTCAAAATGGAACATGAGCACACGCGAGACGCCATCCAGAGGCGCTTCGCCGCCGGGCCGCCTCGCAGCTACCTTCGCGACTGGGTTTACGGCGGAATCGACGGCATCGTGACTACGTTTGCAATCGTCTCAGGGGTCGTCGGGGCCCGGCTTGCGCCGCATATCATTTTGATTCTTGGGAGCGCGAGCCTGCTTGCGGACGGCTTCGCGATG